>PVBE011084227.1_pt1 | contig 18241 bp, 11 predicted proteins | sample 1631181 | NCBI WGS metagenome assembly PVBE01 (sample SAMN08397723, study PRJNA350692) | Marine metagenome, whole genome shotgun sequencing project. | isolation source: water | place: Pacific Ocean | collected 2012-04
GGCTTCGGCAACCGCGTGGTGCCGGCGTTCACGCTCACCATCGAGGTGTTGGGCGGCGTGGGCGAAGGCGAGGCGTGTGCGCGCTCGGGCAACGACGAAGACGGCGACGCGTGCGGTGGGCGCTTCACCTGCCTGCTGGGCGAGGAGGACGGCGTGGGCGTGTGCGGCGAGCTGCCGGAGCTGCCGGAGCTGGAGCTCATCGATGAGGTCGAGCCCAACCAGACCTCGGGCGACGCCCAGGCGATCGCGTCCGGCCAGGGCGTGCGCGCCAGCATCGACGAGCCGATCGAGGACGGCGACGCCGACCTGTTCGACGTGTTCAGCGTCAGCCTCGACGCGGACGCGTGGGTGCGGGTGTCGACCGGTGACGGCGAAGGCGATTGCCCCGGCGACACGGTTCTGTACCGCGTCGACGCGGCCGTCCTCGACGACATGGGTGACGCGGCTGCGATCGAAGCGGCGTTGGAGTCCAACGACGACCTTGGCTTTGGAGTCCCGTGCTCGGAGCTGTTCACCTTCCTGCCGGCGGGCGACCACTACTACCTGGTCGAACAGTTCGACCGGGAGGCTGCGCTCGAGTACGTGATCAGCGCCCGGGTATCCGAGGCGGTCGGCGCCGGAACGCTGTGTGATGTGTCCGGCGTGGAGAACCTCTGCGCAGGGGGCCACGAGTGCGAGGACGACAACGACAACGGCGACGGCATCTGCGTCCAGCTCGAGGAGTAATCACTCCTCGCCGGTCTGTACCGCGACCACCTCCAGGCGGGCGCGGTACAGACGCCCCACCAACAACGCGAGTGTGAGCGCCCCCGCCATGACGGGCGGCCCCTCGCGCAGCCCATCCACGAAGCGTCCATGCGCCAGGAAGCCCTGGACGCGCTCCAAGTCCGCCCGGCGCGCGCGCTGGTCCAACGCGCCCCAATCGACCGGCTCGCGCTCCTGGTGCCAGGCGGCGCGATGCGCGGAGAGGTCGGCGTCGACGGTGGCGTCGAGGGCCCACCAAAGACCGCCGCCCATGATGGCGGCGGCGAAGGCGCCGACGAGGACGCCGTGTTCACGCCGGAGCAGCCACCAGACGGCGGCAGGCGGGGCCAGGACGACGGCGGCAGCGAGGGCGACCGCGAGCGCCGTCATGGCTCGGGCCTGAATCGGAGCTGGAAGGGGCAGTCCTCGCCTCCGGCCGCGATCGTGCGGTCGCGGATGAGGACCGCGTGCTCTTCGATCTGTGCGAGGAAGCGCGCTTCGCCCCGGCAGAAGACGCGCGCGAGGCCAGGCTCTCCAGCGGCGCTGCACAGCTGGGCGAGACGGCAGCTCGTGACGGTGAACCACAGCTCCTCGGCCGTCACCTGGTCCCACCGGATCTCGACGCCAGGCAGGCCCGCGGTCCGCGCCTGCAGCCATTGCGCGCGGCTCTCGTCGTCGACGTGCGGCCAGTCGTCACGGTGGATGACGCCCACGTGCTCCTTCAGGTACTCCACCATGCCCGTCTCGACGGCCTCACAGGTGAGCGCCATCGGGTCGTCGACTTCGATCGTCTCGTTGAGCTCGTGGAAGAGGCGCACCGCGGCGCCGGCCAGCGCTCGGCTGCGGGTCTCGCCCTCGGTCCGGGCGGCTGGGAGGTGGGCGAAGGGCTCGCCGTCCCGCTCACGGCGTCGGAGGTGGAGGAAGACGCGGCCGGCGACCCGCGCCCCGATGCGCCGGTTGACGACCTTCACGGCGGCCATCTCGATGACGCCCATCAGCTCGCCTCTCGCGCCGAACCGGCGCAGAGGGCGGAGGCCGCGGCCTCCTGCTCAGTCACCGCACGCGGCGGCAAAGTCGGGGGAGGCGCCGGTCAGGAAGTCGAGCTTCGCGGCGCAATCCGCGCCGTTGTCGAGGGCCGCCACGAAGGCAGAGCGCCCGCCACAGGTCTCGTTGCAGCTCTGGAAGAAGGCGGATTGCGAGCGCCGGTCGACCGCCGCGCAGAAGGCGTCGCCGCCCGCGCACTCCGCGACGTCGGCGCAGACGCGCACGCAGTCGTCCTGCCAATCGGTGCGGCAGAGGTCGACCAGCTCGCAGCCACGCACCCCGCCGAGGCAGTTGTACAGCCCGCTCTCGGCGCCATTGGTCCGGCAACGCTGCTCGCACACCGCCGGGTCGGCGATCTCCGGCGGCGGGTCCATCGGCATGCAGTTCGGGTGGGTCTGCTTCCCGCATGCGCGGGTACATTGCTCCTCGCCGAGCCCACCGACGGGCGGCGGGTCGTCCCCGCATCGCGAGCCCAGCTCGGCGTTGATGTACCGCTGGATCCCACGCCCGAGCGCGGCGTCGGTGCAGGCGGTCTCTGCGACGCGCGTCGCGGCTTCGGGCGTCGTCTCGCCGAGCACGATGGACTCCTCGCACGCGCGCAGGATCTCGGAGCGCACGCGCCCCGCTTCGCCCGCGGCGCCTGGGCACCGGACGACGACGCACTCGGCGACCTTCTCGGCGTATCCCTCGCACACCGCCTGCTCGAGCTGGCACGCGGTCTCGAGGTCCGCCCGGTCGGCGTGGGCGGTCTCGACCACCGTCCGGCAGTCGCTCGCCGAGGCCACCGCCTCCGCCCACTCACCGGACGGGCAGCCGCGCGCGCAGACGCTCTCGACCCACGCGGCGTCCGAGGCGCTGCAATCGACGACCACGCCGCAGCCCGCGTACTCCTCGCAGGCCGCCACGCATTGGTCGCGGACGGCGGGACCGAGGTCGGGCAGCACGCCGGCGTCGCGGCGGACCGGGACCAGCTCCGTGACGGCGCCGTTGCCGTTGCCCGGACGTGCGTCTGCGCCGGCGTCGCCGGTGTCGAAGAGCGGATGGTCGCGCGAGCAGCCGAGCGTGCAAACCAACGCTACGAGCGCCCACGGAGCCAGACTGCGCATCCCAAGACTCCTTCTGCCGGAGTCGACCCTTATCGTGCTTCGGGCAACCGGCGCAAAATCAGGACGATCCACCCAGCAGATAGCGTAGGACGAGATCGGTGACCTCGCCCGCGAGCGCGTCCGGATCGATGAAGTCCGGCGGCTCGAGAACCATGCCGTGGACGACCGCCTCCACGGAGCGCACGAGCACGAACGCGGCCAGCGCCGTGTCCTGCGGCAGAATCTCGTCGCGATGCGCCTCGAGGTACGCCTGGACGACGTCGCGGGAAGCGCGATCGATCTGCTCGAGGTGGTGCAGGCCGATGTGCATCATCTGCTGGACGAAGACGCGATGCAGGGCGGGGTCGACGGTGTGCGCCTCGATCATCGCCTTCACGTAGGTGCGCACCGCGATCGGAAGCGGCGCGTCCACGAGGGTCTGGACGGAGGCGCTCAAGAGCTCGAGCATCTCGGCGCAATGGCGCTCGACCACGGCGAGGACCAGCGACGCCTTGTTCGGGAAGTACTGGTAGAGCGATCCGATGCTCACCCCGGCGACCTCGGCGATGTGGTTGGTGGTGGCGTTCTCGTAGCCGCGCGCGACCAAAACGCGAGCGGTCGCCTCGAGGATCGCGTCGACGGTCTCCTGCGAGCGGCGCTGCCTCGGCTTCTTGCGCGGGGCTACGAAGGTCTGGGGTTCCAAGGCGTGCCTCCCGGGAATGCGAGTTGGAAACCTGAGTAAACGCTCACATTATAAAGTGAGTAAATGCTCACATCCAGTAGGAGGTGGATTTCGATGCTCGCCGAGACCGAAACCCGCGACCTCGCCGTCACTCGTGAAGCCCCGATCCTGCCGTCGCCGCACCTGTTCGGACACCTCGCCGCGATGACCAAGGATCCGCTTGGGCTGCTGATGCGCGTGCACCGTGAGTGTGGAGACATCGGCCGCTTCCGGCTCGCCCACCTGGTCGCCTTCTCGGTGAACTCGCCCGACCTCGTGCGCCAGATCCTCGTGACGAACGCCGCGAAGTACCGGAAGAACACGCGCGGCTATCGCAAGCTGCAGGTCATCATCGGGCGCGGCCTGGTCACGAGCGAAGGCGACTTCTGGCTGCGGCAGCGGCGCATCGCGCAACCGGCGTTCCATCGGCAGCGCATCGCAGGGTTCGCCGACCGGATGGTGCGCGCCACCCTGGATCTCACGGACCGCTGGCGCGACGAAGGCGTGGACGGCGAGGTGATCGACGTCGCCGAGGCCATGAATCGCCTGACGCTGCGCATCGCGGGGGAGACCCTGTTCAGCACCGACATCAGCGGCGAGGAGGACGTCATCGGCAACGCGCTGGCGGTGTTGCTCGACCACTTCAACTTCCTGGTCGCCGCGCCCGTCCCCTACCCCGAGTATCTGCCGCTGCCCGGGACGCTGCGCTTCTGGCGGGCGAGGCGGGACATGGACCGGGTCGTCCACGGCATCATCGCGGAGCGGCGTCGCGACGGCGGCGGCCAGAACGACCTGCTCGGCATGCTGATGGAGGCGCGGGACGAGGACACCGGCGAGCAGATGAGTGACGGGCAGCTGCGCGACGAGGTCGTCACCACGCTCAACGCGGGACACGAGACGACCGCCAACGCCCTCACCTTCACGCTCTACCTGCTGTCGAAGCACCCCTCGGTCGCGCGACGTCTCGAGGCCGAGGTCGACGCCGTGCTCGGGGACCGCGCGCCTGGGTTCGAGGATATGAAGGCGCTCCCTTACACGATGCAGGTGCTGCGGGAGTCCATGCGCCTGTACCCGCCGGTGTGGGCGCTCGCGCGGCACCCGACCGAGGACGACACGCTCGGTGGGTGCCACGTCCCAGCGGGCGCCTACGTCTTCGTCAGCCAGTACGCGGTCCACCGCAACCCGGAGCTGTGGGAGAACCCGGAGGGCTTCGACCCCGACCGATTCGGCCCGGATCGCGAGGCGCCCGACCGCTTCGCGTACTTCCCGTTCAGCCGCGGGAGCCGGCAGTGCATCGGCGACCGCTTCGCCGAGATGGAGACCGTGCTCGTCCTGGCCGCGCTGGTGCGGCGGTACCGCTTCGCCCTCGAGCCAGGCCACCGACTGGAGCTCGAAGCGAGCGTGACATTGCGCCCGAGCGGTGGGCTGCGGATGCGCGTGACGCCACGTTGACGACGATCATTCGTTTTTCTCGACACCGGCGGGACATCGCCGCGTATAACCAGTCGCGCGGACAATTCGATTCGCGCAGTGGTAGCGGAGGGCGTAGAATGGTTCGCCCTCAATTGAGCGGAACCAATCGGAGGAAGCAACAGATGCGGTACCTGTGGATCGCGGTGACAGCGTTGGCGCTCGCCGCCTGTGGCGAAGTCGAAGACACCGAGACACAGTACGAGGAGCGGGTCATCGACCTGCGCGTCGCGGACCAGAACCACGAGGTGTCGGTCGACGGCGCCAGCAACGTGACTGTGATTCGCCGCGACGGCCAGAAGGTGCCGCTGCCGGACTGGATCGCCGACCTCGGTCAGCGTCACGGTGTCGACCTCTCCGAGCGGGTCGATCCCGACCACGGGAAGCTCATCATCCGCGCGGGTGGCCCCCTCGACGTCGGCGAGGACCGCCAGCGTCCCGAGAGCGATCCGGGCGGAGACCTCCGGGTCGACGACGAGCAGGCCAACGGCGCCTGCCCCGAGAGCTGCCAGCACTGCCCGGAGGACAACGCGTTCCTCTGTGCGCAACTCTGCAGGTAGCTCTCCGCAGCTCGCCTGGCTAGCTCTGCTGAACGCCTGACGCGCAGCGTCGGGCGTTCCCCGTTCCCCTGCCCGTCCCCGTGGGCGTGCACCTGCCCTTGCCCTTGCCCGTTCCTTGGCCCGTTCCCGAACGCGGCGAGCGCGGCAACCGACTCACGAGACAAAGAGAATCGTCGGCGGCTCCGCTTGGATGCGTGGGCACTGGAGCGCCGAAGACGGGCTCATGGGCGCATGGGGCACAGGGAACGGGCAGAGGAACGGGCATGGGCATGGGCATGGGCACGATCACGGGGACGGGGACGGGGACGGAGGCGTTGCGCGAGGTGCGGGCGTGCCGGCCATGCCCGTTCCCGTGCCCTGGATTCGGGCGTGCGTGTCAGCGCGGTCGCGTCACGACCCGGCTCACGCCGGGTCGTACCGGCTCGACGCAGACGCGCGCACCCACCCGCTCGCCCAACGACTCGACGTGGCTGATGATGCCGACCTGACGGCCGCCGGCCTGGAGTGAGTCCAGGGTCGACAGCGCGATCTCCAACGCCTCCGGATCCAGGCTGCCGAACCCCTCGTCGATGAAGAGCGAGTCGATGCGCGTCTCCCGTGCCGACAGGCTGGCGAGCCCGAGCGCGAGCGCGAGCGACACCAGGAAGGACTCACCGCCAGAGAGGCTCTGGACGCCGCGGATCTCGTCGCCCATCTCGCGGTCGACGACCTGCAGGTCGAGGTCCTCGCCCGGCACGCGCATCAGACGGTAGCGGCGCGCGAGGTCGTCGAGGTGGTGATTCGCCTGTTCGACCACGGCGTCCAACGTGAGGCTCTGCGCAAATTCGCGGAACCGCGAGCCGTCGGCGGCGCCGATGAGCTCGTCGAGGCGGCCCCACGTCAGATGCGCGGCTTCACGCTCGGAGATCTCGGGGGCCAGGCCGTCGCGGGCGGCGCGCGCGTGGTCGTCGGCCTGCAACTCGACGTACAGCGCGGTTCGACCGGACTCGAAGGCCTCGACGGCCTCGGCCGCAGCTTCGAGCGCAGCCGCGACCTCCGCCTCGGCCCACGCTGGAGGCTCGGCCTGCTCCACGGTCTCGCGGTCGGCGCTGCGGGCCTTCAGAACCGCCGCTGCGCGCTGCCGCTCGGCCGCGAGGGTCGCGATGCGTGCGGACTCACCGTCCACCCAATCGACCGACCGCATCAGGCGCTGCCGTACCGTGTCGAGGTCGACCTCGGCCGCCTCGAGCGCCGCGCCGAGCGCTTGTTCCGCGACCCGCGCGCCGTCGGCGGTCCGCTCCACCGCCGCCTCGGCGTCGATGGAGCGCGCCTCCGCGGCGGAGCGCGCCTGCCCCGCTTCGCCCGCGTCTGTCCGGCCACGCGCGAGGCGTCCCTCCGCGACCGCCAGGGTCAGCTTCAGCACCTGCTCGACCGACCCCGGCTTGCGCCCATCGAGCAATCCCGCCCGCTCGGCCTCGAGGCCCTCCACGCGGTCGTTGATCTCGCGCTGCTCCCCTTTGATTCTGGCTGCCTCCGCATGGTGCTGCGCTGCCCGGGCACGCAAACTCACCACCCTCGGGTTGACCTCGTCGATCGCCGCATCGGCGTCGTCGCGGCGCTTCACGCGCTTCTTCCACCGGGTCACCTCGTCCCCGCGCGCCTCCGCGAAACCGGGGATGTCGTCCGCAGGCCACTCCGAGTGGGCCGCGAGCGGGGCGTCCAGCGCCTCGCGCGCCGCCTCGCGTGCCGCCTCGAGCACCGCCTCCTCCGCCTCGGCGCCTCGGCGCTTCTCCCGCAGCGCGCGCTCTGCCACCCCGGCCGCGTCGAACGCCGCCTCGGCCTCGTCCAGCCGCGCGCGCGCCGCGTCGAGCGCCGCGCGGGCCTCTACGTTGGCGGCCTCGTGGCTCCGAGCCGTCGCGAGGGCCGCGTGCGCCTCCGCCTGGGCGGCGTGCACCCGCTCCTGGTCGGCCCGAATCGCCGCCTCGCACTTGGGATCGAGCGGATCTTCGGGCACCGCGGCGTCGCCGAGCCCCAGCCGGGTCATCTCCCAATCCGTGCGCAGCTGCGCGAGCTGCTGTCGCCTTCCGGCGAGGCGCGCCACTGCGTCCGCCTCGCGCTCGGCCGCCGACGCCTCGGCCGCCTCGGCCGCCGCGCCGTCCGACTCGACCCGCCCGAGTCGTGCACGCAGCGTCGACACCCGCTCGGAGAGCGTGTCACTTGCCGTAGCGACGGCCTCCATCACGCCGGGGTGCTCGGTCGAGCCACACACCGGGCACGGCTCGCCGGGCTCGAGCGCCGCGCGCAGCGCCTCGAGGTCGAGCTTGCCCAGGACCGCCTCCGCCTTGGCCAGCTCGGCCGCGTAGCGCGTGGCGCGTTTCCCCGCCTCACGCGCGCGCCGGCGTTGGCGCTTTCGCTCGCTCTTCGCCGCGGTGGTCGACTCTTCCGCGCCCCCGATCTCGGCGACCAGGCGTGACGCCTCCCGGGCGCGGTCGCCGAGACTGTTGAGCCGCCCGAGCAGGTCCGTCTGGCGAGAGATGACCGCCTGCGCCGAGACCTCCGGGTGCTGGGAGGCGGCCGCTTCTGCCACCTCGACCTGTGCCCGCGCTGCGTCGAGCGCCTCACGCGCCCCCTCGCGCCGCGCCGACGCCTCGGCGACGTGTGCCTCGACGGCCGCGGCCTCGGCCTCGGCCTCGGCCGCGTCGCGCCGCAGCTCCGTCAGCCGCCCTTCCGCGTCGGCGAGCCGCTCGAGCTCCGCCGCCCAGCGAGGCCACTGCTCGGCCAGGTGACCAAAAGCCTCGTGCCGTTCGAGCCACGCCTGTGCGTCGCGCAGCGCGGCCCGCTCCCCGGTCAGTCGCGCGGCGACCTGCTCCGCCTCGAGCGTCGACTGCCCGGCGTCGCGCGCCGCCCGCTTCACCCGCCCACGCGCCTCACCCGCCGCTGCACGGCCGCGGTCGAGCTCGGCGTCGAGCGTGCGCGCCCGCTCGAGGTCGGGCCGCGCGCCCTCCAAGGCTGCGTGGGCCGTGCCCTGCGCCGAGACGGCCTGCGCGAGCTCCGACTCCGCCGCCGTCGCGGCCTCCACGGCGCGAGTCGACTCCGCCACCCGTCCGGTCCGCGAGGCACGCGCAGCCTGGTTCGCGGCGGCCGCCTCGTCGCGGTCACAGACCAGAGCACGCAGCGGAGCGACGGCCTGGACGGCGGTCAACTCCGAACGCACCGCCTCGGCTGCGGTCCACTCGGCATCGGCCGCGGCCACCCGCTCGCGCGCCTTCTCCTCGGCGGCGTGGCGCTCCGCCCGGGCCTGGTACCAACGCGTCGCCTCCTCCACGTCCGCGAGGCGCTCGCGCGCAGCAGCCCGCCACGCCGTGGCCTCCGCGGTTCGGGCCTCCAGGGTCGAGCGTGCAGCAGGACCCAGGACGACGAGGGCCTCGGCCTGCGCGCGTGACAGCTCGAGCCGGTCGCTCGCTTCGCTGGCGCGTTGATGCGCCGCGCTCGACAAGCGCCGGTAGAGCTCCGTGCCCGTCATCCGCTCGAGCAGCTCACCGCGCTGCTTCACGGTGGCGCGCAGGAACGCGTCGAACTCGTTCTGTGCGAGCAGCACGGAGCGGCGGAACTGGTCGAAAGACAGCCCGACGGCGGCCTCGATGGCGTCCAGCGTCTCCGTCTTCCGGTCGCTGGTGAGGTCGCGGTCGTGGTCGACGTCGAAGAGCTCGACCCGCTGCGGCTGGAAGCGACCGTCCGCGCGTCCGCGTGCCCGGTGCACCGACCAGCGGGCCCGGTAGCGGACGCCGTCGCCGCCGATGAACTCCACCTCGGCGTGGCCCTGCCCGGCGCCGCGGCGCAACAGCCCGCGCACGTCGGTGCCCGTGAGGTTCGCCGGATCGCCCTTGGCACCGACCTTGACCCCGCTCCGCGCACCGAGCCGCGGCGTGCGGTCGTAGAGCGCGACACACGTGGCGTCGAGCAGCGTGCTCTTTCCGGAGCCGGTGGAGCCTGTAATCGCGAACAGGCCCGTGCCGCCGAGGATGGGCCCGTCCAGGTCCACGTCGAATCGACGCAGGCTCGCGAGGTTCTCCCCGCGCAGGGCCAAGATTCTCATGCCGGCTCGGTGGTCACGATGTCGACGAGCTCGTGGTACGCGGCGAGCAGCTCGTCCGGCGGCTCGCCGTCGTGGTCCCGCTGCCATCGACGTCGAAAGACCTGGTCAGGTGTGAGGTCGGCGAGCTGTGCGTGGTGACGCTCCGCGAGCGGGTCCCCATCTCCGTCGCGCACCACGTTCAGCCGCACCAACCGCGGCGCGCGGTCGTCGAGGGCCGCCTCCACCTGGGTGCGCAGCGTCGGCTCCGGCTGCTCGAGGTGGACCGTGATCTCGAGGAACGGGCGTTGCCAGTCGGGCATCTCGGGATCGAGCGGCGCCAGGGCCGCCAGCCGCTCGAGCACCTCGTCCAGGGTGCCCGGCGCGAGCCGCACCATCTCCACCACGCGAGGGATGGTCACCGGCTCGACCCGGACGAGGCGCTCGCCGTCCAGCTCCAGCCGCAGGATCTGGTGGGTGTAGCCCTCCTCCGCGAGGGACAGCGGGAGCGGCGAGCCGCTGTAGCGCACCCGTCCGTCCGAGTCGACGGCCTGAGCCAGGTGCAGATGCCCGAGCGCCACGTACGCCACGTCGGGCGGGAAGACGTCGACAGGCAGCCCGTGCTGGTGGCCGCCGAGGATCTTGCGTTCGCTGTCCTCGGACGCGGCCGCCTGCGCCATGAAGCAGTGACCGACAGCGAGCAGCGCCTGCCCTTCGTCGCGCAGCCCGCGCGCGTGCTCGAAGGCGTCGGCATAGACCGAGCGCACGCCCTCCACCAACGGATCGCCTGTCCGGGCGCGCCGCGGCAGGTCCGACGGGCGCAGATACGGGACCGCGAGGGCCCACGCGGCGACCGCCCCATCCGCGTCGTGCAGCGGGATGGTGAGCGCGCCTGCGTCGAGGTCGTCGTCCGCCCGCCTGGGCAGCGCGCCCACGACGCGGATGTCGAGCCCGTCGAGCAGCGGCTGTGGAGCGTCAAGGCGCGCACCCGAGTCGTGGTTGCCGGCGATGACCACCACGTCCAGCTCCGGGCGGAGGGCCCGGGCGTCGGCGAGGAACTTGTAGAACATCGAGAGCGCCGCCGCGGGCGGGTTGGCGGTGTCGAAGACGTCGCCCGCGATCACCAGCGCGTCGGCCTCCGTGCTGACCAGCTGCTCGAGCAGCCAGGCGAGGAACGCTGCATGCTCGTCGACGCGTGGCTGGTCGCGCAGGGTGTGGCCGAGGTGCCAGTCCGCCGTGTGGAGGATCCGCAGCACCTGGGCACGCTGCCGCACTCCTCCGACAACTTCAAGCGAGGGGGAGCCCATCCCTCCCTCGCTCGCCTCCCCTCGCGAGCACCGCTCGAAGAACGACAGCTGGCTCAGCAGCCTGGACGTCCTGCTCGGCGCGCGCGTACCCGTCGATGCGGGGGGTCAAGCAGAGGGGTGACCTTGCCCCGACTATGCGGAGCTCCGCATAGCCGGGGCAGGGCCGAGGATCGCCGTCGTCATCGGTGACGACGATCTCGCCGCCCTCGTCCGTGGTGCGCCAGGCCATCCGGTGCTCCTCGCGGCCGCCCACGGCGTCGAGCGCGACCACCTCCCGGTTGGGGAGCTGACGGGAGATGCCGCGGCCGAGGTCGTCGTCGTACTCCACGCAGTGCACCCGCTCGTCGTGACCGTGCACGTAGCAGACGACCCATTGCTCGTCGGCGAAGGCGAGGGTCGGTCGTACGTCCACCACCCCCCCAACCGCCGCGGTTTGCACCGGGCCGATCGGGCGCAGGCGTGCGTCGGCCAGCCGCACCTTGACCGCCATCCCCTCGTCCTGGTCGTCGCTGCCCTCGAGCCAGGCGACGGCGACGTTGCCGTCCGCGCCCAGCGCCACCCTCGGGTGCGACACGGCGGCGGGTCGGTCGAACTCGGCGACCTCCATCGGCGCCAGGCGTCCGTCGCGGCGCTGGACATGCACCCGCCTGTTCGGCGCGGTCTCCACCCATGCGGCAAGCAGGGTCTCACCGTCCGAGGCCAGATCCGGCGACGACGCACTCTGCCCGAGGGCCGAGAGGCGCACATCCGGCGGTGGGGTGTAGACCGGCGCCGGGTCGGGGGCGTCCTCGTCCACCTCGCCGTCGCAGTCGTCGTCCGCCCCGTTCTGAGCTTCGCCCGGTTGGGGCTGCGCCGCGAGGTCGTAGCCGAGCCCGTCCAGCAGAATGGGCTCTCCCGGGGTGCCGTCCGCTGCGGAGAAGACGAAGACCGAGCGGTCCACCGGCGTCAGCACCAGCACGTGCTGCAACCCGGGCACGTAGGCGAGTCGCCGTCGTGGCTCAATATCGTCCTCGAAGCCCTCGACCACCTGCCGCCAGGCGACCTCCCCCGTCAGGGGATCGAAGCGGACGAGCTCGATCTGGTCGTCTTCCCGTGACACGGCGGCGGCGGCCACGACGTCGCGGCCACCGGGGATCGCCACCAACGCGCGGACCCGCGCCACCACACCGGGCTCGACGAGTGGGCCGCAACCGTCTGCGGGGAGGTCCGCGGACAGCGACACCACGCCGACGCGACCCTCCACTGCGACCGCGAGGTAGCGTCCATCGGCGGTGACCACCATCGGACCTTGCTCCGCGCCCCCCAGGCACACCTTCACGAGCGCGCCCGGGCCGAGCTGGGGCAACCTGTCGAACACGCGAGCTCGCCCGGGGGCGGCTCCGACGAAGATGCGGCCGTCGGGGGCGATCGCGTGCGGGCCCGGGTTCCCCAAGAGCGGAAGGAACTGATCACCAATCACCGCCGGGTTCTGGTCGACGATGGCGCCGTCACGGAGCACGGCGAGCTCGCCTGGCGCTCCCGCCGGACCGAAGGGCACCGTCGCGTACGCCCCGTCGAGCGACAGCTGCACGCCGCGCCCGTCCTCGATCGCCACGCCGTCGACCTCCGCCTCCTCGACCAGGTCGAAGCGCGCGACGCGGGCCGCTGACACACCCACGGCCGTCCAACCGGTCGGACCGACCGCGAGGTGCCGGGCGCCCGGGAACGGCACGAGTGACACCTGCTCGCGGCTGGCGGGCGACCACGCCTCGAGGCCCTGCTCCGTCGCGACCCAGACCACGCGTCCCCGGTCCCAGGGCGGCTCACTCTCGCAAGGCAGACGGGGCCCGGCGTCGGGGGCTACGTCGGGTTCGGCGTCGGGCCCGACATCTGGCGGAACTTCGACAGGCACATCGGGCTGGGCGTCAGGCGGCGGGTCGACCGGCGCGTCGAGTTCGGCGTCTGGCGCGGCGTCCGGCCCGGGGTCGTCCGCCACCACGTCGAGCTCTACGTCGCGCCCGCCGGCCAGCTCCGCATCGTGCGAGGCGTCGACGGCGACGTCGGGCCGCGCATCCGGGCCCCGGTCGGGCACCGCGTCGACCGAGCCATCCGGGCCGCGACCATCCGGGATTGCGGGCCCATCCGCCGGACCGTCCGCGGCGATGGCGTCGACGCGAGCGTCCTGAGACATGTCCCGAGTCGCGTCCGCGCCCAGGTCGGCTGTCTCCTGCATCGCGTCGAGGGCGCCATCGCGCCCGGCGTCCGGGGCCAAATCGACGGCGGCGTCGGGGTCGTGGGTCTCGGCGTCAGGCGCAGTGGCCTGTCGCGTCCGGCTCTCGGATGAAGTCGCGCTCGGGGACCGTCAGACAACCCGCCAGGAGCGTCGCGACGAACCATCCCCCGAGCGTCTGCCGTGCCACCCACCGGGTGTACCACACGTGGCGGCGCGCCTTCGGCTACTCGCGGAAGTCGTCCGCGTCGCCATCCGGGTAGTACTGGCACTGCGGACGGATGCGTTCGATGTTGGGCAGATCCGGCCACTCGTCCGGCGCGAACATCCGCTCGAAGCACACGTCCGGGATCTCGTCGTCCGGCACCGGACGGTCGGTGTCGCGGTTGCCCTCGTCGCGGATGAAGTCGCAGTGGTAGGTCGCAAAGATGAGGCAGTGGGCGTCGATGTTCTGCCCGTACAACTCGATGACCGCCTGCACCTGGCGCTCGTCGAGCAGCCCGACGCCGCGGTCGATCAGCTCGAGCCCCGTCACGTAGATGGCCCACCGGTTGCGACCCGCGCCCTGCACGGCGATCGCGTCGCGAATCGACGCCTCGGTCATGTAGCGGACGACCTGCATCATCGCGAACTGGTAGTTGCGGGTCCACGCGCCCTGGTTGCCCGCGACCTGGCTGAAGTTCGCCGTCTCACGCAGCTTGAGCAGCCCGTCGCGCACGTAGTCCTCGTCGCTCAGACCTTCTTCGCCGCCCGCGGCCAGGAAGCCGTCGTCGACCAGCTCGGTGAGCACCGTGACGACCTGGTCCAGGCGGTCGCGAATCTGCACCATCGTGGCTTCCGCCGGCGCGTCGGCGAGCCGCCTGTACAGCGTCAGCTCCTCGACGATGCCGCGCAGGATGTCGCGCGCGCGCTCGTACTCCGCCATCACGCGGTCGAGATCGAACGGACGCGGCTCGAAGTGCCAGTCCATGTTCCAGCCGGTGTACGCGCTCTTCGCGTGGAAGAAGGCGATCAACCCGTTGGCGGCCCCCTGGTTGAAGGCGTCGTTCTCGATATTCTCGAGCACGAGCTCCAGCGCCTGACCGGTCCGCTCCGCGTCGGTCGCGAAGGCGTTGCGCAGGAAGATCGGGTCGCCACGGCGATCACGGCCATCGGCGTCCGCCATCAGCAAGGTGGCGTCTGACCACGCGAGGGTCAGCAGCAGCTCGGTGGCGTCGCGCAGGGCCGCACGCCGCGCGCCCTCGGTGAGGCCGATCGCCTGCACCAGCAGGATCGTCGCGTCCTGCACCTTCCGCAGCGTCCCGCCGAGGAAGACGGAAGTGTCGAAGTCGGAGTCCTCGTCCGTGATGTCCGCGATGTCGAGCGCCTGGTTGAGGCGAGCCGTCGCCAGCGCGATGCGCTGCTGGACCTGGGGCGGCGCACCCTGCCTGGCCGCAGTGAGCTGCGCGTTCACGCGTGGGATGCCTTCGACCAGGTTCGAGCTGATGAACACGCCTCGGATGCTGCCCGCGTTGCCGGCGAAGTCCGTCGCCGTCACCTCGACCACGTGCACCCCGACCGGCAGATGGCGCAGATCGATCTGTGCGTCGCCGTCGCAGAAGCCGTCGCGGACCTCCACCCCTTCGACCTGCAGGACCTCGAGCTCGCAGCCTACGCCCGCAACGTTGCGTCGGCCCTGGGTCGGCACGCCGTTGCCGTCGAATTCGTGGTCGGCCACGACGCGCGGGTTGTCGCCGTCCGGATCGAGCACGACCCGAACGCGGGCGATGCCCGAAGCGACGCCGTCCGCCTGCTCCGAGCCGCCTGCGCTGAGCGCGATGACGGCCGCGCGCCCGAAGATCGTGTAGGTGTCCTCCTCTTCGGCGTCGACCCCCTCCTGCGAGGGGACCGACAGCGTCGCCACCGGGCCCTCGCCGTCGATGCCGAAGCGCACGCTGTTCTCACGGCCCACGTTGCCGTCGTCGTCCTCCACCTCGATCTGGAGGCGGTAGAGCCCTTCGTTCCGAAACGTCAGCGTCAGCTCGTTGCCGTCACGCTCGATCGAGTCCGGGCGCGGGTTGACGCGCACCTCGAGCTCCTGGTCGGGCGGCGCACAACCGTCGGCGACCGCGAGCACGACCTGCTGGCCAGGCCGCAGCCAACCGCTGTCGGGCGCCTCGACCACCTCGATGCTCGGCACGCCGGCGTCGGTGATGTTGACCCCGAGATCCGCTGTCGCGGTGTTGCCGGCCTCGTCGGTCGCGACGTAGCGCAGCACGTGGCGACCCTTGAGCAGCGCCACGGTCTCGGGGAGGTCCTCGAACACGCGCTCATTCTCGCCCGGATCGACGATCAGCGAGGTCTCGAGGTCGTCTGCGCTCGAGCCATTGTCGCGCCAGACCACAGCCGGCACCTCGATGACCGCGCCGTCCTCGTCCTCGCATTGCGCGCTGATCTCTTCCGGCAGGTCACGCTGCAGCTCCGGCGGGAGGGTGTCGCGCACGCGGATCACGAAGTCGTGGGTCGCCGAGTTGCCGAACCGATCCTCGCAGGTGGCCTCGACCTCGGTATCACCGACCGGATAGCGCACGCGGTTGGGGTCGAGCTCCGTGGCGGGCGCGTCGTCACAGACGTCGACGCAGTCGTACTCGACCTCCACCCGGGTACCGAGCGGTGAGCTGGCCTCGGCGGGGTCGTCCTCGGGGGTCGGGTCGGGCGCCGGATCGAAGGTCGGCGCCGTGCGGTCGACGACGTCAACGCGGTACGATGCCTGCGCGCGATTGCCGTAGCGGTCGGTGGCGACGATGCGCACGTCGTAGCTGCCGCGCGCGACCTCGACCCCGTCCTCACCACCCGGGTCGAGGTCCTCGTTCGGGTCGGTCAGCAGCGTCACCTCGACCTGCGGCCTGCGATCGCGATTGTCGGTGACGACGATCTCTGGGAAGTCCACGAACGCGACGCACTCGTCCTCGTCCGGATCCGTGGGCACGGTCATGTTGCCGGGGTTCTGAATCTGCGGCGGCAGCTCGTCCGAAGCGCCGCCCGCCAGCCCGCCGGTGTGGACGATGTCGCCCTCTGCAGAGCGCCCGGCTGCGACGCCTACGCCGCCGACCCCGAAGTGATGCTTCTGACCGTCGTCGGCCTCACCCTTCCCGGAACCGCCCGCGTGGTGGTGGTTGACGAGGATTGGTTGCGCGTGGGCCGGCACGACCAGCCCCAGAGCGCACAGACACATCAGACTCAGACTTCGCACGGCACCCCCCACATCGGAACGACCCGAGGCCGACCCCAATGACCAAGGTACACGCGCACCCCGGCCAACGTCTCAAGGTACCGGGCCATTGTACTTTTCCGCAACTACCGGATCTGTGAGGCGGGGCCCGCGGCGGGCCCTCAGGGCCCGCGCAGGAATAGCCTCCGAGGTTCGCGCCGCGAGCGTGGGTCAGCTTCGTTCGCGGCGACCGATCGCAACCGCAGGCGTACCAAGGGTACGTCGAGGATTGGGCGACGGAGGCGCGGGCGGAGATGGCCGGCGCTCGTGGATGCGAGACCGGAGGCTATTCCTGCGCGGGCCCTCAGAACGGCGGGGGCACGCTCGGCCAGACGACGCCCGGGGTGGCCGGCGCGATGTCCTCGCAAGTCTCGCCGTCCTGGACCAGCAACGTGTAGTCGAGGCGCTCGTCGTCGTCGTTGATGCGGTTGATGGCCAGGGACACCACCTGAACGTAGAGGACCCGGTCCCCCCCGAACGGCTCGATGATGATGCACTGCTTCGAGTTGTTGCGCGGCACCCCAGACGTGGTGCCCACGAGCATCTGGTCGGCGTCGTACACGTCAATCGCGAGGTCGCCGTCGTCGCCGAACAGGAACTGCGCCGCCACCGTGCGGGTCGCATTGCCCGCGACCTGGATCCGGAAGGTGTCGGCGTCCGCCGGGACGCGGTCGCACAACCACTGCGCCTCCCGCTCGACGACGTCCTCTCCGAGGTCCGTGGCGTCCGCGAACGCCTCGTTCGACTCGTCCGGGTCGTCCTCGCAGATGAACACGCGCTCGTCGACCGCCACCCGCAGCGAGTAGAACGCGTGTTCGGGGTTGAGCGCGCTGACCCGTACGAAGTAGCGCCCCGGCAGCCGGTCGCCCAGCTCCACCAGCTCGTTGCTCGAGTGCGTGTGGCCCGCGGCGTCGTCGACGTTCTCCGCGTCCACCTGCCCCTCGCGGTAGATGTCGAGTTCGAGGTCCGCCTGGAGGTGGTCAAAGTCGATCGCGACGGTCAGGTCCGCCACGCCGTCGGTCTCGAAGACGTACCAGTCCTCGTCTCCGTCGCCCCCGCAGAGGATCAGGTTGTCGAGCTCGCCCGGTTGAATCGGCCGCGCCTGGCCGCGGTTCTCGTTGGGCTGCAGCCGGTCGAAGCGGTCGGCCGGGCACTCCCCGGCGTCCTCGGCGGAGCGCAACACGGCGAGCTCGTAGATCGACTCTATCTCTGGGAGCACCGCCGAGACGCGGACCCAATACGTCCCCGACGGGACATCCACGGCGGTCGCGGAGTTGTCGCGGCGGGCGTTGCGCCCCGGATTGCCGACGACCTCGCCGTCCGCGTTGCGGATGTCGATCTCGATGTCGCCTCGGACCTCCTCCTCGTTGCGCACGATGGCGACGTCCAAATCGTCTCCCTCGCGCAGCTCGAGGCTGTACCAGTCCTCGTCGCCGCAGAGCGACTGGGCCTCGAGCACGTGGAAGACGTCCGGGATGAGCTCGATGCCGCCCGCGATGTTCTCGCGCGTGTAGCCGTCGACCTCCATCAGGTCGCGCGCCTGGCCCGCGTCCTGGTTCGGCTCGGACTCATCCTCGAGGCACAGCTCGCGGAAGCGCTCGTACTCGACGCGCAGCTCGTAGCCACCCCATTGGTCGTCCGCCAGCCCGAGCACGCGGATGAAGTAATTGCCTGCCTCGACCTGCGGCGCCCCGACCGGCGCCTGGAACTCGACGAAGCGCAGCATCGCGCCGCCGCCCCCCTGGTTGTTGGGCAGGAACGCCGGCTCGTCGTCCGCGCCCGGCTCACCGGGCCCGTAGA
>PVBE011047644.1_pt1 | contig 18240 bp, 17 predicted proteins | sample 1631181 | NCBI WGS metagenome assembly PVBE01 (sample SAMN08397723, study PRJNA350692) | Marine metagenome, whole genome shotgun sequencing project. | isolation source: water | place: Pacific Ocean | collected 2012-04
CCCCGTCAACGCCTACCCGACGGCCGACGGCTGGATCTACGTGGCGATCGGCAGCGACGCCCAGTGGGGCCGGTTCGCCGCGCACCCCCGCTTCGCCGCCCTGGACGAGCCGCGGTTCGCCACCAACGAGGGCCGCCGCACGCACAAGGACGACCTCCACGGGCTGATCGGTGGGGTCACCTCCGGGATGACCTCCCAGGAGGCCGGCGAGGCCCTGGCCGCGGCCGCCATCCCCCACGGTCCGATCACCCCGATCGAGGGGGTGATGGAGCTCCCGTTCGTCCAGGAGACGGCGCTGCGCACCGTCGCCCCCGACGGCCGCGTCGTGCGCCTGCCCCCCGCTGCGGTCGACACCGACCACCTCGCCGCCATCGACTCCACCCTGCCTTTCGCCCCCGCGTACGGCGAGCACACCGGCTCGCTGCTCGCCGAGGTGGGGCTCGCCCCGGACGAGACCGAGCGGCTGCGCGCCGCCGGCGTCGTGGCCTGAACGGAACCCGCATGCACCCTCTGCCGTACCACCGCCCGACCAGCCTGGAGGCCGCCCTGGAGCTCAAGGCGTCCCTGCCGGGGGCGCGCTTCATCGCCGGGGGGACCGACGTGATGGTTCGGCTCAAGGGCGGGGCGCCGCGTCCGTCGGCGCTGATCTCCCTGCGCGGCATCGCCGAATTGACCCGGTCCGAGGTGGCCCAGAGCGCACGGCTGGGGGCCGCCGCGTCGGTCGCCGACCTGCTCGCGATCGACGCCCTGCGGGAGGGCTGGCCGGTGCTCGCGGACGCGATGAACCAGATGGCGTCGCCCCAGATTCGGAGCAGCGCGACCCTCGGCGGCAACCTCTGCAACGCGGCCCCCTGCGCCGACTCGGCCCCCGCGCTGCTCGTCCACGGCGCCCGGGTGGTGCTGCGCGGCCCCCAGGGGGAGCGCGTGCTCGCCCTCGAGGAGTTCTTCGCCGAGCCGGGGGTGACCCGGATGGGGGCGGACGAGCTCCTGATGTCCATCGACGTGGACCCGCCCGAACCGGGGCTGCAGACGACGTTCCTCAAGAAGAAGCGCGTGGCGATGGACATCGCGATCGCCTCGGTCGCGGCCGGCCTGGTGATGAACGACGGGATCTGCACCCACGTCCGGTTCGCCGCCGGCTCGGTGGCGCCGGTCCCGATGAGGCTCCCCGCCACGGAGGCGGCGCTGTGCGGTCACCCCCCCACGGACGCACGCATCGCGGAGGCGCGGCGCATCGCGGAGGAGGAGGTCTCGCCGATCACCGACATCCGCGGCGGGGCGGACTACCGGCGTCGGATCATCGGGGTCTACGTCGAGCGCGCGACGCGGGCCCTCGCGGCGCGGTTCGAAGGGAGCGAGTGATGGAAGTCCGGTTCACCCTCAACGGGCGGGAGGTCTCCTGCTCCCTCGTCGGCTCCGAGCTCTTGCTCGACGTGCTGCGCGGCCCCCTCGGCCATCGCGGCACCAAGGAGGGCTGCGGCAAGGGCGAGTGCGGCGCCTGCACGGTCCAGGTGGACGGCCGCCCGTTCAACGCTTGCCTGCTCCCCGCGGCCGAGGTCGAGGGGCGGGCCGTCACGACGATCGAGGGGCTCGCGCCCGCGCCCGGCGAGCTGTCCCCCGAGCAGCAGGCGTTCGTGGAGGCCGGAGGCATCCAGTGCGGCTTCTGCACCCCCGGAATGATCATGGCGAGCAAGGCGCTGCTGGACGCCGACCCCGACCCCGCCGACGCCGACATCCGGCACGCGCTGGTGGGCAACCTCTGCCGGTGCACTGGGTACGCGCAGATCATCGAGTCGGTGCGCCGGGCCGCGGCGCTGCGAGGGGAGGGGAGCTGATGACCTACATGGGAACCAGCCCCACCCGGCCGGACGCCGCCGCCAAGGCGACGGGGCGCGCCGAGTACATCAGCGACGCGGTCCGCCCGGGCATGCTCCACGGGGCCATCCGGTTCAGCGAGCACGCGCATGCGCGCATCCTCCGGATCGACACGAGCAAGGCCGAGCGGATCCCCGGCGTGAGGGCGGTGATCACCGCCGAGAACACGCCCGAGGTCCGCCTCGGCTTCCTCCGCGACAACCTGGCGCTGAAGAAGGGCAAGGTCCGGCAGTTCCGGGACGAGATCGCGGCGGTGGCGGCGATCGATCCGGACATCGCGGCGGAAGCGGCCGCCGCCATCGAGGTCGAGTACGAGCCGCTGCCGGCGGTGTTCGACCCGATCGAGGCGCTGGCCGAGGGGGCCCCCCTGGTCCACGACGTCGACCCGCGCGGGCGGCCGGTGACCAGCAACCTGATGCCGGTGCACTTCCGACACTTCTCCGGCGACGTCGAGAAGGCGCGCGCGGCGTCCGCGTACGTGGCGGAGGGGGAGTGGTCGACCCCGCTGATCCAGCAGACGTGCATGGGCACGGCGGGCTGCATCGCCGAGTTCGACCCCCAGATGAACCTCACGGTGTGGGCCAAGACCCAGATCCCGTTCCTCGCCCAGCGCGACTTCAACGGCGCCCTCGCCCAGATGGGGCTGCGCAACAAGAACGCGCGCGTGATCGTGCCGGCGCTGGGGGGCGGCTTCGGCACCGGGCTGGACACCCACTGCTACGAGTACATCTCGATCCTGCTGGCCTGGAAGACGGGCAAGCCGGTCAAGGTGCAGTACAACCGGGATCAGGAGTTCGCCTACCTGTCCCCCCGGCAGTCGGCGACGGTGCGCATGGCCCAGGGCTGCGACCGCGACGGGCGGCTGACGTTCCGCCACGTGCACGTCGTGCAGGACAACGGCGCCTACGGCTCGTGGGGGGCGACCTACCCCAGCGTGATGCTGCTGCCGGCCACCTCGCTGTACCGCGTGCCCAACATCTACTTCGACTGCGAGCTCGTCTACACCAACAACACGTACGCCCAGGCGATGCGCGGGTACGGCAACCCCGAGCTGACCTTCGCCCTGGAGAGCAACCTCGACCAGCTCGCCGAGGAGGCCGGGATCGACGCCGCTCAGCTGCGGCTGATCAACTGCAACGAGCCCAACGAGGTCACCCCGATGGGGCTGAAGGTCGCCACCTGCGGCCTGCGTGAGTGCCTGGAGCAGACCGCTGAGCGGCTCGACTGGGACAACAAGCGGGGCGCTCCGGACGGCACCGCCCGCGGGGTCGGCATGGCGTCGCTGATCCACGTCGGCGGCTCCGGCCGCATCTACCGCAGCGACGCCAGCGGCGTGATCCTGCGGTTCGACGACTGGGGGAACCTGTACCTCAGCTCCGGCGGGGTCGAGATGGGGCAGGGGCTGCACAGCTCGCTGCAGATCGTCGCGGCGGACGCGATCGGCGTCGCCCCGGACCGGGTCTTCATCAACCAGACCGACACCTCCACCTGCCCGTGGGACGTCGGCACCCACGCCAGCCGGGGCGCCTTCACCGCCTGCAACGCGCTGCTGATGGGCGCCACGAAGCTGCGCGACAAGGTCTTCCGGGCGGCGGTCGAGCTGTACCCGCAGCTGGTCGAGGAGGCGCTCCGCAAGCAGCGCAAGCGGGACCCCGACGCGCCCGCGCCCTCGTTCGATTGGCGGTCGCGGATCGACGCCGACGCGTTCGATCTCCGCGAGGGCCAGGTGTTCCTGAGCAACACGGACGACCCGGTCCTGCGGGTGGATCTAGGCAAGCTGATCCGGGCTGCTCACTTCCGCGATGGCGGCGGGCAGATGTTCACCGTCGAGGCGTTCTACGACCCCCCCAGCGAGCTGCCGGACTGGGAGCAGGGCCAGGGCAACATGTCCGCTTGCTACACCTTCGGCACGCAGGGCGTCGAGGTCGAGGTGGACACCGACACCGGGGATGTCCGCATCCTCAAGATGGCCGCCGTGCTGGACGTGGGGAAGGTGATCAACCCGCAGATCCTGCGCGGTCAGACCATCGGCGCCCTCGCCCAGGGGGTTGGCTACGCGCTGTACGAAGAGGTCAAGACCGAGCGGGGGCGCATCCTCAACCCGAACTTCACCGACTACAAGATCCCCACGGCGGTGGAGATGGACTTCCCCATCGAGCTCGAGTTCGTCGAGACGGACGAGCCGACGGGGCCGTACGGCGCCAAGGGGATCGGGGAGCCCGGGCTCGTGCCCACCGCCCCCGCCATCGCCAACGCCATCGCCGACGCGGTCGGGGTCCGGATCCACGACCTGCCCATCACCCCCGAGAAGCTGCTCGCGGCGCTTCGGGCCAAGAACGAGGAAGCGACATGAGCGACAAACCCCTCCAGCACCGGTTCGACGTGCTCTGCCAGATCACCCGCGCCCAGCACTTCGCGTGGCGGGCGGCGGTGGCGGACCTCTGCCCCGACGTGGACCCCGCGGCGGTCACCGACAAGATGTGGGAACTGACCGGCGTGCAGACCGGCGCCGCCTACGCCAAGCGGCTGGACCGCTCCAAGCCGATCGCGGCCCAGGTCGCGGCCAGCATCGTGTGGTCGTCCGAGTGCATGGGCGAGGACGCGATCGTCGAGATCGGGGAAGGCGCCGACGAAGCGTTCGTGCGCCACCACGACTGCCCCTGGTTCCACTGGCACAAGCGGCTCGACCTGCTCGCGGAGGACCGACCCGGCTGCGACATGTGGTTCTCCACCAGCGTGGACCGCGTCAACGAAGCGTGCGGCACGACGCTGCGGGTGGAGACGCTGGAAGCGCTTCCGGACGGTGACAGCTGCTGCCTCCGTCGCTTCTGGGTCGAGCAGCCGACCCCATGAGCGAACCCTGGACATTCCGGTTCGCGGAGCGAATGGAGGGCGTCAAGACCTCCAAGATCCGCGAGCTGTTCGACGCCGGGCGGCAGCGGCCGGACGCGATCGACCTGTCGATCGGACAGGCTGACTTCGACGTGCCCACGCCGATCCGGGAGGCGACGGTGGCGGCCATCGAAGAGGGCTGCGGCGGCTACAGCACCACCGAGGGCTACGCTGACGTCGTGGCCGCGGCGACGGCGCACCTGCAGGCGGACTTCGGGTTGGACCCGGCCGAGAAGGTGATGATGACGTCGGGGGCCAGCGGCGCGCTGACGCTGGCGTTCCTGGCGCTGCTGGATCGTGGGGACGAGGTCCTGCTCCCCGACCCCTACTTCGTGCTGTACCCGACCCTGGCCCGCATCGCGGGCGCCACGCCGGTCTTCTACGACCTGTATCCGGACTTCCGCCTCCGCCCTGAGGCGCTGCTGAGCAAGATCACTGACAACACGCGGGTGCTGGTGCTGAACTCGCCCGCCAACCCCTCGGGGATGTGCCTGCGGCCGGACGAGCTGGCGACGGTGGCGGCCATCTGCCGGGAGCGGCGGATCGCGGTGGTCAGCGACGAGCTGTACCACCAGTTCTCGTTCGAGGAGCCGCACAGCACGATCAAGGACTTCCTCGGGCCCGAGGCGCTGCTGATCGGGGGGACGAGCAAGGCGTTCGGCATGGCCGGCTGGCGGCTGGGCTGGGCCGCTGGCTCGGCGGAGTTGATCGACCGCCTGCGGACCCTGCAGCAGTTCACCTTCACGTGCCCGCCGACGCTGGTCCAGCGGGGGGCCCTCGCGGCCTTCTCGATCGACCTGACGCCGCGCGTCGAGGCGTTTCGGGCCAAGCGCGACTTCCTCTACGACGGGCTGGTGGACGCAGGCTACGAAGCGGTCAAGCCCAACGGCTCCTACTACGTCTTCCCGAAGGTGCCGTGGGGCGACGACGTCACGTTCATCCGGGCGGCGATCGACCGAGGGCTGCTGATCGTGCCGGGGCGGGCCTTCTCCACCCGCACGACCCACTTCCGGGTCACCTACGCGCGCGACATGGCCACGCTGGAGCGGGGCATGGAGGTGCTGCGAGCGCTGGCGAAGGAGCCGCCGGCCTGAGCGGTGGGGGGCTACTCCTTCCGAACCTGCACGTAGAGCCGACCGTCCTCGAGCCACCCTGCGGCGATCGGCGCGGCGGGCGTGTCGCGCACCTGAACGACGACCTGATCGACCGCGTTCCCTTCGGCGTCGAACACGTGCACGTACCCGGGAGCGGCGTCCAGCACGTACGCGAACCCGGCCTCGTCCACCGCTATGGCTCGCGGCGCGAACAGCTCGCCGGGGCCGTACTGGCCCGGGGAGCGATCCGAGGCGGCCTTCCCCGGGGTTCCGTACGAGCGGAGGTGGCTGCCGCCATCGGAGAACACCTGGATGCGGGCATTGCCCCGGTCGATGACGTGGACGGTCCCATCGGCACCCGGGACCGCGGCGCAAGGCCCGTTCAGCCCGGCGCCGTCGAGGCCGAAGCAGCCGATGGACCGCCTCCCCGGACCGACTACGCGGTGTTCGACGGAGCGTGCATCCCAGGGTGTGGGATCGGTGGGAGCAGGCTCCGTCCCGAAGACGATGGCGCGCGGACGAGCTCCAGGAACGGCGGCCGTCGCGACCGCCGGCGCGGCCGCTGCGAGCGCGATCGCCGCCGCGCTGCCGCCGCCGACCTGCCGTCGGTTGGGCCCCTTCGAGCGTGAGGCGGACACCTCAGCTCCTCGAGGGGAAGACGCCCTGAAGGGCGATGATGTAGTTCACGCCGAGGTAGGGCTGCATCACGGAGACGGCCTGGTCGCCGCCCTGGGTGCCGACCGAGATCTTGCCCGCCGCACCGGAGCCTCCCCCCCACCGCGATGCTGCCGCTGCCTGCCTTGTCGGCGACGGCATGGCTGTGCGCAGGGAGCTGGGCGTTGGTCAGGGTCACCGTCTCCGAGCCGCCCTTCTGACCGATGTTGACCGGGCTCAGGCCGGGACCGTTTCCGATGTGCTTGGGCACCCGCCCGCGCAGGTCGGGAAGGGCGAACGTGGACCGGCCGTCGCCGCCGTAGTACGTGCCCAGAATGGAGAAGAGCGCCGGGTAGGAGCTGATCGACAGGAACTGCCCGTCACACAGCGCCCAGCCGCGCGGGGCGAAGTTGCCCCCAAACATGATGATCTGACCGAGAAAAGGATCTACGTGCGCCTCCCAGGTGGTGGATGGAGGCGCAGGCTAGCTCAAGCGGCCAGCCGGTCGGCTACAGCTACGGACCGTCCGGGTGGAACGCGCCGTTGAGGCGCTTCTTGATCGAGTTCTCCAGCCGCGCCGGGTCGACGCCCGCGGCGCGCGCGAGCATCCCCAGCTTGATGGTGATCTCGACGACCTTGTCGGCGATGACGACGCCGCCACCGACCCCGGGCCCCTTGAGCTCCGCGTTGTTCCCGCTCCACACCAGCTTGGCGCCGTACTTCCCCATGTACGACTCGAAGTGCTCGATGCGGTTGCGGGATTCTTCGAGGTCTAGCGTGTGCTCGTGGCGGACGGAGATCTTGCTCATGGCCTCCGATTCAATCAGTCCCCACCCGGCTGCGCAAGTTGGGCCAACCGCGCGAGCCGCTCAGCTTCGTTCGCGACCATCCAGGGATCGGCGCTCAACGCTTCGTGCGCCTTGGCGAACCAGGGGCGGGCCTCGTCGGTCCGGTCCAGCGCATGCAGGCACTCGGCGATCTCCTCCCAGGTGTAGGGATCGGGCTTGTCCCCGGACTCCTTCAGCAGCGCCTGCTGCTCCGACAGCGCTTCGGCCAGCTTCCCCTGAGCCCGCCACGTGCGCGCGACCGTCCACCGGGCGACCTTGATCGGCCCCGCTTTGCCTTGCTCCTTGCGGAACGCCAGCGCCTCCTCGAACGTCGCCAGCGCCTTGTCGTAGTCGCCGCGCTCGAAGTGCGTCCAGCCGACGTTGTTCAGCAGCGAGCCCTTCCAGTTGCGCGCCCGCTCGTCCTTGGAGGCGCGGGCCAACTCGAGGCCGCGCTCGTTCCACTGCATCGCTTCGCTGGGATCGGCGATCGCCACCATGTGGGCGGCGTCCACGGCGTGGAAGTCCTCGCCGATCTCCTGAGCGCGCATCCACGCGTGTACGAACGCCGCGCGCGCATCCTTGGTGTTCCCGGACGAGTTGTGGGTTCGCCCGCGCTCCAGCAGGTAGCGGACCTGCGCCACCGGGGTGGCGTCCGTCAGCGCCTTCTCCACTTCGTCCAGCACCGCGTGGGCCTCGTCAAACTGCGCCCGCAGCGAGTGGGTGCGGGCGATCTGGGTCTGCAGCTGGAGCCGGTATTCGAGGGACTGGTCGGCCGCCTTGGCCTCGAACTCGCGGAACGCGGCCTCGGTCGCGGCGGGGTCCCCGTAGTTCCAGACGGCGTCGAAGTCAGGGGGAGACGAAGCTTTGACGCTCACGGGGGCTCCGAGCAGGGCGATGAGCACGGTCAGGAAGAGGAAACGCTGCACAGCGACGCATCGTAACCCGATTGGCACGGGCCTTGAAGAGAGGGTCTGCGTACCTCGACGGAGAGCCGAATGCCAACGATGGCCCCCCACATCGCCGCCACCCTCCTCCTCGCTTGCATCACCGGCGTCGCGTACGCCGCCGATGAGGGTGGAGAGCCTGTCCCGCCTCCCGCGGTTCAGGACGCCATGGTGGCGATGGAACCGGAAGCGGTTCGGGGGGAGGTCAAGACGACCTCGACTCCTGCAGGACGCGCCACGGCCAGGACGGCCGTCAGCAACAAGACAGCGGAGGGACACGCGGCGGCCACGACGGCCATCGTGCGCGAGGATCAGCCCGAGGATGGACCCTCGGCCCCCGCGACTGCCACGACGGCGCCGTTGGACGGGCCGGCCAAGACGGCCGCGCCCGCCAACCTCCCCCCCTCCGCCTCCGCCGTTGCGGCGGATGTTGCTACCGCCGAGGCCGAGCTGCTCCCGGCCAGCCTCCTGGCCCGCCTCGATGGCACCCCGTTGGCCGCTACGGCTGACGATGTCAGCATCCCGACGCCCGGCTAGACCGCGGCTGTCAATCCCCTGGCGCGCGCTACCGCCGCGCTGATCTTCGGCCTGTTCCTGGTGGCTGGACTGCTCGTCCACCCCAAGACCCGGGTCATCCTCCTGGAGCGGCTCCGCTCCGGGAACCTCGGTGCGCGTCGCGACTCTGGCCCCACGATCGACGTGCGATCGACGGCGAGTGTCGGCGCGGGCCAGCGGGTCGTCGTCCTCGAAGTCGACGGCGCCCGCCTCCTCGTCGGCGTGAGCCAGGGGCGCATGGACGTCCTGCACTCCTGGAGCTCCGCCGAAACCACCGCGCCCGCCCTCGCCGCTACCGGCGCGGTCCCCTCCAGCCTGGACGCGCTCTTCCCCGCCGGTGCCCCCGAGGCCATCGCCGAGGCGCTCCCCGTCGCCGGCGATGCGGCCCCCGCGCCGGCCGCGCTCCCCAACGCCGCCCAGTTGATGGCCGCGTGGCAGCGCACCGCCGACCCCGCCCCCGAGGCGCCCACGGCGATCGAAGAGGACGAAGCCGACGACGACCCGTGGTGGATGGAAGGCGCCACCGCCGACGAGAAGGAGCGCATCGCTCACAACGCCGACGCCGACCTCGACGAGCAGGCCGCGCACGCCGCCGAGACCGTGCTCGCCCAGCTCCGCGCCGCCCGCGGCCGGGAGACGATGCAGGTCCGCGATGACCGCCCCGCCCGCCTCGCCACCCTGGGCCGCACCGGCACCGACAGCGCCGCCCCCGAGGCGGACGAGCGTCCCCGCCGCCGCCTCCCCCGCGCCGTGCTGAGCGGCCTCATCTCCCTGGGCACCCTGGCGCTGTTCGGCTTCGCCCCCGAGGCGATGGCCCAGGACGGCAGCCTGATGATCGACCTGGGCGCCAACGAGCTGGGCGACGCGGTCACCGGCGGCGCCGGCGCCTCCACCGCGGTCAAGCTGCTGGTCACGCTCTCGCTGCTGGCCATCGCCCCCGCCATCGTGCTGTCGATGACGTCGTTCACGCGGCTCATCGTGGTCTTCGGCCTGCTCCGCCAGGCCGTCGGCGTCCAGCAGGCCCCGCCCAACCAGGTGCTGGTCGGCCTCGCGCTGTTCCTGACCTGGTTCGTGATGGCGCCGACCTTCGACCGCGTCAACGACGTGGCGGTGGAGCCGTACTTCGACGGGATGATGACCGAAGGCCAGGCGCTGACCGCGGCGATGGGTCCGATGCGCGACTTCATGATGCGCAACACCCGCGAGAAGGACCTGGCGCTGATGCTCCAGATGTCCCACTCCAGCCGCCCCGAGACCCGCGCTGACGTGCCCACCCGGGCCCTCGTGCCGGCGTTCATGATCAGCGAGCTGAAGACCGCGTTTCAGATCGGCTTCCTCATCTACATCCCCTTCCTGATCATCGACCTCGTCGTGGCCACCGTCCTCCTGGCGATGGGCATGATGGTCCTCCCCCCCATCGTGATCTCGCTGCCCTTCAAGCTGCTCCTGTTCGTCTTCGTGGACGGCTGGAACCTGCTCGTGGGCAGCTTGGTCGCGGGCTTCGCGTAGGCCTCCGCCATGACCTCTGACTTCATCGTTGCCCTGGTCCAGGAGAGCGTGCGCACCACGCTGTACCTCGCCGCTCCGCTGCTGTTCGTGTCGATGGCCGTCGGCCTCATCGTGTCGATCGTCCAGGCGGCCACGCAGATCCAGGAGATGACCCTGGTGTTCGTGCCGAAGATGCTCGCCGTGTTCGCCGGCGTGGTGCTCTTCGCCAGCTTCATGCTCGACACGATCGCCCGCTTCACCTACGCCATCTTCGACCTCGTCAGCCGAGGCGGCGCGCTGTGAGGAGCGAGGTTCACTCCCCCTCCCGTCGCCGCGCGGGCGCCTCCGGCCGATCTCCTCGTTGGTCGTCCTCGCGCATGTCCGATGCGCGTCGTCCTTCCGCCTCGACCTCGGCCGGTTCCGCCTCGCGCGCCTCGGTCCGGGGGAGCCAACCGCGCTCCTGATGCTGGGGATCGACCTCCAGGTTGGACCGGAGCTGTTCGTCCTGCTGATGGCGTTCGCGCGCATCGGCGGGGTGCTGCAGACCGCGCCCCTGGTGTCGGCCTCCACCGTGCCGGTGCCTGTGCGCATGGTGCTCGCGATCGGGCTCAGCATCGTCATCGCCCCCGCCGTGGGGGTGGACGTGACCGCCGTCACCTGGGACGCGGGGCCGCTGGCGCTGGCGTTGCTGTCGGAGCTGCTGCTGGGCGGGGCGATGGGGTTCGCGGCCACGCTCGTGATGGCGCTGCTGGACATCGTCGGCACGTTCGTCGGCGTCAACGCCCAGCTCGCCATCGCCATGCAGTTCGACCCGCTGACCAACAGCCAGCAGGTCATCACCACCCGGCTGGTGCAGGCCGGCGGCTTCCTCATCTTCTTGTCGCTGAACCTCCACCACCAGATCCTGCTGGGGCTGCACGACAGCTTCGAGGCCGCCCCCGCGGGGCGTGGCGCGCTGTCGGTCCTGGCCGGATCCCAGATGTCGGAGGTGATGGACTCGATCCTGCGCGACGGCATGCGCATCTCCATGCCGGTCGTCGCCGCGGTGCTCGTGCTGAACATCATCGCCGCGTTGGTGACCCGCTTCGCCCAGCAGATGAACATCTACTTCAGCGTCGGCCTGCCCGCCAACGCTGCCGCCGGCATGCTCGCCATCGCCGTCTCCATCCCCGCCCTCGCCGCTGCGGTCCTCACGTACGGCGACGGGCTCCGATCTCTCATGCTGTCGATGGTGGGCAGCTGACATGTCGGACGAAGACAAGGGACAAGACAAAACAGAAGAACCAACCGACAAACGTCGGAAGGACTTCCGCGAGAAGGGGCGGGTCGCCCAGAGCCGCGACCTCGCCTCCACGGGCGTGCTCCTGGCGGTCGGGCTGGCGATGTTCGCGTGGACCCCGGCCATCATCTCGGCGTGCGAGGACCTCGCGCGTCAGTTTCTTGGCGTCGCCCCCGCCAACTCCGATCTGTTCCTCGCCGACCCCTACGGGCTCATGAAGCTGGGCCTGAAGAACACGCTGTGGATGTCGGGGCCGATCGTGCTCGCGGGCATGATCGCGGGCCTGCTGTTGGCCATCGCGCAGGTCGGCCTGGTGTGGAGTTGGAAGCCGCTGGAGCCCGATCCCAACAAGCTCAACCCGATCAACGGCCTCAAGCAGAAGCTGTTCTCGATGCAGGCGGTGTTCGAGTGGCTCAAGGCGATGGCCAAGGTCACCGTCATCGCGGCTGTCGGCTACAAGATCGCCCAGGCGTACGCCGGCGGCCTGGTGGAGCTGGCGAGTTCGTCCCTGCGCGACTCCGTCGGCTGGACCGCCGGCGTCATCATCCGGCTGATGCTCTTCTGCCTTCTGGCCATGCTCTTCCTCGGCATCGCCGACTACATGTTCGCCAAGTGGCAGCTCCTCAAGAAGATGCGGATGACGCTGCAGGAGGTCAAAGAGGAGAACAAGGAGAGCGAAGGCGACCCCTACATGAAGGCGCGGGTCCGCCGGATCATGTCCGAGATGAGCCGCAACCGGCTCATGGCGGAGGTCAGCGAAGCCACCGTCGTGGTCGTCAACCCGACTCACTACGCCGTCGCGATCAAGTACGAGATGGGCCAGGACGGCCCGCCGATGGTCGTCGCCCGGGGCGTGGATGCGCGGGCGAAGCTGATCAAGGACATCGCCCGCAGCAACGGCGTGCCCCGGATCGAGAACCGCCCCCTGGCGCGCGGCCTGTACGCCGACTGCAAGGAGGGCGAGTACGTGCCGGCGAACCTGTACGAGGCCGTCGCCGAGGTCCTGGCGTTCGTCTACAAGCTCCGCGAGCGCCGCGCCGGCTAGCGCGCGGCCTCGGGATCTGTCGAAGCGATCCGTTGGGCCACGGGCCAGTTCGTGTCCCTGGACCAGTCCAGGAGGTGCCCATCGAAGGGGGACCGGGCGTCGCTGGGGAGGGCGAGGATCCGGTCCGCGGCGTCCAGATCCGCCTCGTGGGCGATCAGGGGGAGCCCCGCCGCTTCGGCGGCGGTACGAAGCTCCTCGTAGTCACCGGCGAAGAGCGCGCGGCCCTTGGCCCAGGGGCCGCTGTGGATGCAGTCCAGGGTGTCGGCGATCGCGTCGTAGTGGACCTCGTCGTCCTGCGCCTCGACCAGAACCACCGTGAACCCGTCGTACAGCAGGGCCTGCCCCACGCCGGCGTCGCGGAGCTCGCGGGCCGCGGCCCCGAGCGCATCGGCCGTGGGGGTCCGGGCCAGCTCCTGGCGGACCCGATCGGCCACGCGGTCGGTCGTCCAGACATCCGGGGTCGACATGGGCAAAGCCTACACGCGAAGCCGGGGTTCCCCGGCGGGCGGCTTCGCTAAGGTGCGGTCCATGCAACCCGGCACCGAGGTCGCGAACGAGGAGGAGCCGGAGGTCCGCGCCGTGATCCACCCCGCTCTGGGCCGGGAACCCTAGGGCGGGCCGTGGACTCGTCTCTTCCCCTTGGCGGCCTGCTGCTGCACGAACCGATCGGTCGGGGCGGCATGGGCGAGGTCTGGCGGGCCGAGGACCCCTCCCGGGGGCGGGACGTGGCGGTCAAGGTGCTGACGCCCCAGGCCGCCCGCGATCCGGTCTTCGGGGACGCCTTCCGCAAAGAGGTGCGGGCGGTGGCAGCCCTGGACCATCCGGCGATCATCCGGGCGCACGACCACGGCCGGCTCCCCGGCGGCATCGAGGGGCTGTCCGCCGGATGCCCCTACCTCGTGATGGAGCTCGCCTCGGGCGGCTCGCTCAACCGCCACCGGGGTCGCCTCGCGTGGCCGGCGCTGCGGGACTGCCTGCTCGCCCTGCTGGGCGCCCTCGATCACGCTCACGCGCGCGGCGTCATCCACCGCGATCTCAAGCCTGGCAACGTGCTGCTGGGCTCCCGCAGCCCCCGCGACCTGCGGCTGTGCGACTTCGGGCTGGCTCACGCCCTGGACCGGCAGCTCCCCGAGTCCACCGACGAGCTGGTCATGGGCACGCCGGCCTACATGCCGCCGGAGCAGATCGACGGCCGCTGGCGCGACTTCGGGCCGTGGACGGATCTGTACGCGCTGGGCAGCACCGCCTGGGCCCTCGCGGCGTCGACGCCTCCGTTCGGAGCGCTCACGGGCAAGCGTGTGTACCTCGCGCAGTTGACCCAGGAGCCGCCCCCGTTCGTGCCCCGGGAGCCCATGCCCAGCGGCCTGACGCCCTGGCTGCGGCGACTCGTGCGCAAGGACCCCGCGGATCGGTACCGCACGGCGGCGGCGGCGGCGCACGGCCTGCTCGCCATCGAAGACGACCGGGGCGCCTCCCAGAAGCGCCGTCGGGCTCCGGTGCCGGAGTTCCTTCGGCCCGGACCCGCCTCCCCGGTGGCGCGCACGGCGGCCGAGATCGAGCCCCCGGGGACCGGCTTGTTCGGCCTCCGCCCGCTCCCCCTGATCGACCGGGAGTCCGAGCGGGCCGCCCTGTGGGAGTCCCTCCAGGCGGTGCTCGAGGGGGGCGGCACGCGGGTCTGCCTGCTTCGCGGCTCCTCCGGCGTGGGGACCTCCCGGCTCGCGCAGTGGCTGGCGGAGACGGCCGCCGAAGCGGGGGTCGCGACCACGTTGGAGGCGCTGCACGGGCCGACCTCCGGCCCCCACCACGGGCTCACGCCGATGCTCGCCCGCCACTTCCGCTGCATGGGGCTGGACTGGGCGGCGCTGGGGGAGCGGCTTCTGTCCCTGTTCCCGGCGCCCGACGACGCGATCGACGTGGGGGCGATGCTCCAACTGATCGCGCCGGCCCGGGACGAGGACGACTGGCTCACCGACCTGCCGCCCGTGAGGCTCAAGGGCGCCGCGGAGCGGTTCGCGCTGGTGCGCCGCATCCTCGTGCGCTTGAGCCTCGACCGGCCCGTGGTCCTGATCCTCGACGACGCCCACGACGGGCTGGAGTCGTTGGAGTTCTTCCGCTGGGTCCTGGACGGGTCGGGGGGACCGCCGCCGCCGCTCTGCGTTCTCCTGACCGTCCGGGAAGAGTCCCTGCCGGATCGCATCGAGGAGGCGGCGGTGTTGGCCGACCTGGCCGATCGGGAGGTCGTCGACCTGGTCTCGGTGGGCCCCCTCGCGGCGGACCATCGCGCGCGCCTCGTACGTGGGCTTCTGGGGCCCGATCCGGCGCTCGCGGGGGAGGTGGAGCGGCGTACCGCGGGGAACCCCCTGTTCGCGGTCCAGTGGGTCGGCGACTGGCTGGCCCGGGGCCTCCTGCGACGCGGCCCCACCGGGCTCGCGCTCCGCGCCGACGCGCAGGTGGAGCTGCCGCGGGATCTCCGGGAGCAGTGGTCGGCGCGCGTGGACTGGCTGCTCGCCACCGCCGCCCCGGAGGCCGCTCGGGGGCTCGAGATCGCCGCCGTGCTGGGCCAGGAGGTGGACGCCCGGGACTGGGAAGAGGCATGCGCGTCGGCGGGAGCGTCGGCGTCGGCCGACCTCGTCGACATCCTGCTGGATCTGCGCCTCGTGTCCCCGCTTCCCGGCGGCGGCTGGAGCTTCACCCACGGCATGCTCCGCGAGTGCCTCGTGCTCCGGGCCGCTGACGCCGGGCAGCTCCCCCAGACCCACCGTGCCTGTGCCCGCATGCTCGAGGGACGGACCGGCCGTGAGGTCCGTGAGCGGCTGGGGCGGCACCTCGTGGGGGCCGGGGAGTGGAGCGAGGCGCTGGAGGCGCTGCTGGATGGAGTCCGCCGCCGGGTCGACACGGGCGACTACGGCCTCGCGCGCTCGCTGCTGGCGGAGCGTGATGGGGGGCAGCTTCCTGGGCCTCGCCGAGTTCGCCCGGCGCCGCGGCGAGTTGGACGAGGCGGTCGAGGCGATCGAGGAGGCGAGGCGGCTGTTCGACGCCGGCGGCGTGCGCTGGGGCCGGGCCATGGGGGCGAACATCCTCGCCGAGGTGCGGCGCGCGCAAGGCGATCTGGAGGCGGCGGCGGCGGGCTACCGCGAGGCCCTCGAGGTCTTCGTCGCGATCGGGGCGACCCACGCGATCTTCCCGGAGATCAACCTCTCGGTCGTGCTCATCGAGCGAGCCCGCTCCGACGAGGCGCGCCAGTGCCTGGAGGCGACGCTGGGGTCCCTGGCCCGCCGCCACATGGAGGATCTCGCCGGCGAACTGCACTGCTGCCTGCTCCCCTGCGTCGCCGCGGATGGGGACTGGGAAGCGTGGGATCGGCACGCATCGACGGGGATCGCGTTGCTCAAGTCCACCGGTTCGGTCGACCCGGACACCGCCAAGGTCGCGGGGTTGGCGGCTTCACTGGTGGCCGAGGCGGGGCACCCGGACCGGGCGCGGACCGCCTACACGCTGGCGATCGCGCAGCTGCGCGCCCTCGGCCGGGACGCGGACGAGGCGGCGATGTTGGAGGCGAAGCTGTCTCTGCCTTAGAGTCCGCCGGTGCGTGACCGCATCTCCCTGATCCTGCTCGCGCTCGCATCGACCGCAGTCGTCTGCGGGCCGCTCGTGCTGGGCGCCTGGATCGGGGGCCACGAGGGGACGAACTACCTCTACCGCACCGCCGAGTTCTCCTCCCAGATGAGCCAGGGGGAGCCGTGGCCGCGGTGGGCGCCCGACTTCTACTGGGGCTACGGCTACCCCTTCTTCGTCTTCTACCCGCCGCTGGTGTTCTGGATCTCCGGGTTGCTGACGGCCGTCGCGGGGGTCGCGGGGGCGTTGAAGCTGACGATGGCGGTGGGCTGCCTCTCCACGTTCTTCGGCACCCGCTACCTGCTCCAGCCGTACTGCGGCGAGCACTCGGCCCGCCTCGCGGGGGCCGTGGCGACGGTGTTTCAGTGGCACTTCGTGCAGGTCTACATCCGCGGGGATCTGGCTGAGGCGTTCGCCACGTCGTTGCTGCCCTGGGTGTTCGCGGCGGTCCTTCGGGACAAGCCCCTGCGGCTGGCCCTCGGGCTGGGCGCGATGGCGCTGTGTCACACGCTCACGGCCGTGATGGCGTGCTGGTGCGTGGCGGTCCTGGGGCTCGCCAAACTCCACGCCCGCGACCTCCCCGGGTTCGCGCGAACCGCGGGCGGCGGCATCGCCGGGCTGCTGCTGGCGGCCGGCTACCTCCTGCCGGCGTGGGTGGAGCGTCCCTTCGTCTCCACCGAGCGGATGATCGAGAAGGTCGAAGGGGTCTTCACCTTCCACTGGGGGGACCACTTCGTCGGTCCGCTGCAGCGGTTCGATCCGGGGTACCAGTGGGGCACGTCGGTGTCGGGGTGGAACGACGGCATGCCGCTGGGCAACGCCCCGATGGCCTGGGTCATCGTCGCCGCCTGCGTGGTGCTCGCCGTGCGCGAGCCCGAGGTGCGCGCGCGGCTGGCGCCCTGGTTGGCTGCGTTCGTCGCGCTGGAGGCGATGGCCACGCCCGTGAGCACGCCCCTGTGGGCGGTGCTGCCGCTGGCCGACTTCTTCCAGTTTCCGTGGCGGTGGCTGCTGGTGGAGGGGATCGTCGTGGGCGGTCTGGCAGCGCTGCTGGCGGCGGAGATCGAGGCTCGGGGGCTGCTGTCGTTCGCCAAGGGCGTGGGCGCGCTGGCGCTGCTGGGGATGGGGGTCCAGGCGGCCCAGATCGACGTGAGCGCGGCGGGCGCCTACGGCTACGCGGCGATCGGGATCGTCAACCTGCTGGTGCTGGGCTCGCTGCTGGTCGACTTCGAGTCCGAAGGGGGGCCCATCGCCCGGGTCGGCTCGGTGGTCGTGGTGGCGGCGGCGCTGCCGTTGATGCTGGGCACGTTCCACAAGGCGGCGGCGGACCCGACCCCCGTGACCGAGATCCAGGTTGCCTCGTTCGAGGACCCGACGCTGCTGCAGCGGATGGACCTGATCGACGCCTCGGGGAACCTCTACCCCATCATCACGGACGGTGTGGACGCGTACCTCCCCGACACGGTGGAGGAGGCCCCGAAGGGACCGCCCGGAAGCGACCGCGGCCCCCGCCCGAGCTACGACCTGGGGCCCCCCGCGGAGCAGCACGGAGCGTGGCGGCGGTGGTACGTCGACCAGCCGACCGCCGGTATGCGGGAGGCGATCTGGTTCATGTACCCGGGCACGCTCGCGTCGGTGGACGGCGCCGAGGTGCCGATCACCCACGACGAGACCGGGCTGGTGCAGATCGAGGTGCCCGCGGGGCCCCACGTGGTCGACGTCTGGTACGCCGGCACCGGGACGCAGCGGCTGGGCCAGGGAATCTCGGCGGCGACGTTGTTGGTGCTGGGCGGGCTCGCCCTCTGGGGGCGCCGACGAGACGCCTACTCCACGTGGCGTTGTTGCACGGCTCGCCGCGAGGCCCAATCGCCCCACTGAGCGACTCTCCCGAAGCTTCAGCTTCGCACCGCCACCGACTCCGGCATCCCGAACTCGGTCATTCGATTGAGGATGTTCACCCCGATCCTCGCCTCCC
>PVBE010348901.1_pt1 | contig 18233 bp, 15 predicted proteins | sample 1631181 | NCBI WGS metagenome assembly PVBE01 (sample SAMN08397723, study PRJNA350692) | Marine metagenome, whole genome shotgun sequencing project. | isolation source: water | place: Pacific Ocean | collected 2012-04
ACGACGACGATGGAGGCTGGTTTCTTTTCGTAATCAGACGCCAGTCGTCGGATGTTGAGTCCACCCCAGCCGGCAAAGCGTGAGTCGACTGTCTGGTCTGTGGCTGTTTGGATGAGGCGCTGAAGGAGGCCATCGTAGGTGCGGAAGAATGAGTCACCGAGTACCAGAATCTGTGCCTCTTTCTGATCAAAGCACGCAGGCGCAAGGCTCTGTTGCTCCTTGAATTCAAAGCGTCGTCCCGCTTGGCTGTCAGCTGCAATGTTCATCACCCGCACCAGGTCGCCCTGGTAGACACTGTTTTTTGTGGGGAGCGCTCTTAATTTCGCTTCGGCTGCGTTCACTGATACACCGGCGAGGTCTGCAACAAAATGGGTTGTGACATAGGCGAACCCTAAGCGACTGAAGTGTGAGTCGGTGGGTGGATAAAGTGCCTTGTCTGGATTGACGGCTTGATAGGCGAGAAGGGCGGACAGTAGATCCGGTGCATCGATCCCTTTTCTACGGAGTGCATGAGTCGCTTTTGCATAGAGCGCCCGTCGTCGTGGCCCTGGGCCACGGCCGCGCAACTTATCTTCGTGGAGTCGCCACTTGGCCGGCATGACCAGAACTCGAAGTCTGCCCCCTGTAGCACGTGTCCCTTCGTCGACAGTCTCGATCATGGTCAGGATGTCGTTCCATGACCGAGTCGCTGTCGGTTCAACGACCGGTTGCAGACTCGCTGTCAAGAACAAGTAGTCGTCGTGCCCGACGCAGACTTTATTGGGCGCTTCATCAAACCAGTTGAGCAGCGTTCCGTTCCACGCGCTTCGAGTGGACCGCATCGTGGCAGAGTCTGTCTCCAGATACTCATCTACCGATTTGGCAAAACTCCCATCGAGGAGTGTCTCTGTGCGTGGAGGATGCTCATCGAGGAGATCGGCATAGGTGCCACTTAGGAGATCATTCAGAAATACACCGTTCAGTGTGCCGATGAATGCCACAGCCAGAAAGCAGGCAGTTGGTTTCGAGATGTTTGGTTCCATGGGCATTCTTAGAACTGATAGTAAAGGAACGGATTGAATCCAGACTGCATCATTGCCATCACTCCGATGCAAAATGCTACGACAGCCAATACAGCTTTCACGCCGGTGATTCGCTCGGCAATCTCCTGCGTTGTGCGCCCCAATAATGCGATGAGTATGCCGATGACCATTACGATGAGCGGGAGGGTTGCTGCGGTTGCGCCTCGAAGCGAGAACGCGCCGATGCCGTTGAGGCCGAAGAGTCCGGCAAGAACATCGCCCGCCTGATCCATGCTCTTCGCGTTGAAGAAGACCCATCCAATCATGACGATGAGAAGGGTCCACGTCTGGGCCACGGCCCTCGGCCAACGTTCAGACCGGATCGTCGGCTTGAGCAAGCGCTCCAGAGCCAGCCAGACACCGTGCCACGCACCCCAGAGAACAAAGGTCCACGCGGCGCCGTGCCACAAACCACCGAGCAGCATCGTCAGGAGCAAGTTGCGATAGGTCAGTAGTCGTCCGACTCTGCTTCCGCCGAGGGGAATATACAGATAGTCGCGGAGCCATGTTGAAAGAGAGATGTGCCAGCGCCGCCAGAACTCGGTGATGCTCCGTGACCGATAGGGGGCATTGAAGTTAAATGGGAAGATGAAACCGAACATCATGCCGAGGCCAATAGCCATGTCGCTGTAGCCGGAAAAATCAAAGTAGATCTGCAGTGTATAGGCGCCGACTCCTACCCAGGCATCTGCCAGTCCTGGCCCAGTGGTTTGGTTTAGTGAGACCGCCAGCGCACCGACTTGATTCGCAATGAGCGTCTTTTTGGCAAAGCCCAACATGAAGAAAAAGACGCCCGTGCCAAATTTCTGGAGCGAGTGAGTTCGCGCCACGAGTTGATCGGCGATATCGCGGAAACGCACGATGGGTCCAGCGACCAATTGGGGGAACAGCGCCACGTAGCACACAAATCCAGGGACTCCTCTTCGTCCGACTGGTTCGATCTTCCGCCGGTAGACGTCGATCGTGTAACTCATGGATTGAAAGGTGTAGAAACTGATGCCAACCGGGAGCACAAGCTCAACGGAAAAGGGGCTCAGAGCCTCCAGCCCAACACCCTCAAGGACTGTGTTGAGTGAATCGATCGCGAAGTCGCGATACTTGAAGTAACCCAGCAAGCCCAAGTTGCTCGCCACGCTCACCCAGAGAAAGAGCCGCCGCCCACTCTGCGTCCGTACCCTGCTCATCCACCACGCACAATTCAGGTCTATGATCGTCGACGCCGCAATGAGGAACACATACCAATAGCGTTCCCATCCATAGAACCCGTAGCTTGCCACGGTCAACAGGAGAGTCGAAACCAATGGCGCTTTATCGAGCTTCTGCCGAAGAATCAGCGGCAACACGTGGTACGCCCCGAGGACGCCCAGCAGAAACACGAACAGAAAAATAGCGCTCGTAAAAACCACGACTCATCCTACATCGTCCGCCTGCCTGTGACCACCGTGGAGGAAGTGCCTTGTTCTGCATTGAGACTCAGGGAGGCCGAAGCACGCGGTTGGATAGCGGACTTTCTGGGCTGTCGAGTAACGATTGGCTGCCATCAACAGGCGGGCAATCGTTGATCGATAAGAACCTTCAGACTGTCGGTTGGCACTATCCTGGGGGTGCCCTGTGCCTATGCCGCACCTGCTCCAAGGAGCAATCCCAAATAGTCAATCCACTCCTGATCATGGTGCATCGAGTACATGGGGACAGCAGGTGCGCTCCAACTGCTCAAAGATCAGCAGCTACGCGGCGGTAGGCATCGCGAAAAGTGAGGCCTTCATCCAGCACAAGCCGGTTGGCGCGTTCGGCAGCGTCCAGTGTCGGGTCCATGGCTGCCTCGGTCTTCTCTTTGACGAAATGCAATTCGTGTACGGCGTGAGCCATCATGGTCAAGGTGGCGAGCCCGTCATCAATGGCGGCGAAAAGCGGTGGCTTGATGAGTTGTAGATCTCGGTGATACCCCGACGTGAGGCCTGCGGTGAGGGCCATGATCTCCTGTACTCGGGATGGTGTGCGGGCAGCTCTGGCGCGGATGAGTTCATAGACATCAGGGTTGCGCTTCTGAGGCATGATGGAACTACCAGTCGTCATGGACTCGGGTAGCCTCACGAAGGCGAATTCGGTGGTGGCGAAGAGGCAGAGGTCGGCAGCGAGGCGACCGATGTCCTTCATGAGCAAGGCGATCTCAAAGACGAGGGTCGCCTCGGCCTTGCCCCGCGATAGCTGCACAGCGGTGACAGGAGATTGCGTGGTTCGAAAACCGAGTGCGTCGGTGGTGGCGGCGCGATCAATGCTGCAGCCAGGAGTTCCGTAGCCTGCCGCCGACCCGAGAGGATTGCGGCTGACTCGATGTTCGATGCGCTGAAGGCCGTCGATGCTGTCTCGGATCTCAGCTGCGTAGCCGCCAGCCCAAAGCGCTACGCTTGATGGCATGGCCCGCTGCATATGTGTGTAGCCCGGAAGGCGAATTGCGCCTTGCTCATCGGCAAGTGAATCGAGCGAATCCGCCACCCTTGTTGCGGCAAGGACGAGGTCCGAGGCGGCCTCGAGCATATAGAGGCGAAGCGCTGCGAGTACTTGGTCATTGCGTGATCGCCCCAAGTGGATACGCGCTCCAGCGTCGCCTGCGGCAGCGATCAAGCGAGCTTCGAGGGCGGTGTGACAATCTTCCTCGCCTTGAGCAATATGCCACTGACCTTGCGCGTGCGCTGTTCCGATGCTCTCGAACGCTTCGGTGATGTTCGCGAGGTCGTCACTTGAGAGGTGCCCTGCCTCGGCAAGCATGGTGGCGTGGGCGAGGCTCGCTCGGATATCGTGACGCACAAGACGTTCGTCCAATTCGTGATCGTCTCCAACAGTGAACGCCAGCATGAGGTCATCGATTGTCTGTCCCTTGTCCCAGAGTCGGCTCATGGTCATTTCTCCTTGTCGCTCATTGCAGCGAATCTGTCGATGAGGCTGTAATAGAAGTCGGCACCCTCGAGGATCTCCGCCTCAAAGACGAACTCATCGGGCGTGTGTGAGCGGTCGCTCAATCCAGGGCCAACTTTAATGGTGGGTGTATTCGGGAAGAACACCATGTCGCTCATGGTTCGCGAACCATAGAGTTGAGACGCAGGCCGCGCCGCCTGTGCTGCTTGAATGACGCTTGCGTCGGTCTCACAGCGTCTTGGTGCGAGCCGCTTCGAGATGACCTCAACTTTTGAGCGGACGGTGCTTCGGACGGCATTGATGATGCGATCGTGGTCCCATCCGTCACAGGGTGCAGATCGGATGTCGAGAATTGCTGTCGCTTCTTTGGCGAGCGCGTTGCGCGCACCACCTGCTTCAAGGAGTGTTGGTTCGAGCGACGTTTCGCCGAGCAAGTCGTCGGCTGGCCCCAGGTCGAGCGAAGTGGCTGCCGTGATGTCTGCGCTCAGAGTTGTGATGGCATTGACGGCACCGAGAGCCCTGGCGTTGGCAGAGTGGCACACGGTGCCTTCCGCAATAAGTCGCAGGACAAGCATGCCGCGTTGTGCCATGGCGATGTGCAGCTCTGTGGGCTCACCGACGACAACGCCTTCCAGAAAAATGTTGCGCTGCGCGAGTTCAGGCAGGATCAGCTCGGTGCCGTCGCCGCCGGTTTCTTCGTCCGCAACAAGGGTGAGCATTGGCATTGCCGGGGTGTTGCTTGCGGCCGCCCGCAGCGTCGCTGCCGTCATGGCAACGACAGACGCAAGGGCGTCATTGCTCCCGAGGCCAAAGACCTTGCCATCCTCAACGGTCGCCTTAAACGGGTTGCGAGTCCAGTTGTCGGTGGGTGGCACTGTGTCGAGGTGTGTGTTGAGCAGCAGGCGTGGAGCTGTCAGGTTGCCGGCGAGGACGTTGTTTCCAATAACCTCGACGTCCAGTCCGCGGTCGCTCAGGTACCTGGCCATGAACTGGACGATGGCCTCCTCTTCGTGAGACACACTGGGGATCTCAATGAGATCGCGGTGCAGTTGCAGGATCTCGTCGCGCTCGAGGGGGGCAGGGTGGGTCATGACGCATCAGTTTCCGATGCGTGTTGCAAGTCCATGTCCTCCACCACAAGAGTACCGGATCCGACATTCGTAAAGACCTCCAGGAGGAGGCTGTCCGGCACCCTATGCGAGATCATGTGTACCCGCGGAACACCACCTGTGAGCGCCTGCTCGATGGAGGCGGCCTTTGGCAGCATGCCACCCTGCAGCGCGCCCCGATCGATCAGATCATTCAGACCCTTGAGGTCGGTGTAGGCGACGAGCGTAGAGGAATCGTTGATATCTTCGAGGATGCCGGCCACGTTGGTCACGGCAATGAGCTTGATCGCACCGAGTTCCACAGCCAATTGTGCCGCAACAGTATCGGCATTGACGTTGAGCACCTGGCCGCTCTGATCGGCGGCAAGAGGGCAGAGGACAGGAAGACTGTTGGACTCGAAGAGGCTCTCGATGACAGTTGTGTCCACGGAAACAACGTCGCCCACCAGGCCGTAGTCCAACATCGTTCCATCTGCCTGTTCAACAGGAGCACGTTTCTCGGCGATCAGGAGCGACCCATCCACACCGGATACCCCGACTGCAGGGACATTGAGCCCTCGGAATTTTGCGACAAGCCCGGTATTCAGGACGCCGCCGAGAGAGGCCATCGCTGCTTCAAGTGCCTCAGGCGAAGTGACTCTCCGTCCATCGACCTTCGTCGTCTCGATACTAAGGCGATCGGACATCTCGGTGATTTGGGGGCCGCCACCATGTACCAGAAGGACACGAATGCCAAGCTGATGCAAGACGCCGATTTGCTCCAGGAGATCCATGGTGCTGCGCTCGTTTTGGAACAGATCGCCACCGGTCTTGATCACGAAAACCTCTCCTTGAAAGAGGCGGAGATAGGGGACTGCCTGACGGAGTGCAACGATGGCGGCTTTCTTGTCGAGTGTCATGAGAGGTTCTCTTTCAGCAAGTGTTCGAGCATTGACTTTTGAACATGGAGGCGATTGGCCCCCTGAATCTGAACAGCGCTTCGCGGACCGTCGAGGACTTCATCGGATGCCACAACGCCGCGGCGAATTGGAAGGCAGTGGAGAAAGCGCGCGCTTTTCTCGGCGCCCGCAAACCAGTTCTCGTTTGCACACCAGTCGGTGTGGTGAGAACGCAGTGCGAGTTCCGTGGCCGTGTTGCCAAAGTGGAGGGGCGACCCCCAGGACTTGGCGTAAATCACATGAGCGCCTTCGCCGGCTTCCCTGGGGTCATGAGAGATTCGGAAGTCCGCAGCCATGCTGCCGACTTTCTGCAAGACGCTTTCTGGCAGCTCATATCCCTTGGGGCAGCAGAGGGTGACATCCATTCCTCGTTGCGCCGCCATGAGCAAAGTCGATGACGGCACCGCCAGCGGCAGAGGCTTCGGGTGCGACGCCCAGGAAAGCACGAAGCGTCCGCCTGCCTCTGGCACACCGAGGTCGTCGAGAGTCTTCCAATCCGCCAGAGACTGGCATGGGTGGCGAACCGCTGACTCCATATTGAAGAGAGGCTTCTTGGCTGCTTTGGCGATAGCGCTGAGCACAGGGTCGGCAAGGTCTTCCGCCAGATCGCGCCCCGCGCCGAAGCATCGAATGCCCATTGCATCGCAGTAGGACGATAAAACGCCAAATGCCTCACGGACGTGCTCGGCTGCATCGCCATCCATCACGATGCCGTCGCGCCACTCAAAACCCCAACTCTGTTGGCCAGGGGAAACGACGATGCTCTGGCCGCCGAGCTGCGCGATGCCGCTTTGGAAGGACGTCAGTGTTCTGAGCGAAGGGTTCATGAAGACCAGAGCGATGACCTTGTCTTTCAGCGTGGTGTCGATGGGGTCCTGGCGCAGTTCTTCTGCGCGGCGAAGCAGCGATTGAATGGTCGCTTGACTGAAATCACAGAGTTGAAGGAATTGGCTCATGATGAAAGCTCGCTGAGTGCCGCGGCGAGTTGGTCGATGTGGTCGGTTGTCAGGACAAGGGGCGGCATCATACGCATGATGTCGGGGACGGCCGAGCCGCCCAGTAGAAAACCCCGCTCCTGAAGTTCCGCTGTCACAGTGCTTGACGGACGTGTCAATTCGAAACCAAGCAGAAGCCCTCGCCCGCGGATTGCCTTCACCGGTCCGACGCAGCAGGTGGCTCGAACGTGTTCTTCGAGTGCAGAGACGTTGGGAATCAGTGGCGTGATTTCGCGGATGACTGTGCTGATGAGCGCAGACGCCATTGGGCCGCCACCGAATGTCGTGCCCATTGCTCCGACGCTGAGCTCGTCAGCAATTTCTGCCGTCGCAATGACAGCGCCGGCCGGGAAACCTGCAGCGAGTGACTTGGCTGTTGTGATGATGTCCGGTGTGACCCCAGACCATTCAATCGCAAAGTTCTTTCCCGAGCGGCCCATGCCACATTGAACTTCATCCGCAATCATGAGGGCATTGTGGGAAGTCGTCAGTTCGCGAGCTGCTTTCAGGAATTCTGGCTCAAGCACAAGCGCACCCCCCATGCCCTGCACGGGTTCGCATATGAATGCCGCGACGGTGTCGTCCATGGATTCGTGCAGAGCAGCGGTGTCATTGGGAGGAACAAAGGTGACATCAAACGGTGTCTGCGGGAAGCCATACCAACGGTCGTGTGCGCCGTGAGTGCAGGCGGCAGCGGCAGCGGTGCGGCCGTGAAATCCGCCATTGAGGGCGATGACGCGTCGGCCTCTCTCTCCTCGCAGTGCGAGTCGAAGTGCGTTCTCGTTGGCTTCCGCTCCGCTGTTGACGAGGAAAACACGATCGAGCTCGGCAGGCGCAAATTCGGCGAGTGCGTCCTCGGCTTTCTGCCGCGTTGTGCATTTCACAAGGTTGGTCTGGAAGAAAACAGCCTCCGCCTGTTCGGCGAGCGTTGAGAGAACCGAAGGGTGCCCCAGTCCGAGAACAAGCGCTGCATGTCCACCGTAGAAGTCGAGCAATGTTTGGCCGGACGCGGTTTGCGCTTCCATGCCCTTGCCCCCGACAATCTCGATATTGCGCCTCGCGTAAACGGGAAATTCAGATGTTGACATCGGCAGCGCTCCTCAATTCCACCCGAGGGCAGGTTGTGTGAGCCCCGATGTCGGGTTGATTCCGACGAGACGGTTCATCCACTGAATGGCACCGCCCGCGGATCCCTTGGTGAGGTTGTCGATGCAAGAGAAGATGACGGCGTTTCTTCCTTCGACCGCTACCCCAATGCGACAGTAGTTGGTGCCGACAACATCCTTCAGGCTTATTGGCCCGGCTTGCGCTGTGACAAACGGCGAGTTGGCAAAGACCTCGTTGATCGTGTTTGTGAGTTCCTCGGTGCTCATGGAATCTGCCAGACCGGCGAACACAGTGGCGTGAATTCCTCGGGCAAAGGGGCCGGAGTGCGGGACGAAGTTGAGGCTTGGTTCGAGGCCATCGGGCGAGATGTCCTGAAGCAGGCGTCGCATCTCATGAGCGTGCCTGTGTTCGAGGGCTTTGTAGGCGCGAAAACCACCGTGTCGTTCGGGGTGGTGCGTACCGACAGTGGGTGTGCGACCACTCCCTGTGCTTCCGGTGACGGCGGAGACACAGATCGGTTCGGTTGTGAGATTGGCCTGGATGAGCCCGGCTGCGGCCAGGGTAACTGCGGTCGTGAAGCAGCCAGGTTGGGCTACGCCGTGCAGGTCTGTGTCAGGGGAGAGGTCGGGCAGGCCGAAGTGAAAATCACTGAAGCGCTCGGGCGCCGGGTGCGGTGTGCCGTAAACCGCCTCAAACTCCGTGGCGTTGCGGAGCCTGAAGTCAGCGGACAGGTCAACGCAGTAGAGCTTGCACTCTCGTTTTTGAGATTCCGCAAAGAGTGCGTCAATGTGGCGGGCTGAATGCATGTGGGGCATGGCGCTGAAGACCGCGAGCGGCCCGTCGCCATCCAGGTGATCAATGAGGCTCTCCAGCGGTGTCAAGCAGATGTCATGGTGTGTCGACGTGAGGTGAGGGAAAATGTCTCCGATTGTGTCACCGCTGCGGGAGCGGGAAAGAGCCGCGCTTAGATTGAGGACGGGGTGTCCCTCAAGCAGGCGAAAGAGCTCACCAGCGACATAGCCGGTGGCACCGAGGACGATTGTGTTGATGGGCTTTTGAGTTGTCATGCTGCACCTCCCGGCTTGTCGAGCTTTTCCATGATGAGGGCAGCGAGTTTGTCGGGCGACGTGCGTGCGTTAGCTGCGGCGATGCCCGTTTTCTCGCGGATGAGTTCCGTACCGGCAATGTTATCAGTGGCAGGTCCCGTGATCACGGTGGGTTCAATGCCGTAAAGGCTCTGCAGCAATTGCACTCCGCCCCACGCGCCGACCGGGTCGGATGCCGCGAGGATGACGGCTGAAAGCGAGGCGACGATTGACGGGTCGGCGAGGATCGTCTGCACTCCGTACGTGCCCAGCAAGCCATCGCCGAGCTCGAGGACAATGACGTCGGGTTGTTCGCTGACAAGCGTACCGAGCAGATTGCGCGTCACGAGGGGACCATTGTCGTCGGTTGTTGTGACGATGCCGAAATCTGTGAACACCAGCGTCTTTTGTGCCCCTGCGTCCTCCATCATCAAGATGTCGCGCCGGAGGCTCACACCTGTCGCCTTCGCAGCCATGACGCGGAGGCGACCATGAGTCAATTCCTGTATGAGGGCGCTGCAAGCCAGAGTCTTGCCGGAGTCCATACAGGTGCCGACCATGGCCACGATAGGAACTCCCTTGAGGCTTGTCTCCTCGAGAAGCGGGATGGCCCCTTGGTTGATGTTGGCAGGGATACCGCGTCTGTCGGCGATTTGTGGGAAATGCAGAACTTGACCCAGGACTTCGCATTCAAAAGGTTCGCCGACGTCAGGGTTGATGGAGTCGCAGATGCCGAGGACGCCGCCAAGATTGAGGATGTTGATGGTGTCGCCGACATTGAGGCTCTCGGGGATGTGTCCGGCGTAACCTGAGAGGGCTCGGCGGTGGCCGAGCGCGCCGACAATGATGTCGCCAACTTTGAGTGTTGAGAAACGACCGGAGGTCAGTTCGAGTTGGTTGTAAGTCGTCTTGCGGCTCTGGACGCGCACGGCTACGACGTCGCCTTCCTGGCAGGGGAAGGAGTCGGTGAGGCGCAACTCACGGTCGATTCCGCAGTTGAGCGTGACGGACGCGATCTTGTCAGCGACAGCACGCTTCATTGGTGGTTACTCCCTGCACGTTGGTGGAGCAGAATCTCAAGCCCGTTGAGAACCGAGAGGCCCCTGGCATCGTCGGTCGACCAGTCGACGGCCTGCTCACCATACGAGGACCGAGTTGCTGCCATGAGTGAGAAATCGGAGGTGACTCCCTCTACAAAGACTGAACTCGGACGAAGTGTGAGCGAGACCGAACCAGTGACGCGCTGTTGATTCGAGGTGAAGTAGGCTTCAATGTCTCGGGCGTCCGGTTCGAGGAAGCGGCCTTGATGAATAAGCTGACCGTAGGTCTCTGAGAGTAGGGCTTTCGTTCGAAGCTGGCTGTCAGTCAGTACGAGCTTCTCCAATTCCTGATGCGCCTTCAGCAGGACTGTTGCAGCAGGAGCTTCGAAAGCGACGCGGCCCTTTGCACCGAGAATCGTGTTGCCGAGGTGAATGCCTCGGCCGATTCCAAAGCTCGCAGCGAGGTTGTCAACCTCCTGGATGAGCGTGACAGGGTCCAATGAATTGCCGTTCAGCGCCGTGGGCTCACCGTGTTCGAAGTCAAGAGTCAGCTGCTCGATCGTCGGAGTGTTGTTGAAGGCGCCGGCAGTCCGCACCCAGGCATCCTCAGGGAGGCCTTGCTCGCTGCTGAGAGTCTCGACACCGCCGATGGTGACTCCCCAAAGCCCCGCATTGACTGAGTAGGAAGTTGTTCTTGGGGGCACAATGAGGCCGTGTTTTGCAAGGAGTGCTGTTTCGTCGTCGCGAGAGACGGCGCCGTCGCGAACGGGAGCGAGAATCTCCAGGTTCGGCGCCTGAGCACGCAATGCGATCTCGAACCGAACCTGGTCGTTGCCTGCCGCTGTACAACCGTGGGCGACGGCGCTCGCGCCGATCCTGACAGCTTCAATTGCAACGAGACTTGCTTGAAGCGAGCGCTCGGCACCGACGCAAAGGGGGTAGAGGTTACCACGCAGGACGTTGCCGCGGATGAGGTGTCGAAGGACCTGGTCGTAGAAGGCGTTGCGAGCGTCGATGAAGATCATCTCCCGAGCGCCGAGGCCAAGGACGGTCTCTTCCATCTTTTGTTGTTCGTCTGTCGACAGGCCGGAGACGTCTACGCAGATGGCCGTGACATCCATCCCTTTTTCGTGGGTGAGGTGAGCGACACACCAGTTGGTGTCGAGGCCCCCTGAATAGGCAAGTGCAACTGAGCCACTCATGATCGCGTCTCCATGATGAGTTGGTTGAATTGGTATTCGATGTTGCGCATGCCGCTTTGAGAATTGATGGCGCAGAAAATGGTGTCGTCACCGGCGATGGTGCCCACAATATCCGTCATGTCGGCGCGGTCAATGGCGAGTGCGACTCGAGAGGCTCCGCCGATGGCTGTGTGGAGGACAAGCATGTTGGCACCACCGATAGCAACGCTCCGCAGGAGAGTCGCGATTTCGGTGAGGGCGGCAGTCCTGGTGAGCGTTCGCTCGGACATGCGATAGAAGCCTCGACGCTTGACGATGTCCAATTCGCTCAGGTCTCTTGAGACACAGGATTGGGTTACAGGGATCCCCAGGTCCTCAAGACGTCGAGCAAGGCTTGTCTGAGAGGGAATGGACTCCTCCGAGAGGAGCTTGCGAATCGCGTCCTGTCTGAGGGTCTTTTGTTCCTTGTCGGCGGGCATGAGTCGTCTCCACTTTGTTTCTCTGCTGGCATTTATATGCGCATTTTGAGCATAAACAAGGTTTGTGGAGGTGTTTTTGTTTTGCGGGATACGTCTTTCCTCGGGTGGTAACATGTCAAGTCCTGCTTTTGGCTGAGAATCGAAATGGAGATTGCATCATGAAACATATCCTCTGCCTGCTCATCCTGACCGGCTTTGTTCTGGCTCAGAATCAGGAGAAGAAGCTCGTTGTCGGTAACAAGGTCGGCCAGAAAATCCCTCAGTTCAAAGTGGACGTGTTGGACACGTCGGGGAAGAAAGCCAAGAAGGTCTCGTGGGACTCCCATAAGACAGCCAATGCGACGGTCTATGTCATCGTCTCGCAGTCTTGCCCGATCGTGACGAGATACTGCAAGCGCTTGAGTGCTATCACGAAGGACTTTGCCAAGAAGAAGGTCGATTTCGTCTTCGTCTATCCCATGCGAAAAGTCGCATTGAAGTCGAAGGTCGCCTATCATCGCCAGCAGAAGTTTGGTGCTTTGTTCTGCAATGATCAGACAATGGCTGTTGCCAAGCTCCTTAAGATCAAAAAAACACCAGAGGTCATCGTTACTGCCAAGTCAGGAGAGATTCTCTTCCACGGTTGCATCGACGACAACCCGGCCCGACCGAAGAAGGTGAAGAACACCTACCTCAAGACAGCTCTGACGGAGCACCTTGCAGGGAAGCCTGTGACAACAAAGAAGTCGCGGCTTTTCGGCTGACCTGTTAAATTCTGATTGTCGGTCGATAATCAACTCAGCCAGAACCTTGTGAGCACATCGGTGCTCTTTGATCCTGTGGAGTCTGTACGTCCATGAATCGGTTTCTCAGTTTCATTATCCTGCCGATCGTCGGTGTCTCTTTTGCTCTCTTGAATCCCATCGCAAGTGTGGAGCAAGAGGCCGCCAAGCAGGAGGCCGCTCCCCAGACGGGAATTAATCACGCATCAAAGGTCAAGAACTGTCGCAAGTGTCACATGGATGTCATGGAGGAGTGGGAGAAGTCGTCGCACGCCAGGTCGTGGAGCAATCCTGTCTTTCAGGCTGCCGCAAAACGGCTGGGAAAGAAATCCGAGGCGTGCGCCCGCTGCCACGCACCGGACAGCGTGCCGCTCGTTGGTTCAGGGAAGCTTCCTTACGCCAGGCCTGATGACCGCGATCTCGGCGTCAACTGTGTTTCGTGTCATCTCGATGGCAAGAAATACTTCGGCCCCCATCGATCCAAGGGGCATGGTGGCATCGTTGTCGACAGTAGCTACACCAAAGCTCTGTTTTGCTCCAGTTGCCACGGCCAATCCGAGGTCAACAAGGCTCATGACGCCTACACCAGCTATCTCAAGAGTCCGGCACACAAGGAAGGGAAGAGCTGCCAGGACTGCCACATGGAGACGGTCAATCGCAAGATGGTGAAAAGCAAGAGGAAGCTCCGTCGTAACGTGCAGCGGGCTCGCGACTGCAAGATTCACACTTTTGCCGGCGTACATACAAGCGGGCAGGCAGCCGAACTGACGGCCAAGATCGTTGATGGTAAACTCAATGTCGTTGTGAGTCCCAGGACAGGGCACGACCTTCCGACGAGCCAGGGTCGCGAAGTTCGTTTGACCGTTCAAATGCTGGATAAGAGTGGCGCTGTTCTTAAGCGACGCATTCGCAGTTGGGATCCTTCCCGCGGCAAGGTTCTCAAGGCAGGAGTCGATACTGAGCAGTCATTCGACATGGAACCCGACACAGCCTCAACCGAGCTCACACTCGCTCTCATCCTCTCCCGCGTCTCCGGCCGTTCAGCTGCCGTCACGCTTCCTATCGCTTCACTCAAACTGTAGGCGCCCTGCGACTTCTCCCCCGAGGTGCGCTCGCAATTCCGAGGTCGATTCAGGAGAGATCTTCGGCCATGCTCCTTGATCCTGCTAAGACAGGTAGCATCGCTCCGCGTACTCAGAAACCATTCGTTGAGTATTGAAGTATGGCATGATCACAGTCATGCTGCGTCGCACCTGCTTGAGCCAGTTGTGGGGAATGAGAGACTCGGGTCGGTCGTAGAAAAGAGGAACGAGCTCTTCTTCAAGAATGTGAAAGAGATGCTCGGCGTCAGCCGCGTCTACTTCATCGTGTGGAACATCGCAGGAGCCCTGGCCGATGGTCCAGCCGGCGGCACCCATCTCAACGGCCTCAACCCACCAACCGTCCAGTGTCGAGACAGTCAGCGCGCCGTTGGCAACGGCCTTCATACCGCTTGTTCCACTGGCTTCTTTGGGCGGCCTTGGAGTGTTGAGCCAAACATCAACACCGCACACCAGATGGCGGGCAACAGACATGTCGTAGTCGTCGAGGACCAACAGTCGTCCCTTGAATCGAGGATCACGGCTGGCACGAATGACTTCCTGCAGAATTTCCTTGCCTGCATCGTCAGCAGGGTGGGCCTTGCCGGCAAAGAGAAGCTGCACAGGGCGATGGACGTTAGTGAGTAGCTGAGCCAGGCGGTCGAGATCCTGGAAGAGCAGGCCCGCACGCTTGTATGTAGCGAAGCGGCGGGCGAAGCCGATAGTGAGCGTGTTGTTGTCCAGCACCGACAGGCGGTCCACGAGATTCTCTCGACCTGTGTTGCCTATGATCAACTGGCGTTCAGCGCGGGCGCGAATGAAGGTAAGCATGTCAGTGCGCTGCTTCTGACGGACATCCCAGAGCGATTCATCGCTAATGCCGGAGAGATCTGTCGGCTGACTCGGATCGATATCTGCGTCAAGAGTATGCCCGACAAGGTCGCGCATGGGGTCGCCCATCCAGTTGTGGAGGTGGACGCCGTTTGTCACGTGGCTCACTGGGACATCGGCTTCATCGCACTCAGGCCAGAGAATGTTCCACTGACGCCGAGCGACTTCACCGTGGAGGCGACTGACACCATTGATGCGGTGCGAGGTTCGCATGGCAAGAGATGTCATTTCAAACTTGTTGGGGTCGTTTTCTCCAGGTCGCTTACCCAGGTCGAAGAAGCGATCCGGGTCAATCCCCATGCGCTCCTTCAGTTGTTGATTGAAGTAGGGCGCCATAGCGTCGCGCATAAAGACCTCGTGTCCTGCAGCTACAGGAGTGTGTGTTGTGAAGACATTTGAGGATGCTGTCACCGTCAATGCCTCATCAAAACCGGCTCCGTTCTTTGCCATGAAGTCAGCAATGCGTTCCAACACCAGGAACGCACTGTGCCCTTCATTCATGTGGAAGCGACGTGGTGAAATGTGCAGCTGCTGCAGGAGTCGCGCACCGCCGATGCCGAGGAGAATCTCCTGCTTGAGTCGTCGATCACGATCACTGTCGTAGAGACGAGCCGTGATCTCGCGATCCTCAACGACGTTCTCGCGATAGAATGTGTCCAGCAGATAAAGGGCGGATCGACCAATCTGTGCCAGCCAGACGCGGGCAGTGAGGTCGCGGTCAGGCAGGTGCAGTGTGATCAGCAGCGGTGAGCCATCGTCGTTCTCGACCAATCGGAGAGGGAGGTTGTGGAAGCCGTGCGGCTGAAACTCTTCCAACTGCCAGTCGTCGAGGGAAAATCGCTGATGGAAATACCCATACCGATAGAGCAATCCTATACCGCAGAAAGGGAGACGCAGATCACTGGCAGAGCGAATGTGATCCCCGGCCAGGACGCCCAGGCCGCCCGAGTAGATCGGGAGGCTCTCATGGATACCAAACTCCGAGGAGAAATAGGCCGCCATGGGGTGATGTTCGATGAACAGGTCGCTGTGACCGCGGGTCGTTGATTGAAACGCAGGCCCACCGTCGGCCTCAAGGTCTTGCTTCATTCGGTCGCGGGCAGATCTGGCGCGCGTTACGATCTCTTCGTTTCTGGCGCGAAAGTGAAGCTCTTCTGTTGTCAGGCTCCTGAGCAAGAGGACAGGATTGTGGTTCACAACATCCCAAAGCCCTGGCGCCAGACGGCGAAAAAGCCACGTGGCTTCCTGATCAGTAGTCCACCAGAGGTTGTAGGCAAGATCCAATAGAGGCTGCAGCTCTTCAGGCACTGACGGTGCATGGCAATAGGTCTTCATAGGTCGCGGTCGCTCCGAGCCGTAAGGCCCATTTTGTGGGATTGTGTGGTATTTACTGATGGGCGTAATAGAGTCTGGCGACAAGAAGTCGTCGTCGGAAAGAACATGTTGAAGATCTCAAGAAAATCGCGCAAGGGGTTCATGGTAGGTATTTGGGCAGCTGTTGCCTGTTTGATGCTCTACCGCGCCTACCCATTTCTACTCGCCAGTCAGGATTCAGAGCCTGTTTGGATGTGGCCTGCCATCGGGCTCTTGTTTGGCGGTGCAAAGGGGTGGTTTGTTCTCTCAAGAAGTGCAACTCGAAACGGTGCTTACATCGACCGACGTCCCGAGCAGGACTGGTTCTGGTTGAGCCTGCATCCAATCCTCTATGTTCTGGTTCCGATGATGGTTGGCTTTGCCAGGCTCGTCCGCTATTGGCTCGACGGTTCCTTGCCGGGGCTTATTGGCGCAATGTACCTCGCCGTAGCTGTTGCGCTGCTGCTGGGTACGCGCGGGATTCGTCGCACAGCCCAATAGCCGACCAGCGATCTCGATGCCCTTTTGACTATTTCACCTTCTCAAACGCGTAGGCGTGGGGGCGTTTGCGCAGGACGCGCGCTTCCTTGATGAAGAATGGCTTTGCCTTCCCATTCGGGTCCTTTGGGACGATGGGAGAAACCTGCGCTACTTCGAGCCCGCTGAGAACTCGCCCAAAGACAGTGTGGCGCCCATTGAGAAAATAGGTGCAGGAGTTGGTCACGAAGAACTGGCTGCCATTGGTGTTCGGGCGGCTGTTGTTGGCCATGCTTAATGAACCAACGAAGTGGTGGCGAGCTTCGGGGTGGTCGTACTCGTCCTTAATAGTGTAGCCGGGGCCGCCACTTCCATCGCCCTTAGGGTCGCCTCCTTGAATCATGAACCAGGCGATATTCCGATGGAAGGGAAGACCATTGTAGAAACCCGACTCTGCGAGGTTGATGATGTTCGCCACGGTGTTGGGGGCTTGATCTTCAAACAGTTCAATAACAAAGGTGCCCCTTGTTGTTTCAAACTCAATTCGCGGCAGATCATCTTTTGCGGCTTCGGCTTTCCGCATCGCTTGTTCCCGCTCCCAGAACTTGATGTAGTTGGCTGCAGTCGTGGCGAAACGGTCCATTTCCTGCTGCTCTCGCTCCTTGGGGGCGATTTTCTTTGCGCGCTCAAAGGCGTTGGCTGCTTCCTTGAAGTGGCCACTGTTCATGCAGCTTCTTCCAAGCTCCTTGAGAGTCTCATAAACCTCGGCACGAGTTGCTGCCTGAAGCCACAATTCCGTCGCCTTGGCGTACTGATAGGACTTGCCGTGCAGGTCGGCTGCTTGATTGAGGAACTCGCCTTTCTTGGTCAAATCAAAAAGAGTCAGGGCATCTGTCGCTTTTGTCAGGATGGGTGTTTGATCAAACGTCGTATCGTTCAATCGTCGTGCGAGAACCACTGTATTTCTGGGGTACTTGGCAAGGAACTTATTGACGGCATTCCATGTTTCGTTGGAGCGCGCAATCGCTGCAGTGCGTCGGGCACGGTAGGTCTTCTGGACCTGGCTCCTGATCTCAGCTGACTCTGCCCCGGAGAACTGAAGCTGCAGCTTTGAGAGTTCTTTGTGCGTGGAACGTACGAATTGATCAAAGCTATCCCAGGTCTTCAGTAATTCGGCGGCGGCTTTCTCTTCTTGCGCAGGGCACGTGAGTGCGAAGGTGGCGATGGCGAGAGTGAGGGCAAGGAACGATCGAAACATGGTCGAAACTCCTGGAATCAGCGGATTCGTGGGTCGGGTCAAGTCGGTGAAAAGCCTATCGAAATCAGCGACGGCTCGAAATAGTGAGACTTGATTGGCCAAATCGTCGCCCAAGTTGTTGTCACAACAGGGGTGATAGCGGCGATTGCTGAGGTACCACCCTGCTCAATCGTGCAAAGCGAGAATCAATAAAAAAGGGCCACCCGATCTGGGTAGCCCCTTCGTTCGTCCCTCACTCGGGGACCTATGTTCTCTCAGGCTGATTAGTTCAGCTTGATGGTCTTGACCTTCTTGGTGGCTGTGGCTTTGGTGCTATTGCAGCAGCCAGTCTTCTTGGCGACCTTCTTGGTGGCTGTGGCCTTGGTGCTATCGCAGCAGCCAGTCTTCTTGGCGACCTTCTTGACAGCTGTGGCTTTGGTGCTATCGCAGCAGCCAGCCTTCTTGGTGGCTTTCTTGACAGCTGTGGCTTTGGTGCTATCGCAGCAGCCAGCCTTCTTGGTGGC
>PVBE012019119.1_pt1 | contig 18233 bp, 16 predicted proteins | sample 1631181 | NCBI WGS metagenome assembly PVBE01 (sample SAMN08397723, study PRJNA350692) | Marine metagenome, whole genome shotgun sequencing project. | isolation source: water | place: Pacific Ocean | collected 2012-04
GATGATGATGACGACGACATCACCGACGTGCTCCCGACCGGTCTGCGGTGCGACGACTGCGCCGGATCCCTGGCCGGTGGTTCCAGCGTGTCGCCGGGTCTCCTGCTCCTCGTCGGCCTGGGCTTCCGCCGCCGGCGCTAGTTCCTGCCGCTGTCGGGCGGCTCCGCCACATCCAGGACGAGCGCCGCGAGCCTTCGCCGGGGCGTCTCGTCGAACGGTTGCAGCCGCATCGCCATGCGTTCCAGGGCTTCGGCCAACGCGGCCGCGTCTGCGGTTCGGTGGCCGGGGTCTCGCACCAGCATCTGGCGTACCCAGCCTCCCAGCTCGGCATCCAGGGTGTCGATCCTCTCCAGGGGCCCCTTGAGCTCGCCCAGGCAGATCGCGTCGAGCACATCCAGGATCGTGCGGCCGTCGAACAGCTTGCGTCCGGTAAGGAGCTCGAACAGCAGCACCGCCAGAGACCACAGGCCCGCGGGGGGGCCGATGTCTCCCTCTTCGAGTCGTTCGGGGGGCACGTAGCTGGCGCGGCCCCGGAGCGCCCCGGTCTCGGTCGGCGCCAGCGCTGCGGGGTTGTTCGTTCGAAGTCGGCGTCCTGGGGGCGGGGCGTCGGCTGCATGTCTCCCCGGCGGCGGGCGGCCGGTTCGCCCTGTCGATCGACGGAGCCGAGCCCAACGCGGATGTCGACTGGGTCCTTCGGGATGACGACGACCGCATGATCATGGCCGAGGTCCACGACCACAGCGTCGTGTTCACCTCCGTCGGCGCCGGATTGTGGGCGCTCGAGCGCCGCGATGGCGACTTCGTCACGAGCTCGGTCGAGCTGTCCCTGCAGGTCGACAACGACTGACGTGCGCGGGGACGGTACGCTCCCCCCTTCGTGACCCGACTCTCCGATCTTGCTCAGCAGGCGTTCGACCTGCACCTCGATGACGCTCCGGACGATGTCCGCGAGCGCCTGCGCCTGCAGTCGCTGTCGATGCTGGGGGCGTCTGCGTCCGGCACGCTCGCGCCGGACGTCGCGCCGATCCTGGCGGTGGCGCGGAAGGCGCCGGGCAGCCACTCGGTCGTACCGGGAGTCACCGGGTTGAGTCTGGACGCGGCCCTCCGCGTTGCCGCCGGACTCTCGGTGTCGATGGACTTCGACGATTACCTCCTCTGCGGTCACACCGGCCACACCGCTTACTGGGTCGCCTGGCTCGGGGGGGCCGAACTGGGGCGGGACTGGGCCGAAGTGCAGCGGGCGCAGTTGGTCGCGAACGAGGTGATGGGACGGCTCGGGGGGATGTGCCTCGCCGGCCGCCAGAACGGGCAGGCCTGGTCCTTCCTGCATGCCTTCGGCGCCGCGTTGGTCGGGGGGCTGCTCCGACGGCTGTCACCGGAGCGGCTGGCGCATGCGTTGGCGATCTCGCTGTCGCGGGCTCCGTACGTCGACTGGCGGACCTTCCACACGGGCGCGAGGGTGCTCGTCGCGGGTGAGGCCTCGGCCGAGGGCTGGCGCGCGGCCGAACTGGCCGAGGCGGGCCTCGACGGTCCGCTGGATCTGCTGGAGGACGGCAGCGATCTGCTGCAGGTGCTCGCGGACGGGCGTCCGATGGCGGGCTGGCTGACGGGGATCGGCTCGGCGTGGCTGACCCAGACCCTGACGTTCAAGATGGTCCCGGGCTGCGCGTACCTCGGATCCGCCGTCGAGACAGCCTCGGATCTGCTGTCGGAGTTCCAGGGGCTGGCCGCGGCCGATGTGCTGCGGATCGACGTCGATGGCGGGCTGCTGACGGCGGCCATGGAGCGCTTGCTCGGCGGTCCCGGCCTCGCGGCCGACGGCACGGCCGCTCCGCTGCAGCCGATCGGCGTGAACTTCTCCGTGGCCCGCTCGCTGGCGCTGCTGTTCGCCCGGGGCTCCTTGGGGCCGCGGGATCTCACCCTCGAAGGGGTCGCCGACGGCGTGCGGAAGGCGGGCACGCTCAGCCGCCGCATCCACGTGCACCACGACTGGCGCATGACGCTGACGGCGTGGGACGCGCTCAAGACCGGGATGGGGATCGACCGCCTCCTCTCCGGCCTGGGACCGTCGGCGCTGCTGGCCGCGGCGTCCCGCTCCCGCCGCGGTCCTCCGCAGGCCGGCGACGACGACGGGGTCGGGGCCGTGGGGTGGCCCGGCTTCGGCACGGGGCTGGCGTGGAGCGAGCTCCCGGTGGCGTTGGCGCAGGAGCGTTTCGGCGGTCTGGACGAGTTGCTGGAGCGCGAGATCACGCTGCCGGGCCGGGATCTCGTCGGCCGAAGCCTCGAGAAGGTCGCGGACCGAGCGGGCAAGTGGGTCTCGCGTCGCGTCGATCGGCTCCTAGGGACCCGGGACCAACGATTCGACCTGGGCGCGTACGACCTGCGCGGCGTCGGCCTCCCCATCCCCGCCCGGGTCAAGGTCCTGGTGCATGGCGGTCGGGTCTACGAGGCCGAGCGTGACGGCGCCGCGGGCTCTCCGCTGCGGCCCGACGCGGAGGTCCGACGGGACGTGCGGAGCAAGTTCGTTCGCGGCGGAGGCATCGCCGCGCCGGCCCGCCGAAGCTCGTTCGAGGAGCTCGCGACCCGCCTCGTGACGGCGGACGGGGACCTGCCGGACCTGAGCGGCGGCCCGGGCGAGTTCCTGGCCGACTGGGCCGTGCATGCTTGAAGTCCGCCGGCCCGACGGCAGCGTCGCGCAGATGGACTTCGAAGAGTTCGAAGAAGGGGTACGAGCGGGGCACATCGGCAGCGGGCACCAGATCCGCTTCGGCCCGGTGACCGGCGACCGGTTCCTCCCCGCGGACGAACTCGAGCTGTACCGGTCGGTCGTCGACGATCCCCGCACCCGATTCGTGCGGCAGTTCGACCTCCAGCGCCCGCCACCGGCGGTGCTGATTCTCGCGGCGCTGCTCGCCGGCGTCTTCCTGTGGCAGACCCAGTCCTCGCCCGTGCTCAACGCCGCCGCCCTGGTCCGGCAGGGGGCCAAGTCGATGGCCCACCAGGTCGAGCTCGGCGAGTGGTGGCGGCTGGCGTCGGCGTCGCTGCTGCACTCCGGCTGGCTCCACCTCGTGCCGAACCTGCTCTTCCTGCTGTACGTTGGGCGCAACGTCGAGGCCGTGCTCGGCTCGTCCGGGATGGTGTTCCTGCTGGCGGCCAGCGGGGTCGGGTCGATGGCAGCGTCCAGCTTCGCCACGGACGCTGCCACGGTCGGCGCCTCGGGGATGACGTTCGGCGTTTTCGGCGCCGCGATCGCGGTGGGGTGGCGGTACGGGGCCTGGCTCCCGCGGGGCGCGCGGGTGCGGTACGGCTGGCCGATCGTCCCCTTCGTCGCCTACTTCCTCGTGGTCGGTCTGACGTGGCCGAGCGTGGACAACTTCTGCCACCTGGGAGGCCTCGTCGTCGGTGGGATCGTCGGTCTGTCGCTGCCGTCGTCGCTGGCCGAGAAGGAGCGCGACCTCCCGATGCGCCTGCTTCGGCTGGGGGGCGCGGGCGCGATCCTCGGCTTCGTGGTGGTGGTGCTTCCGCTGGCTTCGTCGGCCGGATGGCTCCCCACCGGGGTGCCCCGGCGCGCGCCGGTGGTGGCGGTGGAGGCGGGCTACTCGCTGCGGCCCCCGGCGGGGTGGGAACCCCTCGGACGTCAGGGGCGCGGTCCGGGCTGGCGTTCGGCCACCGGCGGCGCGCAGTTGACGGCACGCGCCTGGATCGAGGAGCTGGAGGTCCCCTCGGACGAGGAGGTCCGACGGCGCTGGGTCGAGGAGTTGGAGGAGAGCGGAGTCGTGCTCCCCCGCGAAGGTCCGACGGCCGAGGAGCTCGGCGTGCCTGCCGGTTGGTTCTCGCTCGAGACGGACGTGGTTGCCGGTGATCAGGCGTTGCGCTCCCTGCGGGTCGGGGTCGTGCGGGGGCTGTACGTGACGACCCTGGAGTTCCTCCACCCGGTGGACCACTACACGCACTACGAGGGGCTGCGGCGGCGGGTCCTCGCGACGGTCGAGACGGTCGAGCCACGCGCGGTGGTGCGGGCGCTGGAGGCGCTGCACGGCGGCACGTTGGCGGACCCCAGCGAGGTGGCGCGGGCCCTGGATGCGGTGCCCGCGAGGGTGTCGTCGTCGCCGGCGGAGGGGCTTCGCCTGGCGGCGGAGTTGGCCCGGTATGGCGAGGCGGAGCGCGCGCGCTTCCTGCTCGGCGCCCTCGGCGCGGGAGGGGCGACGTCCCCCGAAGTGGACTACTGGAGCCTCTGGATCGCCCATCACCTGGACGAGGGCACCGGCCCCGAGGGGCCCGGCCGCGTGCGGGAGTTGGCGGCCCGGCAGCCGGACTCGCTGCCGGCGGCGGCGCTCTGCTTCGACGTGCTGATGGCCGCGGAGCGGGAGGAGGAGGCCCGCGTCATCCTCGCTCGGATGACCGAGCGGTGGCCCGATCGGCTCCCCGTCCTGCGCCGCGCGGCGCTGCTGCCGCCGGACTAGTCGGTGCAGGTGCCGGCGACGGCGTAGTTGATCTTGATCAGGTCGCCGTTGTCGAGCACGTGGTCGGTGTCGAACCCCCCGGCGTTGAGGTCGTCGCGGTAGATCCAGCCGACGTACACGTCGACGCCGTTGAGGCGCACGCCGACGGAGTTCTCGACCGGGGTCGAGCTCAGCTCGAAGGTGTCGGCGGCGGACTGCGCCTGCCACGCGAGGGCGTTGAGGGTCTCGATCCAGTCTCCGCCCAGGTACGAGCAGGCGCCGCCGGTCTCCATCGCGGCCCAGGAGTAGTAGTACGACGGGTCCTCGCAGCTCTGGAATGGGTCGATGATCGACGACAGGACCACGTGCTCAAGGTTGGGCTTGAGGGCCTGGAACCAGCCCACGTAGTCCTCGCGGGACCAGCTCATGATCGAGCCGCTCTGCTCCGGTTCGTCCGACACGAACACGACCCGCAGGCCCGCCGCCTCGCGCAGGAAGCCGTCGTTGGCGCCGCCGGGGTCGGTGTTGGGGGAGGACAGGGCGAGGTAGCCGGTGTGGAAGCCCTGCTCGATGCCGGAGCCGTTTTCGCCGACGTTGGCGTTGGCGCTGAACGAGCCCTGGGGGTCGGGGGTCGACGGGGTGATCACCCGGACGGCCCCTTCGAGCTGTCCGGCATCGCCGACGTCCATCGTCACGACGCCGATGTGGAAGTCGACTCCGAGGGCGTCGATGATCGACAGGAACGAGCCGAAGTTGGCGGCGAGGTTGGCCTGGTCGTCCCCCATGGAGCAGGAGTTGTCGACGACGAACAGGATGTCCGTCTCGTTGTCGCCCTCCTGGAGGAACTGGTCGTCCTGCATCTGCGCGGGTGGGCGGTGCCGGTGACGTTGGCGGCGAGCTCGGGGTTGGCCGGGTCGTCGCTGACGATGCGGAGGGCGGCTGAGTCCGGCGCCACGTCGGTCGGCTCGTGGCGGACGATCACCGTGACCGACTCGTCCGGGTTCAGGACCGTGTCGACATCGACGCCCAGGACCAGCGCTAGTTCCCCGCCCCCGACGAAGTCGTCGAACGACACCTCGGCCAGGGTCAGGGGCGCGCGACCGACGTTCGCGATGACGAACTCCACGTCGCCGACGCAGCCGATCTCGGGGTTCCCGAAGTCGTAGCTGGCCGGCTCCACCGCGATGGCCGGGGCGATGCCGTCCGCGAGCAGGCGGACCGCCACCTCGGGCTCGTCGGGATCGTTGGACAGGATGACCAGGCGGGCGTCCACGAGCTCATCGGAGCCGGGGCTGTAGCGGACCGTGAAGGAGTCCTCGGTGCCGGACGCCAGCAGCGGCGTTGGCGGCTCCACGATCGTCCACGACGAGCTGCCGTCGATGGACAGGGACTCGATCTGGAGCGTGTCGTCGCCGACGTTGCGGAGGGTGAACAGGCTGTCGACGGTGTCGCCGACCGCGACTTCGCCGGCATCGAACGTGCGGACTTCGGCTCCCCCCACTTCGACCACCAGATCGGGCTCGATGCGCGTGGGGCCGTTGTCGTCGTCGACGGTTTGCAGCGTGTTCTCGGGGGTGCAGCCGACCAGCAGGAGGGCGGCGAGGCAGGCGCACGGGTGCAGCGGAGATCGCAAGGATCACCTCTCGATTCATTCGTGATTTCAGTGGGTTGTCACTGAGTACAAACCGGCGTCGGGCCGGTTGGGAAACGAATCAGTCGAAGATCGCGCCGAACCGTTGCTCGGCCAGGTCGACGGCTTCGTCTTCGTGGCGGAACGGGCCCAGCCGTTCGGCGGTCGCCACGAGGAAGAATGCGGGCTTTCCGTCGGGCTTCAGATCGACCCACAACTCGACCTCGGCGCTCGTTCCACGTGCCACGGCGATGCAACGCACGGTCTCGGTGATCGGCATCAGGAGGCCTGCAGTAGGAGCTCGCGCAAGCGCGCGGCGGCGGGCGGGAGCCGGTCGAGGCCGCGGCAGACGAGCACGAGGTCGCGGGGGATCGGGGTCCGGGGATCGGGGACCTCCTCGAGCACCCCGTGGGCCAGGTCTCGGACCACCCCCGAGCGGCTGACGAGGCAGCGGCCGATGCCGGCGCGGACGTTCCCCTTCACGGCGGCGATCGAGCCCAGCTCCATGACCACCTCCTCGCCCGGGAAGTGGCGCTCCAGCAGCTGGCGGGTGGTCGAGCCGCGCGGGAAGGTGACCCAGGTGCGGATGTTCGGGCTTCCGGGGGCCGTGACGATGATGAGCTCGTCCTGCAGGCACGGTTCGATGAGCCAGGAGCTGCCCTCGGGGGCGGGAGATTCGACCGGCAGCAGGGCAAGATCCAGCTCGCCCGCCTGAAGCGCGTCCCACAGCACCTGGTTGTGCGCCTCCTGCAGGAAGTAGTGGACCTTGGGGTGCTCGCGGCGGAACTCCGCCAGCAGCGGAGGGAGCAGGTACGTGCAGGCGGTGGTGCCGGCGCCCATCCGGACCTCGCCGGCGTGAAGCCCAATGATCTCTTCGACGGCGCGTCGACCGTCCTCCACCGCGGCCAGCGCGGCGCGGGCCCGAGGCAGCAGCGCTTCCCCGGCCACCGTCAGGGTGGCGGGGCCCCGACCTCGGTGCAGGAGGCGGGCTCCGAGCTGCTCCTCCAGCCGCTTGATCGACGTGCTGAGCGCCGGCTGGCTGATGTGCACCCGGCGCGCCGCCTCCGTGAACGTGCCCGCTTCGACGATCGCGATGAAGTGCTGGAAGCGATCGAACATAACCACAGTCTATGGATACCAACAAAACAATCAATTAGAGACATGGGCTGAGTCAGACCACGCTGTCCTCATGTTCGCGCTCATTCCTCTCGCCGTCGTCGCGGGCGCCATCACCACCGTCGCCGGCATGGGCGGCGGGTTGGTGATGCTGCTCGGCCTCAGCACCTACATGGACCCGCTGACCGCGCTGACGATCACCGGCCCCGGCCTGCTGGTCGGCAACCTCCACCGAGCCTGGATGTACAAGACCGAGATCAACCGCCCGCTGGCGTGGCGGTACGCGCTGGGCGGTGCGCCGGCGGCGTTGATCGGCGGTCTGGTGGTGGTGGCCCTGCCGTCGATGGTCATCCGCGTCGCGATGGTGGTGCTCGCTTCCGCCGCGGTCGCCAAGGTGCTGTTCGGGTGGCAGTGGAAGCCGCCGGTCTCGGCGATGATCCCCGGCGGCGCAGCGGTCGGCTTCGTCACCGCCACCAGCGGCGGCGGCGGCCTCGTCAGCGCCCCCCTCCTGCTGTCCTCGGGCCTCACCGGCAAGAGCTACGTCGCCACCGGTGCCGTCGGCGCCAGCTCCATCCACGTCTTCCGCATCGCCGGCTACGGCGCGGGCGGCGCCATCGACGAGAGCGTGCTCGTCCTCGGCGCCGTCGCCGCCGTGGGCATCACCACCGGCAACCTCGTCGGCCACCGCATCCGCACCTGGATCCCCGAGCGGGTCATCCCGAAGATCGAGATCGGCATCGTGATCGCGTTGGTGGGGTTGGCGTTGGTGGGGATTGCGTAGCCCCAAGCAGAAACGGCGGCCCGAAGACCGCCGTTCCTACAGTGGTTCGCTACCGAATCAGTCGGAGCAGTCGCCGAGCACCGTGTACTCGATCTCGAGTCCGTCACCGTTCTCCGGGACGTGGTCGACATCGAACACGATGGCGTTCAGGGCGGAGTCGTAGACCCAACCGACGAACACCGGGACGTCGTTGAGGCGCACCTCGATGGTGTCCTCGACCGGCGTCTGGCTCAGCTCGAACGTGTCCGCGAAGGACTGCGACAGCCAGCCCAGCGCGCTCAGCGTGCTGACCCAGTTGGGGTCGCAGATGGACGCGCTGATGCCGCCCGTCATGTTCGTGCCGGTGACGTAGTCCGAGCCCGAGGAGGCCGAGCCGCCCGCGCCCGAGCAGCCCGTCATGCCGCCCGTGATGTCGGAGACCACGAGGTGCTCCGGGTTGGCCTTGAGGCTCTGGTAGTAGCCGATGTAGTCGACCGGGCTCCAGCCCATGACCGAGGAGCTCTGCTCCTGCTCGTCCGACACCATGATGAGCCGCAGGCCCGCCTCGTCGCGGAGGAAGCCGCCGTTGACGCCGACGTTGTTGACCGCCGCCTCGAGCGCCTGCCACGCGTTGTGGAAGCCCTGCTCGATGCCCGAGCCGTTGATGCCCAGGTTGACGTTGGCGCTGAACGTACCGCCCGGGTCGGGGGTGCTCGGCGTGATGATCGGCACCGAACCCTGCAGCTGACCGCCGTCACCGATGTCGGTGGTGGCGACGCCGAGGTGGTAGTCGATGTCGAGCGCGTCGACGATCTGCAGGAACGAAGCGAAGTTGACCGCCAGCGCGGACTGCTCGTCGCTCATGGAGCAGGAGTTGTCGACCGTGAACAGGATGTCGGTCGAGTTGTTGCCCTCCTGGAGGTACTCGTCGATGTTCGTGCTGCCCAGGTGCGCGATGCCGAACTGCTGCGCCGTGGTGCCCTCATCGGGCTCGGCGGGCGTGTTCGTGAAGACGCTGAGGATGCCGGAGTCCGGCTCCACGTTGATGGGCGTGTAGTGAATCGTGACCGTGGTCGACTCGGACGGGTTCAACGTGAAGTCGATGTCGTCTTCGCCGTCGCCATCGGAGTCGCCGTCGACCTGCGGGTTGCCGTTGGCGAGCGTCAGCTCACCGGTGTCCGCGAGGTCCTCGAAGTAGATGGCGAAGATGTCCAGGGGCGCGCGACCGACGTTGGAGATCGTGATCTCGACCTGGTTCACGCAGCCGAGCTCGAGGTTGCCGAAGTCGTAGCTGGGGGGGCTGACGTCGACTGCGGGGGCGAGCCCCTCGGCGAGCAGCCGGACCGGAACCTGCGGGTTGTCGCGGTCGTTGCTGGCGACCAGCAGCGTGCCCTCGATGTGCTCGTCCTGGACCGGGTTGTAGGCCACGGTCACGATGGTCGAGGCGTTGGGCGCGAGCAGCTGCGCGTACTCGCCCTGGTTCGTGATCTCGAAGCTGGCGTTGTTGCTCAGCTCCAGATCCTGAACCTGCAGCGTGTCGTCGCCCACGTTGCGGATCGTGAATTCCTTCTCCCGGGTCTCGCCGGCGTAGACCTCACCGAAGTCCAGCGTGTGCGGATCCGTGGGGTGGTCCGTCTCAACCTCGATGATGGCGTTCACGCGGGTGGGCGGAACCGTGCCGGGGTTGCTGATGAGAACCGTCTCGGAGCAACCGACCGCCGTAAGGGCCGTGCTGGCTGCGATGAGAATCGAAATCGTCTTTCGCGAAAAGACCACGTGCTGAACCTCCAGAAAGCTTCCAACCCTTGAACCGGCGACTGCGAGAAGGGGGAAAACTTTTTCTAACCTACGTTCTTGCGTGCCCGATCATCCCCGCACGGGGGCGCGTGTCAAGGGATCGCAAAGCCCCCGCCAGCGCTCGACCCTTCAGGAGCGCCTCCTGCCACTCGCTCGGGGCGTCGCTGTCGTAGACGATTCCGCCCCCCACGCCGTAGCTGACGCGACCCTCCCGGAAGACCATCGTGCGGATGGCCACGGACAGCGCCATCGCCCCATCCAGGCCGATCCAACCCAGGGCTCCGGTGTACGGCCCGCGGCGGCTTCGCTCGAGCTCCTCCAGCACCGCCATGGCCCGAATCTTGGGGGCGCCGATGCACGAACCGGGGGGGAAGGAGGCGCGCAGCAGATCGAACGCGTCACGCCCCGGAGCGATGCGTCCGCGCACGTCGCCGACGAGGTGCCAGACGGTGGGGTGGGCTTCCGGTCGGAGCGTGGGGTGGCGGTCCACCGACCCGGGCACGCAGACGCGGCCGACGTCGTTGCGGACGAGGTCGACGATCATCGACAGTTCGGCGCGATCCTTCGGCGAGGCCAACAGCGCCTCGCTCCGGGCGCGGTCCTCCGGCGGTGACGCTCCCCGGGGGGCGGTGCCTTTGATCGGACGCGATCGAACGTGCCCCGCGGTCGTCAGGTCCAGGAAGCTCTCGGGCGAGGCCGACACGAGGGTTGCGCCGGGCAGGTCCAGGTAGGCGCCGTAGGGGGCCGGGTTCGCGTCACGAAGCCGGCAGAAGGTCGCCAGGGGCGCGTCCGGGTGGGCCGCCGGGGCGCTGAAACGAAACGTCAGGTTGGCCTGGTAGATGGTGCCGGCGGCGATGTGCTCGCGGATCTCGGCGACCCGAGCGGCGTGCTCCGGTTCCGTCATCTCGGGGATCGGATCTGCGTCGGCCCCCACGTCGGTGAGGGGGGCCGAAGGGGTCTGCACCAACGCCTGGAGCCGAGGCTCGACCCCCGGCAGGGAGACCCACCGGAGATCGTCCCCATCGAGTTCCGCGCCTTCGTCGTAGAGCCCGACGAGGAAGTCCCAGGGGAGGTCGGCTCCGAGCAGCGCCGGGAGGTCCTCGAAGCGCCGGCCCAGGTCGTACGAGAAGCAGCCCGCGAACCCACCCCGGAAGCGGGGGGTGGCGTCGGCCACGTTCGGCACGGGAAGGGGCACGCGCAGCCTGCGGGCGATGTGGGCGAGGCGTTCGTAGGAGGCGCCGGGGCCGGGGTCGGCGGCGTGGATGCGGCGGAGCCAGCCGCGGTCTCCGGAGGGGCCGGGGAAGATCTCCAGGATCGGACCGCAGCCGCGCAGCCAGACGGCGGGCTCGCACGAGGCGAAGGACGCCGTTCCGGAGCTTCCGACCGGGCTGGAGGTGTCGAACCACAGACCGCCGGGGCGGCCCGCGAGGGCTCTCAGGACATCAACGGACAACCAGGGATCTGTATCAGTCCGCGGAGTCGTCGTCGTCGTGCTCCGCGGAATCGTCGTCGTCGTCATCGTCGGGGTGATGGCCCGAGTCGTCGTCGTCGCCCGGCAGTTCGGCGAAGACGTACTGGTTGTGGACCACCGAGGAGCCCACGGCGCGGGCGATCCGGTTGGGCGCGTACTCGAAGTCGGTCGAGCGCTTCCGGGTGAGCGTCATCAGGGTCACGTCGCCGTCGAACACGTCGAAGTTGGAGTACTCGATGGTGTGCTGGCCGTCGTCGTGAAGTCGGCACGCGACCCAGCGAACCGCGCCCTCGTCCTTGCCCTCGACGTCCAGCGGTTCACCGACGAACCGGAGCTCCACGTGGCCGTTGCTGTTCTGGCCGAACCAGCGGACGAGCAGTCCGTCGGCGACCTGGGTGACCGCGTCCGTCAGGGCCATCACCTCGGGCGTGCCGAGCGCGCCGTCGAAGCTCGCCGCTTCGCCGTCGGCGCCGCCGGTGATGCGGATGGTGTACTCCTGCTCGGGCTCCCAGGACTCCGTGCCGACCTCGGCGAAGAAGCGGTTCAACTCCGGGTCGATCTCGTCCAGCAACACCTCTTCGTCGTCCTGCAGTTCGATGATCGTGTCGCCGACGTCGTTCTCGTGCTGGGGCAGGTCGAACAGGTCCGGCTGGTTGGTGCCGGAGGTGCACTGGTCCGTCTCCTGGGGCACCGGCGCGCCGAACTCCACCGGGAGCGGCTGCCAGTAGGCGGCAAAGGCGATCACGTCGACCGTGTTCTCCGCGCTCTCGATGCTGCGGCGTCGGAACTCCACCCAGCCGCTGATGTCCTCGGGGTCGACGTCTTCGGTGCCGTCGTCGTCGTCCGTGGGGGTGCCTCCCCGCCCGAACGGATCGTCGTCGTCCGGTCCGCAACCGACGAAGGGGAGAGCAAGCAGCAGAGCGAGCAGCAGGTGGCGCATTACAGTCCGTCCTTTCGCCGCGCGAACGCATCCTGGATGCGGCCGGCGGCCTGCCTCATGTCCGGGGCCGCCGCGACTGCGGCGATGACGGCGACACTGGGGACGCCGGTGCTCAGGACACCAGGAAGATTCACCTCATTTATCCCGCCGATCGCGACGACGGGCAACTCGGCGGCTTCCACGGCAGCGCGCAAACCATCGAGTCCAACGGACCCCATCGGCGTTCGGGCGTCTCCACTGAAGCGATGTTTTCCTGCCGCGCTGTAGATTGGACCGAACCCCACGTACTGAATTGGGAGCTCGGCGGCGGTCCGAACCTGCTCCAGCGTGTGGGTCGACCAGCCCAGCACCCGATCCGGTCCCAGTTGGGCCCGCGCCTCCGCCGGATCGAGATCGTCCTGGCCCAGGTGCACGCCGACCCCGGGGTAGCGGAGCGCGAGGTCGACACGATCGTTGAGGATCAGGGTCGCGTCCCCCATCTGCGGGACCAGCTGATCGAGCACATCGGTCAACTCCCGGTCGCTCGCCCCCTTCATCCGGAGCTGGAGCACGCGCACGCCAGCGCTCAAGAGCGCCTGGGCGATGTCGAGGTGGCTGCGGGAGGGGCTGGCCGACGCATCGACCATGCCGTAGAGACCGGCGATCACCGCTTGCGTCGCGCTCCGCGTCGGATGGCGTCCAGGTCGATGCGGTGCTCGTCGAGCTTCCGCTTCAGCGTGTTGCGGTTGATCCCGAGGATCCGGGCCGCCTTGAGCTGATTGCCGCCGGTGCGGCGCATGACCAGGTCCAGCAGCACGCGCTCGCTGGTGCCGACGACCACGTCGAACAGGTCGGACTTCTCGTCCTCACCGGGCTCGGGGAACGTGCGCACGACGGGGCGGAGCCGGTTGAACAGGAGCGACTCGAAGCTCTCGTCCTGGGCGCCGTTGCCGCGCCGGCTGAGCCGACCGGTGGGGCCGACGAGGTCCTCGATCCGAATGACCGGACCCTGGGTGAACGTCGCCGCCCGCACGAGCGTGTTCTCGAGCTCGCGGACGTTGCCGGGCCAGGTGTAGTCCTTGAGCCACTGCTCCGCCTCGGTGCTGAGGCTGCGGAACGGCGTGTTGCCGTCGCGGGCGTGCTTCTCCAGCAGCCACTTGGCCAGCAGCGGGATGTCGTCGGCCCGGTCGCGCAGCGGCGGCAGGTCGATGCTGAGCACGTTGAGCCGGTAGTAGAGGTCGCCCCGGAAGGCGCCCGCGCGGACCTCTTCGGCGAGGTCCCGGTTCGTCGCCGCGACGATGCGCACGTCGACCTCGACCTCCTTCGAGGCGCCCAGGGGATAGAACTGCTTGCGCTCCAGGACGCGCAGGAGCTTGGCCTGCAGCGCCAGCGGCATCTCGCCGATCTCGTCCAGGAACAGGGTGCCGCCGTGGGCCGCGTGGAACTTGCCCGGCTTGTCCGCGTTGGCGCCGGTGAACGCGCCGCGGGCGTGGCCGAACAGGTCGGCTTCGAGCAGGTCTGCCGGGATCGCGGCGGCGTTGACGGCCACGAACGGGCCGCCGGCGCGGGCGCTCTCCTGGTGGAGGATGCGGGCGACCAGCTCCTTGCCGGTGCCGCTCTCGCCGCAGATGAGCGTCGAGTACGGGCTCATCGCCGCGCGGCCGATCGCCTTAAACACCCGCTGCATCGCCGGGGACTGGCCGTACAGGGTGCGGGTGTCGGCCGAGTCGGCGGGGCCGTCGGAGATGCCCGGAGGCCGGGGCGCGTCGACCTTCCGGTCGCGCACGGCGCGCAGCACGAGTTCCTCGAACAGGTCGAGGTCGAACGGCTTGCACAGGTAGTCGTACGCGCCGCCCTTCATCGCCTCGATGGCGTTGCTCATTGTGTTCTGGGCGGTGATGACGATGACGTGGGGGGGACTGTCGATCTCGCCCACGCGGTTCAGCAGATCCAGGCCCGACAGGCTCGGCATCTTGATGTCGACGATCGCGACGTCGAACGGCTCCCGACGCAGCAGGTCGAGGGCCTGCTGGCCGTCTCCGGTGTGGGCGACATCCAGCCCCTGGGAGGCCAGCGCCTTCCCCATGATGGTTCGGAGGCTGTTGTCATCTTCGGCGATGAGTACGCGGTGCATCAGGTGAGCGGCTCCAGGCGCAAAGTCAGCGATCGGGCGGATCGTTGATCGGATTCAGCTTCGGCGTCGGCGGACGGCGGCAGATGCTGGGACAGGACGACGCTGAAGCGTGCGCCCAGGCCCGGTCGAGGGTCGATGTGGATGAGGCCCTTGTGGTCCTCGATCGCGAGTCGGGTGACGAAGAGGCCAAGGCCGGAGCCTTCCTGCTTCGTCGTCATGAAGGGGTCGAACAGGTGCGCGGCCTGCGTCGGCTCGATGCCGGGGCCGTCGTCGGTGACTTCGAGGCGCAGGCTCACGCCGCGGTCGAAGCCTTCGCCCGCGAGGTGCCCCCCGGCGTCGATGCGGGTGCGCACCGTGACCTTCCCTGCGGCTGCCTCCTGGGCGTTGCGGACGAGGTTGCCGACGGCTTCGCGGAGGCGCTCGGGGTCGCCCTCGACCTCCGGCAGGGAGGGGTCCAGGTCGAGGTCCCAGCTGACCGGGTCTCGGCCGAAGCGGGCCCGCACGAGGGCGACCTCGTCGTGCACGAGCGCGTTCAGGGAGACGGCGGCGCGCTTCAGCGGGCGGGGGCGGGTCAGCCCCATCAACTGCTCGACGAGGGAATCGATGCGATCTGCTTCCTGAATGATCAGGTGGGTGAGCTCGTCGTGATCAGCAGGTTCGGGATCCCGACGGAGAAGCTGCGCGGCGCCACGAATGCCGCCCAGCGGGTTGCGGATTTCGTGCGCCATGCCGGCGGCGAGGCTGTCCAGCCAGGCCAGGCGGCGGCGGAAACCTTCGGCGGCGGCGTGACCGACGGGATCGGCGGCGTCGACGACGACCACGACGACCTGGTTCGGGCCAGGACCGGGGGTGCCGGTGACGGTGACACGACGAGCGGCGGAAGGACGGTCCCAGACCAGGTTGCGGACGGTGCACGAGCTTGCGCCGCCGAGCACCCGGGTGATCACCTCGGCGGCGTCCGCGGGCAGCACCTCGGCCAACGGGGCGCCGGTCATCCGGCGGACGCTGATTCCAAGCACCTCGGCGGCGCGACCGGAAGCGAAGCGCACAGCTTCGTCTTCGATCAGCAGAACGCCGTCTGGTAGGTGCTCGATCAGGTTCTCATCCATCGCGGCTCGCTCCCCGAGTTGCGCCCCGCGCGCACCGATCCGTCGATCTACCCCAGTGAGACTGGTGACGACCGTTCCCGAAAGCCTGACCTTCTTGCGGGGGACCGTTGCGTGCTGCGACGGGGTTTCTAACACGGGCCTTCACGGTCATTCTCGGCAAAACGACGGACATCGTTCGATTGGGGGCAAGTACGCGGACCGGTTGAGCAATTGGCTCGCCGAGCGGATCGATTTCGAGGCCTTCATGGGGAAAATGTGACAATATTGGCGACTATGCACCGGTGCCTCCGAAGTGGGATCTTCACAGCCGCCCTGTTGGCGTTTCTCCTAGGCCCTTCAGGGGCTTGGGCGGCTTCGTCCACAGACGGCGACGACAGTCGTCCACGGTTGGCGCTCAAGATCCAACCAAAGCCCAAGAAGACGAAGGCTCCGGTTCGTTCGGAGATCCTCGACCGCATTCGCTGTGAGGGGGAGGAAGCGGCGACCTGCTTCAAGGAGCCGGAGATCGACGTCGAAGCCGAGCCGGCCGACCTCGAAGCGATCCTCGCGGAGATCCTCGACGGCCTCGAGCCGCACGACGTCGACCTCATCCGGGAAGCTGCCGAGGAGCTCACGGCCGAGTCCGATGACGCCCGCGCCTGGTTCGGCGCCGACGATCAACTGATGCACCCCTCGACCGACATCTACGCCGATCCGGTGGATGCCCTGGGCGACCCGCCGCTGTACCTGGACCTCGTCAACGCGGACGACTTCGACTACCCGATCGTGCTCAACCAGCGCACGCAGGACTGGATGGTCTACTTCCTCACGCGCGGGCGCCGCTGGTACGTCCGGTGGTTGGCCCGAGCCGAGCGGTACCGCCCGCTGGTGGTGCCGAAGCTGCGGGAGGCCGGTCTCCCCGAGGATCTGCTGTACCAGTCGATGATCGAGTCGGGCTTCAACCCGTACGCGACGTCGCACGCCAGCGCCGTCGGCATCTGGCAGTTCATCTCCAGCACGGGCAAGGCCTACGGGCTGCAGAACAACTGGTGGGTGGACGAGCGGCGTGACCCGGTGATGGCGACGGATTCGGCCATCCGGTTCATGAGCGACCTGCACAAGCGGTTCGACCACTGGCACCTGGCCTCGGCCGCCTACAACGCCGGCCCCGGCAAGATCAGCCGCGCCATCGACATGTACGGCACCGAGGACTTCTGGGAGATGTCGGCCTCGGGCCGCAACTACCTCAAGCCCGAGACCAAGAACTACGTCCCGAAGATCATGGCGGCGGCGATCCTGGCGAAGTACGCGGACCGGTACGGCCTGACCGAGGAGATCAAGCCGGACGACGTGCTGGATGCGTGGGCGTTCGACACCGTGTCTGTGCCGGAGGCGACCGACCTGCGCGTCGCCGCCGACATCCTCGGCCTGACGGTCGAGCAGGTGGAGGCGATGAACCCGGCGCTGCGGCGCGGCTACACGCCCCCGGGAGTCGCCAACTACTCGCTGAACATCCCGTTGGGCACGTCCGAGACGTTCGCGGCGGCGTTCAAGAAGATCCCCCAGGACGAGCGCACCACCTTCGTTCGCTACAAGGTCCGCCGCGGCGACACCCTGGGGCAGATCGCGAGCAAGTTCGACGTGCCCTCCAAGGCCGTGCAGCGGATGAACGGGATCAAGGACCCGCGCAAGCTCCGGGTCGGCCAGCGGCTGCTCATCCCCGTGCGCGCCGAGGCCCTCGGGAGCCGCGAGATCACCCACGTGGTGGCCAAGGGCGAGACGTTGTCGGTGATCGGCAAGAAGTACGGCATGAGCGTGGCGCAACTGCGGGAGCGCAACGGCATCACCGGCGACGTGCTGCGGATCGGCCAGAAGCTGACCGTGCTCACGGCGGGTGAAGGGGATGCCAAGCCCACGGCGACGGTCCGTACCGCGTCGGCCTCGTCCGCTTCGGATTCGGCTCCGGCGAAGCGTTCCACCAGCGGCGCCGGCCCCAAGACGACGTGGCACACGGTGTCGCGCGGGGACTCCCTCTACGAGATCGCGACGAAGCATGGGACGAGCGTCAGCGAGCTCCGACGGCTCAACAAGTTCGGGAGCAAGCACGTGCTGCACCCTGGCGACAGGGTTCGGCTCCGCCCCGACCCGCCGGTCGACCCGACCACCCGCTACGCGGTGAAGTCCGGCGACACGCTGTCGACGATCGCGTCTCGGTACGGGATGACGACGAAGGAGTTGATGCGCATCAACTCGCTGACCAGCGACCGCATCTCCGTCGGTCAGAAGCTGAAGGTGGTCGCGTCGGGGCGCGGCGGATCACCGGTGGTCCATACGGTCGCGCGCGGGGACACCCTGTCGCAGATCGCGGAGAAGTACCGGACCTCGGTCGACTCCATCCAAACGGGCAACAGCATCCGGGGCACCTCGATCAGCGTCGGCCAGAAGCTGACGGTCTACCCCGGCAACGGGGGGACCGGCGCGAGTGAGCGCACGATCGACTACCAGGTGCAGTCCGGCGACACCCTCGGAGCCATCTCCAAGAAGTACGGCGTCAGCGTCGATGAGCTGATGGCCTGGAACGAGCTTCGGGGCGACACGATCCGACCGGGTCAAAGGCTGCGCGTCATCCTTCGCTGAGCCTTGTGTATGCTCCTGCGCGATTGGAGCACCCCATGACCGCTCTCAGCAGACTCGCTTTTCTCCTCCTCCTCGCCATCGTGATTGCGGCCTGCGGGCCCGTCCGCCAGCCCAGCACCGACGACGATGACGACGACGCCACGGACGACGACGACGCCACGGACGACGACGACGCCACGGACGACGACGACGCCAAGGACGACGACGACTTCTCGGACGACGACGACTTCTCGGACGAC
>PVBE012523091.1_pt1 | contig 18233 bp, 2 predicted proteins | sample 1631181 | NCBI WGS metagenome assembly PVBE01 (sample SAMN08397723, study PRJNA350692) | Marine metagenome, whole genome shotgun sequencing project. | isolation source: water | place: Pacific Ocean | collected 2012-04
AGCTCGATGGTGGCCATGCGGGCGTGGAAAGTTACTGGATACCTTATGTGCCCACTACGGTAAATGCACAAACGGTGTACCTTGCGACGGCGAACGCGATGTTACCGTTCTTGTCGCAAACAGACAGGTACTACCTTGGACATTCGTTATGGGCATACAATGACCAGGCGTTTGCAAACTATCAGACGATGATGACACCCGTGCCGGGCGCAGAATCCTGGGATGACTACCTCAACATTGGCCACTGGAGGAGCTTCGGCAATACGCTGAAGAACCTTAGGTCAGTGCTTAACAAGCAGCCTGGGCATGACCCCGAATTGAAGGGGACCGCACTGGCACCGTTACGATGGTTGACAACTGTGATAGGTACGATGGAGGCCATGCTCGGTGGTGGTACCACTAACATAGAAGCGCAAGCGTTCCTTGGCTACTATGCGCGAGCGATAGCTGATGCAAAAGCCAGGGGATTTGGAGGCTTTGACCAGATATTACAGATGATGGTGAGGCCTGACATCCCCGGAGAGCCTGGGTTCTGGGAAGGGATTATGAAGGAACAGGATAACCCGGTTTGGGGTTATTAACTCCTAGTTTATGGCTCTGAAGATACGCGAGGAAGCCTTAAGAAAAAGACGTATACAGGCTGACTTCGCACGGTGGGCCAAGCGGCTCAAACCTAGCATACCGGTGGCCGGGGGTCCTCGGCCTACTGGTGTTGTGCAGCGTGCTGTGCCGACGGAGGTGTTGGAGCGGGAGGCCCCGGCGGTCACTCGCGATGTATCCCCTGCGGAGCGTGCGGCTCAGGCCCGTCCGGAAATTATCCTTCCCGGGCCACTACTACAAGAGGGACCGGAAGAACCTGAGGAGGCTCCCGTTGGTGCTGTACCTCTTTCTGAGGTCGAGCCGCGACAGTTAGCTCAAGACTTAGCGGCGGTTCAGGAGGAGCCCGATAAGGGGGCTCTAGAATATTGGGCTCCTGTCGCAGACCTTGTGACAAGAGAGCGAGTGGCGCAGGAGAATGTTCCAGCAGCCATTGCTGTGGTTCTGTCAATTATGCATGCTCGGTCCGGGGGGCGGCCAGACCATGTACTCGGTGATTCCGTCGGTCTTTTCGGAATGTCGGCGCGTGAGAAACCGCGTGTGGAATATGACCTTATCCGCCGCAAAGAGCTGGACCCGGATGTTGGGATGTCCAGCGAAGACTTTTTGGAGTGGCGACTCGACCCGAATAACCAACTGGCTTACTATACTCCGTTGATTGTGCATTATGTACAAATAGGCTTGCAGCGGGGCCTCCCCCTCGCTGACTTAGCTGTGTTCGTGGGTGACAGGATTCAGGTTCCTGGTGCTACTGTACAGGCAGATTATAAACAGGCTCTCTCAATTGTTTGGTCTCAGGCGCAAGAATGGGTGCAAGAGGTGTCAGGGGGAAATTTATCTGATGCACTGCGTCAAACCCCTTATGTGGATGGTAAGGTAGACGGTAAGGCAACCGGATTGCCACCATATGTGCAAGAATTGCGTGAAGTCGTAGGGCCTGATGGGAAAATAATTACCCTCCCGATGGGTTTTCGTAAGCCCGGAGAGGCAGATATACCAGTAGAGGATTTAGTAGACCTTGGTGGTTCTGTTCAGCTTCCCGGTGACAAAGGTGCATTTCCAACGCGGGAGCCGCGTGAGTGGATATGGTCTGAAAACTTATGGAATTCAGTCAAGCATTTATTTAACCTACCTAGACAGTGGGTGGGTGTTCATTGGAATCATGCAAATGAGACCGGAGATAGAAGAAAGCAATTGGCCATGATAGAAGCTGGCTGGGCTAAAGATAGAGTTTTGTCGGCAGTAGGGGCGCCATTAACTCTTTTATGGGCCGTTGCTGGACGTGGGATTGGCGGAGCTTTTCCCTTCTTCACCAAGATGTATTTAGATGTATGGGATAGAGATAGGTATTCCTTCCTTAAGACAGAGGGCAAAGAGACGTACCTGGAACGCGCAGGAGAACATTGGGGGGAGTGGATGCGGGGGATAGGGGCAAGCGTAGAGAGAGCAGGGGAAATATATATACCTGATTATCCAGGGGCTCCCCCGAGGACCGAAAGGCCCGAGGAGCCTTTCGCGACATGGAAAAGCGGCGGGATGCCTGCTTCGCCTGAAGATGACGAAAACAAGCTCTTCTCATGGAAAAAGAAGCTCGAGGAGCGCAGTGAGCTGGTAGCGGCACTGCGTGAGGCGGATAGAGAGGAGTTCAAGGCAATTAAGAAGTCGCAGTCGGGAGAGTATCGTGACAGCATTTTCGAGTTGCAGCATCTCCTGCGTTTTATTGGGGTGCGAAATCCGCTACGCTCCCGGGGAGAAGATGCAATTACGGAAATGTGGAGGAGCTTGTTTAGGAAAGACTTATTAATCATCGATGACGTTGACCCCACCGCGGACCCACTATTCTCCCGCGGAAAGCCGAAAAGCGTACTAAGGGGTACAAAGGCGTTTAAGACTTTTGGTATTCCAGGGAGCAGTAACTGGTCATCGGAAAAAATTGATGAAGCATGGGACAAAGGCAAGGACTTTCAGTATACATGGATGTTTGATAAATCAGCGGAGGAGGAATATTTGGCGGCCCGGGATGCTGTAGAAGGGCAGATAAATTGGTTGCGGGCGCAGAAAATCGACCCTAAGACTGGCCAACCGTATCCTCCTCGTAGGATGGACTATTATGAAATCGAGGAGCTACAAAAACGGTACTCTAATCCCTATACGGAAATGGCCGGTGAGGCTATATTGGACTTGGGGTGGCTCTTAGATAAACCGATGGGTTGGGCGTTTAAAACATTTCTAAAACCGGTTGCTGTGGCTGGCTGGAGACCTATACATAAAGCACTTATACACAAGTGGTCACCGATTGCTCCTTTGATAACAACGTCGGTTAAGCACTCCGGTATCCGTGTAGGCGGTGCAACTAAGGAGACACTAGACGATTTCGCTAGTGCACTTAATCCGAAGGTATGGGAAGGTGTTCCGGGCTTCAAAAAACCGGACGGTAGCTCGTTATCTGCGGAAGAATTGCTGAGGAGTCAACACCAGCATGCGGGGGATACGACATTAACTAAAGCAGAATTAGCATATCGGCTTTCTAACATGGAGGGTATTATTTATAATCCGCTAACCGGGGAGGAGATTATTCTTAAGGCGGACGCCGCGGTTAAGCCGGGACAAACCCCAATAGGGGCGATTCTTGCTGCCCGGATACATGAATTTGGCATGGGCGGCGGTGTGAAGGCGGTGGGGGCACGCTGGGTTGACACTGGAGTGTTGACAGGAAAAGAGAAGGCCTGGCGTACAGGCACTAAGATGGCGGACAAAGAATGGTTTGGACAAGAGTGGGCAGCGAAAAAGTGGAAAAAGAAGGTGGCCCAAAGTATGCCTGCCAGGTTTAAGCATCTTGCAGACATCTTCAAGTACAGTGCCTTGAGGGGGACTGACACGACATTAACAGACCACTTTTTTACTTTGTTGCGACAGACCGCTGAAGAGGTGGCAGGAAGTTATAACATTACAGAGCGTGTTGCAGGAGCGTGGGAGAAGCTGTCGATAGCTTCACGAGAAAGGCTAATTTATGAAGAGTTCAAGAACAAGCATGTAGTACCGGAGTTTTTGAGGAGACATGGTATAGCGCAAGGCCCACGCGGTAAAGCTTTTTATTATAACCATATTGATGGGACACAAATTTTTGTTGCGGAGACGAACCGCTTTCTGGGCGAGGCACCTGCATATCTAAAGCGATTGTGGATAGAGGCTAATCTGAGTGCGAGACCTGGTTTCACTATCCGTAATATTTTGGATTCCTACTGGAGGATGCATCTTGCAGGTGGTTGGGGTTCGCACAGAAAGACAGTAAAGCAGTTGATTGCAGACACATTTTATCCAGAGCAGATGACATCTGCGTTTGCGGCTCATGAGCTCGGGGCACACGTGCAAGTCTTTCTTAAGAGAAAGAGATTGCCGCGTTTCTGGAGTGGGAAGGATTGGCTAGAAGCTTTGGCGGATGTCAGCGAGCAAGCCGCTTACGATGCTGCCCAAACATCAGTCTCTCGTAGCGCAATGTCCCGATTTCCGGTGCCATATATAGGACGAAAACAGAGGGGGTTCTTCCGCCAAGAATTTAGGAAGAAGCTCAAGAACATTGATACAGGGGAATTAGAAGAAAGATATCTAAACTTGTCTTTATCGACCTTTATGGAAATGGCGCGGGACTGGAACGAAATGTTTGAGATTTTGGCGCGAATGAGGTTGTATGACAACTTTTTCCATCATACTTACGAGGAGCTGCGGAAACACTATGCACGCCATTTCTTCACGCGTATGCCAGAAGATACATCTGACCGCCTCCGGAAAACCCTGGAGATGGCGTTGGCATATAGGGATAAAAATGCACAAACGGTGCTTCCGTGGTTGGAAAAGATACTAACCGATGAGGGGGTGATGGTGGATGTAATGGTGCCGCCCGAAATGATACTAAAATTTTTAAATCCTCCCGAACGGTTGCGTAATACAAAGTTTTTCAATGAGGGCTGGGGAGAGGACATAGCAGAAGACCTGACTCAAGGTCTATATCACACATGGGTGGAAAAAGGGGAACTTAACGAAGCGCAGGTTCTCAAACTGTTTGATGACGTAGAGGAGCGGCTAAAAGACAAACTGGAACAGGCTTATCTCGAGGAACTTCATGAGAAAACCGTGAAGCAGGGAAAGGACGGAACTACGATAGTTCAGGACAACATGAACCTGGGCGAGTCGCCAAAGACGAAGCCTGACAGGGAGATTCAAACCAATGACCCACCGGACCCAACTGAAGGGGAGAGATTTACGGAACAAGGGGAAGGTGTAGCTGATTTGGGCGAAGAAACCGCCAATCGTCAACGAACATACGAGGTTAGCGGAAGGGAGAGTTATATTCCTCACCAGATAGATGAGATTAATGCCCACATGGACAGCATGTCGGGTATCAAGAACTGGATTGACAGACTCTTTATAGAAGATGGGCCAGGAGACTTTGTGCAAACTCTAGAGAATAAGCGAACAGGGTTTTTCTTGAGGAAAGGAGTTGGTCTTATTAACTGGTCAAATATCAAATTTCGTGATTGGCTTGATTACTTTCCTAACCCAGGGCATGACGTAATTAAAAAGGGACTTAGTTTTGCTCGTCGTTGGACTGATGGCGAAGCGGGGCGGAAATCATGGGTACAGCAGCAAAAGATTATGACGATGGTGCAGGCTAAACTGGATGACAAGTACAAAGAGATTAACGACGAGTTACAGAGGCGGTTAGTCCAATCCATGAATTCCAAGACACCTCTTGACGAATCTGTTCTACAAGATTATTTATATAATGAAATCGAGAAACTAAGTACAACCGAGGGATGGCTGGATGTGGTTCTGGGTAAACAAGGACACGGAGATGATGGTTATTGGGACACGCTTGGAAATATACCTTCCGCCACCGAAGGCAAGATGCTTAATGAGGTCTTGGGCGATATATTCGCTAAGAGGGTTCATATGGGGGACCCTGGAAAAACAGCGGAGAAGTTTAAAAACAGATTGGGGTTTATCAAAATTGTCGCGTATTTTAATGAGGAGGGCAAATACATAAGAGGTCCAGTCAGACGCTTTCCAGCAGCGCAAGATGTAATACTAGAGCTTAGGGTAGACCCCTCGGTAACAGGGGACAAGATAGGCAAAGCTGCAGCAGAGGACGCAATTCAATCCTTTACATCATTATCTGTTCTGACAAGTGGAACACTGAAAAGGGAATCAACCCGTCCGGGGGCAAATCTTTTGACTGGCGAGGGGGGTTGGTTAACGACTACCAAGAAGGGGGATAGAAGTTACAAGAACGGTTTGTTCCCTCTTTTTGACGATACCCGCCTCAACCTCAAAGATATACAACCCGCAGAAGAGGCGAGTGAACGCGTATGGATGTGGGATGCAGAGGCACAAGATTACGTAGACGTCTTCGATGAGGATTTAGCCAAAAAGCAATTCTTCGATGAAAGTCACAGCAACATAAATCAGACTCCTGAAGTGCCTCCCGATGTAGAAGAGGGAAGGAAAGCTGTGCAGACTGGTGATGTAGAACAGGGTCCTACAAATCAGCAAATAGAAGCAAGTGCAATTGGTGTGAATGCGACTGGTACTGAAATAAGTGTTTTTGACAAGCCAAGGAGTGGTAAGGACGCTGTAACAGATGCTGAACTAGAGTACAGGATAAGTATTACCTACGACCTTCATGGCGAGTTTGCCGATGGGAAGACGGTGGTGCTCGATAAAGAAATAAGGGAAGGAATTAGGCTTGATGAGCAGGAGCTTCGTAATCGTTATGTTTCTCGAGCGGTACGGCAAGGTTGGGACGGGATTACAGAACACGAACAAACTATATTGCAGTTGCAAGAGCTAATGGCTAAGGCGGGTAATGTTGTGGCTGATACTGAGGCATTGGTTTTGGGTAAGGGTAGTGGGGCCGCAGACCTGGCGGTGTTCAACGAAAACCTTGTAAAAAGCGTTACGTGGGACGAGTACTTCAATGACCCTGCCAGTCAGCTGGTGCCGGTGGAATTGCTCGGGTTTGAGGATAAGGTATCTAAAATTGTGCGGCGGCATTTGACTGGCGAACGAGAGCTCACGGCGGATGTAATGGTGCGTTTAGATAAGGCGGGGAAAGCGGCTAAGGACGCGTATACCTGGGATACTCTACGAGCTTTGGCTTTGCTTTACGGTGTTGATGCTACGCCTTATAAGATTGGGTTGGCTGGACATAAACGACTTCTTGCCGAACATATCGAAGCAGTAACAGCACTGGATGTACTGATGAAGGCGGAGGGAGTGGACCGGCTGAAACAGTGGGTGGCCGGGAACTTGGAGGGGTTGGAGGATATGAAGCCGTTCCGGGAAGTGTATAAAAAATTGTTCCCGGGTGGGGAGATAGTACCACCTGGGGGTTTGGGTGGTTCTGCTTCTGTCGGTGCTGAACTCGAAAATGACATTACTATGCTACAAACCCTTGTTTGGGTTTATCGGCAAAAAGTGGAGAACCAAATAGTTGATAGAAGCTTAATCAATTATCTGGATTATGGATATAAGGCTGTGTTGAACCCAGAGGCTCGCGACACACTCACTTCACGGGTCCTAATGTCTTATCTCTTTGCAGAGCGTTTGGCGGAGGCTCGTCAGGGAAAGGGTGCGGTCCGCGGGTTTAGTAAATTCCTGACGCCTAAAGAGCAGCGGTCGCCGATTATGCGAGAGTTATTTGATAAGCTGGATTTTCATCCTCAAAGCTTTCTGAGCCGAGAACAAATAAAAAAAGGGAACTGGAACATAGTAAGACATGGCGGGGATGAATTCCACTTCGACACAATCGAGGAGGCATGGCAGACGGTTAGCGAGATGGCGATACAGCCCAGAATGGAAGGGGAAATGGATGCTGGGTTCCGGTTCGGTATTAAGCACAGCAAGGCTTATGGTGCCGACACATTCACGCTGTATGAGAGGAGCGTGGACATAGCTACAAAGACGCCCTATCTATTGAGTTGGGACGATTTCCTTATTTGGTTGCGGGGTAACATAACTGATGAGAATAGGGCGAAATATGGTTGGAAGAAATGGGATGTAAGAGACCGAACAAAGTTTTTCTCCGAGCTTTCAGCAATTGGTGGGCTGGTAGATTCACGCTCTACTGCGGGTATGTCAGCAGACCGGCTGGACGCCTGGAAATTCGCGCAGGACGCCAGAGAGGCGGTTATAAACAAGGCCCTGAAGGATGGCGCAAATGTTCCTGTAACGTATATTAATCAGATAGAAGGAATGGCGAGCTATCATCTTTCAAAAAATAATATAGCAAGGGCCAACCTTTTCGAGACGATAATTCCAGGACCACAAGGCGGGGCATTAAAATATGGTGAAGCACTAAAGGGTGTCGCGAAAGCAGGCGAGGGCGCCAAGTTTGTCACGCTTGACGATTGGGAGCCGATTGCAGAGGCGTTTTATAAAAAAGATTTTGCTGTAGAAGTAGAAAAGCTTGGCTCTGCTTTCAAGAACACACCAGAATTGAGGACGGTTTCCCCGAAGCAACGTGAGTTAGGGCGGCCGGTGCAATATCCTGACGGGGTAGAAGCGGTGCTTGCTCTTAACGCGGCTGTGATTAACGCGGAGAGTGACCTTCACCTTTTGAGGCGGGTGCGAACGCAGATTAATAAGTATCGTGGGGAAAGAACCAATAGGTTCCTAGGTTACAGCGACACTCTTACAGAAAGGGCGCTAAGAAGAATAGGAGGAGTAGAGAAAGAAGAATTGTTGGCCAATGCGGCACATTGGGAGACTGCTGACGACCTTTTCAGTCGCATACTGACTATTCTCGATGATAAGATTTATGCGCTGGACCCCCAGTGGCATGATAACACACTGAGGTTAAGAGAGGCGTATAAGGCGACGTTGGATGACCCAACGAGTGCTCTCAGGCGGGAACTGGATAATATCGTAGATAGCCAGGAGGGCAGAAAGGCAGACCCCGGGAGGGCCGGAGAACAGGTAAGAGCGCGTACCAATAAAGAGAGGCCTTCTTACCAGGACGTAGAGAGGGTGTTGGCAGCACTGAAGGACAAGGCCTATGCGCCGGGATGGACTGCGAAGGATTTGCGCACCCATGTGCTGGCAGAGACGTTGGCGGGCGCCGCTTCACGGATTAAGCGTATTAGTAATTTGGCCTGGAAGGATGTGGATGTTTCGGCGGGGGAGATTTGGCTTCGTCACAAGGACTTCAAAAGCCAGACGGTCTCGTTTAAAGGAGGAGACAGAACAGGTGGCACGGTTTATACGTTGGACCCGGAGGCGAAAAAAGCACTTAAAGATTGGGAGCAGTACTGCATAGATGAATGGGGCCCCCCTAACATAGGGGATGAGACTCCTGTGTTTACCTTCATAAGGGATAAAGAGAAGTGGGCAGGGAAAAAACCTGTTGCGATTACCCCGGGAACTCTTCGTAACCACTTGACGGGCAAGAACTCTCTGGTAGCAGAGCTTTTTAAAGGCACGGACCGCACGCTGAAGCCTCACGATTTTAGGCGTTACTTCGCAAGCAAGAAATTTAAGCATACCTTTGGGGACCTCAAACGCACAGCGGAGCTTATGAATCACAAGCATCCAAAATACACGGTTACTTACTTGCTTGCTATGGGTCACACTATTGATGAGTTATCTGGGGTCATCTCAAAAAGCGACTATGTCATTAAGAGTTTTGCTTCTTTAAAGAAGGTTAGGGCGGAGATTAGAAAAGCGGTTGAAGCAAAGCAGATACTAGATGCGCAAAGCGTGCGCGTGTATAGACCTCATATTAGGAAGGCGAACCCACGCCAGGTGAAGGAAATGAGGGCCAATTGGAAGAAGCACCTGGAGATAGAGAGGAGCTCGGATATTAAGGACTTGTTCAAGAAGGGTAAAGAATTCGCTCCCAGGACATCTCTTAATAAACGGTTCTTTGCAGAGGCGGCTCGGCGGTCCCGGGGGGGTACTGAAGACGTGCGTGTAATTGTAAAGTTACTAGAGGCTCTGAAGGACCGTAGGGAGGAGGCCTTGAAACAAAATCCGTTCGGAAACATGAACTTCGCAGAGGATATAGTGCAAGGCTTTCTACATGAGCTGGAAAGTCTTTCTCCGAAACGGATACTGGACAGGGCACCAATATTGCCAGAGGTGGCGGGCCCACGTCGGTTTGAAGGGTTTAGGCTTGTTAACGAGAAAGGGGAATGGATAGATGGTGGGCCATTGTATAGGGATAAAGCGGCAGCATCTAAAGCCGCTGATGTGCTGAGAGGGCTGAGTGGGGTCAAGACAATCGGTTACAACGAAGTACCTGATTATTTAGAATTCTCATGGCGGGAAATGCTGGGTAGCGCTTATGATAATTGGCGTAGGGAGAAGTGGCTGCATTACCACGATGAAATTCTGGCGCATCCTGAATATGCATATATCGTGTCAGAGGGGATAGAGGCAAGAAATATATTATTGGGTCCACGAGGCCACACTATCGGGTTAGAGGAATTTGACCCTTTCAAGAAAGGGCCACTGTCGTATGACAGGTATTTAACAGAGCTAGAGACTAATTTGGCGATACCGTTGGACACAGCACAAGTTCTCCCCAGGAATATGGTGCCGAATGACAGTATCCAGGAAAGCGGAAAAAACTCTGGTCGGTGGCTTAAGCAGGTGAGGGAAAACAAAGAAATTGAGCCCATCTCTCTCCCAACTGTAACGATTGACAAGAAAGAGGTTCCCATATTAATGGTTACGCCGAATAGGGGGTACCGCCTTGTACCGTTGGAGGAATACGGCGAGGCGCGTAAGTGGGCCCCCGGACACGTATCCGGGTTTGAGGGGGTTAAGGTCAAGTGGCAAGTGCCTGTGGCTCAGGGGGGCAAGGGAAAAAAGGCCCCGGCGAAAACTTTTGTGATGACCCGCGATACTCACTTCTTTCGCCCCGATGAATTTGCGGAGCGTATTACGGGCGAGAAGTGGAGAAGCGATGTATTGGTGTCGGGCCTTGAGGGAACCTTTAACACCGGGAGTGAGCTCTCCCGATATGTTGTTGGGTTAGTGGATATGGATGACCTGAAAACGAATCGGGTGGCGCGGGGGGGTCGAATGGTAGAGAACAAGGAATTCCCCTCTATTTTCAAGGGAGAGGAACCAGTGGACCCGACTGGCGAGATACCCTACGGGGTGCTTGAGATACAAGCCAGGCATCTTGATGTTAACTCGTTACTGGAGACCACCGAGTCCTATGGACTCGGCATGCCTACGGTTACAGCTGATGGGGTGGTGATTGATGGTTCAGGGCGTGTCAATATGCTTAAGATGGCAAGAGATGCTTCTAAAGAGCATTGGTTGACGCACCCACCAGAGGAGAAAGCTCAGGCGTTGGCTAGAGGCTGGCTTGCTTATCAAGAAGCTGTGAAGGAAAATCTCTCGAGGTTCAACTTTTCCGGGGAAGCACGAGAGCGTCTTCGCGATATAACGTCTTTGAAAAATCCGGTGATGGTACGTATATTAAAGGACGAGCTAAGTGATTATCATGTGGCACGTATCGTGAGACAGGCGAACGACCCACGAGTAGTTGGCTCACCAGATATGCTGAAGCGAATGGTGGCCCAGGATATTGAGACACTGGACTACAGCATGATAAGCGAAGCAAAGCAGGGAATTGACGACCTGTCCTCGTTATTCATGACCCGGACATTGCCAGACGGTAGAGTAATTAAGGCGGGCAGTCAAGGTCCATCTAGGGCTTTGAGGGATAGGTATTCTCGGGCTATGTTGGTGAAACTGTTTGGGCGTGCTGATAACGAGTCTGAGGTGTATAGGTTGGCAAACTTTGCGGTACGGAATAATGATAAGCATACCCGGACTCTTATAAAGGGAATTCTGGACAACTTCAAGGGTCTGAGTGACCTGAGGGAGGAGGAACTTGCCTTTCTGTTTAAAAATATTCAAGGAACTATGGTGCTTATTGAGAGAGCGAGGACACAGTTCCCCACTGTAGACTTTGCCGTCATTGTAGAGACCCTGGCTTCAGGTGAAAGTAAGACGTTTAGTGTTTTTCTAGAGGATAATCCAGTAGTATTAGAAATGGCACGGTTCTTGGCACGGGACGCAAACTCAGTGGCGCCAGGAGAGGCTGTGGTAGGGATGTTTAAAGAGTTCGCGGGAGAAGTGAAGAAAGCGACCCCTGACCAGGTGGAAAAAATGGTTCAGGTCACATTACATGGCGATACGCCAGAGGAGATTTTGAGAAATGCCATCAGAAACAATACCCCAGAGGGAGAATTCGACCGGGCAGCAAGAGAAGGAGTCGAACATATCCGCAACCGAAGTGATACAGCGAGTGGACTTGGACCAACTGAAGATACCGCCCAAGCTGACGTCATGGCGGGACCCGGACGAGGAACTGGTGAAGCTCTTGAAGGAACAGAGGAAATCAGGAGAATAGAAGCTAATAGAATTCGGTATCAGGCTGTGGATTTAGGTATTTACATAGATTATGAGCCCGAAGATATGGCTAATTATATTGAGTTACGCGACAGTATGTTGGCGTCTGGTACAGATAAAGCACGGGCGAAAGTGAAGATGCGAAGATACACAAAGAAAACTAACGCGCAGGGAATGGAGCCTGCCGATGTAATTGTGGCCGAGCAAATTGAGGCGTTGGACCAGCGTATTATGGAAACAGTAGTTAACCTTGACACTAATTGGGATTTGTATAGGGCAGTAGATATTGGCGGTACAAATAGAGGGGAGTGGAAAAGCCTTGAGGATTTGGCTAATTGGTTCCCCTCTCCTGATGCGGAGGATAAATTCCAAACGGGAATGGAGATTTGGGAGGAGGCGCTACACCGCTATTATAAAAGGTTACTGGAGAAAACATGGACCCCTGCCGAGGTTATAGCGTATAACCAGATAATGAGGGAGGTTGGTGGTAAGAGAGCCTATAGGGCTTTGCCCGAAATGAGGGCAATTGTAACCGAGAAGGGGCAACACTCATATACGACCATGCGTACCTACTGGAAATTAGTGGATGACGTGTTACTTAATAAAAGCGGTATGCCTAGCGGAGTGTATAGTACTTGGGAAAAAGGGCCGCCGGGGCATTTCGTTTACACGCCTGAGGGCATTGCGTTGCGCAACAAGGTGGTGGCACATATTCATCAAGGTGGTGACAATCCTGGGCACGTGGCTCGGGCCGCCGAATTGGTTACTGCCGAAGAGGCCCAGTTAGAACAAGTCTTGGACCAGATGCATATTCTCGCTCGTCTGTGGTACGCGCCAGCCGAGGCACGAGCGAGTGGCGGGATGAGAAGAACGGGCGGTGAGGCCATAGGAAACTTCGGTGAAGTGAAGGGTACTGGGATGTTGGCTGGAAAAGCGGAGCGGGCTCCCTCAGATGCGCATAATTTAATGCTTGAGATGCTGCGTCAGAAACGAAATGGTGTGGGTATTGGGAAAAACCTGGCGATGGAGCAACAAGGTAAGATAATGGAAAATCTTGCTGGTGGGGTGCATTTCAAGGAGATAAGGAAAAAACCAAAAGGATTAAAGGAAGACGTGTGGAACAATTTGAACGAGTTCAATATTGCAAGTGAGATAGATGAGTTTTTCACGCACGGTGCCGTTCAAATTCCGAGTAAATTGGACCCAAACCCACTGTTGGACAAGTATTCATTTACCACTGCAAAGGAGATGGTTGACGAATTAAATCGCTGGATTCGAAGGGGTCATGACCAAATGAAGCACTTTTACAGCCAGCTTTCACCGGAGTGGCGGATTGCTCGAGAGACCCCAATGAAATATGACATGAATAGCGAGATTCCCACGCGTTTACTGGAGAGGCTCGCCTTTGTACGGAAAAACGCGCAGGTAAAAGAGAGGGGAGCACAAAGAGCGCTTGAATACTACAGCGGTAAAAAGAAGTTGGATAATTACCTTAACACTCTACAAGGGATAGGTGGTGGTGGTGGGGGTACCTTAAGAGACATAGAAGATGTAACGCCGTATGAGGAAATGTTGGAATGGCTGGAAAGCATTTTCAAGGAGTGGAGGATAACATTATTGGGTAACGAGGGCATTTTAGGTAATAAGATACAGCTGACGCCCGCCGAGCGTGACCAGTTATTCGCAATTGTCAAAAACGATATTATTCCGGATACAGTAAATATGCAGAGGGCGGCGTCTATAGGCACCGCGGACGAGCTTGTATTCGAGAATACAGTGACAGTAGGTCCAGCGAACATGCCGTGGGACAGGGAAGCGGACGAGAGATTTGATGCTGTATTGTGGGAGTGGGGTAAGGAGAACCAGCTCCAAAAACATGATACGGAATGGTTTAAGCGGGTATTGTTGGATGGCGACCCTGATATAGAGGGTTTCCAGATAACGGCAAAGGCGCAGGCGGCAGCTGTGGCGAAAGAATTGAAATCAGAATATGTGCCAATTTACGGGACCCTCGATGCCGCCGAAGCGAATATTAAGAAAGAGTTTTTAGCGCGTCTCGACAAAAAATTGGAGGGCCTCAACAATAAGGCAGCGACCATGAACTGGTACAAAGAGGAGTTGGTTGCGCGACAGGGACATCAAGAGGAGAAAGCGTGGCGTCGGGGCGGGCGGATTGTTGAAGGTCAACCACGAGAGGCTGCGGCGGAGGTGGCGTTCCTAGAACAGAGGCCAGATACGGAACAAATTTACGACATTGCCCCCGGGTATTTCGAGCAAGCCCGTGACGCTTCACCGGTGTATATGGAGTTGGGCTTGCATAATCCCTTTGAGAAAAGAAGTCTTGGGCGACCAATCGTAGGGGCAGTAGAACGTGTTGGTACAGCTATGGTGGATTATTCCAACCAGAATACTTTAGACCAGATGATGAAGTGGGTGTTCCCGTTCTGGGTATTCCCGACGCGCTCTATGAAGTTTTGGGCAGAGCAATTAATCACTAAACCGGAGATACTTGCGGCTTCGGCTAAGATAGGCGAGATGTCAGAGCGCATGAGTTATGATGCGGGGCTTATAACTACTTCTGGTCATCAATTGCCTCGCTTTAGTGGTTATATGAACTTGGGCGGTGGTCAGTGGTGGGTGAATCCACGGGCCGTATCTTCTTATACTCAAATGGTACCGCATTATAGGGATGTATATGTGGAAGATATTGACCCCGAGGCTGGAGCGGCGGCACAGGTAATGCATTTTCTGAATGGTACCGCAAGATATACTGGACTTTATCTGGCGCCTTGGCTGTCGGGTCCAGTGAGGGTGGCGCCCCTGGGTATTCTTGATGAAGAGGCGCATATGAAGTCGGCACTCTTTGGCCAAACATCTCTTCTGCCACCATGGGCCTATAGAGATGTGGCGCAAAAGGTAAATGGATGGGGCCTGAAGCTAATGCCAGAAGATTTTGGTATTTGGGGTTCACCCAACGTACCGTGGAAAGATTTCCTAATACAGCGGGATATGTTGTTTAAGGTAGTAGAAGAGATGGAGAATCTCGACGATTTCGAGAAGTACCAATTAAGCGAAGAGATAAAGGTCGAGATAGCTACACGGGAGGGACCTCGGTGGGAAGCTGCGAGGCACGACCTAGAATATGATGAGACCTATGCACGAATATTAGGTTATCTGTCAGGTATACATCAGAAGCAAGTACGGCAAGGCGAGGCAGAGCTTTATGGGATTAGGGATGAGATTGGTGCCCTGCGGAAACAGATTTCTATCGATGCAAATAATGAAGCGTTTTATAAGGAGGCGCGCTATAACACTGCAGAGGGTAATCTTTACGGTATTTATCAAACCATTGCTAATGTAAGGGAAGGAGGGGAACCAGATGGCCGGGTTTTATGGGGAGACGAGAGGGCCATGGCGATTGCAGAAGAAATAGAACAAAACAGGAATTTCGGTGCATACCTAGCAGCCCAGGCTGGCCTTAATCGCATGGCAACCTTGGCCTTGGCGGAGCAACCGGTAGGTGCCCCTCGAGAGGTACGCGACCCAATTTATCAGGAACGCTTAGAGGGTGAGAAGATTTTGAAAGAGAACTTTCCAGATGTGGGAAAGTATGTGTGGAGTCCATATAATAAGAACCCGGAAACTATTAGAAAGCATGTAACAGACAAGTGGATGCATATGCTGAAGGATATGGGTCTGCGGCCTGAGTGGAATTCGGAAGACGGAGTATTGTGGGATGAGTACCAGAAGCAAATCTTAGCGTGGGAGGCTCAATTACCAGAGATTGCTGACGTGTATATTGAGGAGCTATTGGCGCGGCTTGCGGAGGAGGAGCTTAATGTGGACGTGCCTGATGAAGAGACTGGCGAAACCACCAATATGTTCCTAGACCTTTACGGTGGTACTCGGGAGGCGGCTAAAACAAAGTTGTTGGCTATGGCAACTGGAGACCAATGGAATTATTGGGATGTACAGAACGATAGCCTTTATGATGCGCTTAACCGTGTGTACAGGGATAACTATTACGGCGCGTACTGGGATTTTGTAGGCGATAGTAGTAAGTCGGAAAGAAGGGCGAAAGAAAGACAGTGGGATGAGATGTATCCAGGTGGCCCCAGTGAGATGCAGATACTGGAGTGGATGGACCAGGTACCAGCTTATCAGGGCAAGTGGACTGATGGTGAGATTTTACTACACATGACTGGTCGAGACCCGCTGGACATTGAGGAGAGAATAGAGTTGCGTAATACCCCGCGGGAAAATCGAGCAGACGACATCTTTAAATGGTATGGCTGGGCGGGCCCTAGTGGTAGTGAGTTCCTGAATGCGGTTTCCACAATAGGCGGGGAGGACATGAAGGATGCTCTACTAGATATGTTTAAGTCGGAACGGAAACAGCTTGGGGATAGGGGTCATTGGGTGCACTGGAACGAAGAATTCTTCAATCGTGTCTATAATGCGGCCCATATGGCGGCACAAGAACTGGGGTTGACCGAGCCAACTGATGCCCAGAATGCAGAGTGGATGCAAGTGGAAGCCCTGGATGTACAATTTGCTGAGTATCGGGAGAAACTGTACGGGCCTGATTGGGAAGGTTTGCAAGACCGTTATTTCGCTATGTCCCCTGAAAGTCGGGTAGAGTGGCGAGCCGAGAATCCTGAAGCTTGGTCCGACCTTCAGGGGGGATGGGACATGAAGACGCCGTTTGGGGACTATTACCCGGTATGGCAGAAGTACCGGGATAGCGATAGGTATAAGAGAAGGATGGGGATTGCGACGGCAACAACAGCAGGTACAGGTAGCTATGCGGGTGCAGGTGGTGGTGTATCGGGTGGTGACACATGGACGAGCCCCGTTGGTCCTGGTACTTGGGCGGGTTGGGTACCAGGAATGACGGTGGAGAGGGTGTTTGCGGGTGCCGGTGGTACGGGCTCTGTGCCAAGGCCCTGGCCAAGGATTAGAATTCCTCCCGATATGATGAAAGAAATACTCAGCGGCTCTGTCAGTGGAGGAACTACTGAGTATCTTGAGGCTCTGCGTGTGCAAATAGAGCCATTTCTAACTTATGAGGATTTCCTAGAGAGATTACGCGAACTTGGCGCTGCCCACGGCGGGGAAGTGACAGCGGGTGGAGAGCCAGCGGTCGAGTGGCCCTGGTTGCCAGGCTATGAAGCGCCGACAGCTGTTTTATAGGTTATGGCGCTTGCCTAACACGGGAAATTCTTGTATAATGTTCACTGTATGAACGGAGGGTTTAACAATCTTATAGGAGGGCAATATGCCTAACGACCACACTCAGCAAACCTCTGAGGGTCCTGCCCGTGGTGTCAACTACATGGCCCCGCGGGGAGCACAGTCAGAGGGGGGTAATCCTGCCGGGAAACCGGGAGCATCCCCCGAGGCCTCCCCGGCGCAAAATAGCACCGGCCCAACCTCAGCGCAACAGCCTGGTCCAGAAGCGCAGGCAGCGCAAATGCAGGCCCAGCTTCAGCAGTCACAGCAGCAGCTCAATCGTATGCGGAGCCAACTTTCTGCTTCTGACCGTGCACTGAGGGACCGAGAGTCCCAATGGGCGCAAGAACGGGAAGAAATAGCAGCGACGGTAGAGCAGATGCAAATGTCTGACATGAGCGACTCTGAGCGCGTAGTTTATGAGCGCGACGTCTACCGGCAACGGGCAGAACAAGCGCAAGAACAAGCCTCAGAGATGTCTTACAGGCTGGAATATACAGATGCGATGCAGCAATGGCGTTCGTATTATCAGCAAATGGGCGTTCCTGTCGCAGAGTTGGATAACTCGTCTATCGAGAATATGCAACACTCGGCGCTAAGGTACACGAATGCTCGGATGCGGGCAATGCAAACGAGGGTGCAACAAGCCAATGTATCGCCCGGACCTAACACGCCTCCCGTGAGTACAGGCCGGATACAGCCACCAGTGGTCACCAATGCGGTGCCGCAAGGCTCGAATCCGGGACAACGTAGATGGAGTGACATTCCTTACGAGGAATGGGATTCCATGTACAAAAAGGCAGAGAGAGGGCAAATTTCGCCCGACCAACTGCCAAAATAAAAACAGAATGAGGTAAACAGATATGGCTACTCAGACACAAACTACTCTGAGTGATACAGTAAAAACCCAATATCTACGACGACTGCTGATGCGTGCAGTGCCTCGCTTGATTCATGGCCGCTGGGGAGAGCGGGCC
>PVBE011687603.1_pt1 | contig 18231 bp, 20 predicted proteins | sample 1631181 | NCBI WGS metagenome assembly PVBE01 (sample SAMN08397723, study PRJNA350692) | Marine metagenome, whole genome shotgun sequencing project. | isolation source: water | place: Pacific Ocean | collected 2012-04
CATGGTTTTTGCCCAAATGTTTATTGTCGTTCGTTGCCGAAGGTTTAACCGCTGAACCTGCTATTGCAAGAAATAAGTTGTGTCTTTCCAATATTGATCCGCTAGATTGGAGGTAATAAATCGGGGAGAAAAATGTCTGACGTAAATATCGCCGTGCTGGTCACGCTCGACAGCAAAGATGACGCCGCCGCTTATATTTCTGGGGTATTGAAGGAAGCCGGGGCCACGTCCTGGATCATCGACATGTCGCTGAAACCGCACGACAAAACGGGCGCGGATGTTTCGGGCAGCCAGATTGCCGAGCGATCCGGTTCTTCCTGGGAAGCTCTGGCTGGGATGGAACGGGCGGGAGCCGCCGAGACCATGATCAAAGGCGGTATCAAAACGCTCAACGAAAAATTTGACCAAGGCGAGATCGACGGTGTGATCGGGGTTGGCGGAGCCAACGGCTGCACTGTCTTCTGTTCCATGATGCGCTCTTTGCCGCCCTTGTTTCCCAAGATCATGGTGACACCAGTCGCGGCCACGACAGCGGTGCAGTGGTATGTAGCAGAGAGCGACATCGCCATGTATCCCACCATCAGCGACATTGTTCTTAACAGGATCACCAAGGCGGTGATGGAAAACGCCGCGCACGCCGTGACGGGCATGGCCCGGATTTGGCGGGATCGGCTAACCCGTGCCAAAGACACCACGCCCCTGATCGGCGTTTCCTCCTTTGGCAATCTGCAGAAATGTGTCGACCGGGTGACCGATCGGCTGGAAGCGCTGGATTTTGAAATTATGCATTTTCATGCTTCAGGTCCCGGCGGCAAGGCGCTGGAAAATCTGGCAGGTCGGAAAGAACTGGCAGGCGTCATCGATATCACCACGTCCGAATTGATCGACCTGATCAATGACGGCGTCTACCGGCCGGGCAATAACCGCCTGACTCAGGCGGGCGCGGCGGAGCTGCCCCAGGTGGTGGTGCCCGGCGCCATTGATCACACCAACTGGTGGGTTGGCGAATGCCCCCAGAAATTCCATAACCGGGAGTTCTATCAGTACAATGTGGAAATTCTGCTGATGCGCACCAATGCCGACGAAATGACCCAGCTGGGCGAAATGATGGCGGAACGTCTCAACAAGGCCCATGGGCCGGTGACGGTGATGATCCCCACCCAAGGCTTCAGCCAGCACACCATCCGCAAGACCCAGGATATCGACGGCAATGAGATCGGCACTTGGCTGCAACCGGAAACCGACCAGCATTTCACCGACGCCATCAAGGCCAAATTAACCCACGGGGTCGTTAAAGAACTGGATATGCAAATTAATGACGAAACATTCGCCGACGCCTGTGTCGAAGAGTTCCTGGAATTGATGAAACGATGAGTCTCGAAACGCGAAAATACACGACAGACGTCTTGATTGTCGGCGGGGGCGCGGCCGCCAGCTTGGCGGCATTCGAATGCTCCGAAGCCGGTGTAAACGTCATCCAGGCGACTAAGGGACGGGCTACCAGCGGCACCACCACGGTGGCCAGGGGCGGGTTCGCTGCCGCCATGGGGCCGGGGGATAGTCCGGAACAGCACCTAGCGGAGATTCTCGAACATGGTGGTGAGTTGATCGATCCTGAACTGGCCCGGGTCTGGACACATGACATCATTCAAGTGGTGAAAGACATGCAAAGCTGGGGTGCCGAATTCGTCACCGGCGACGATGGCGAGCTTGATCTTAAGCTCTTCCCCAACCATTCCGTTCCCCGCGCCGTCCACCATTACGACACCACCGGCAACATGGTGACCAAGGTATTGTCCCAAAAACTTCGTAGCGACGACCGGATCGAAAAACACTCCCTGGTCTCTATCGTTGATCTTGCGATCGACGAGGGCCGGGTGGTCGGCGCCTGGGGCGTCGACTACGGCGAGGGTGCGCTAGTGGCCTATAGCGCCAAAGAGGTCATCCTCTGCACCGGCGGCGGCAGCGGACTTTTTTATGTCAACGATAACCCTCCTCAGGTAACCGGCGATGGTTATGTCCTGGGGTACCGCGCGGGCTGTCCGCTGCTAGGGATCGAGATGATCGATTTCCAGGCTATGTGCTGTTCGCCCGAGGAACTGTTTGGTTTCGCGCCTCATCCAACGGGCTTTATTAATGCCGGCGCCGTCTTCCGCAATCAGGAAGGGGAGGAGTTCCTCAAACGCTATTATCCGGAGACGGCTGAAAAATCCACCCGCTCGGAAGTGATCTTGGCCATAGCCAAGGAAATTCATGCGGGAAGGGCGGGGCTCACCGGCGGTATCTACATGGACGCCACCAAGGTGCCTGTCGAGACTATTCAGAAGATTATCCCCCATGTCTATAAGACCTGCCTGCACCGGAGCATTGACATCACCAAAACACCTCTGGAGGTGGCGCCTGGTTCCCACACCTGGCTGGGCGGCCTAAAAATTGACATGGATGGCAAAACACCAGTTGTGGGATTATGGGCGGCGGGCGAGACCGCCGGCGGGATCCACGGTGGTAACCGCATTGGCGGTTCGGCCCTGTCAGCGTCCCTGGTGTTCGGCCAGCGCGCCGGTAAAGCGGCATCAAAGGAGGCCGGTAAGAAAAGTGATCCACCACCGGCCGACATCCCCGAAGACGCCGGTGACTGGTTGCAGGGTCTAATGGCGCGCCGGAATGGGCCACTGCAATCCGACATCCGGCTCAATTGCCGCATGCTGGCCCATGAAAATCTTGGCCCGATCCGGACGGCCGAGAAATGCGAAGAGGCGATCGGTGAGTACGGGCGCATTGAACGCGAGGACCTTCCAAACATACGCCTTGCCGACGAAGCGCAAGGATCAAATAAGATTTTGGGCCAGGAATTGGAAAGTGCGCTGTCGATTAAAAACCTCTCGCTTTTGGGGCGGCTGCTCGGCACCGCCGCTCTCAAACGGCAGGAAAGCCGAGGCGCTCACTATCGGCTGGATTGTGAAGAGACCGATGATAGCAGCTGGCGCGTGGTGACGCGGCTGGAAACGGGCTCCGACAGGGAGATTGAGTTTTCTACAGATCAGGTGAAAGATGGGTGGTGAATAGAGGAAAATCAAAATAGTATCATAATTGATGGGCAAAGCGGATGGTGGTACTTACACTCACGGCAAAATAAGCCGCAGCTTGCCAGCGCGACGCGCCATTGGCAACTTGCTGAGGAGCATCTCACAAAATATAGTTTATATCAATTCTTAGAATTAGACTATGATTGCGCGGTAAACTGGTCAAAGGCCTCCAGCGCTTGCGCTGCATCGACCATGGATGGATCGCCGCCCATATAAACCGACATCCCCTACATTTCCTGGAATTCCTCGCTATTTGCACCCCCGACGATAGCCGCTTTGACATGAAAAGCTAAACAACCACCGCAACGAACCGCGACAGCGATCGCAGTGGCGACCAGTTCCTTAGTTTTGGGATCGAGAGCACCATCAGCGGTGACCGTAGAGGCCAGGGCTGAAAAACCTTTCATTATGTCGGGAATGCCTTAGCGCAGCTTTGCTATGGCGCCGGATAATTCTTTTGCCATAGCGGGATAGTCTTTTGACAAGGGTATTTCTCCTGTTTTCAGTTAAGGAGTAAATACCTGATTTCCAATGTTTTTTCATTGACTGTGGTAAAAACCGAAGCGGGAACTAAGGATTCCAATCGGCGGGAAAAATATGGCGTCCATCGTCTCCCAGAGGCAAATCAGCTTGCCGGATTACAGCTGTAAATGGTAATTGGCCGTAGAGATGGGGAAACAAATTGCCGCCTCGTGAAGTTTCCCATTTGAGACTATCGCCCAGTTTTTCCGGGTCTACCTTGAGAATTACAAGACCGTCCTGGCCAGCGCGATGTTTAGCGGCGCTTTCGACCACTTGGTCCCAGCCCGAGAAATGAATGAAACCGTCAGATTTGTCCTGCAATGATCCGGCATAATAGCCGGTATTCTCAGCCGCCTTCCACTCGGCGTGTTTGCAAATATGGTAGATCGGTTCCGCCGTCATGGCTGGTCAATCCGAAAAAGGTGTTATTGGCCGAGCCGGGCATGCAATGCCCTGAGATAACGGAGGTCCATCTGCTCAAACTCACCCTCAGTGATATCCTGTTTATAGTCTTCCAGTTCTTCGCGCGTGGTATCCGAAATCTCCATGTCGAGCAGAGTTTCGATGATTGAAAGGGCTCCTTTTTCCTCTTCCTCGGTCAATGGACTGGACGCCGCTTCATCGGCTTCGTCCGTTTCCATATCGGCATCATCTTCATAATCCGTTTCGGTAACATCTTCAAAATCCGATTCGACAGCATCCTGGAGGCCGCCTTCAGGTATGAGCAATTCACCCCAGTTGACTTCCGCCACGGTCATCTGAGCTTTGATGTCCCTTACAGCGGTCAACACCTCTTCATCGTCGTCGCTGCGTAATTTTTCCAGCAAGGCAATGAAAGATTCCCGGTTCAGTTTGGCGAGCATATCAATTCTCCTGATTTTCAGCCGCTATTTAAAATTTTTGTTTTTTGTTCTTCTTTGAAGCCGACGCCGCCGCCGCCGTCAAGTTCAAAAACAGGACGTTTCACCAAAGCGGGGTATTTCGCCATAAGCCGGCAAGCCTTTCCTTCGTTGATATCTGCATGCTCTTCATCGGTCAGACCCCGCCATGTCGTTCCCCGCCAACCAAAGAGGCCCAGCGGGAAATGTCCGCTTCCACCAGACCGTCTTTCCAAACGTCGACGAAACGGCTGTCGATGCCGTTCTCAGTCAGCCAGTTCACCGCCTTGCGGCAGGTATCGCTGTTCTTCAATCCGTATAGAGACAACATAGCACCTAAAGCAACATGGCGGGTCCCTTAAAACAAGCCCAATTGATGGCCAACGGCGGCGGGCGGTTTGAACAGAGAGATTTTCAGAGTGCTGTACTCAAAAACTTGGGGCCGCAGGAGAAGCCCAAGTTTTTTTCACGTAATTTCGAACCGGTCGAACAGCAACTTAGCGTAATTCCCGGTCCCGGTCATGCGCCCGCCAAAATCCGTTTGGTTGAGTGCGCCCGCCCGGCACTGCCGAAGCAAGCTAATGATACGCTTCGCCTTGTCCGGAAAATGGGTTTCCAGCCATTGGACAAAAATTTATTTCAGCTCAAACGGCAGGCGCAGCATCATATAGGCAGTTTCAGCAGCACCGGCTTTTGCCGATGCCGTCAAAATCGCTTTCATCTCGTGAAAGTTCAACCCGGGTATAACGGGTGCCAGCAGCACGCCGGTGGGAATGCCGGCTGATTTGGTGATGATGGCTACCGGCTGGTTAAAGTCGCTCAGCACCTGTAGTACGGATCGGGTAATTTGGAGATCGCGTTCCGCCGGCTGATAGACGTCTGTGTTGACCCCGAGAGCGATGGTTGCCGTTTAATACCTAGGCTTTCGCAGTTCTGCAGCCAGTAATTCCGCCGCCCTGTCCTTGTGGAATATTCTGGTTTCAAAATCCAACCCCGACGACAAATTCAAGTAAGAATTAGACGGACGGGCGAAACAATAGACGTACTCATGTTCGCACCCCCGATAAGGGTTGATCGAGCGGTCGAACGGCACATCCGGTGATCGATTGCGAGTAAGAATGGAGCGCACCGCATCCGGTCGCAAAATCGTGGGCAATTTTTCTTTCGCTATTTGATCTTCATATCGTCAATCTTATAGTGATCTTCATTATCAAACCGGCCAGCTAAATTTCCAACGGCGCCGCGTCCCTTAATTGCGGTATCTGGCACTAGATCCAACATTTCAAAGGTTTAAACCAAATATTAGAACAAATAAAGAACATATTATTGTGGTTAGACGACATCCATGGTCCCGTTTATAGTTAAGGCCATGCTCAGCATTGTCATTCCCACACTTAATGAAGCAACCAGACTGGAGAAGGTCTTGGCCGGGTTGGGCGCGGTCGATTTTACACTGGAAATTATCATATCCGATGGCGGATCGACCGATACCACCCTCGAAACGGCCCAAAATTTTGGTGCTCGAATTGTAGCGGCCCCAAAAGGGAGGGGTCAGCAACTGGCAGCCGGCGCCGATGCCTGCAGCGGTGCTTGGTTACTATTTTTGCACGCCGATACAGTTCTGGGAAGAGGATGGCCGCAGATCGTAGATGATTTTTTGGCAGATTCGGCAAATCTGAATAAAGCCGGGATTTTTAAATTTGCTCTGGATGATCCTTCACCAGCAGCGCGGCGATTAGAAAAAATTGTTCACTGGCGCAGCCGGTATCTGGGTTTGCCCTACGGTGATCAAGGGCTTTTGATTTCGCGGGCGTTTTATAATGAAGTCGGCGGCTTTCGCGCCATGCCATTGTACGAGGATGTCGATATTGTCCGCCGCATTGGCCGCCAACGGCAAGTTTTGCTGGACATTCCTGCGGTAACATCTGCTACACGCTACCACCATAGCGGCTATTTCCTGCGCCCACTGCGCAATTTTGCCTGCTTATCGCTTTATTTCGCCGGCTTGCCGCCGCGGTTGATCGGGCGGCTTTACCAGTGAGCCCAATCCAGTGAACTTAATCCGTCACCTAGTAATATTCGCCAGAACCCCCAGGCGGGGTCAGGTTAAAAGGCGTTTGGCAGCAGGTATCGGTGACGGCCAGGCCACCGTTTTTTACCGGCAAACCGCTCACCGCACCGTTCGTCTTCTTTCCCGAGACCGTCGATGGCTCACCTATTTGGCTGTTACGCCTGATCTTGATATGGAAAACGGCTATCGATGGCCGCTGGGTGCAGCAAAAATAGCTCAGGGGCAGGGTGGCCTCGGTCAAAGGATGGCGCGAGTCATGCGGCGCCTGCCGCCGGGGCCTGTGGTTATCGTGGGAACAGACCTGCCGGATATATCAACCACCGCCATCGCTAACGCTTTTTCAGCGCTTGGTCATGCGGATGCCGTCTTCGGTCCGGCGGAAGACGGCGGCTACTGGCTGGTGGGATTGAAGCGACGGCCCTGCATTCCGGATGTATTTGCCGATGTCCGGTGGTCCAGCGAACATGCCCTTGCCGACACGCTGGCAAACTTCAGTTCAAATCATCGGATCGCACAGCTGGAAACGCGCCGGGATATAGATGATAAAACGGCCTACGTTTTGCTTAAAAAATCTACTCGATAAGACGCGACATCAGTTCGACAAAATTACACGGCTTGAAGCGGTAGTCGAGTTGATGGACAAGAATATCATCCCAGGCGTCCTTGCAGGCGCCTGGTGATCCCGGCAAGGCGAAAAGGTAAGTGCCGTTGGCTACGCCAGCCGTCGCCCTGGATTGAATGGTCGAGGTACCGATCTTCTCAAAACTCAGCATGCGGAACAGTTCACCGAAGCCGGAAATTTCCTTTTCGTAAACCTGGGCGAATGCCTCCGGCGTTACATCCCGACCCGTCACGCCGGTACCGCCGGTAGAGATCACGACATCGATCTCCGGTTCATTGATCCATTCGTTCAATTTGGCAACAATTGAATCAACGTCATCTTTGACAATGGAACGGTTGACCATATTGTGGCCGGCGCCTTCGATACGATGAACCAGCGTGTCACCGGATTTATCATCTTCCAACGTGCGGGAATCAGACACCGTCAGAACGGCGATGTTGACCGGCAGGAAATACCGGTCACCTGTAACTTTACTCATTTTTTGGTTTTTTCCTCCGCTACCTCGACATTGTCGCCGATAGGTGATTGATAGGTCGGCCAACGGTTCGCCGCAATGGCATCCAATGAAGGTGTTGGATTTCCGAAACGGGATTGGTAAATCCAGTAATTGGTTAAGACGCGTTCAACAAAGATGCGCGTTTCCCGCAAGGGAATGCTTTCGATAAAAAGCAATGGATCATTCTGGTGGTTAATCTTCCGGGTCCATTTGTTGAGATTGCCGGGACCGGCATTCCAGGCCGTCACCATCCTGAACAGATCTCCTTTGATGCGCTTATCCTTCATCAAAATATCGATATATTTCTGACCCAGCGACACATTGGTTTCGGGATCAAACAATGCATTTCGCTTGGATCCGCGAAACCGTCGGTCGCGGGCGACAAAACTGGCGGTACCAGGCATCAGCTGCATCAGCCCCCTGGCGCCGCGATGACTTTTAGCTTTGGGATTAAATCCCGATTCCTGGCGGATCAAAGCCAATATCAGAGCGCATGACCGAATTTCACTGTCCTTCCCGGGCAAGACGGGTGCCGGATAGGCCGTGCTGTCATACAGACTGGAACCTGCCTGCACCAACATATTACCAATTCGCATGGCCAGAGACGGCATATTGGCCCGGTCGGCCAAGGCCATCATAGCCCGGGCAAGTTCGGGTCTCACCGTTGAAAAAAGCCGCCGCAGTTCCCACTCGGCTCGATGGTCTTCGCCAATTTGCAAAAGCGTAACCGCCCTTTGTCCACCCGGCGCGTTACCAAGTTCCGCCAAAGCATCTTTGGCCAGTGGCGGCGGCGCCCAATTGTATTTCACCTCAAGATTTAAAAGTTGGCGCGCTAGCAGGCCGTAGAAGGTTCTCGGAAAGGCCGACGCCGATTTTAAATGCCGATTGTAGTCAGCCGGCTTTCGTATCTTAATGCTCGCCCGCGCCGCCCAGAAAGAGCCGGCTGATAGCAACCACGGCGACGCGTATCCAGATTCCGCCACCGAGACGAAATGATCGTGGGACAATTTGAATTTATTCAGCCGCCAGGCAGCAAGCGCCGCCACCCAATGGGCCTCCGGTAAATAATTGCCCGATCTTTTTATTGCTTTTAAAGACCAGTCCAGAGCCCATTGATCACGGCCTGCGGCATAATAGCCGGCGGCCAGACGCGCCTGGGCGCGATCCAGCTGAACGGGATGGAAGAGTTGCTGGGTTCTTTTATGACGCACCAATTTCTTGAAGGCTTTGGTCAAGCCCTTGCGTAGGTAGTAGCGCATGCGCCTTTGTAAACTGCGCATTTCATTGCGTTGCGCCCAGTTTAGTTTCTTGCGGGGATTGTAAACTGCATACCCTAAATACCGTCCGTCATGCCCGGAACCGTTAAGCACTCTGCCAACAGGTTCTTTGGGTAATTTCCAGTTCTTGGGTCGCCTCTTTAAGGCAAGCTTGTAGAGCCGCCGGGCGTCCGGATGATCGGCGTAATGATCCAGCCAGGCTTTTAATTCCTTGTAGTGGGACCGGTATTTGGTCGGGTGCAGGTAGCGTTGGGCGAGGACATGGCCCATCAATATTCTGTCTTCGAGTTTTTTGATAATTTTATCAGCAGCTTTCCATTCGCCGGATCTCTGCAATTTAAAAATCACCCGATAGCGGCTGACATCGGCAGGCATCAATATGGCTGGTAAATTGGCGGCTTTAAAGAATTCGGCTGTTCCCTTTTCCAGAGCAGCGGCTTCGATTTTTGCGATGTTTTGTTTATCGGCAGCATACAGATCTCCAACGCCGCCTATAACCAAGGCTAGCGGGACGACAAAGCCGCGAAACAAATCTTTAGGGTTTAAGATAACGCGCATGTATCCGGGAACCATTCTCTATTAGCCTAAAAATCCGTTTATTTTAGATCGCCTCCCGGATTTGGGCTTAAAAATAGGGGAAACCCCGTTTTGTGGCAAGAGGCAGATTGATACACATTGACCTGCAAATTCAGGCAACCCAGGGTAGAATCGATTGAATTCAGAGCATTTAATAACAACATAGAGTAATTCAAACAGTAATCGATCTCCGTATTGAATTGATCATGATACCGAAAGAAACCAGCAAACGGACAACCCTGACCGATATGTCTCTGATTATGGTTGTCGTCCTAAGTCTATTGGGTTTAATGGGGATCATAGGCAGCCTATTTTTTGCAACTCAAGACTATTTGGAAAGATCGACCATCCTAATTGCCGCCCGCTACTCTGAAGTCATTCGGGAGTTTCGCTCTCTTTATGCCGCGAACGTTGTGGCCAAAACTGTTGCTTTCGGCATGTCGGCAACGCACGATTTTGAAAACAGAAAAAAATTAATTCCTTTACCCGCGACTTTAATCAAAATTTTAAGGAAGAGATTGGGTAGCATGGGCACCGGTGCTGGAACCCGGCTCTACAGCGACCACCTTTTCCTTGGCGAAAATACAGGCGGTCCCCGTGACCTGTTCGAGAAAACTGCGCTTGAAGAGCTAAAAAAAATTCCAACCAAACCTTATACCCGATTTGAAACTCTGGATGGCAAAATGGTTATCAGATTTGCAACAGCCGATATCATGAATTCAACCTGCGCACCCCTTTGAACGCTGTCATCGGCTTTACCGAGGTGATTCAAGGGAAAAGCTTCGTCGACCTGTAGGATGACAAGCAGCATGAATATCTCAAGATTATTAAAGATTCCGGTGAACACTTATTCAATTTAATCAATGATATTCTAGATGTGTTGCGCATCGAAGACGGTAAGTTTGAGCCCGTGGCCGAAGAAATGGGTTTCGGGGAGGTTGCCGAAAATTGCCTCATTCTCATCTCCAGCCGCACTGAAAATAAAGAGTTGAGATTGGTTAAAAATTAACAGTTCGGATCTGCCGAATATACTTGCCGATGGCAGAATGATGAAACAGATCATCCTAAACTTGCTCTCCGACGCTGTTAAATTTAGAGATGACGGCGGCACTGTGACCTTAACAGCGGATATCGACGCGCAGGGCTATTTCTATTTCACCGTGTCTGATGAAGGGATCGGCATGAACGAAATAGGAATTGAAATGGCGATGACGAAATTTAGCTAGGTCGACAGCAGTTTTGAGCAGAATCAGGACGGCTCCGAATTGGGGTTGCCGTTGGTTCTCAGGCTGGTCAAAGCCCATGACGGCGAACTGACGATTGAAAATGAGATTTATCAGGGTACGACAGTCAGGGTGCCGCTCCTCAAAAAGAGGGTGCTGAACTAGGCTAAACTAGAACGGCTGGCGTTAAATTTCAGAAAGCTTTTTCTCAATGGCCAGTAGATCGCGCCAGGCCTCCCGCTTGTTGGCCGGCGACCGCAGGAGGTAGGCTGGGTGGAGAAACGGCATGGTATCAACCGGGCGCAGCAGCTCCGGTGTGGCGTAAGTAAACCATTTTCCCCGCATTTTGGTAATGCCTTCTTTTCGGCCCAGCAACGTCTTAGCCGCCGGCCCGCCCACGGGCACCAGAATGTCCGGGTCGACAAGTTCAATATGCCGTTCAACAAAAGGTAGACAGGCGGCTATTTCACCCGTTGTCGGATTGCGGTTACCGGGAGGGCGCCAAAAAACGATGTTGGAAATATAAAAACTGCCGCGGTCCAATCCGATTGACGCTAGCATCCGGTCCAGCAGCTGACCGCTGACACCGACGAAGGGCAGTCCCTGGCGGTCCTCGTCAGCACCCGGCGCTTCGCCGATGAACATAATTTTGGCTTTTGGATTACCGTCGGCAAAAACCGTATTGGTGGCGGTTTTCTTCAGCGCACAATCTTCAAAATTTTCAACCGCCTGACGAAGCTGCCCAATACTTGTTGCCGCCTGTGCGGCTTCAACCGCATTGTGCATGGCTTTTTCCGCAGCGCCATTGCCGGCAAGGACGGGCAAGGCGACGGCCGACGGCGGTAATTCTTCTGCCCTATTGCCAATATCACGGGAACGCGCCGCCGCCCGTTTTTTGGGCGGTTTGATTTTCGTTACAACCGTCGGCACCGATGCCGTTTGCTGTTCAGTATCGGCCCTTTGGGCAAAGCGGTCCATCGGTTGCTCGCCGATACATTCATCGATTCCGGCCTCCAGCTGCCAAATCAATGCGTCTTTTTCACCTGCCCTTTGCTCGTTTGTCATGACGCCATCAATTAAAAATTGAATAGTGGAAATAGTCTTCTTGACACCGCGACCTTCAACAACTCAAAAATCGCATGCTATAACGCCCCCAACCATATATTCTGGCGATAGTTTGAAGAATATCCAGCGGAGTTACAATGACCAACGAAGAAGTAATAGAACGGGAATCAATGGAAGTCGATGTCGTTATCGTCGGAGCCGGGCCATCTGGACTGGCGGCGGCTATCCGGCTGATGCAATTGGCAACCGAAAATGATCACGAATTGGCGGTCTGCGTTGTTGAAAAAGGCTCTGAAGTCGGTGCCCATATCCTGTCGGGCGCCGTCTTGGAACCCCGCGCTTTGGATGAACTCATTCCTGATTGGAAAGACCAAGGCGCGCCTGTCAACACGCCGGTGACTGATGAAAAAATGATGTTTCTGTCAGCTTCGGGCGCAAATAGTGTCCCCGGTCTATTTTTGCCGCCGCCTATGCATAACAAAGGCAATTACATCATCAGCCTTGGCAATCTGTGCCGTTGGCTCGGTGAACAGGCGGAAGCCATGGGTGTGGAGGTCTATCCCGGATTTGCCGCCGCCGAAATTCTCTATGGCGAGAATGGCGCCATCAAAGGCATCGCCACCGGCGATATGGGCGTGCTCGAAGACGGTCAGCCGGGTCCCAACTATCAACCGGGTATGGAGTTGCACTCCAAGTACACGTTTTTCTCCGAAGGCTGCCGCGGCCATCTCGGTAAACAGCTCAAAGAGAAATTTAATCTCGAAAAAGATGTGCAGACCCAGACCTATGGCGTTGGCATCAAGGAATTGTGGGAAGTGGAACCGGAAAACCACCAACCGGGCCTGATCGTTCATTCCGCCGGTTGGCCTTTGACCAAAGATATCTATGGCGGATCCTTTCTCTATCACCTGGAGGACAACCAAGTCGCGGTGGGATTTGTTGTTGGGCTCGACTACGAGAATCCCTATCTCAGCCCGTATAACGAATTTCAACGGTTTAAGACCCACCCCGCCATTCGTCCCACGTTCGAAGGCGGGCGCCGCATCGCCTATGGCGCGCGGGCTTTGAACGAAGGCGGCCTGCAATGCCTACCCAAGCTGCATTTCCCGGGCGGGGTTCTGACCGGTTGTGATGCCGGCACGCTCAATATGCCCAAAATTAAGGGCACCCACACGGCGATGAAGTCGGGTATGCTGGCTGCTGAAAGTGCCTTTGCAGCCATTGCTGCCGGCCGGGCCAACGATGAACTGACGGAATATGGCAACGCTTTCAAGAAATCCTGGGTGCAGGAGGAACTACACACCGCCCGCAACGTGCGGCCTTCCTTTAAATGGGGGCTTTGGGGCGGCACACTCTATACCGGGATCGATCAAGTCCTGTTCCGCGGCAAAGTGCCCTGGACCCTCAAACATCACGGCACCGACCATATTGCCCTCAAAAAGGCTGCCCAGTGCAAGAAAATCGATTATCCCAAACCGGACGGTGAGATCACCTTCGACAAACTGACCAATGTTTCTTTTTCCGGCACCAATCACGAAGAAGGGCAACCAAGTCATCTGCAATTGAAGGACCCGGAGGTTCCGGTTAAAGTTAATTTAGGTGATTATGATGGACCCGAGGTCAGGTTTTGCCCAGCCGGTGTCTACGAGTATATCGAGGAAGGCGGCGACACAAGGTTACAGGTTAATTCCCAGAACTGCGTACATTGTAAAACCTGCGACATTAAAGACCCGAACCAGAATATTAATTGGGTGGTGCCGGAAGGCGGCGGCGGCCCCAATTATCCGAACATGTAGTGGAAAGTTTCCGATAATTGACGCCAATAGGCAGCGAATTTACAAGATGACAGGCAAAAAGAATATTGAACAAGAGGTCGCGATGGTAAAACCTTACCGAACAGTTTTGGACCTTGCCACTCGGTCTTTGATGCTCGGTGTGGTATTCGCTATCCTTTTGGCGGCTGTCAGCAGCAGACTGAACGCCAAAGAAGAGGCGCTGCCGGGTCTCGGTAAAACAACGTCGGGAAATTACCTGGTCGGACGGCACGCCCAGGTTTTGGCCAAGCCCGAAGCGGCAATCGTTTACTATAGATCCGCTCTCAAGAAAAACCCGGATAATATCAGGCTGCTCAGGCGCATTTTCACGTTGCTGGTCGCCGAGGGCCGCGTTGCCGAAGCCTTACCGGTCGCCAAGCGCATCGACGCCCAATCGGAAGAAAACGGCAATCTTGCCAAAATGGCCCTTGCCCTTGCCGATATCAAAGCGCGGGAATTCAATCAGGCCGATGCGCGTTTGGCAAAGCTACCGGAAGTCAATCTCAACGCCTTTTCCCTGCCGCTAATCAAAGCCTGGGTCCGAGTCGGCCAGAACCGGACTGACGAAGCCCTGAAAATTCTCAGCAAGAAATCCAGCAACCAAGGTGTCAAGGCCCTTTTCGGAGTGCACCGAGCGCTGATTGCCGAATTTGCCGGCCGCAACGACGTGGCGGAAGCAGCTTATAAAGAGGCTCAGAAAATCAACAAGCAGCCCAATCTAAGATTGACGCTGCTGTTTGGCACCTTCTACGAAAGCACCGGGCAATCTGAAAAAGCCCGGGCGCTCTATGACGGTTATAAGAAAATCAACAGTTCGTCGGTCATGTTTGACAGCGCCTATGAGCGGCTGAAGACTGGAAAAAAACCGCGGCCAAATGTGGTGTCTTCGGTGGGGGGCGTAGGCGAAGCTCTGTTCAGCCTGTCCAGCGCCATTCGGCGGCAAGGCGTCATGGAGACGGTGATCTTCGCCCGCCTGGCGATTTTTCTCAAACCGGATTTCACCATTGCAAGATTATTGCTGGCGGAAACCCTGGACTCCGACAAACGCTACGAGGACGCCAACCGAATTTACCGCGCCATTGCCGCCGACCCGGCCTACGCCTGGACGGCGCGGCTACGCATTGCCGGCAATCTGGACGCTATCGACAAAAGTGAAGAGGCGGTCCGCGAACTGCGCACCATGTCCGATGAAAACGTCAATCGGTTCGATGCCCTGTACCGCCTGGGTAATATTCTGCGCCGCCGTAAAAAGTATAAAGAAGCCACGGCCGCCTACGCCGAGGCCAAGGACCGCATTCCCAACCTTCTGACCCAGCACTGGACGCTTTTGTATTTCAACGGCATCGCTCATGAACGGCTCAAGCAATGGCCGCAGGCGGAGGCTGAATTCCTCAAGGCTCTGGAGCTAAGACCGGATCAGGCGCTGGTCCTGAACTATCTCGGCTATTCCTGGGTCGAGCAAGGGCAGAATGTCGAGAAAGCCAGAAAAATGATCGAAAAAGCGGTCAAGCAACGGCCCCGGGACGGTTATATCGTCGACAGTCTGGGTTGGGTCCTATACCGACTTGGTGATCTCAAGGGGGCTGTCAAACAGCTTGAACGAGCGGTCGAACTTAAACCGGAGGATCCCACCATCAATGATCATCTGGGCGATATTTACTGGAAAGTCGGACGCCGCAACGAAGCCCGTTTTCAGTGGGAACGCTCCCTTACCCTTGATCCCGAAAAAGATATAATTCCCAAGATTAAGAAAAAACTTGAAAGCGGTCTCTAGTGGTAACGGTCGACGCGCCCGCCAAGATCAATCTCTATCTCCATGTCACGGGGAAAATCGACGAAGGCCCTAGAAGCGGCTATCATCTATTGGACAGCCTCATCGTCTTTGCCGATTTCGGCGATCGCATCGTCGCCGTCCCGTCCGACAACCTTACTCTCACCATTGAGGGTCCTTTTGCTGACAGTTTGACAGTAGGAAATGAGAATCTGGTCATGCAGGCGGCCAGGGGACTGGCGGATTTGATCGGGATTGAAGCCAAAGCGGCTATTACGCTGACCAAAAATCTACCGGTTGCTTCCGGTATCGGCGGCGGCTCTGCTGACGCGGCGGCGGCACTAAAGGCGTTGGCCCAATTGTGGAACGTCAGTTCCGACATGGGGAACTTGGCCGTTGAACTGGGAACCGACGTACCCGTGTGCCTCAATGGCTGCCCTTCCATCATCAGTGGTTTCGGTGAAATTATTACCCAGGTGCCACCCCTGCCCGCCTGCTGGTTGGTGCTGGTTAATCCAATGATTTCCGTGCGGACCCCGGCGGTCTTCAACCAGCGCATCGGATCCTACACTACCACCCATTCGTTTGACGTCGCGCCTCGTACGGCGGAGGAGTTTGGGACCCTATTGGCGGAAAGACGCAACGACCTGACAACAGCTGCCATTGAACTGGCTCCACCGATTTCCGATGTTCTGAAAGCTCTGGCAGATCAGCCCGGTAGCCTGCTGGCAAGGTTGTCAGGCAGCGGCGCCACCTGCTTTGGATTATTCGCCGGAAAAGATGAAGCCGGGGCAGCCGCGGAACAAATATCTAGGCATCAGAACGGCTGGTGGGTAAAGTCGGCAAAAATTTGCCCCTGAAGGACCGGTTGGCCCTTGCAGTAACAGGCGATAATGCGTAAATTGCGCGCCTCTCGCCGCCGCGTTCTCGCGGCCCATTTCAGGCGGATCAGATAATGGGGCGTAGCCAAGTGGTCTAAGGCACCGGTTTTTGGTATCGGCATCCGGAGGTTCGAATCCTCCCGCCCCAGCCAATAACAAGAAATAATCAATTGTTTTCAATGGGTTATTTTTTTAATTATTTATAGCCCATATCTGTACCCATTAAAAAATGCGTTGTTTAGAATACTATATAATTAATTCTGAGATCAGTGAAAATTGGCCCAAACAATCTGAGGCATTCGTTACTTTACATCTTCTTCAATTTTATCACACGACCATGCGCCCACTCAATCATATCAGGGTCTCATTTCGAGCAGCTCTCTGAGCTTCATCTCGCGCTTTCATTTTAGCCCAGTTGGATCGTTTCCAGGCGATGATGCCGCGCTGCGCTGCCGCCTGCTTTTCGGTCATGATTGGGTACTCGCCATTTTTGCGAGCTAAGTGAATTGAAATGCTAACAATGTTGGTTAAATCTTGCATACGCAGGAACCGTGAGAATTTAATTTAGACATAATAAAACCTCCGCCAGTTTAAACTGAGGAGGCGACGCTTGATATTGCCTTTCGGCCACATCTCCCTTACAGGAAAACCACCTTGCTCAAGTAGCAGGTTGGCGAGGGCGTCAGCCCAACTCTTGATGTTGCTGTATTGTAGTAGACTAGCGTCATTTATTCAATAAATTTCCGGCCAAGAAATAACAGGGGGATGTCCGTTAACGGGGGCAAAGCAGTCGGAAATGGCGGGTCGGGATTCCGGCGGCTTTTGACCCTTACCCGACATTCTGACGAATAAGCCCCTTGGGAAAAGTTATGGTTACGCGGAGATATCCGGATATTCTTGGTATATATGATTATTCCTTTTTTTTTGATGGATCTAAGAATCGCCGATAAGCGGCATAGTGTATCCGAGAACGTCTTTGGGCACTTTCTGATTTTGAAGTAATACGAGCCCTACCTGTATTTTGCAGGAGTAGAAACAATTTTTATCAGTCCCCTTGTTTTCCCCACCATCCGCTCGGTTTTACCCGTTTATTGAGTTTTAACCTGCTATCCAGCACAAGAATCAACTTGCGCAGCCTAGTTCCGGCCAGATTTCGAGCGAGGCGATAGTACCATTTGGAGAAATCTTTGTTGAAAGGACAGACGCGCATGCAGATGGCGCAATCGCTGCCCATACGCGCCCAGTAGCCAAAGCATTTTTCGCAATCGGCGGTCCATTTTACCACGCCTCGGATACTGGATTTGTTCGGGCCGAATTCCGTGGGTTGGCCTCTGGGGATGGCCTTGGGCGGGCAAGCATCGGCGCAGCGTTCACAGATGTTGCAAAACTCGGTTATGCCGAATTTTTTAGGTTGGTCCAAGGCCATCGGTAAATCAGTAAAAATTTTCGAAAAACGTACGCGTGGCCCGAATTCCGGGGTAATCACCAATTGGTTGCGCCCGTATTCGCCGAGGCCGGCCTTGATCGCGTAGGGAACCGCCAATGCAGTATCATTCATGCTGGATACCGCTTCGTATCCGAGATTTCTGATATATTGAGAAATTTGAATCACCGAGGCCGCTTCGTGGGAGTAACCGCTGCCACAGGAGGCTCCTGCAAGAGCCGAAGGATAGGTTTGAACCAAGTCATAATCCATAGCATGGCCGATGACGATGACATTGGTGAGCCCGTCAGGCAGGTCGTTAGGACGATCACCCTGATTCTTTAAATCATATCTGTTCTGGTAATGCCAACGCTTGTCAATATTGGTAATACCGACGATATGGGCACCGAAAAACTTGCATATATTTTTGATTTCCCTGGCAATACGCGTCGGATCTTCGACCTCGATTTTCTGTTCGGCCTTGGGAAAATAAGGATCTAACGGGTCGAGAAAACCTTCTCAATAA
>PVBE012859378.1_pt1 | contig 18227 bp, 12 predicted proteins | sample 1631181 | NCBI WGS metagenome assembly PVBE01 (sample SAMN08397723, study PRJNA350692) | Marine metagenome, whole genome shotgun sequencing project. | isolation source: water | place: Pacific Ocean | collected 2012-04
CAGAAAAAACCCGACAAGCAAAAGCCCGACCTCGAGCAGCCCGACCTGTACAAACCGGACGTGAAGAAGATGCCGCCCGACCTGGCGCCGCTGATGTCCCTCGTGGACGACACGTTCCCGCACTTTGCCAAGGGGACCCTGTCCGAGTCCGGGGCCAAGATCTACGTCTCGGCCAAGGGCAACGTGCAGCTTTTGGACCGGCGGGACCTCAACGGGGACGGCTGGCTGGACGTGGTCTTTAGCAACGTCGGCAAGTCATCGCTCAAGACCGCCAACGCCTACGTCTACTGGGGCTCGGCTGCCGGAATCAGCGTCGCGTCGCGCCTGGAGCTGCCCGCAAAGCGGAGCGCCTCCAACGCCATCGCCGACCTCAACGACGACGGCTACCCCGACCTCTTCCTCGCCAACTACTCCGACGGCTCCAGTCACAAGACAAACTCCTACATCTACTGGGGCCAAAAGGGCGGCAAGTTCAGCACGCTGTCTTTGACCCAGCTGCCGACCATCGGGGCCTGGGGGGTGGCGGTGGCCGACGTCAACAAGGACGGCTACCTGGACATCGTCGTCGGCAACTCCTTCGACGGCAAAACCAACAACATCAGCTCCTCCATCTTCTGGGGCTCGCCCGCCGGCTTCAAGGCCGCCACGCATCTGCCCACCGTGGGGGCCACGGGCGTGACCGTGGCGGACCTGGACCGTGACGGTCAGCTGGACCTGGTCTTCGCCAACTCGGGCATGGGGGGGATGGGCAAGGTCAACTCCTACATTTACTGGGGAAAAAAGGGCGGCGTCTTCTCCAACACCGCGCGCAGCGGGCTGCCCACCAACACCGCCGACGACGTGTCCGCGGCGGACCTCAACAACGACGGCCAGCTGGACCTCGTCTTCAGCAACCGGGGCGGGATCAAGGGCGCGATCAACTCCTACATCTACTGGGGGAACAAGGGCAGCTACACCTCCAAGGTACGGACCGAGCTGCCCACCAGGCGGGCCACCGGCAACTCCGTGGCCGACCTCAACGGGGACGGCCGCCTGGACATCGTGTTCAGCAACTACGGCGAGGCGGGCAAACCGACGAATTCTTATATCTACTGGGGCACCAAAGTGGGCTTCACCACCCTGAAGAGGGACCAGCTGCCGACCCACCGCCCCATGGGCAACATGCTGCTGGACCTCGACGCCGACGGGCAGATGGACATTGTGTCCTGCGACTCCACCGACCTGACCAACAGCAGCTCCACCATCTACTGGGGCTCCGGCGGCAGCTTCTCCAAGGCCAACACCACCAAGCTGCCCACCCTCACGCCTCATCACAGCACCATCGCCGACGTGGGGTCCGTCTACACGCGGGGGCCGGCCCAGACCTTCACCTCGCGGGTCTTTTTTGCGGCGGCCGCGGCGCCCAAGTACGAGTCCCTCTCCTGGAAGGCGAAGGTGCCGAAGAAGACCAAGCTCGAGCTGCAGCTGCGCTCCGCCAACTCCGCCGCCGGCCTGTCCGTCGCCACGTGGTACGGGCCGACCTCCACCGCGGACCACTACGTCTCTTCCACCAAGTCATCCGTCAACAAGGTCCACCAGGGCCACCGCTACATCCAGTACCGTGCGGTCCTGTCCAGCCAGTTCGGTGACACGCCCGTGCTGGACCGGGTGACCATCACCTACCGCTGAGGGACCATCAAGCGGCCGCGCCTGATCCCACGCCAACGCCGAACCGTTGCCTGAACAGCCTGGCACCGTATACATTTAGGTATGCACCTGCGTCTCATCGCGCTGCTCGCGCTGCCACTCCTCGCCGGCTGCTCCGGCTCGTTTGCAGAGGCCCTGCGCACCGGCTGTTTGGCTGGCTGTGAACGCGCGCCTCGCGCCCACACAAGCGAGACCCGCGCGGTGGGGCACGATCCCGGCACGCCGGCCGCCAAGCTGACCATGGTCTGGCTGCACCACAGCACCGGCGACCGGCTGCTGGCCGGCGGGCTGCGCTCCGCCATCGAGGGCGCCGACGTGACGTTCCACGACATCAACTACGGCGAGGCCAGGGTCAACGGCTACGTCATCGGGGACCACACCGACCCGCGCCACTTCCCCGTCCTGTTCAAGAACCCGGCGTACCTTCGCGCGGTGCTCACCTGGGAGCTCAGCGGCGGTCGCCGGCACGACGTGGTGATGTTCAAGAGCTGCTACCCGGCGTCGAACATCGACTCCAAGGAGAAGCTGCGCGCCTACCGGAACCACTACCAGGCGCTGCTGCCCGTCTTCCGCGCCCACCCCCGAACGATGTTCGTGGTGATGTCCACGCCGCCGCTGGTGCGCGCGCACACCTCGGCGGCCAGCGCCGCCAGGGCCCGCTACTGGTCTCGCTGGCTCAACACCGAGTACGCCCGGGACCTGGCCAACGTGCAGGTCTTCGACCTGTTCGACGCCCTGGCGATCAAACCGGGAAACCCCCACGCCAACACCCTGGCGCCGCAGTTCGCCGAGTCGGCCAGCGACTCCCACCCCTCCCGGGACGGCGGCCAGGCGGTGGCCCGGCTGTGGGGCCCCTGGTTCAACCGCGCGGTGCGCGCCGCGGGGCTGGTGAAGTAGTAGCTACTTGATCACCACACCACAGCGGCCCCATGGTCCCGGCTCGCTGATGCTAATCCCCAGATAACAGACGTCACCCGGGGTTGAGGCGCGGACCGGAAAGCCGTACGCTAGGTACAGTACCGATGCTCAGACACAAAAGCCTACAGATGTTCCTGGCCCTGGCGGTCCTCGCCGGCGCCTGCACCCGCGAGAACCCCGACTACGTGGACGCCAACTGGCTGCCCGACAAGGGCGTCTCCCTGCCGGACCAGATCACGCCCTGGCCCGAGGGCTCGGTGCCGCCGCCGGACCAGACCGTGCTGCCGCCGGATCTGGCGCCGCCGTCCAAGCCCAAGGGCGTGGACGTGCTGCTGGTGGTGGACAACAGCCCGGGCATGGCCTACGCGCAGCTTTGGCTGGGGCGCGACCTGGCCACGCTGGTCACCGAGCTGGAGTCGCTGCCCGGCGGGCCCAACTACCGCATCGGCGTCATCACCACCGACATGGGTATCGGCAACCACGCCACCGCCGGGTGCTCCCAGAAGGGCGACAACGGCCAGCTGATCCTCTCCAAGCACTGCCCCAAGACCGTCAACGGCGTCAAATATCTGGAAGGGAAGGGCAACAACGTCAACATGCCGATCCCGGCCAGCCAGGCCGTGGCGTGCATGACCAAGCTGGGCGAGAACGGCTGCGGCTTCGAGCGCCCCCTGTCCGCCATGCGGGCCGCCGCGTCGCTGACCTCCAAGAGCTTCTTCCGCAAGGACGCCGCCCTGGCCGTGATCATCATCAGCAACGAGGACGACTGCAGCGCGCGGACCAACGACTTCTTCAATCCCAGCGACCCCTCCCTGGGGCCGCTGTCCAGCTTTCGCTGCTTTCAGTTCGGCGTCAAATGCAAGGAAGGGAACCCGCCGCGGAGCAAGACCACCCTCACCGACTGCGGGCCCGGTCAGAGCAAACTTCACGACGTGACAAAAACTTACGTCAACTATCTCAAGGGTTTGAAGCCCGCGGGCTGGGTGTCGACGCTCGTCATCTCCGGCCCGCCGCACCAGTACACTGAGATTGGCGAGAAGTATTCCAGCGGCTACAAGTACTGGTACGTCAAGTCGTCGTGCCAGAACATGTACCAGTCCGGGGACCCCGGCTTCCGGCTGCGGGCCTTTTTCAAGGGCTTCAAGCCCAACGGCTTCGTCCACGACATCTGCCTGTCCGACTTCAAGCCAGCCCTGAAGAACCTCGCTTCGGGTATCAAAAAGGCCTTCAAATAGACTCGCTGGCGACCCGGTCGTTTTTTCCATTTCTTTGTTGCTTGTTCTTTCTTTTTGGTAGATTAGGATTCCCCCATGGCTGACGCGAAGCACCAGTGCGACAACCTCGACCAGCGCATCCGGGAGGGGAACCTGGATCAGAGCCTGTTCTCCGCCATCGCCCACTGCATGGGCGACGACGTGCGCCGCTTCGCCGCGGCTCGCTGCGGCGACGTGGGCGGCGACGTCGAAGACATCTCCCAGGACGCCCTGCTGGCAGCCCAGCGCTACCTCGGCGGCTTCCGCGGCGATGCATCCCTGCGCACGTGGCTCTACCGGCTGGTGATCTCAGCCTGCTCGCGCCGCCGGCGCGGGCGAAAGAACGACCCGAACCTTCACCGCTCACTGGACGTGGCCGAGAACATGGCCGACGACGGCGGCGCCCTCGACCCCGAGGTGGAGGTGATGATGGCCGAGAAGCTCGAGGCCCTGGAGCAGGCCATCGCCGAGCTGCGGCCACAGGATCGCGAGCTGCTGGCCGCGGTGGAGTGGGAGGGCCTCAGCCTCGCCGAGGTCGGCGAGCGCCACGACCTGTCCGTCTCGGCCATGAAGTCACGGATGTTTCGCATCAGACAGCAGCTGAAGGAGAAGGTGCAAGGACGTTTCGCAGAAGAGCAGCAGCCCTGAAGACGCGGTGAAGGAGCGCAGCCCGACACAGTACCCCGATGGATATCCAACCCAAATGGCTTGTGGTCATCGAGGTCGTGGTCGGCTACCTCATCGCCTTCATCGCCATCCTGCGCATCGTGCTGCAGCGCCGCGAGCCCACCGCCACCCTGGCCTGGGTGCTCGGCATCTTTTTCCTCCCCTACGTTGGCGTGCTGCTCTACATCCTGGTGGGCCGCCGCCGCCTCAACCGCCAGATCCGCAAGCGCAGGGCCCGCGCCCAGGTGGTGCAGCCCCACCTCGAGCGCCTCAAGGAGCACGTGGCCGACCTGGAGTTAGAGGAGGTCACCGAGGAGAGGATCGCGGCGGTCTACGACATGGAGGTGCTCGACCTGCCCGAGCAGCGGGACATGATGGAGATGACCAACCGCATGGGCTGCCGCGCGCCCACCTGCGGCAACGTGGTCACGCTGCTGGTCAACGCAGACGAAAAGTACCCCGCGCTGATGGAGGCCATCGAGGGGGCCGAGGACCACGTCCACCTGCTCTACTACATCTACGAGTCGGACAAGACCGGCAAGATGTTCCGCGACCTGCTGGTGAAGAAGGCCCGCGAAGGGGTCATGGTGCGGGTGCTCACCGACGGGGTGGGCTCCTACGGCACCGACGACTTCATGACCCCGCTGCTGGAGGCCGGCGGCAAGCACGCCGAGTTCCTCCCCGTGGGGACCTTCAGCCGCCGCTGGCACCCGAACCTGCGCAACCACCGCAAGATCGTCGTCATCGACGGCAAGATCGGCTTCACCGGCGGGGTAAACATCGGCGACGAGTACACCGGCCGCAAGCGCCGCGTGGGGCTCTGGCGCGACACGCACCTGCGCGTCTGCGGGCCGGCGGTGCACCACCTGCAGGAGATCTTTACCGAGGACTGGCACTTCGCCACCGGCGTGGATCTGCCCGAGGACCGCTGGTACCCCGATCCCAACGTGGAGGGGCCCCAGACCGTGCAGGTCATCGCCAGCGGCCCGGACACCGACACCCACCCCATCCGGCGGGTCTTCTTCGGCGCCGTGACCCTGGCCAAGGAGAAGGTCCACCTCACCACGCCCTACTTCGTGCCGGACCAGGCCATGCTCGTGGCCCTGGAGACCGCGGCGCTGCGCGGCGTGGACGTCAAGCTGCTGCTGCCGAAGCACTCCGACATGCGGCTGGTGCTCCACGCCGGGCGCTCCTACTACGACCAGCTGCTCAAGTGCGGCGTGAAGATCTTCGAGTACGAGCGCGGCATCCTGCACGCCAAGAGCATGGTGGTGGACGACTGCTGGGCCACCGTGGGCTCGGCCAACATGGACGTCCGCTCGTTCCGACTCAACTTCGAGGTCAACGCGGTGATCTACGGCCAGGATTTCGCGGCCCAGCTCACCACGCAGTTCAACAACGATCTGAACCACGCGCGCCAGATCACCATGGAGACTTTGAAGAACAAGAAGATGAGAAGCCGGATGGCAGAGAGCCTCGCCAGGGTCCTGTCGCCGGTCCTATAATTGTTTTTAACAGGAGGTACCAAGATGGCTCGTGATCGCAACGCTTTCGAGATGGCTCAGGCTCAGTTCGACAGTGTGGCGGAGATGCTCGGTTTGGACGCGGGGACGCGGAATTTTCTGCGTTGGCCCCGCAGGGAGCTTCACTTCACGATTCCGCTCAAGAGGGACAACGGTGACGTGGATGTTTTCCACGGCTTCCGCGTCCAGCACAACGACGCGAGGGGGCCGGCCAAGGGCGGCATCCGCTTCCACTTCGAGGAGACCATCGACACCGTGCGTGCGCTGGCCACCTGGATGACCTGGAAGACGGCGGTCCTGGATCTGCCCCTCGGCGGCGGCAAGGGGGGCGTGATCTGCAACGTGCGCTACATGTCCGATCGCGAGCAGGAGGCGCTGTGCCGCGCCTTCATGGCGCAGATCGTCCACATGGTGGGGCCGGAAAAGGACGTGCCCGCCCCTGACGTGATGACCAGCGGCAAGCACATGCTCTGGATGATGGACGAGTACGAAAAGATCGCCGGCGGCCGCTTCCCCGGGGTCATCACCGGCAAGCCCGTGGGCATGGGCGGCTCCCTGGGCCGCACCGAGGCCACCGGCTACGGCGTGGTCTACACCATCCGCGAGGCCTTCAAGCGCAAGGGCAAGGAGATCAAGGGGCACACCGCCTCGCTGCAAGGCTTCGGCAACGTGGCGCAGTACGCGGCCAAGCTCTTCGAGGAGCTGGGCGGCCACGTGCTGGCGGTCTCCTGCTGGGACCACCACGACAAGAAGCCTTACTCCTACGCCCGCGCCGACGTGGACGTCGACGAGCTGGTCGGCATCTCCGACGAGTTCGGCACCATCGACCGCGTCAAGGCCCTGGACCTGGGTTACGACTGCCTCGAGGAGCACGGCTGGATCGACCAGGAGGCGGACGTGCTGATCCCCTCGGCCCTGGATCGCCAGGTTACCGACGAGGTGGCGCCGCGCATCAAGGGCTCGGTCAAGATGGTGGCCGAGGGCGCCAACGGCCCCACCACCATGGCGGGCGACGAGATCATCAAGGAGAAGGGCATCTACATGATCCCCGACTTCCTCTGCAACGCCGGCGGCGTCACCTGCTCCTACTTCGAGCAGGTGCAGGGCAACATGAACTTCTACTGGAGCAAGGAGAAGGTGCTCTCACGCCTGGACTCCATGATGACCCGCGCCTTCCACCAGGTGGCGGACACGGCCGAGGAGAAGAAGGTCTACACCCGCGACGCGGCCTACATGATCGCCATCGACCGCGTGGCCGAGGCATGTAAAAAGCGCGGCTGGATCTAGAGCACTGGACGGCCACTAGTTCTGCATGAGCTGCCGCTCCACCAGGCGCCGGTAGGGCCCCTTCAGATCATCCATCAGCTCCTGATGCGTGCCGATCTGCACCACCCGTCCGCCGTCGATGACCACCACGCGGTCCGCGTTGACCACGGTGGACAGTCGGTGGGCGATGACGATGGTGGTGCGAACTGTGTTTGTGATCAGCCGCTCCAGGGCCTCCTTGACCAGGTGCTCGCTCTCGCTGTCGAGGGCGCTGGTCGCCTCGTCGAGGATCAGGATGCGCGGGTCACGCAGCACGGCCCGGGCGATGGCCACCCGCTGCTTCTGTCCCCCCGAGAGCTGCACGCCCCGTTCGCCCACCTCGGTGTCGTAGCCGTCGGGGAACTGCTCGATGAAGTCGGCCGCGTTGGCCGCCCGGGCCGCCGCCTCGATCTCCTCGCGGGTGGCCGTGTTCCGGCCGTAGTTGATGTTGGCCTCCACGGAGGTGGAAAAGAGGATCGGCTCCTGGGCCACCACGCCGATGCGCCGGCGCAGCCAGTGGGGGTCCACCTCCCGCAGGTCCTGACCGTCCAGCAGCACCGCCCCCTCGTTGGGGTCGTAAAAGCGGGTCACCAGGCTGGCCAGGGTGGACTTGCCGCTGCCCGACGGACCGACCAGCGCCACCCGCTCGCCGGGGGCGATCTCGAGGTCCACGTCGTGGAGCACCTCCACGTCGTCCCGCGCGGGGTAGGAGAACGAGACTCCCTCGAAGCGGATTCTGCCCTCCATGGCCTCGGGCCGATCGCCGCCGACGGTGGGGATGTGCGGCAGCCGGTCCATCAGATCGAAGACCCGGTCCGAGGCGCCCACGGCCCGCATGAAGTCGGTCCACAGGCCGGCCAGCATGGCCAGGGACATGGCCACGCCCACGGTGTAGAGCAGAAACGCCGTGAGCTCGCCCACGCTCATCTCCCCGTCCAGCACCAGGCGGCCGCCGTACCACAGCACCAGGGCCAGGGCGGAGAACCCCGCGAAGGAGGCCACGCCCTGGAACCACCCCACGGCGATGACCCGCTTCCGTGAAAAGTCGAAGGCCCGCATCACCTCTGCGTCGTAGCGCTTGACCTCCCGCTCCTCCTGGGTAAAGGAGCGCACGGTGCGGATGCCGGAGATGGTCTCCTCGGCCACCTCGCCGGCCCGGGCCAGGGCGTCCTGTACGTGCTTGGAGAGCCGGCGCACCAGCCGACCGGCCACGGCCGCGCCGATGGCGATGGGCGGCACCACAAGCAGCATCAGCATTGTCAGCCGCCCGGAGGTGTAGAAGAGCAGGGCCACGCCGCCGATGACCGTGGCGGCGCCGCGCAGAGCCATGGAGATGTTGACGCTCACCGTGTTCTGCAGCACCGCGGTGTCCGAGGCCAGCCGGTTGGTCAGCTCGCCCGTACGCCGGGAGTCGAAGAAGCCGATCTCCTGGGCCATGATGCGGGTGAACAGGTCGGTGCGCAGCTGGGCCACGACGCGCTCACCGGCCACGGTGAAGAGGTAGTACCGCACCGCCACCGACAGCCCCTGCACCGCAAAGAGCGCCAGCATCACCATGGCCGCCTGGTCGATGACCGCCCGGCCGCCCTCGCCGAGGGCCTGGTCGATGATGATGCGGATGGCCTGGGGGTAGGCCAGGCTCATGGCGCTGCCGAGGAAGAGGAAGAACGTCCCCAGGCTCAGGCGCACCCACTGGGGGCGGGCCAAACCGATGGTCCTCAGAAAGCGGCTGCGCTTGCGCGGCGCTGGCTTGGGCCCGGTCACGTCACTGATCCTCACCCCAGAACACCACCCCCTTGCGCAGCTGGGCGTCGACCCGGATGGAGATGGGGCGGTCGGAGCAGATCAGCTTGGCGTACTTCGTGTCGGCGGCGTTGGGCTGGGCCCGCAGCCAGTCCATGTTGATCGTGTGCCCCAGGCGCATGTCCACGGTCATGAAGAACAGGTCGCGCGAGACCATGTTGTGGAAGAAGTGGGTACCCTGTGAGGGCTCCACCGCCAGGTGCCGTGTGGCGATCTCGCCCATGAGCAGGGCGCGGTCGATCTGGCCGAAGCGCACCGGGATGCCCACCGCCTTGTTGCAGGAGCCCCAGCGCCCGGGGCCGAGCAGCAGGCAGCGCACCTGCTCGTCGCGCAGGCGCTCGTTGAGCTCGGCCACCTCGCCGGCGATCTGATCGCTGGTGTGCAGGGAGAAGTCGTGGGGGTCGACGAAGATGACGTGGTGCAGGCCGTCGGCGGCGCCGTGGCCCAGCACCTGGGTGGTCTCGATGAACGAGCGCTCCTCGGTCAGGTCCGGGATCTCCACGGCGGTGCTGGCCTCCACCGTGGGCAACGGCCGGGCCTGCAGCAGGGCCAGGTGGCAGGCCCGCTCCTTGCCCGTGCCCTCGATCTGCATGGCGAACTCGATCTCCACGGGGAAGCCGAAGCCCTCCTCGATCACCTGCAGCAGCCGCTGGAGCATGCGGGGCACGGGGACGGGCGAGCCGCGCAGCAGCCGGTTGAAGGTCAGCACCCGCGGGCCATCGCGGAAGAGGCTGTCGTAGAACACGCCGCCCTCGCGATCGTAGACCGAGGCGAGCTCGCCCAGGGTGCCGTGCTCCTCGGTGTCCTCCACCGGCACCCGCCGGATGGTGTCGGTGGCCTCGCCGGTGAGCCTCACCGAGTGCCGGGTCAGGTCCACCGCGTCGATGAGGGTCTGCTTGACCTGCAGGATGTCGGTGTCGGCCTGGAACTGAGGCCGCACCAGGGGGAAGCGCGGGCAGAAGCGCATGCCGTCCATGCCGGACACCGCGCGGCTGCCTAGCCCCATGACGATGCTGGCCACGCCGTCGTCGGGCTCCATCTGACCCATGGGGAAGTAGTTCACCGACTGGGCCACGCCGGCCACCAGGGGGTAGTAGACGTCGCCGTGCACATCGCCCACCACGGTCTCGAGGGCCACGGCCATCTCCTCGTCGTTGCGGGGGATGCTGTGGGTGCGCATGTAGCGGGCCACGTCGGCGAAGTAGGCGCTGGCGAAGACCAGCTTCACCGCCTGCTGCAGCTGGCGGAACCGCTTGGGCCCGATGTTGGGCGTGAAGTGGGTGGAGTAGAGGCCCGCCGTGGCGTGGTGATAGGTGTCCTCGGACAGCGCCGAGCTGCGCACGGCCAGGGGCAGCTTGTGGGTGTTGAGGTAGACCTTGAGCGAGTTCTCGATGCTCGGCGGCATGGTGCCGGCCAAAAACCGCCGCTTGACCTCATTGTCCGATTCGATCTCGAAGCACTCTTCCAGCTTGTTGCGGGCCACGAATTTGGAGAAGCACTCGGTGGTCAGGACCCAGGTTTCGGGGACCGAGATGATGTTGGGAGCGAACTCTTCATTGATTTCGCTGGAGTCCAGTAGCCGCTGCAGGAAGGGCAGCACCCGGGCCTTGCCGCCCAAGTTGCCCTCTCCGAGCTTGACCACCGGACCCTGGCGTCGAATGGGCAACATCCTTGGTACCTCCTGCGAATCTGAAAAAAGGGCGCCTCGAGGTTACTTATTCGGGCTTTTTCAGATCTGGCGTGCATTGTACCTCCAATCACCTTTTGATACTCTGCCAATCCGTCAGACGACCCGGACCATGGAATCGCAACCTCCCAAGCGCCGCCTCATTCGCAAGCTTCTGCTGGCGGGCAACCCCTACGACGGGTTCATCCTGGAGGAGGCGGGCTTCCGCGCCAGCGGACAGGGCGGCCTCGACGACGCCCCCACCTTCGATCTGGTGCGCAGCGGCGCCCGGGCGCTGGAGGTGCTGGAGAAAAACGAGGCCGGCTACGACATGGTGCTGGCGGACTACACCCTGCCCGACATGAGCGGCACCGAGCTGAGCATGCGCATCCGCGAGTCCCGCCCCGGCTTCCCCCTGGCGGTGCTCACCAGCAACACGGACCTCGGCGGCGCCACCGAGCACGGCGCGCCCCAGCAGGACGGCAACCTCTTTATCTGGTACGGCGCGCCGTCGCTGGTGCGGGCCCTGGTCAAGCTGCAGGAGGACGAGCTGAACGCCCCGCTGGTGCTCGGGCCGCTCTACTCGCTGGTCATCCTGCTGGTGGAGGACGAGCCGAACTTCTACAGCCACTTCGTGCCCGTGCTGTACGACCGCATCCGCGAGAGCGCCATCGACCTGGTGCCCTCCCGGCGCCGGCGCGCCTCGCCCTGGTCCATCATCGAGAACCGGCCCCTGGTGCTGCTGCGGCGCAACTTCGAGGACGCCTGCGAGGTGCTCTACCAGTACCGCGACCGCCTGATGGCGCTGGTCTCGGACATCCGCTTCCCGGTCAACGGCCAGCTCAAGGGCGACGCCGGCCTGCGCCTGCTCTACCGCGCGCGCTCCATCGACGCCCACCTGCCCGTGGCGGTGCACAGCCGCGAGCGGGAGCACCAGGACGCCGTGGCCGACGCCAAGGGCCGCTTCCTCTGGAAGGACTCGCCCCGGCTGCTGGCCCACCTCGATCACTTCCTCATCCACTCCTGCGGCTTCGGGCCCTTCGTCTTCCGCTGGCCCGCGGGGGAGCGGTACGGCGTGGCGCGCACTCTCGCTGAGCTGCGGACGCTCATCGAGGAGGTGCCAGACGTGGTCTTCGAGTACCACGCCCTGCACCACGACTACTCGACATGGCTGGTGGTGCACGGCCACCAGGAGCTGGCCCAGCAGGTGCGGGAGCTGAGCATCACCGCCTTCAACCCTCGCCAGGACGTGCTGGAGCTGCTCAACCGCGCCCTCGAGGAGCATGAGCGCGGGTGACGCCTTTCCGGGAATCCAGAGGACGAGGAGACGAGGATGGCCACTAGAGTCTTGGTAACCGGTGGGGCAGGAGCGGTGGGCGAGGAGACCGTCGCGGAGCTGCTGCGCCACGACGACGACTACGAGGTGGTGGTCCTGGACCTCCCCTGCTGGAAGACCCGGCGTCGGCTGCGACCGTTCAAGGGGCGCGTGGAGTTGGCCCTCGGCGACCTGCGCAACCCCGAGGACGTCGAGCGGGCCTGCCAGGGCGTACAGGCGGTGATCCACCTGGCCGCGGTCATCCCGCCCAGGGCCGACCACGAGACCGAGCTCGCCGACGCGGTCAACGTCGGCGGCACGCGGAACCTGGTGACCGTCATGGAGCAGCAGCCCGAGCCGCCGCGGTTGATCCACGCCTCGTCCATCTCGGTCTACGGTGACCGCCTGGCGGAGCCGTGGATCAAGGTCGGAGACCCCGTGAAGCCGAGCCCCGGCGATCACTACGGCGGCACCAAGGTCCAGGCCGAGGAGCTGATCCAACAGTCCGGGCTGCAGTGGAGCATCTACCGCCTCACCGGAGTCATGAGTCGTCGGGTCGGCATGGACCCGTTGATGTTCCACATGCCCCTGGACACCTCCCTGGAGATCATCACCGCCCGGGACACGGCCCGCGCCCTGGTCCGGGCCCTGGAGGTGCCCGAGGTGGACGGACGCATCTTCAACCTCGGCGGCGGACCGCGCTGCCGCGCCTCCTACCGCGAGTACCTGGACCAGCACCTGACCATCATGGGCCTCGGCACCGGCTTCTTCCCCGCCGAGGCCTTCGCCGAGGGCAACTTCCACTGTGGCTACTACAGCGACTCCGAGGACACCAACAGCGTGCTGGACTTTCAGCACGAGGGCATCGAGGAGTGGATGCAGCAAGTCCGCGACCAGGCCAACCCCCTGGTGCCGCCCCTGGCCCGGGCCCTGCGCCCCATGATCCGCTGGTTCCTGCTCTCCCAGTCCGAGCCCCTGGCCGCCCGGCGCGCCGGCGATCGCGACTCCCTGGAGCGGTTCAAGATCGCCCCGCCGAACTAAACTTTATTGGCCCCAAAAACTCGTGAACCATTGCCGCCCGGCAGGCAACAGACTGGGCGATTGGGTTAGACACGACGTCGGGGTTCTGCTCCAAAAACTGCGCCACGCCGGGCAGCGCCTGCGCCGGCGGCCCCACGGGCACCAACGCCCTCTGCCTGCCGGCCAGCCCGTCGCAAAACCTCTGCGCCTTCTTCTGCAAGGACCCCACGGGCAGCTACGCCTGCCCGCCGCAGCTCAAGTGTGACACCAAGGAGATCGTGCCCGGCTCGGGCATGTACGCCTGCGTACCGTAGTAGGACCTACGGCCTTGCCTTCCAGACGAAGACGTCCTTGCCGCCCTTGGCCGACAGCGTGGCGCCGCCGAACCCTGCCGAGCCCGCGAAGGAGCCGGTGACGTAGGCGTTGTCCTGGCCGTCCGCGGCGATGGCCGCGGCTGTGTCGGCGCCCTTGCCCCCGGCCGAGGCGCCACCCTTGAGGCTGGCCGTGGCGCTGACCCGCGCCACGAACACGTCGTGCTCACCCTTGGAGGTCAGGTTGCCCGCCTTGAGGGCGCCGTGGTACTTGCCGGTGACCAGCACGTCACCGCCCACGCCCAGGGCGATGCCCGTGGCCCAGGCCTCGCAGCTGTAGGCGCCGGCGTCGGCCTTGGCGCCGCAGCTGGTCTCACCGCCGGCGGCCCAGATCCAGTTGCCGGCGACGTCGATCTTGGCGGCGAAGAAGTCGGTGTAGGCCTTGCTCTTGATCGCCGTGCTGCCGAACTGTGTGCTCACGCGGAAGGTGCCCGTGACGTAGGCGTTGCCGATGTGATCCACGCAGAGGCCGGTGCCCGACGCCAGGGACGCCTTGCCCGTGCCGTAGGCCCACTCGAAGTTGCCCTTGGGGTCGACCTTGGCCACGAACATGTCGCTGAGGGCGGCGGTCTTTACCGTCATCACGCCGAAGGTGGCTATCTTGCTGAACTTGCCCGTGATGTAGGCGTGGCCCTTGCCCTCCACCGCGATGGCCAGCGCGCGGTCCTCCAGGGTGCCGCCGCCGTGGGCCACCCAGGTGAAGGTTCCCTTGGCGCTGTCCACCTTGGCCACGAAGACGTCCTTGTGCTTGGAGTTCAGCGCCGTGGTCTGGCCGAACTTACCCGCGCCGCGAAAGCTACCTGTGACGTGAGGGTGGCCCTTGGGGCCCACGGCGACGCCGGTGCCCTCGGAGTCCTCGGCCGCGGGCGTCACCGCCCAGACGAAGGCGCCCTTGGTGATGTCCAGCTTGGCCAAAAACATCTCGGCCGTCTTGGTCACCGTCAGCGAGGTGGAGCCGAGGGTGGCGGGCCCGGTGATGGTGCCGATGATGTAGGCGTTGCCGGCGTTGTCCACGGCCAGGCCCCCGGCCCGGATGCCGGCCTTGGTGCTGGAGGCCGTGGCCCAGATCACCTTGCCGCTCGGGTTCAGCACGGCAACGAACAGGTCGGCCGTGGTGCCGGTGGAGGTCAGGGAGGTACCGCCAAAGGTCACCGCGCCCTGGAAGGTGCCGGCCACCAAAACGTTGCCCTTCTTCTCCACGGCGATGGCCTGGCCCTCGTGCACGCAGCCAGCGGCGCCGGCGTCGGCGCTGCCACAGGCGGCGCCCATGGACACGGCCCAGGCAGGCGGTGCCACGGCCTGGTCGTCGCCGCGGGCGGCGTCCTGGTCCGCGACGAGGTCAGCGGGTACGGCGTCGGCGTCGAGGCCCACGTCGGCGGCGGTGTCGAGGTCCGCTGCCACCGCCATGTCGACGCACTGGCCGGTGTGGCAGGCGTTGTACTTGGGCCACATGAAATCACAGCCCGCCAGCAGGCCCACCAGGGCGAGGGCGAGGGAGAGGCGAAGCGCGGTGCTCGTTTGCGTCATGTCCGTCCTCCTAGAACCTGCCGCCCACCGAGAGGTAGGCGCCGCCGCTGGTCGGGGCCACCGACACCGCGGGTCTCTCGTCGCCCGAAGACTCCGCGGTGCAGGGGCGGGTGACGAAACTGTAAAAGGAGAAGCCGTAGGCCGCCACGGCTGCGCCCAGGAGCGCGTGCCCCACGATGACCAGGGTCTTGGCCGACTGCACGTCCTCATACGTCGAGTCGGCCTCGGCCAGCGTGCCTGCCGTCAGGTAGCTCTCGTAGGCGTCGTTGCCCTTGCTCAGGCCCACGCCGTAGAGCGCCGCGGCGCCCGCGGTCAGGGCCACCCCCAGGCCCAGGGCAGACAGCGCCAGGATGTTCTTTGTCCGGCGCCTTTTCTGCACAGCCGGGGCAGCCAGCGGGGCGGCGGCGCCCGCGCTGACGCCGGGCTGGCCCACGGGGTCGAGCAAAAAGTCGAGGGCCTTGCGCTTGCCGGCCGCCATGGTGATCATCTTGACCTTGGGCAGGTACCCCGCGCGCTCCAGCGAGATACGGTGTCGCCCCGGGGTGACGTACAGCGGCAGGTCCCGGGGGGTGCGGCCCACCGAGCGGCCGTCCAGCATGATCACCGCCCCCTCCACCATGCAGGTGATCTTGATCCAACCGAGCTTGCGCCGCAGCGCCTTGAGCCGCCGCTTGGCCTCGCGGGCCACGCCCTTGGGCGCCTTGGAGGCGTTGAGCAGGAACCGCTCGAAGTAGATCGCGGCCTCGGTGCGCCGGCCCAGGGCGTCCAGGGTGCCGCCGATGTTGAGGTCGATCTTGAAGCTGGGGTACAGGTCTCTGGCCTGGCGATAGAGCGTCAGCGCGTCCTGCAACATGCCGCGATCGAAGAGCTGGTTGGCCTCGATGAACAGAGCACGGGCCCTGACCTTGGGAGGAGCCTTCGCGTGAGCCGTGCTCCAGAGACATGCCAGCGCGGCCACGAGGATGACCTTCCGGGGTATTGTCATGTGATCCAATCCGGTCAGAGGGTCCTGAAGTAGATCCGTTTCTTCTTTTTGATCTTCTTCTTGATCTGTTTCTTCTTCAGCTGCGTCGGCGCCTGGCCCTCGCCCGGCGGCGGCTTGGTCCCCGCCTTTCTCCTCAGCGTGAAGGTCAGCGTCTTGTCGGTCTTCACCGTGATCCCACGCCAGGCAGTCCAGTAGCCCTCGGCAATGACCCTGATCATCCGCTTCTTGCCGTCCGCGGGGAACACCAGCGGGTTGCCGGCGGGCTTGCCGTCGAGCAGCATCTGGGCGTCGGCCGGGACCAGCTTGAGGGTCACCTTTACCTGCGGCACCCCACCGGCAGTCTCGTCTTTGGTCGCGCTGGCCCTCGGTTGGGCCTTGGCGGCCTTCACCACGGGGCGGTCGAGATCGTCGGGCTCCTGTTTGATCTCGGGAGGAGAGGCCACCGCCACCTTCACTTCTTCGGCAGGCTGTTTGGGCGCGGCATGCTGCGCGGGCGGCGCCGCGGCCGGCGGCCTGGCCGGATCGGTGGGCGGCTGCACCGCGGCGGTGCGCACGTTGCCGTCGTCTCCATCCATGTGCCGACCGTGGCGGCTCCACATCACCAGGGCGATGATCACGGCGATGACCAGCAGCAGGCCGCCGGCCAGCAGCGCCGAGCGGTTGCCACGCCGCTCCACCCGCGGCGCGGCGGTCTTTTCACCCACGGTACCGGAGAGGGTGGTGTGCTTCTCCTCGTCGGTGTCCGCGGCCGGACCCACGACGCTGTCTTCGTCCAGCCCGGCCACCTCGGTCTCGTCCAGGCCGATATTGGAGTCGTCGTCCTCGGCAGGCCTGGCCGGCGGGCCGGTGATCTCCTCCGGCGGCAAGGTCACGGGCTCGGTGTCCAGCGGCTCGATGCCGGAGGGCTCCTCCTCGACCTCGCCGCTGGCGGCCGCGCGCAGGGCGTCGCGGAAGAGGCACATGTCGGCGTACCGCGCCTCGCGATCGGTCTCCAGGGCCCGGTGGATCACGTTGGCCACGGCCCGCGGTACGTCGGGGTGCAGGGAACGCAGCGGCGCCGGCCGCTCCTTCTGCTGCTTGAGGATCAGCCGGCCCAGGGTGTCGGCCTCGTAGGGGAACTCGCCGGCGATCAGGCGGTAGGCGATGGCGCCCAGGGAGTAGATGTCGGTGCGGTGGTCCACCGCCTTGGAGTCGATACACTGCTCCGGTGACATGTACATCGGCGAGCCGATGACCATGCCGGTCTTGGTCCCGTGACCGTCGATGGGATCGTTGTCCTCCATCAGCTTGGCAATACCGAAGTCGAGGATTTTGATCCGCTCGCCGCCCGGCATGTCGGGGTCCGACACGATGAAGACGTTGGCCGGCTTGAGGTCTCGGTGGATGATACCGGTCTCGTGAGAGGCGTGCAGCGCCGAGGCGGACTGTTGCGTCAGGCGCGCCACCTCTTCCCAGCTCAGCTTGCCCAGCCGGGCGAAGCGCTCCGCCAGGGACTCACCCTCCAAAAGCTCCATGACCAGGTACACGCCCACGTCGTCCTGCCGGTTGCAGTCGTGGATGCGCACGATGCCCGGGTGCCCGATGCGATTGACCGCGCGGGCCTCGTCAAAGAAGCGCCGCACGATGTCGGGGGCAGAGACGAAGCGCGGCAGCAGCACCTTGATCGCCACCTTGCTCTCGATCTTCGGATGCTCGCCGAAGTACACCGCCCCCATGCCTCCCTTGCCGAGGCACTTGATGATGCGGTAGCTGCCGATGGTCTTGCCGACCAGTGGATCCGTGTCACCCAAGGTGCTTCTCTCGCTCTGCTCGGCGTCGATACGCCGTTAAAAACCGGGCGATTTTACCATGGATAGGTTGTTTGCGAAAACAGGGCGAGCCTGGCGACGGGAGGGCAGCTGTTCGGACTCTAGAGATCCCGGAAGTAGGGCCCCTTTTTGACCGGCTTCTTCCTCTTGCGGGGGGGGCCGGCGCTTCTTCGGCTTCTTCGCCGGAGCCGACGCGGCGGGGGCAGCGTCGGGCGCGGGCGCGGCAGCGTCAGGCCGCGGGCTGCTGTCCGCCGCCGGCGCAGAGGGGGGCAGGCCCGGCGGCAGCGGCTCACCGGTGGTGGCGGCGGGGGCCGCGGGGGCCTTGACCTCGGCCCCGGGGGGCGTGGGCGGTGCTGGCGTGGCGGGCGGCGCCGGCACGGG
>PVBE012088863.1_pt1 | contig 18226 bp, 22 predicted proteins | sample 1631181 | NCBI WGS metagenome assembly PVBE01 (sample SAMN08397723, study PRJNA350692) | Marine metagenome, whole genome shotgun sequencing project. | isolation source: water | place: Pacific Ocean | collected 2012-04
CAAATCGTGGTTATGTTCTTCAGTCGAAGTCGGGTGGCGGTTCTTACACAATAGATAGTGACACTCTTGTCTTTTCACAGTTCTCAGGCGCAGGGCAAATAGATGCAGGCGCTGGTTTAACAAAGAGCGGTGATGTATTAAATGTCGGCTCAGGTGATGGAATTACAATCAATGCAAATGATGTTGCTTTAGCGAGTAGCACGGCAGGTGACGGAATTACTTTCACTTCTGGTGTTCTTTCAATTTCTACAAGTGCGGCTGGTGACGGTCTAGGAATTGCAAGCGGTGTTCTTTCTGTCAACATTGCTACTGCTGGAGGTTTAGAAACTTCTGGAGACAATGTTCAGATCAAAGTTAACACTGGTGTTGCTGGTCTGGAAACAGACAGTAGCGGTTTGGCTCTCAAGTCAGATGTTGCTGGTACGGGTATTACTTTCACCGCAGGGGTTTTAAGCGCAGATGCTTCTAATCTTGCGGCTAGTGGTTCGGGTGGTGTGACTGGAACTCTTCCAGTCGCAAGTGGCGGTACAGGAGCGACAACTGCCGCTGATGCACGAGCAAATGGTTATCTTGCGGCTGGAGATTCTTCTTCAGGTTCAAGAACTACAACTAATCCACTAGTAAGTCGTACAGTCGCACAAAATGTAGGAGATGCTTCTAATACTTCCTACACAATTACTCACGGTTTAGGTACTCGTGATGTAACAGTTCAAGTTTATGACAGTTCAAGTTATGACACGATTATTTGTGACGTAGTTCGGACTGATACCCACTCTGCAACGATCTCATTCTCCACGGCTCCTGCAAGTAATGCATACCGAGTAGTGGTAACAGGTTAGGGGTGAGGTAATGGCACAGAAATTCAAAACCCCAATCGTTATAGAAGAACTTGCCGCTACGTCTACTGAGGCGCTTACGGTCAAATTAGATGCTGAAAGCACAGAACGAATCATTATTACTGCTGATGGAAAAATAACTTGGGGTAGTGGTGCCGCAACAGGCGATACAAGCCTTTATCGTTCTGCGGCGAATACTTTGAAAACAGATGACACTTTTGAAGCAAGTGCAGGTGTTATCACAATGACGGCATCTGGAACACCTAGTACTGCTCTTGCAGATGGTGCTTTGGCAGTAAACACAAATTCACATCAACTTTTCTTTCGTTCTGGAAGCACATGGGTACTAGCAGGTGGCGCAGATGCCACTTCAGAAGTTCGTACCGACAAAGCAGATGGTGGCAATTCTGTCGCTTGGGTTCGATATCACGTTAACGCAGATGGTGGATCGTCTTCGACGTATCCATTCGCATAGGTTAGGAAAGACATATGGCATCAATAATTCAATTTAGAAGGGATACAGCATCCAACTGGACTTCCAATAACCCGACGTTAGCGGACGGTGAACTGGGAATAGAATCGGATACTGGCAGTTATAAGATCGGTGACGGCAGTACTGCTTGGACAAGTCTTGGTTATGGCATAGGTGTACTTGGTACAGGCTTTATTGATGCTAAGGGTGATTTGATTCTTGGTACAGCAGACAATACAGTCGGAAGACTTGCTGTTGGTTCAAATGGTCAAGTATTAACGGCTGATTCCAGCACATCTAGTGGTGTGAAATGGGTGACCAATGAAAGTATTACGAATTGGCATGAAGCAGTAAAACTAGCAACTGCCGCTGTTCTACCTAACTCTCCTACTTACAGTAACGGCACTTCAGGTGTCGGTGCGACTCTTACCGCAGGATCTAATGCACGACTTGTCGTGGACGGAGCAAATGCAACCGCAGGAGATCGTGTGCTCGTACAAGATCAGGCAAGCGCATTACAAAATGGTATTTATGATGTAACTACACAAGGTGCGGGCGGATCAGCCGCATGGGTTCTTACGAGAGCCGAAGACTTCGATGGAAGTCCAGCAGGTCAGATTAAAGCGGGTGAGTCAGCGTATGCACTCGCTGGTTCCACGAACGGTGGACAAGGTTTCATTGTTACATCAACAAGTGATCCTCATGCCGTGGGAACTAATGACATTACGTTTACACAATTCACTGGTACTCAGGCAATAACTGCTGGTACTGGTGCAAGTATTACTGGGAATACAATCAATGTTGGGACTGCTAATTCGGGTCGAATAGTTGTTAATGCTGATGATGTTGATTTAGCGACTACGGCTGTTACAGCCGCTTCTTATGGGAGTGCTACACAGGTTCCGGGATACACGGTAGATGCTTATGGGCGTTTAACTGCCGCTTCTAATACGACTATTGCTATTCCTTCCACTGCTGTTACAGATTTTACGGAAGCCACTCAGGATGTTGCTGGCGCTCAGTTGGCAACAAACGGTTCTCACACGGGCATCACGGCAACTTATGACGATGCAGGAGACGGTGCTGTCGATTTAGCCCTTGTTACTGAAAATGTTCAGGATATTACAGGTGCACAGATCGCTACCAACGGCTCCCACACCGGCATTACCGCAACGTATGACGATGCCGGTGATGGAGCGGTGGATCTTGCTCTAGTAACGGAGAATGTGCAGGATATTACGGGTGCCCAGTTAGCCACCAACGGTTCTCATACAGGTATTACGGCGACCTATGACGACGCTGGCGATGGTGCTGTTGATTTAGCGCTTGTAACCGAAAACGTTGAAGATATTACGGGCGCACAGTTTGCGACCAATGGTGCCCACACGGGGATCACTGCAACTTATGATGATGCTGGCGATGGAGCAATCGACCTTGCTTTGGTCACAGAGAATGTCGAAGACATTACAGGTGCTCAGTTAGCAACTAATGGTTCCCATACAGGCATTACTGCTACTTATGATGATGCTGGAGACGGCGCTATTGACTTGGCTCTAGTAACAGAAAATGTTCAAGACATCGTTGCAGGACAGTTAGTTACAAATGGTTCACATTCAGGCATTGCCGCTACTTACGATGATGGTGGTGATGGGGCAATTGATCTTAATGTCGCAGATTTCACAATCACATTGGGCGGTGACCTTACAGGTAACGTAACGATCACGGATTTGGCTAGTGCAACTCTTACAGCAACAGTTGCCGCTGATTCAGTTGCTTTAGGTACAGATACAACTGGTAGTTACATATCTACGATTGCAGGAACCTCTAATGAGGTTGAAGTTTCTGGTTCAGGTGCCGAAACAGCAACAGTTACGGTGGGACTTCCTGCTGATGTAACTGTTACAACTTCTCTCACAACTCCCTTAGTTAATGTCTCTGGTGCATCCATTGTTATGGAGGGTGCAACAGCGAATGATTTTGAAACAACTCTTACTGTTACCGACCCAACTGCGGATAGGACAATTACTTTCGCAGATGCTACGGGTACGGTAATAACAACAGGAAATGCAGGAGCACTTCTTGATGGAACCACGGCAACGACACAATCGGCTAGTGACAACTCCACGAAACTCGCAACTACGGCTTATGTGGATACAGGTCTTAATGCTCTTAGTAGCGATTCGATAACTGATGCTGATGGTGATACAAAGATTCAGGTAGAAGAAGGTTCGGATGAAGATATCATCCGTTTCGATACTGCTGGCTCAGAAAGAATGACTATTGCCGCTGATGGCACAGTAACAATTACTGGCGATCTTACGGTTAATGGAACTACAACTGAAATCAGTTCAACAACAATTACGGTTGATGATAAGAACATTGAAATAGGTTCAGTTGCTTCACCAAGTGATACCACCGCAGATGGTGGTGGACTTACCCTAAAGGGTGCAACAGACAAGACATGGAACTGGGTCAATTCAACAGATGCTTGGACATCTTCAGAACACATTGACCTTGCTTCTGGAAAAGCCTTCTATGTCGCAGGTGCTTCAGTCTTAAATGCCACCACTCTAGGTTCAGCAGTGGTCGCATCTTCACTAACAAGTGTTGGAACACTAACTGCTTTAACGGTTTCAGGTATCGCCACATTTAGTGGAACAATCGCAGGCGCTAGTCCCCTCATCTTTGAAGGTGCAACAGCGAATGATTTTGAAACCACGCTGGCTATCACTGATCCAACGGCAGATAGAACAATTACCGTTCCTGATGTAAGCGGAACTGTTGTAACTACAGGAAACTTGAGCGCAATTACTGCTCTCACAGATGGAACTACCGCTACTACTCAGTCGGCTAATGACAGTTCAACAAAGGTTGCGACCACAGCGTTCGTAATGACTGAAGTTGGTGATTACGCACCTTTGGCTTCTCCAACTTTGACAGGTACTCCTGCCGCACCTACTGCCGCCGCAGATACGAATACGACTCAGATCGCAACTACAGCATTCGTGATGACAGAGTTAGGCGATTACGCTACTTTGGCTTCTCCAACTCTTACGGGTACTCCAGCGGCTCCAACTGCCGCCGCAGATACGAATACCACACAGATTGCTACCACGGCTTATGTGCAAACAGAATTAGGCGCTCTTAGCAGTGACTCAATCAAAGATGCTGATAACGACACCAAGATTCAAGTTGAAGAATCCTCAGATGAGGACAAGATTCGATTTGACGTTGGTGGAACCGAAACAGCAGTGATTGATAGTACAGGACTTGACGTTACAGGCAACGTTATGTACAACGTGGCACTGAATGCCCAGACGGGCACCACCTACACCTTTGTACTCGCGGACCGAGGCAAGTTGGTTACAACTAGTAACGGTTCAGCGCAGACGATTACTATTCCACCGAATAGCAGTGTTGCTTTCGCTGTAGGAACTCAAGTTCAGGTTGCTGGTCTTGGCGCTGGTGAAGTAACAATGGCGGCTGGCTCTGGTGTAACGGTACGTTCCACACCCGGTTTGAAGTTACGAGCACAGTATTCGTCTGTGACTTGTATTAAGATCGCTACAGACGAATGGATACTCGTTGGAGACCTTGAGGCGTAAGAATAATGGCACAGCAAGAAGGTAGAACTGGACCGAGAAAAGATAGTATCCCTAATATTGTCGGGCAGACAAAGGGAACAGGTTCAGGAGAATCTGATAATACGATAACCAGTTCTGGTTTCGTAGTAGGCACTGCCACATCAGAGAGTATTACTGACACTGATGGTTCTATTGGTTCAAGTAATTTAAATAAGGTTAAAAGTCAGGTTCAAACGGCAGGAACAGAAATGCCGTTGGTTACTGCAATTGATTACACATATTACAGTCCTTACTTCCCTCCTTATTTTCCTCCTTACTTCCCACCATTCTTCCCACCGTTCTTCCCACCATTCTTCCCACCATTCTTTCCTCCTTATTTCCCACCGTTCTTCCCACCGTTTTTCCCTCCTTATTTCCCACCGTTTTTCCCACCATTCTTTCCACCATATTTCCCACCATCCTTTAAGTAGTCGTCATGTCTGATTATGAAAGTTTTAGTAGTTGGTTTGATGCTAAAAACTTAAAGGCATGTACACCCTCTGATTATCAAGAAACAATTGGATGGCAAGAGGATCAAGAAAAAAAGGATGAAGAGGATTAAATGGAAACACTTAATTTGGAAAGACAAAAACTTCACGAAGTATCAAAATCTGTTTATGATTTTAAAATTGGATCAGCAGACGGTTCAACAGATGACATTTTTGCGGATTGCAAAGGCAAAGTAACACTTGTTTTCAATTGTGCCGCTGGTTGTGGAAATATTCCTCAACATGCCGTATTACGTCGTTTAGACGAACTCTTTACGGAAGAACCAAACTTTAAAATTCAAGCAATGACAGTGGATGATTTTACTTGCCACGGATATGAAATGTATCAAGATGGTTTGGACAAATACATTGAACGAAATGATTTAGATACAACTCCGGGTATGGTTGCTCAAAATTATGCAGTTGATAATTATGGTGTTAGTTATAAGTTTTCTGAATTGACAAAAGGGCGATTCGATAAACATACTTATGATCCAGAGTGGGTTCCGGGTGCTCAATACGAACAAGAACCTCATGATTTTTGGAAGTGTCTTTTAGACATAGACACACTTGATCGAGATGAAAACAATCTCCCTAACCATTGGGAGACAAGTCCGTGGGCGACTACACCACAAGAAATAGATAGATCAAAACAAGGATTTCAAGGCTTACAGGGAAATTTTGAAAAGTTTCTCATAGATAAGACAGGTACTCGTTTTATTCGTTATAGCAGTAGTTTTTTGTTAGGCGAGCGAGATCAAGGTGGACTTTTATTGCCTTGGTACGAAGAGGGTAGTGATGATCCTAAATATGCAGGATCGTGGCCTACCGAGATGCAAGCCTACGGAATTGATTGGTCTTTAGATAAACTCATCAAAGATGTAAATAACTTATTAGAAGACAATTTTGAACCTTATTCGATAAACGGGTAGCCCTTTCAATAAGTTCTGAAGTCTGTTATTCTTTGAAGATGCAGGAAAAATCCCTTGTGGAGCCGGGTCATTTCGGTTCTTCTAAAGACAACATTATGATTATGCATAATTTTGTTGAAGAAAATGATTTAAAAACACTTCAAGAGTTTTTTCCTACTATTGCCGAATGGGAAAACCCTCGTGAAACAGAATATAACGAGGACGGAGAATGCATTTATGATGCTTCTTATTGGTGGGATCGGATGTGTAGTGGTCAGATACTTGAACGGATAGCACCAGAAATACATCAGTTAATCAATAAATACATTGTAAAAATGCAAAACGCGATTGAAGACAAGTTTTCTGTAAGTGTTTCTCAGCGTCCACCTGTTTTGATTCGTTGGCTTGAAGGAAATGAACAACAGCCTCATGCCGATAAACAATTAAACGATGGAACGCCTAACCCTTTCCCTACTTACGATATTAATTCTATTATCTATTGGAACGGAGATTTTGAAGGTGGTCAGTTTTATTACCCCGAACATGAAATAGAATTAGAAATAGAACCCGGATTGGCAGTAGCACATCCCGGTGATGTCCATTATTTACATGGAGTTAAACAAATGATTTCTGGAACACGATGGACTACACCTTCTTTTTATACAATAACTAGCCTTTAGGAGTAAATATGGATATCGCAGGATATGTCGGAAACGAACATTCAGGAATAGTTCTATATAAGAATGTATGGGATAAGGACGCTAACTTTATAGAGCGTTTAGAGGATTGTATTGGAGATAGTACTCACGAGTATTTCTCATGGAAAGAGTCGCTTGTTGGGGATCGAGAAAAGATGCCTGAATATAGGGATTGTTGGGACTTCAAACTTCGCCAAAGCGATATTCCTATTTGTGATCCTGCTTTTGAAGAAGCGGGAGAAATTTACAAAGAAGTTATTGCAGGTGTAAGAGAATGCGTCAATCACTATTGCAATTTGTACAACGTCGCAATGGAGTATGAAGAAGCGACAAACTTCGTCAAATATGACGTTGGGCAACATTTCAATGTTCATGCTGACCATGGTTTTTCTTATAGTGCCACTGTTTCAGCAATCGGATATTTGAACGACGATTACGAAGGAGGAGAATACGTCCTTCCTTATCATGATATTAAGTTCACTCCCGAACAGGGGGACATGATTGTTCATCCATCCACGTTTGTGTATGCACATCAATCGTTGGCGGTAACAAAGGGAACCAAATATTCAGCAGTAACAATGTATGACTACAATGACCGAAACCATCAAGACCATTCACCTCAACAAAGTGGTCAACCAGTAGCACAACAAGTGATTGAGCAACATGGCGGACAGGTGCAATCGGCTTCTTCATGAAAGTAGTTTTAAGAAAGAATCATCAAAACCCACCAGAAATCCAACAGTCGCGTCGTAAACGAGGCTGGATGGATGACACTTACAACAAACATGCATACAAATGCTTACCTTTAACAGCGGCAAATGTGCACGGTTGGGAAATGGTGCTTCAACAGGAAGTTGTTGTTCAATGGGATGGCGGAAATGCTGTCCCTCGTGTTCTTTCAGGGGAAACGATCACTCATACGGTCAATGGGCAGGAGTATGAGAGAGCAGTGGTGATTCCGAGCATTATTGGAATTATGTCTTTCGCTACAGGTTGGTCTATGGAAACCCCTGAGGGGTACAGCACATGGATTTCAGGTTCACCTAATTACTTCGTAGATGGAGCAGTTCCCTTAACGGCGACTATTCCCACGTCGTGGTGGCCGGACGAATGGAATATGAACTGGAAAATAACAAAGGTAGGGGAACCTGTTGTCTTTCCAGAAGGTATGCCTTTTATGTTCTTTCAGGTGTATGAAGATGATTTGCTTTCAAATGTTGAATTTGAATTGGAGCATTTGTGGGACAAACCAGACTTGATGAAGGAACGCCAAGAGTATGGCGACTTTAAATTTAAAGAGAACAGGGAGAATCCATGGACTTGGATGGGAAGCATCCGAACAGGGTTAAATGAAAAAGATGAACGAATTGGACCTAAGTACGAAGGACATCCAGAACTGGACAAACCCTAATGGAGCATTTCGCCAATGGGGTAGCGATAGAACGTGGTGCTATTGAGGTTCCTGATTTTATCATTGAAGAACTTATTGCCATGCGTGACTATACCGAAAACTTGCATTATGAATTTCTAGAGGATGCGGTAATTCATAGAGACAGTGGAACTGTTTATTCAATGGACACTATGAGAAAATGGCCTATTAGGGTTCATCCTCATTTTCCGCCAAAAGGCGTGGAAACATCTGAAGAGTCTGCTGATTTTTGGAACAAAACCGAACATGAAATTTATAAGCATGTTTTGAAATATTTAGAAGAATATCCTCTTCTTATTCATTCTTTATGGTGGAAGGACAAAGGTCATGCTTTGGTTTATGAACCGGGCGCAAAATTGGAACTGCATCAAGATAATAATGTTGGGTATTCTTGGCGGACTAAAGATGAGATCGTAGGACAAAATGAAGTATCTACTCGTAATGTCATAAGTGTCACACTTCATGTGGATGACTGCGAAGGGGGAGATATGGTTTTTCCTTACGCAGGTGTGTCTTTTCCTCCCAGAAGGGGAGATTTATTAATTTTTCCTGCCAATTATTTAGGAGCGCATGAAGTCACATCAGTGAAAGAAGGTTCAAGACGGATTTCTTATCTTGGATGGTTTGGGCAAGGTTCAGCAGAACCTTTAAATACGCCAGTGGGAGAAGAATTTGACACACTCAAAATATATGACCCAGATGAAGCCCCTGAAGCAGGAGTCTTATGGCAAAAGCACATCGAAAGAGACTTCATGGAATCTTCTGGATGGTCTGACGAAGAGATTCATGAGAAGTATCCGGGTTGGTCATACCCACAACCACCTCTGTATTGGACAAAGGTAGACGAAAAATGACTGAAGGAACTGCATGGCAACCCCGTGAGGCAAAAGGCAAACATTTAGGGGGTGGCGTAGTTCTTTATGAGAGCGCCGTAGAGACCGATTGGGGTGCTTTAGCCTGTTTTGCTGAGGAATCAGCGGAAAAAGAACGCGAAGTTATGTATGTAGTCGGAAAAGATCCGATTTCTGGCGAAGAGGGCTTTATAAATAGGAATGGATACTTTTTTCCATCTGATTCTGTTTACAAAATGCCACAACATTGTGCTTTCATCCACCGAGAAACACCTTCTGACATTTACAAAATGTTGGAACTTTTGCAAAACACAACAGATAATTGTCTTTTAGATTATTTAAATCTATTTCCATTAGCAGGAAAATGTATTTGGTGGAAGATAAAAAGTCATATTTTGGTTTATCCAGAAGGTGCTTATCTAGGAATGCATTCTGATCAAAGCGTGGATTATGAATATGGTTCTCCTCACCCAACAGATCAAATAGCAACACGAACTACAGTTTCAACTATTGCCTTTTTTAACGATAATGTGGAAACAGAAGAAGAGTTAGATGGAACTAATTTTACAGGTGGGTTAGTTAAGTTTGGATATTTAGGTATTGAATATGCGCCTAAGAAGGGAGATATTCTTTTCTTTCCGTCTAATTACATTGCTTCTCATGGTGTAAGTATGGTTAAAGGTGGGTCTAGGTACTCTCATGTGGGGTGGTATTGCCACGGAAGCCCAAATAGAGAGTTTAATGAAGCAGTTTTAGATCCAGTTGATGATCCTGAGGCGGCAAAATCAGCAACAAATATCTATATGACAGAAGGTTACAAGTTATGAAAATCGGAATACTGCATCCGGGGGTCATGGGTTCAAGTGTTGGTTTAGTTTTGCAAGAAAAAGGACATGACATTTTTTGGGCTTCAGAAGGAAGATCAGAAGCAACTAGGGAACGGGCAGAGTCTTTTATTGAAAAAGAAACTGTTGAAGAACTTTTAGGTGAAGTCGATGTTGTTTTTTCTATTTGTTGGCAGGGTGGGGTGCTTCCTAATATCCACAGTGCGACTTGGTTTAATTATGAAGGAATCTTTGTAGACGCTAATTTTGTTGAGGGTGGAGACATTGGAAAACATATACAAGCGTTAAACGCTAAAGGGATGTTTCAACCAGAACTATTGGCGGTGGGAAATGCGGGATCGTTTAGTTATGTGGATGCCGCAATTTATGGATATCCGATACCCGGACCTGAAGGTTTTACAAACGAACGTTCGTTTTATTTATTTGGGCAAGATGCGGAAATTATTGCGAATCTTTTTGAAGAAACACCCTTTGATGGGATTGTTTTAGACGAACCTGCCAAAATGTTTAGACAGCAAAGAATGGACAATGAGGCGGATGAAAAAGCATAAATTTGCTAATGGAATAGTTGAATTTCGAGAAGCAATTGAAATAGACAATGAGTTTCTTCTTGGATGGTTGGAACGTCGTCGTGAAAATGAGCCAAACGATTACACCATTGATGAAGATGGAAATTACATCAATCGTGGTGGGTACAAGTTCTCTCCAGAAGAATATTTGTCTGCACCCGGACGGTTTTTGAATTTATTGCCAGAAAATGTAACGGATGAGGACAGAGCATTTGTGGAAGCATTAGATGATGCTCTTTTTTATTGTCTTCAACGGTATATCAAAATTTTTCCAGAGGTAGCCCAGTCTGTTTGGTGGCGTTCACCGGGTCATGTGGCAACTTATGAAAAAGGTCAACATATGGGCAGTCATCATGACAATGGTGTTTCGTATACACCGGGAGTAAATCCTGAAAACGAACACGCAATTCATAATGTCATAACTGCATCCGTGGTATTAAATGATGATTATTCGGGGGGGCAATTAGAATTCCCTCATGCAGGGTTAAGCATAAGACCCCCAACAGGTACTGCGCTTTTTTATCCATCAAACTACATAGGTGCACATGGGGTGGCTCCAGTAATTTTTGGAGAGCGATATTCCTATTTGCAGTTTTATGGACATGGAACTCCGAAGGCGGCGAATAACGCGGCTGAATGGTTTCCTAATCTACTTAGCGCCCATGGTCAGGAAGACGAGTTAAAACAGGAGGAATAGGTTTTCCTTCTTTTTCTAATAGTTCTTTGAAATCTTTCGCTATATCAGGAAGCCAAGATTTACCTTGAGCGCCTGATTTGCGATTGTCTTCAACAACAACATTGCGATCAGGGGCAGAAGAACCTTGAGCAAAATTAGAAAGATAAGAATACCTTGAACCTTTAGTCACTTCTTTTACTTCATGGGTAGCAACAAAATTAGAAGGAAACATCAGCAAGTCTCCAGCGTTCAACTTGACATCAAGGTCTAAATAAGTGAATGCCATGGTTCCACCTTCAAAATCATCATTAAGAACAAGACTGCATGAGATTGTTTGATTCAATGCGGATTGGTCTACTGGAACATCGCCGTAAACATAATTGACATCGTTATCGCAATGAGATCCGTATTTGGAACCAGTGGGATAGTAAGCGACATGTCCTCCTATTTCCCACCAAACACAAGGAAAAGCATCAGGGAACAGTGAAAAATATTTGAGTAGTTTTTGATAAATTGCTTTATCGCAAAGACCGAAGAATTCAGGATTAATAACAATACCCGGTCCAGTGATCCTTATTGGGTCGCTATGCAAGTCTTCTTTGTAAACAGTATGACCACTAAGGTTGACTCCATATTCGACTTCTCCGTTTTCATCGTAAACAAAGTCATACATAGTGTTGAACGCTATATCGACCATTTCGGACAATTCAGGAATTATATGATCTGGGATGTCGATTATTTTTTCAAATAAAACGACTCCTCCGCCTAAATGCTTCATTTTCCTCTTTGTAAATTGATTTCCACAACATCGTTGTGATCGTAAGCCTGCGCTAATCCTTCTTCGCCTTCTAGGGTGCGATTCTGGTAAACAGGGTTTGTTCTGTCTGTCATGTCCCTACCCGTGCCTTTTTCGGTGTGTTCCACGTACTTGGCGTAATCGTCGTAGATGTTGTTTAGCCAATGCGGAGGACACCAAGAGTCGATTGCGTCTGGCTCTACTACGTTAATCATTACTTCTGGTTGTGGACTACCTTGTGAAAGGAACTCCAAATAGGTGTATCTTTCTCCAGCGGTTACTGTGTTGACACCATGAGTTGCTAAATAGTTGCATGGAAAAATGATTATGTCTCCTGTTTTACCTTGATAGTTGATATCCAAGTAAGGAAAATTCATTTCTCCGCCTGTGTAATTAGTTCCATCTAATTCGTTTGGATGTTGAACGCCATCATTCAAATAAAGTAAAACAGCAAGAGTTTGACGAGAAGCGGCTTGTCCTTGAGGAATATATTTTTTCCCATTGCTCGAACGATAGTTTGTGTCGTTGTCGTTATGAATGCCTAGAAAATTTCCTTCTTGATAACGAAGAATATGTCCTCTGTTTCTCCACCATAATGTTCCTAAAACCATTGGGAAAAAGTCAACATATCTAATAAGACACTTATAGATCATGTCTTCCCAGTAATTTAATATTTTGGTAATTTCTGTTGGAGTGGATTCTGTAACAGGGTCTAAGACTCTCGTTGGAACTAATTTCACTTGTTCTAAATCAAATTTGTTTAAATCTTCATTTAAGGCGTAAGTGACTCCGTTTTCATCCGTTTCATACGTCCAACGCTGTTCGTGTGCTTCTTGTGCCGCTGTTTGAATCCACGGAAAAACGTAACCGGGAATAAATGCAGTACTAGAGAAACGAACTACTCCTCCTCCGATATGTTCAGCGTCATATTCGGCTATTTCTTTCATAACGGAATCTGTTATTTGAGGCGTGCTCGCGTCGTATAAACCTTTACTCATAAGGGTTCAGCACTCCAGTAGGGTTGCCTTCTAAAGATCTTTCTTGTTGAACTGGATTTAACATCCCGCTCTTTAAAGGCTCTGACCATGGAGATTTGCAATATCTTTCGTAATCTTGAAAAACCCATGGGAGGTAAGTTGGGGAAACCCAGTTTGCTGTTTCATCGTCTGGTTCATGAATTTGAACTACGTCATCTTCTCCTTGTCCAAAATTAGAAAGATAAACGTAGCGTTTTCCTGAAGTGACAGGTGTTACTCCGTGTGTGCCTGTGTAGTTTTGAGGAAAATAAATCATGTCCCCTGCGACAGGTTTATAAGTAACATCCGCATAAGGAAAATTCATTTCTCCGCCATTGAAATTATCATTTAAATAGATGATATTTGCTACTACTTGATAAATGGCTTGGGGGCGAGAAGTTGGATATCGTAATCCGTCTACAACTCTAAAGTTAGTGTCGTTGTCATTATGGTCTTGTAGTTCACAACCTTCGGTGTATCTCAGAACATGCCCGCGATTCTTCCACCAGATTGTGTTCAAGATCATTGGGTAAAGGTGTATGTAACGCATTAACCCTTGATAAATGATTTCTTCACATTTGCAAAAAAAGTCTTTTATGTTTTGAGGTGTATCTTCTTGAACGGGCATTTTGTCTGATGTGTGACCTAAACGGAATGGTTGTTCTAAAAGTTTTTGAATAGGGTGGCGATTGCCTTCCCAATCTTCTGCCCATTGTTCACCGCCTTCTTCTTTCCATTCCAATCCACAATTGGAAGGTGTGAGATTTGCGTCTAGATAAGGAAGAAGTTCGTTTTGGTCAACATCTATGACGTTTTTAAATAAAACAATCCCATTAGATAGAATTTCGATGTCCATTTTGGAAATGGCTTCACAGTCAGAATTAGAAATTTTCGGCTGTGGGAAGAGCATGTAGTTAGATTATCACGAGATCCGTTGAACTATTGAGTACCCATGGTCGATAGGCATGTGGTGAACATGCAAATTAGATTGTGCAAGTAGCCATTCGTGGGGAATGTATAAATGGTGCTGTTTAACAATCGCACTCGATTTGTACATGCCACCATAGTTTGCTGTTTCGGTTATGATCATTGTTCCACCGACAGCAAGTTGACCTACATAAGCCTCTATAAGATCAGTACCAAGGGCTACAGCGTGAGGGAATCTCAGGTCTACATAGTCTTTCGTTCCTGCATCTGTTCCATCCAGAATGTCCTGAACATCAATTGCGTTGTATTCCATTGAACCTGCAACAGCGGCAACATCTGATTGTGTTAGTCCGTATTGTTCAAAGTAATGAAGTTCGATGTTGTTTATGAAAGTATGAGTTCTACCTTCTTTTGTTAATTCGTTTAGGTTGTAAAAGAATCCGACAGGGTTATCTGACAAGATATTTGTTGGATTTAAAATTTCAAGGAACATTTGACGCACTGCTAATGGCATCCAAATGGCTTCTTCCCAACCCGGAATTGGTGTCTTTAGCATTTCCCATTTTAGAAGTTCAGCATCTTCACCTACAGCAATTTGCCGTCTATCCATTGCATTGTCGTTTTGAAAAGTATTAATTCCAGCAATGTAATCTTGCATAATGGAAACCCATTTAGCCATGTCTCCATCAGCATTGGTCAACATTTTTGCGACGGTGTTGCGTTCAAACCATGAACTAGCCATATCAGCCTCCCGCCATTTTTACCCAATGCCAGCGCCTACGCACTAGTTTGGTTAATCGACTGTGTTGTGTACGAAGATAGTAATTAGGAGCGTGCCACGGTTGACGTTCTGCTTCTACCAAATTTTCACTTAATGCATTCACCATGTCATTAAACTTGTATTGAACTCTTATTCGTTCAACGATTTGATCAATTGTAATGGTGTCGCTATTAGCGGCATAATCCAATCCAAGAACGTAACAATAGGATGCTAATTCTGTTTCGTTTTGTGCGAGATCTTTTGCGATGTCGTAAGTGTTGCCAGAGGCATTGCTTCTAACTGCCATTAGATTATGCCTCCCTTCAAATCGGGGTCGTCCTCGTTGAGTTGTTTACAGAACCACATAACTGGATCTCTGTCATATTCCCATCCAGCCAATTCTGGAACGAAACGAACTATTTCATCGTCTTTAGATTTGAGTTCAAAACCATTAACATTTACATGCTCTTCTTTTGTGTGCATGTTGGTTTTGTCTCTTAGTTGCTTACCCTGTTCTTCTGCTTTTTCAAGTTGGGTTTTATCGTCCAACATTTGATTAACCCAACGCGTCTAAAGATGCTAATTGTTCTTTCAAACATTCATGAGCGTCATGCGACCATGTGCCAGAAGCAACGGGGTTCGTATAAGGATGATTGCAAGCGGCAGGATCTAAACCAAGAGAAATGCAAAGAACATGAATTGAGTATTCTAAATAACCCTTAGCAGAAGCCTTTGCCGCTGTTACTTGATCTGTTGTTAATGCCATAACACTACCTTACTCGGAAATAGCGTCACGTTGGGCTTTTAATTCTTTCCAATGCTTGACCGCTTTTTCCAATTGTTCTTCTGCTGGGTTTGTACTATCAGCAGGAGCGGTATAGGTATCAGAAAGGTCAGCGGGGTCTATGCCTACAGCCCAAGAACAACGGAACACCTGTGGTTCAATAGATTCTATTACTTCGAGCAATATAGTCCGTTTTGTGGCATTTGCAATTGTTGTTTGAAAATCCATTAATTAATACCTCTACGAAAGATCGCCTAATTACTTAGATCATACATGAGATTATTGACTTGCATCGCAACCTGTAACAGTATACGTCCCCTTTCGAGTGGCTTAAAGAGAGTAATATTCATATTGGTCAACAATGACCATTCATAACAGGCGAGGAATACGAGGTGACGTATGGCTGAGTACAAAGATCTAGCCGAACGCACGATTGCAACTTTTGTTCAGGCCGCCGTTGGTGCCATGGGTACTAACAGCGTAATGGACTTAGGAGTTGATAACTGGAAGATGATTGTTGCGGCAGGAGTTTCTGCGGCAGTTGCAGTTATCAAAGGTTGGGTTGCATCGAAGTTTGGTGATCGCTCTCCGTCGATGATGTCGTAGGACACCAAAAGACATACAATTCTATACTTTGCTGTATAGGATTAGCAGGTATCATTACTAGCAACTAGGACTTATGTCTGATATGGGGTTGTTATGGATGAAGATCTGCGAAAACGTCTAAACGAGGTTGGGGAATTACTTTCGCAACCTCTGGAAGAGACGAATGCTGGGGCAAACCCAGATGTAAGCAGTAATGTCATTGATAGCGCTAAAAAGGCGACTGATAAAGTCACAAGCCTAATTGACAAAATCAAAGACAATATTGCTTATGTCTTGGGTTTGCCTGCGGCAGTTTCAGGAGCCTTTGGCTTCTTATGGCAGTCATCTGGGGAAGAGGCCGCTTTAGACTATAAAGTTCAGCAATTGGAAACCGCAGTAGCGGAATTGAAATCAGAGAATGATCTTCTTGGCGGAGGAACGAAGAATTTTTCTTTGGATATGAGCGGTGCACCGGGAGGTTCAGTCACCGTTATTATCGTCGCCGCTGGATTAATCATTTTAATAGGACTTCTTTTCTGGTACCAGAGTAAACGCAAAAAGAGGTAGTCCGATGCGTCGCCTCGCTGGTGCCCTGTTCGCAGGTGCGTTATTCTTTTCAGCCTGCTCTTCGGGAGGTTCTAATACCTCTAACTCTGTAGACGAAACCACTTCTACGACGATTGCGCCAATAGTTCTTGAAGATGTTCCTTTAGCGGATCATTCCATTCCTGAATATGCGGCATCAGAAGATACGTTTTCTTTTGCAAACTTTGGTGGCGGTGAAGCACCAGCAGACTTGACAGTCAATATGACTCGTCGTTTGTATGGCGATTCGCAAGTTTGTTCAGATGTAACAGATGGACAATGTACCCCTTATCCTGTGATTCTTCAATTGATGTCTCAGGCAAATAAGTCAATGCGTGGTGGACTCTGTGAAGGTTTAGCCGTTCTTAGTTTGAGACTCGCAGGTGATGTCGAGACTTTGCTTTCCTATCAAAACGCTGACACTGTTAATTCGCTAATTAAAGAAGATCCAGCACTTCTATCTGAAATTGCATATTGGTATGTAACTCAGTTTGCATCAGAGGTTCAAGAAACCGCATCAGCCTTTTTAGAGAAATCTCCTGCCGAATTAGCACAAGTTTTGATGTATGACTTTGCGGAGGCAGAAAAAGGTAACCCCCACACTGGCTTCACTATTGGTATCTACTCCGATCAAGGTGGACATGCTGTAACTCCTTACAGGGTTGAAGAGATGCCTAGTGGTTATCGCATCTATATCTATGACTCGAATTGGCCGGGAGAAGAGCGCTGGATAGATGTATCTAAAGAGGGAACTTGGATGTACGCATTAGCGGCAACTAATCCCACGGAACAATCAGAAGCATGGTCTGGTGGAACTGGAACTATGGAATTGACACCTATGCGTGCTCGTTCTGGTCCGTTTACTTGTAGTTTCTGTCCTCAGGAAGAAGGAGCAGAATCAGGGACAATGCTGACTGTTGCCGCTTCTGGTAGCAAACAGATGTCTTTGAAGATTGAAACAGAATCTGGTCAGCGACTCGGTTATTACGATGGTGCATTTGTAAACGAAATTCCCGGTGCCACATACCGTTATTTGATTTCTGGTCCGAGCACAGCAGATCCCGTGTTGGTTTTCCTTCCACCGGGTATTGATGATTTCAGTGCAGATGTTGAAGAAATTCAAATGCCTGAAAAAGAAGAAGATAAACCAAAATCATCTAAAGATCGAATAGCAGAACTTATAGAAGAAAAAGTAGAAGAAGAAACCGAACAAAAGTTTTCATTGCTTGTTTTAAACGAGGAAAAATCAGTTCAGATTGAAGCAGTCATTGTTGAAGAAGAAGAACCAGAACGATGGGAACAACCAGATGAAACAGAAATCGTTGTGGAAGAAACTCAGTCACTTTTGGACTTCTCTGATGAAGCGATTGAAATC
>PVBE011556247.1_pt1 | contig 18224 bp, 14 predicted proteins | sample 1631181 | NCBI WGS metagenome assembly PVBE01 (sample SAMN08397723, study PRJNA350692) | Marine metagenome, whole genome shotgun sequencing project. | isolation source: water | place: Pacific Ocean | collected 2012-04
CTCGCGGGCAAGATCGACCAGCTCATCCTGAATCACCGGGAGATGTTCGGGCGCCAACTCCACCCCCAGGTCTCCGCGTGCCACCATGATACTGTCGGCCAGCTCCAGGATGCCCTCGATCTCTTCCAGTGCTTCGGGTTTTTCTATCTTGGCAATGATGTCGGCCTGCTTGCCGTGCTCGGTCATCAAGTCGCGCAATGTCTGTACGTCAGCTGCTCGGCGAACGAAGGAAAGCGCCAGGTAATCGACGCCGAGGTCGAGGGCGAACCGCGCATCCTCCTGGTCCTTGGCGGTCAGCGAAGGTGCCGAGAGATTGACACCGGGGAGGTTCATCCCCTTTCGGTCACTCAGCCGGCCTCCTTCGATCACCGTGCAGGTGATCTCGCTGCCGTCGATTTGGTCAACGCGGAGTTCGAGTAGCCCGTCAGCGAGGAGGATGCGATTACCGACGAAGACATCGGACGACAGGGCGTTGTAGCCCGAAGGAATCAGACCCGGTCGGCCCGGCACATCTCGTGTGGTGACGGTCACCGTCTGCCCCTCCTCCAGCTCGATGCCACCCCCCTCGAATTTGCCGGTACGGATCTTTGGGCCGCAGAGGTCGGCCAGAATGGCGATCGGCATGTTACGGTTCTTGGAGACCTGCTGGATGTAGCCGAAGGTCCGGCGGTGAGTTTCGTGATCGCCATGGGACATGTTCAGTCGAAACAGGTTGGCCCCCGCTTCGACCAGCTGCTCGATCAGCTCTGGGCTGTCGCTGGAAGGGCCGAGCGTGGCAATGATCTTGGTGCGTCGCCGTTTGAGTAGATGAACCGAAGTATCGATGGCCATGGCCGGCAAGATATTCGATTGTGATGTCTGCAACAACCTTCTATTGGAGAGGAACTTAGTGTTCGCGGTGATACGAGCCGCTCAGAGGCCAGAAAAGGGCGGGGCACGCTGTCGCGATATGGCGGCAAGCCTGGGCTGGGGGCTGTCAGCGGCGGTCGGGTCACTCCGGCAGTCGATGGCTGAGCAGGTCGAGGAAACGGCGAACATAATGGTAGGTCAGCCCCCAGAGGACGGGCTGATCGCTGGGCAGGACACGGACGGCCGGGCGCGGGCCGTAGGGAGAATCGAAAAACAGCTGATTGGCTGGCTCGAGCAGTCCGCTCAGCGGGAACCAGAATGCCTGCTGCACCTCGCCGGGATCGACCGACAACTGCGTTGCTTCGCGCAGGTGATAGACGTAGGCCGAGATGACCAGCGGTAGAGGATGACCGTCGACGTCGGCCAGCATTCCCAGGCAGTCGGCGCCGGGCCCGTCCAACCGAAGTCCCACCTCCTCGGTTGTTTCTCTTTCGGCTGCCGCCCGTGGAGTGGCGTCGGACTGGTCCATCGAGCCACCGGGAAATGCCAGGTGGCCAGACCAGAGGTCGCCGGGGTGCAAGGCTCGCTCGATGAGTAGCATCTCGGGGCCGTTGTCGCCCTCACGCAGTATCAGCGCAACAGCCGCTCGCCGTCGATCCCGCGCCACGATCTGTGTCGGCTGATGACTGCGCATCGCGGCGAGAATCATCGGAAAGTCGATCTCAGTCGTCGAAGGGCTCCTGCTTGGCCCATTCCAACATCTTGGATCGGTTGCTGGTGTCGGACCACATCCTGAGGATGTTGTGGATCAAATCGTGGACCTTGGGGGCCGGATAGAAGCGCTGACTACCGCCCGCACTGACGAGAATTCGTAGAGCACTCAGTCGATCTAGGCCATGCTTGATGGTCTCGGGGTCGAGCTGCAGGGCCTTTGCCGCATGCTCCTCGTCGAGTGGGTCACTGCCATGTTCGACCAGATATTGGAGCAGGGTGACCCTCTGCTCGGTAGGTGCCAGATAGCGCATCGACGCTTTGATGCGGAGAACTTGCTGACGAGCCATTTCATCCGGATCGACTCCCGGGGGAGCTGATGATTTGAGCTGGTCGCGGCGGATCTCCATCATCCGCTTCGTTGTCCGGGGGCTGAGCAGGACCGGATTCAGCAGCGCCTGGGTCGCTTCCGCCACGTTCTGCTGGATGTTGAAGAACTGATCCAGCTGAAGCAGTGAGATGATGTAGTCCAGATCGTGCGGTACGTTGGCGAGCACGAGGCAGCCGCCCTCATCCAGGCAGCGATTGTGAGCCCAGACCAAGTCCTCGAGGTCCTTGCCCTTGAGTGCCTGCGCGTCATGCAGGTCGAGCACGACCCGGCTGCCGGGTTCGGTGATCGCCTGGAAGGCATCCAGAAACAGGCCTTCAGGCTTTCCCGACAGCTTGACCTGGAGCACCCCGTTGACGTCAGCTTCGTGCGAGATATTCATCTGCTTGCGATTCTATTCTCTCCACGAGAATCCACGATTCAAGATCGCAAAATCACCCCTATATCCTGACAGAGGAGCGATCGAATAGCTACCTATCTCGCACTGCAAGTTGCCGCGCCGAGGTTGACTGGGCTGGCCAGCATCGATCGCATCAGGTCAGAGGATGCGGGTCCGCACCATGGAGGTCGCACCCGGAGGTTGGATTACTCCCTCAGCTGCTGCTGCAAGAGCTCCGAAACGATCTCCATGAAGTCACGTTCGGTGACGATTCCGACGAGCCGGCGGTCCTGGGTCACCACGGGCAGCGCGCTGATTCGATTGGCGCGCATCAGCTCGATGGCCTTGAGAGTGGTCGTCTCTGGGCTGACAGTGACCAGGTCACTGGCCATGATTTCGCAGACCGCAACTGGCTTACCATTTTGCGACGGCAGTCCGCCCTGTCCGAGGTAGCGCAGCAGCGTTCGATAGGAGACGAGGCCGACGAGCCGATGCTCATGATCTTCGACCGGAATGTGTCGGATCTTCTCCCAGTCCATCAGGCTGGCAACCAGGTCTACTGGCTCATCCTCCTGCACGGTGATCAGGTCCGTGCTCATGTACTGGTCGATCCGCATGTAATTGTGCTTCCAGCCGCCTCCTTCATTCAGTTCTGCTAGGCTCCAGCTGTGAACCGGCTGGTTGGTGTGCTGGCGGACGTGCATCCCGGCAACGATCGCGTTGAGTCGTTCTCCATCGGTGCTCTGGTTGTTTTCTCCCGACGCGAAAGACTTGAGCATCCACTGGGAGCCGGACTGACCTGACACGACCCGCTCTTCGATAACCCCGAGGTAGCGATCGATGTCCTGGCTGTCGATGTTACCGGCGACGAGCCCTTCCCGTGCCATCGGCAGCAGGTGCATGACGATCAACTCTCGCACAGGATAAGTCTGTCCGTTGCTCCAGATGAACTGGGCGTTCAGCCCAGCGCGCGCCGCGGCGGTGAAATTCGCCTTCACGTCTTCATATTTGAAATGATCCCGGACATCGTAGTTCTGCGCCGCCATCGCGCTGATCAGCCCGAACCAGAATGCGGCATTGGCCATCTCGTCGAGTGGTGTGGGACCCGCTGGCAGGATACGGTTCTCGATTCTCAGGTGCGGTATGCCATCGGTCACGCCGTAACAGGCTCGGTTCCAGCGCCAAACGGTGCCGGAAAAAAGTCGCAGAGCGTTCAGGTCGGGCGCGATCCCGTGGGCCAGCTTGTCGAACGGATCTTCGTCGAGATCGGTTCCGAGGACCGCCTTGAAGCGAGCGACGTCTTCCTGGAACAACTCGACAACCGATTTGTCGCACCATTTTCGGCCGAAGCTGACACGCGGGCTGCGGTCCCGCAGATGATGACCCGAGATGCGGGTGTCGACCGCCTGCTGGAATAGCGCAATTCGTGTCTCGCGCCACAAGCGTCGGGAGAACAGCATCGGTGAGAAGGCCGACACTGCTAGCACGGGGGCTGCGAGGACCTGAGAGATATTGTAGAAACTCGGAAATTCCTCAGCGGTGACCTGGAAGTGGACCTGAAAGCTGGCGTTGCAGGACTCGACCATCACCGAGTCGTGCTTGACGATCAACTCGTCCATCCCTCGGATCCGAAACTCGTAGTCTCCTCCACGCAGCTGCTGCGTGAGCGCCCGATTGAGAGCGAAATAACGAGGAAGCGGGGTCATGTTGGACAAGGCCAGGTCCGACTTGCGGATCGTGGGCAGGATGCCGGTCAGCAGCACCTCGGTGTCGTGTCGTTGCGCAACTGTTCGTGCGACGGAGACGACGTCGAGGATCTGGTCCTCCATACAGCTGAGGCATTTGCCGCCCCATTCCCGGGGCGGGAGGTTGGCCTCGAGATTGAACAACGCCAGCTCGGTGGTGAAGCGGTCGTCGTTGATCTCATCGAGGATCTTGGTCGACACCGGCGCGGGGCGCCAACTCTTGTCGATCAGAAACATCTCTTGTTCCGCACCGATCCGCCGGACGTCGGTCTCTATCATCTCGTCCGCGAGGATCTTTTCCAATGCGCGTAAGTCATTGAGCAGCTGGCGCATGAAGTTGCGCAACTGCTCTCCCTCTAGAGTTCCATCGTCGACGTCGTGCTGGCCCATGCTGCAACTATACCATTCCCGGATACTGTCAGGCAAAGTGCGGGATGCTCTGGTTCGTGCAGATTTTTAGTGCCATAACAGTCGAAAGGACGTATAAGAAGGTATAGTGACTTTTATGGGGGTGGGCCATGAGGACTCTCGACACAATGACCATGGGATGGGTCGACAGGCATTTTGTCACTGGCGGGTCGATCATCGGCCGCGAGCACGTTCGGCTGCACAAGAACAACCAAGATGGCCTGGCAATCTCGAAGACGAGCGGCCTGATCGTCGGGGTCGTGACCGATGGGTGCTCAGCCGGGCGCTGCAGTGAGGTCGGTGCCCGGCTGGCCGCCGCCTGGTTGGCCGCTTGGGTGCCCACCTACTGGAGGCGCGGTTTTGGCGACAATGACGCCGGCAGGGTGCACGCGGTGATCGACGGGTTACTGGACTACTTGCGACAGGTCGGGAACTCGCTGGGACCGGATCGCCTCGAAGAAACGGTCGGGGACTACCTGCTGTTCACCCTGCTCGTGGCGGTGGTGGATCAGCGGACGACCTGCATCTTCGGTGTGGGTGACGGCGTCTGGTCGGTCAACTGCAGGCGGAGCGTGATCGACCCCGGACCGGAGAATGCTCCGGCCTATCTGGCCTACCGCCTGCTGGATCATCACGACTATCCGTATCCGGAGCGTCTTGAGCCGACGCTATACCTGAGAACGCCGACGGAAGAAGTCAGATCGCTGATCATCGGCACTGATGGTCTGGCCGATCTCGGCAGGGGAGGGCTCAATCCGTTCAGCTGGAACAAGCGTTACATCGACAACCCGATGCAACTACAGCGTCGCTTGGTCGTTCTTGGAGAGCACCGACGAATGCTGCCCGACGATACCTCGATGGTACTCATCCGGCAAACACCGAGGAGCGAACAATGGAGGTCTTGATCGCTGGAAAGAAGGCTAGGCTGGGCCCTCGAAAGCTGATTGGGCAGGGGGGCGAGGCGTGCGTCTACAGGTGGCGTCACCTCGCCGTCAAGATCTACCATCCGATGGCCAAGCGGTGCCTGGCGCGTAGGATCGCCAAGATCAAGCAGTTCCCGGCCGGCCTGCCGGAGCCTGTCCTCGGTCCGCTGGACGTGGTCAGCGACCCATCCGGCCGCGAGGTCGGCTTCACCATGCGCCGTGTGGAAGACGTGGAGGACCTGCGCCGGCTGAGTCAGCGTCTCTGGCGCGAGGGAGTGGTGCCTAATCGGGTGGTGGTCGATCGCTTGAGTCAGCTGCACGAAGCGCTCGGTGAGCTGCATCAGAGTGGGGTAGTGGTCGGTGATCTCAACGACAGTAACGTGGTCTTCGATCCACAGCAGGTCTACCTGATCGATGCGGACTCGATGCAATACGGCCGCAATCGCTGCGAGGTTGGCCACCCGCGTTTTCTCGATCCCGCTCTCTACGGCATCGATCTTGCCGCGCATGGGGGATTCACGGCGGGCTCAGACTGGTACGCGTTCGCGGTGCTTCTGTTCAGCAGCTTGCTCTACGTGCACCCGTTCGGCGGAGTGCACCCCGACTACCCGACTTTGCTGCGCCGCGCTGAGGCGCGACACAGCTTGATGCGAGGTGACGTACAGATGCCGAAGTCAGCGCAGCACTGGCGGACCCTGCCCGATCAGTTGTCGGGCTGGTTCCTCTCTGTATTCGAAAACGACCGGCGAGATGCATTTCCGGTACATCTGCTCGACGTCGTCTGGACACGCTGTGGCTGTGGTGTGGAGCATGCTCGTTCGGCCTGTCCGGAGTGCACTGACACGGTTCCTGTGCCAGCCTCGCAGGTCACCCGGAGTGCGGGCTCCTGCCGAGCATTAACGATTCACCGGAGCGACGGGAGGATCTTGAGTGCCGCGGCTGAGGGAAGGCTGAGGTATGCCTACGAGGCGGGCGGGGTGGTCTACCGTGAGAACGGCCAGCGGGTGATGGCCCAGGAGGTCTCCCCGGGGATGCGCTTCGTGATCGCTGGTGATTCGACCTACGTCATCTGGCAGGGTCAGGTCGTCGAGATGCGCAACGAGAGGGTCGTCTGGCGCACCGCGACAGCGATGTTCGACGCCTGCGAGGATCGCTGTTTCGTCCTGCGGGACGATTGGCTGGTCGAGGAGCGCAGTGGCTCACGGATTGGCCGGATCTTGGCCGGACAGACCTGGTTCCGCGTGGGGGCCGAGCTGGGGTATGGTTTTTATCAGGCGGGTCAGATCACGGTCCACTTCCTGTTCCGGACCGATCGTCCCGGCCTGACCCAGATCGATCTTCCGCACCTGCGGGGCCGGCTGGTCGACGTCCGGGTGGCCTTCGATCGGCGTCGGCTCGTCGTCGGATTTGTCACCGAACTGGATGGGCAGCGCACCGAGACCCTCACCCTGGTGGGGGACGACGGACGGATCGTTGCCAGCATGGCTGGTCCTGTCGATCGCGGATTGGCTTTGAGCAACGGGCAACTACTCCAGGCCACCGACGAAGGACTGCTGCGCGTCCGCGCGGACAACCCGCGTGGTGTGCTCACGCCGACTGAACTGTTTACCGACACCGAACCATTTGTCGCCGCCGACTCGGGGTTGCTGCCCGGGCCGGACGGCACGGTCTATTTGATTTGCCCTCGCGAGATCCTGCAGCTTTCACTCGCCTGAAAGGAGGTCCTGATGTTGCCGACACCCAGATTCTACGATGACACCGACGTGGAGCGACTCTACATGGAGCGCGCCGCAGAGGTTGCAAAGCAGGCGGTCACCTACCGTGAAGCGCACGGGGTGGCACCAGCCGGTGGCGATCGTTTTCGAGTCGCCGCCTTCGGCATCGACTGTCAGATAGGCTTCTGCACTCCGGGGGCCAGCCTGTTCGTTCCGGGTGCAGTCGATGACACCCAGCGGGCGATCCGCTGGCTGTATCGCAACCTGGACCGTATCAGCGGGCTGCATTTTTCGATGGACACCCACCGCGTGTTCCAGATCTTCCATCCGGCCTGGTGGACCGACGCCTCGGGTAAGCATCCCGACCCGTTGACTCCGATCAGCTACGATGATGTGCGCCAGGGGCGCTGGATTCCGCTGGCCTACCCCAGAGAGTGTCTCGAGTACTGCAAGAAACTGGAGACTGCTGGCAAGTACGTGCTGACGGTCTGGCCCTTCCATACCCTCCTCGGGGGAGTCAGCCACGCGCTGGTGCCGGCGCTGATGGAGGCCAGTATCTTCCATGCGGTCGTCCGGCGTTGTCAGACCCACTTCGAAACCAAGGGGACTCACGCGATGACGGAGAACTACTCCGTCCTCTCACCCGAGGTCACCGAACTGTGCGGGCAGCCGGTGGGAGGCTTCAATGCGGCGTTCTTCAGGATGTTGATGGACTACGATCGGATCTACATCTTCGGCCAGGCCAAGAGTCACTGCGTGCTCTCGACCTTGTCCGACATCCAGACCAAGATCGAGGCGTCCGATTCCCGCTTGGCGGACAAGGTCTGGATTCTGGAAGACGCGATGAGTCCGGTGCCCGCTCCGCCGATCGATCCGCTGCCCCGCGAGCTGGACTTTCCCCGCGTCGCGGAGGAGGCGATGGACCGCTTTCGCCGAGCAGGGATGCACATCGTCAAGACGACTGACCCGATCACCATCGATGATGAGGAGGAGACCGATGACCAAGCAAGCAACCAAGCCGTCTCAGTCAGCACAACTCAGTAATCTGTTTCAAAAAGCCTCGAGCCAGGGGGTCATCAGCGCGGGCACGCATTCCTTGCTGACCGGCCACATGGGTGATGTCGTGATTGCAGGGGCTGCCGGCAAGGCGCTCGAGGAGATCGTCGCAACCGACGTGACCTTGATCACGGTGATCATCGATGCCTCCTCCAGCATCGCCTACTCTCGGCTGGAGAAGGCGGTGCGGGAGGGGCAGCGAGCGATGCTCGATGCGTTTGCCGGTAGCAAGCAGGCGGACGAGATCTTGGTCGCGACCTGGACCTTCAACACAAATGTCAAGGTGATGCACTCCTACGTCCCCGTGTCCGAGGCTACCCGGCTGACGGCCAAGAACTACCGCGGATACGGCTGCACGGTGCTCTATGACGCCTGGTGCGACGCATTGGCCGCCAACGTGGCCTACGCCCAGCAGCTGCGCGATGGGGGGACTCCCTGCCGCAGCGTGGTCGTGGTGATCACTGACGGCGAAGACGTCGGCTCAGGCCGGCGCCCGGTAGAGTGCAAGCAACTTTCGCAGGACCTGCTGGGCTCAGAGCAGTTCATTCTCGGGTTCGTCGGGGTGGGTAGAGAGGCCGATTTCCGCCAGGTAGCGCGAAATATGGGCATCCCATCCGGCTGTATCATGGTGCAGAAGAACTCGACCCCCAGCGCGCTGCGGCAGGTGTTCCAGATGGTCAGCCAGTCTGCCATCCGGGCCAGCCAGGGTCTTGTCAAGCCCGGTGTGAACGCGGGATTTTTCCAGCCATAGTATGGAGCGGGTCGGCGTGGTAAAAACACGCTGACCCGTGTCCGACATGTATCCACGACCAGCGGTCGCCGTTGATCTGGTGGTATTCACCATTATCGACACCGACCTGAAGCTACTGTTGATCTCCCGCAAGGAGCCTCCGTTCAAGGGACGGTGGGCCATTCCGGGCGGCTTTGTCAGGGTGGGACGGACGGCCCGAAGCCAGGGCGAGTCACTCGAGTCTGCCGCTCAGCGCGAGCTGTCCGAGGAGACCGGGCTTCCCGAGGGGGCGGTCTACCTGGAGCAGCTCTACACCTTTGGTCGACCAGGCCGGGACCCACGGACCCGTGTCCTGTCGGTGGCCTACTATGCCCTGGTCCGACCGACCCTGGCGCCGTTGGTTCATGCCGGAGGAGACGCGGCTGACGCGGGCTGGGTATCGGTTACCGAGTTCCCCCGCGGCAAGCTGGCCTTCGACCATGCCGAGATTCTCGAGATGGCACTCGAGCGCATCCGCGGCAAGATCGACTACACCGACATCGCCTTCGAACTGGTGCCCGAGACGTTCAGCATCAGCGAATTACGGGCGGTCCATGAGGTGATCCAGGGCACCAGCTACGATCCGGGCAACTTCCGTCGTCGATTCCTGCGGATGCAGACCGACGGGATCATCGAGCAGGCGCCGGGAAAACGGATCACCGGCAAGCGTCCTGCGCGGGTCTATCGATTCGTCGGCCGCTAAGGCTGAGCCTGGGTCAACTGGGGGGGATGCAGCAGGGCGTCTTTCATGCCGCAGTGGCTGGAAGAACGGTATCCGGTGCCAGGCAGCTCGAGGTGATGCCAGCGAGAGGCCAAAAAGTAAGGGACGAGGCGCTTTACGCCTCGTCCCTTGTTACTTCACTAAGGTGTTTCGTGACCGGTCTTACTGGATCGGGTTGGCGAAGTACTTGTCGCTGTTGGATTCGTCAGCGTTGTTGCTGTCGTCACCATCAGACTTGCCCGCGTCGCCGCCGCCGCCACCGCTACCGATGTCGCCGCCGCCGCCGCCACTCGGGTCGCCGCCACCGCCGCCACCGTCACCGGGGGGGGTGTATTGATTGGTATAGGATGGATCGGTGCCGCCACCGCTCGGATCGCCACTACCGGGAGGGCCTGCTTCGTCATCTAACAGATGACCGATGCCGGGAGGAGGTCAGGTGTAGCCCATTTCGACCGCGACAAAGCCCATTGCGAGGGCTGCGACGATCGCCAGGTAGACTAGGTTCTTCATCTTTTTGCTCCAGTTCAGCGGGTGACGGCTGCGATTTGCTTTCCTATGCTCGGCTAATGTGCAACCCCTGTGCCATATAGTGCAGAATGCCGTATAAAATTTAAGTAACCGCTGTAAAGGTGGTTATGGCTTATCCTCCCTGGGTCGCCATCTTCTGCCAGGTTACCGTTTGGGAAAGATGCTACCAAACGGTAACGTCTGGCCTCGTGGGGGGAGTCGGCGACCACGATCGGCCCTGCCTCCGGGGGCCGGGTACCGAATCTAGCTGCCCATCACGGCGAAAGTGACGACGGCCCTGGCGACGCGCTTCTCGCCCTGAAAAACCTCGCCATCGGCGATGACCAGGCGGCGGCCCTTGCCAATCAAGGTCCCCTTGGCGGTCAAGCGGCCAGGCTTGGCGGGCGAGAGCAGGTGGACGGTGACCGATGCCGGGACGACATTAGCCTCGGCTGCCCTGGCTGCAGAGACCTCGCAGAGGGTGGTCAGCACGGCAAAATGGATCATCCCGGGCATAATCTGATGCTCGGGTCTTGTGTCGAGAATAATTGTATGGGGCTCGTCCCCGGGGTGCATTCCTAGCCATCCGTTGAAACTCATGGGTCGCTCTCTTTTCTTGGGGGCAGCATGTCGCGAGGATCGAACCGGATCAGCAGGACGATGGGCTTCTAAGCGAACAGAACCACGCTTCTCGGGCCCACTCTTCGAACCAGGCTCTCAGCTCGGTTATGAGCTGCTCCAGATCGATGCCGGGCAGGGTCGCGCTGACATCCAGCGCTTCGCCCAGTGTCCGGCCGTCTCTGATTTCGCTGAGTAGCTGGTACTGGGCCTGGCTGTCCAGTTGCTTGCGCCAGACCGTGTGGTTCTTGCGCCAGACCGCGATCCACGATGGTTTGGGGCGGGGCAACTGCATCGAGCGGCCCTCCCGGACGGCCGTGATAACTGCGTTGACTGGGTGGCCCAGCTCGAACAAGGCCAGTGCCGGACTCAGCTCGAGCCGCACTGACGGCCACGAGTCGAGCGGGATGGCCAGCATGTCGTGCACGCCGATGGGTGTCTTGGTCGGCGCATCGAAAATGTCCTCCATGGCCCGCTCGACTCGAGCAATGTCGGTGACGAGTTCTCGGTGGGGCACCTGGCTGGCTTGCTCCCGCAGGAAGTTGGGGAAGTGAATACTGAGGTCGGCCAGCGTCCAGCTCGTAGGTGGGTGGGTGATGACGTATTCATGGCACAGTTGAGTAAACCGCTCCTGCCCCGTCACCTGTCTCGTGGTGGGGTACTCCTCGGCCATCACGTCGATCAGGCGCATGAAGTCGGAGTCGTGGTAGACCTGCAGGCGCTGTTTTGCCGACATCTGGCGGGAGGGACGGACGATCTGGTCGATCTCTGGAGCTCCGTCACCACTCGCCACCCCGTCCGGGTGGCTGATTCGCTCCTGCATCCACCGCTGGATCTGCTCCAGGTGGCTTGGATTATCGGACATTGGGCGATTCGGCTGTGCGACGAAACGCTGGAGCCTTGAGCACCTCGTCGTGTACCAACCCGAATTCGGGGATGTCGTCGTCCCACTCCAACAATGTGGATCTGCCGCCGCTTCGCTGGTGGACAAAGCCGTAGTAGTCCCAGACCTCGTCGATCACGTGATCGTTATGGGTGTCGATGCAGTGGGTTCCTTTATCGGTGTGCCCAGCGAGGTGGATCTGGACGACCCGCTGATACGGATATTGGCCGAGGTACTTCAACGGATCCAGGTCGTGGTTGCGGCAGTTGACGTAGACGTTGTTGACGTCCAGCAGCAGGGCGCAGTCGGCTTGTTCGGCCATTTCCCGTATCCAGACCTCCTCTGGCATGTTCGATGCCGCGAAGGTCAGGTACGTCGAGGCGTTCTCCAGGACCAGCGGGCGCTCCAGGTAGTCCTGCACGACCCTGACTCGATCGACGACGTGGGATAGGGTTTCTTCGTTATAGGGGATAAGCCGCAGGTCGTGCCCGTTTCGGCCTGCCACTCCGGTCCAGCAGATGTGGTCACCGAGCCAGGCCACGTCGATCCGCTCGGCCAGCGCCTTGAGCAGCCGGAGGTACTCGAAGTCGATCGGATCGGTGCTACCGATCGACAGCGATACCCCGTGCATCACCATCGGATAGCGCTCCGCGATCTGGTCCAAAACCCACAGGGGGCGCCCGGCGGTGCGCATGAAGTTCTCCGAGATGATCTCGAACCAGTCCACCTCGGGCCAGGATCCGAGAATGTGATCGTAGTGGACGGTGCGTAGTCCGAGCCCCAGGCCGAGGTCCGGCAGGTCCCACTTGTTGGGGATCATCTCAGTTACCATGGCCGACGGTGCAGCCGCCCTGGCCCTTGCAGTCGTTCTTTCCCTTGCAGGCATGACGGTCCTTGACCTTGCAGCCACCATGGGCCTTGCAGTCGTTGGCCACGGTCGCGCAGCCCCCCTTGCTCTTGCAGCTGTTCTGGGCCCGGCAGTCGTGTGCTGGGGTGCGGCATCCGCCTAGCCCCTTGCAGCTGTTGAGGCCCTTGCAGGCATGTTTCTCACGTTTCTGGGCCGCTTGCGGGTGCTTGTGCAGCCGAGGTTCGCTCCGCTGAGCAGTCCGCCCATCACAGCGAGAACCATCGCGTTGAAGTCACGCCGGTCGAGCATCATTGCTGTTTCCCTCCAGTATGCGGCCCCCGATGGTCGAGTCCGGCGATCGGATTCTTGGCGCCGTGTGAGATTGCGCTGAGCAGCAGGAACTCAGTCGCGGCCAGGCGGCAGCCGGATCCGGTGTCCGGGGCATAATATCACGCGAACTTGACAAATCTTTGGCGGATGGTAGACATGGGTTGTGACGCAGCGCGCTAGATGCGGTGCGGCATACCATAAGCCGTGGAGGGCATTATGTTTGCATTCCTGATCAGGCGCCTTAAGGCCCTGGACATGATCCCGTATATGTCAGAAACCGAGCGTGTGGCCTTGGCGGCTGGCACGGTCTGGGTCGACGGGGAGTTCTTCTCCGGAAAGCCGGATTTCGACAAGATGCTGGCCGAGTCCTATCCGCATCTGACAGAGCAGGAGCAGGCATTCCTCGACGGCCCGGTGGAGGAACTGTGTGCGATGATCGATGACTACCAGATCTACCGCACCCGGCAGGTTCCTGAGGAGGTTTGGCACAAGATAAAGTCCGAGAAGCTGATGGGGCTGATGGTCCCTCGGGAATATGGCGGCCTGGGTTTCAGCAGGTTGGCGACCAGCGGGGTGCTCGGGAAGCTCTGCTCGCGCTCCTTGCCGGTGGCGATCTTGGTTGTGATTCCCAACTCTCTGGGGCCCAGCGAACTGCTGTTGCACTATGGGACCGCGTACCAGAAAGAACACTACCTACCTCGGCTGGCCAGCGGAGAAGAGTTGCCCTGTTTCGCACTTACAGAGCCGGGAGCTGGCTCCGACGCCGCGGCGATGACCTCATCGGGTGTGGTCTTCGAGGCGTCCGACGGGAGCCTCAAGGTCCGGCTGACCTGGAACAAGCGCTACATCACGCTAGCTCCTATCGCGACCTTGTTGGGATTGGCCTTCAAGCTACGCGACCCGCAGAACCTTCTGGGGCGAGGAACCGAGCTGGGCATCACCTGCGCGCTGGTGCCGACCGACCTGCCTGGCGTACAGATCGGGCGGCGGCACGATGCGATGGGGATCCCGTTCGAGGTCGGGCCGACGCAGGGTGATGGGGTCGAGATCTCGGTCGACCAGATCATCGGTGGGGCGGAATATGCGGGGCGAGGCTGGATGATGCTGATGGACTGCCTGTCGGCCGGGCGAGGGATATCCCTGCCGGGTAACGCCGCGGGCGGCGCCAAGCAGATGACCCGGCTGATTGGTGCCTACAGCGCGGTTCGCGAGCAATTTGGCCTGCCGATTGGCAAGCTGGAGGGCATCGAGGAGCCACTGGCGCGGATCGCGGGCAAGAACTACATCATGAATGCCGCCCGGGTCTACACCTGTGGAGCGGTCGACGCCGGACACAAGCCGTCGGTCATCTCGGCTATCATGAAATACCAGATGACCGAGATGTCTCGTCAGATGGTCAGTGACGCCATGGACATCATGGGCGGTGCGGGGCTCTGCAAGGGGCCGCGCAACCAGCTGGCCGAAGGGTATGCAGGCGCGCCCATCAGCATCACGGTCGAGGGAGCCAACATCCTGACCCGAACGTTGATCATCTTCGGTCAGGGGGCCGTGCGCGGGCATCCGTACGCACAGGCTGAACTGGATGCTTTGATCGCAGAGGATCCGAGCGCCTTGCGCAAGGCGCTGTTCGGCCACCTCTGGTTCAGTACTGGCAATCTGCTGCGGGCGGGGTGGCACAGTCTGTTCAGGGGTAGGCTGGTCCGATCTCCGGTGAGCGGGCCCACCGCCAGGTACTACCGTAAGCTGAGCTGGGCTTCCGCCTGCTTCGCTGTGCTGACCGATCTGGCGATGCTGGGGTACGGCAGCCAGCTCAAGAGAGCGGAAAAGCAGGCCGGGCGTTTTGCTGATGCCATCTCCTGGATGTATCTGGGGTTCGCCTGTCTCAGGCGCTTCGAGGCTGAGGGTCGTCGGGCCGAGGATCTGCCGCTGGTCGACTGGGCTTTGCAGACCAGCCTGCACGAGATCCAGTTCGCCTTCGAGGGAATCTTGATGAACTTCAAGCGGGGTATGATCGGCATGCTGCTGAGGGGCCCGCTGTGCTTCTGGGCCAGAATTCAGCGCATCGGCAACCCGCCAAGCGATCGACTCGGCGGGCGATTGGCGCGGATCATGCGCGAGCCCAGCGCGCAGCGTGACAGGCTGACCGAGGGGGTCTACCTGTCGCAGGATACCGGCGATTCAGCGGGACGAATGGAGCACACGTTTCAGCTGGTCTGGGAGAGCCGGCCAGTGGTGGCCAAGCTCCGCAAGGCGATCAAGGATGAAACGCTGGCCGAGGCTCCGCTGTTCGAGCTGATCGATCCGGCGGTCGAGTCGGGCCTGATCGATGCAGCGGAAGCTGCCCAGCTGCGCGACGCGCTCGCCGCTCGAGAGGACCTGATCCAGGTCGACAGCTTCACGCTGCAGGAGTACCTCGGGTTGGCGCCGGCGCGCGCCCACCGAACGGAAGGGCCGAAAGGGGTCTGCGTGTCGGCGTAGATTCAGCGGGTCGATTCGAGGCGAGTTGAATACTGGCTGGGAAGGCGGAGGCTCCGTTGATCCTCCGCCTGTCAGTTTTGGCGTTACTCTCCGCCGCCGCTGCCCTTCTTTTTACGCTTGCGGCCGCCAGAGCCCCTGTCGCCATCCTTCTTGGTCACCGGACCTCGCCATGTGACGTCGGCGATGGGGTCCGTGCGTTTCCGCCAGTCGATCGCCTTGGCCACGGTCAGGCGTAGCTTGGTCAGGGTCAACCCCGGAGAAATGATCGTCATCTCCAGATTCTTGCCGCTGCGTTGGTCGGGTCGGGGGATGCTCTTGACCACCTTGTTGCTCTGCAGCGATCGCCAGAGCTTCAGCACCTTCAGTCGCTTGGGAGAGTCGGTCAGCGCAACGGTGACCTTGCCGATCACGATTGAGTTGGTGATCTTGACCGTCTTGTGAATCGAGGCTAGGCCCTTGGCGAGCTGGTTCAGCATGAGCTGCTGGTTGGGCAGGACCCACACCGTCAGCAGTTTTTTCTTCAGCTGCAGGTCGAGCTTGATCTGTTGGGTCAGGTCGCCGAGGTTCTCGGCCGGGTTCTCCACCTTCAGTGCATCTGACTTGTATGTCAACTTGAAGGTGATCGGCGTCAGCTTCGGCTCGAATCCCCGCTTCTCCGCGCCCTCGTCTGCGAACGAGGGGGTCATCAACAGGCAGCAGATCGCCAAAGTCATTAGATATCGTGTGTTGTGTGTCATTGCTCCAATCCTCTTTATTTACCCGCTGGGCGTACAATACCCGATCTGCGACACCAGCGCCACCCCTCCAGAGCCAAGTAGACATACAGTGGCAGGTACTGCAGGGGGCGGATCCACCACTGGTCAGCGTCCTGGATGAAGTAGCAATAATGCAAGGCTACCAGACCGGTCCAGGCAATCAGCGGGCCGAAGGGGCGGACGACGAGCAGGGGTAGCAGCCAGGTGACGTACCAGGGATCGACAACCGGTGAGAGCAGCAGCAGGAGTGCCAGCATGCCGAGCAGACGATCCAGTAGAATCGGCAAGCTTGTTTCTTCGCGGCAGAAGCAGAACCCGGCAAGCGCCAGCAGAAGGGCGGCGGCGGCCGCCCGGGCGCCGCGTGGACCGAGTGGGATAGCCAGCAGGCTGTACAGACCGGCGTTGAACTCCCACTGCTTGCCGAAGGTGGTCAGCCCCGAGACCAGGTCTGGACCGGCATCGGCAAAGGGTAGCAGACCAATCGCCAGGACCAGCAAGAACAGCGCCAGACCGCCCCGCCCCATTCGCCGTAGCAGCAGCGGCAGCAGGACCAGAGCAAACAGCTTGGAGAGGACTGTCGCGGCCAGCGCGCCAGCCGCCAGTCGGACCCGCTCGGCAGCCAGCAGGTACAGGCAGAGGCTGAGGAACAGTAGCGCCAGAGCATCGTGGTGGCCAGTGCCGGCGAACTCCTTGATCGCCAGCGGACTCCAGGCGTGGAGCAGCAACCAGTGGATCGGAGCGTCCAGCCGCCGCAGGGTGCACAACAACAGCAGCATCGTGGCGAGTTCGATCATGCACAGCAGGAACTTGTAGAGCACGAAGCTCTCAGGCGAGATCACGTGCGCGCCCCCGAACAGCCACTGGCAGAAGGGGGGGTAGACGGTTTTCACACCCGGGTAGTTGATGCCAGCGAAGTTCTTTTCGGTCGCACGGTTCTCGTTGGCCAGCTCGACCAGACGTCCCAGGCGTTCACGCTCAGACGACGAGTAGGCGTCTAGCGGCCGCCCGTTGGACGCGTCATAGACCTCCTGGGGACTGAAGCGATACGGGTTCTCGCCGGCGGCGGTGACCCGCCCGTCCCAGAGGAAGCGATGCACGTCATCGTCATGGATCTGGGCCACTGGCAGGAGCAGTCCGCGAAACAGCAGGCCGAAAACGAGAATAGCGGCGGCCAGCTGGATGGGTCTGTCATCGATCCTGCGAGCGATCCAGAGTGCGGCCAGTTGGAGCGCGAAACACAGTCCGAACCAGATCAGGAAGCGGGGGATCACCTCGCTGTCGAGCGAGAGATTGGCCGCTAGCTGCCAGTACAGCACCGAGCCGACCAATCCCAGCCCCGCGAGTGCGCACAGACGCTTCATCCCCATATGATACATTGACTTCCGTGGCCCTCCCGAGATAATCGCGCCTCCCTTTCCAAGGAGTGTGACATGTCAGAGCCGGCCCTGGCCGATGACCTCGATCTGATGAAGGAAATCGTCTCGCTATGCAAGCAGCGGGGCTTTGTTTTCCAGTCCAGTGAAATCTACGGTGGGCTGAAGAGCTGCTACGACTACGGCCCAATGGGCGTCGAGTTGAAGCGCAACATCATGAACGAATGGTGGCGCGCCATGGTCTATCAGCGAGAGGACGTGGTCGGGTTGGACGCTTCGATTCTGATGAACTCCCGGGTCTGGGAGGCCTCGGGCCACCTGGACGGATTCACCGATCCGCTGGTCGACTGTCACAACTGCAAGGAGCGGTTCCGCGGAGACCATGCGCCGCAGGTTGCCGTGGGCACCGAGGTGACCTACCTGCAGGGCGGTAAGAAGAGGGGCAAGCAGCTGACCGGCCAGGTCGATGAGCGGGGCTACGTCTGCCCGGCATGCGGGGGGACCGACCTGTCGGACGAGCGGCAATTCAATCTGATGTTTCGCGCCAACATCGGCTCGGTCGACCCGATGGACGAGCTGGCCCAGGCGCTGGCCGGCAAGGCGCTGCCGCTGAGCGAGGTGCGGTCGCTGATCGACGAGAAGGTCAGGCAGTCCGCGGTCTACCTCAGGCCGGAGACGGCTCAGGCGATGTTCGTCCAGTTTGCCAACATCCAGCAGTCGCTCTCGATGAAGGTGCCGTTCGGCATCGCCCAGATGGGCAAGTCGTTTC
>PVBE011956310.1_pt1 | contig 18224 bp, 12 predicted proteins | sample 1631181 | NCBI WGS metagenome assembly PVBE01 (sample SAMN08397723, study PRJNA350692) | Marine metagenome, whole genome shotgun sequencing project. | isolation source: water | place: Pacific Ocean | collected 2012-04
AGATCGTGCGATCGGGGAAGGGATAGCGATCCAGGTCCTGCTCCAGGGGCCGCATCGGGTTGCGATGCACGGTCCCGTTGGCCTCCTTGACCCACAGGTTCTTGATTCCGGTGTAGTCCTCACCCGCCTCGAAGGCGTTCAGGAGCTCGACGAGCGCATCCTCACCATCGCCGCGGCAGACTACGTCGACGGCCTCGCCCTCGACCATCTCCGGGTAGAAGGTGGCGTGCATCCCGCCAAAGACTGTCGTGACGTTCGGGAACCAGCGCTTCACCCGCGAGGCGACCGCCAGCGCCCACAGGTGCAAGCCCGTGGTCACCGAGAAGCCGACGAAGTCCGGCTCGATCCGCTTGAGGGCCTTCTTGAGGTCGCGCTCCGCGTTCTCGATCAGGAGATGTGTCTCGTGCCCATGCTCACGGCAGAAGGCCGCGAGCGCCGTGACCCCCATGTTCACGAAGGGGTCCTTCTGGATGTAGACAATCCGCACGTGCTCTCCGACTTCAACGAAGGATAGCCCACGTCCTTCGGTGCCGCGACCGTTCAGCTGGGCGACGAGGACCTGGCGTCCGGGCCGCTTCCTGGCGTGGCCGCAGCCCTCCCCTGGAGTGCAGCCCGCAGCGCTCGACCAGGCTCTCCTCCCCCGTCGCGAGGACAGGAAACGCTGCAGGGCGGTCACATGATCTCGATGCCGACCTTCCTGAGGCTCCGGTATCCGGTGAACATCGCCGCCGAGAGATAGGCTCTCCGAATCACTCGATCCTTGGGGGTCTTGTTGCGGATCGCGTGCTTGAGGATGCTCGGGTGAAAGTAGTACTGGAGCTGCCGCTTCACGAAGCCCCACTTCATGTCCTCGGGGTCCCGGCCGTCGTCGAAGAGGTACTCGAACTGGTTGAACATCTCGGGGTTCCGGCTTGGCATCCGACCCTCCCGGGTCATCTCGTAGAAGAGCGCCGAGCCGACCTGCGGCGTGTACATGTTCATGCGGAAGAAATCGCAGTGCTCCATGCCATCGCGGGTGATGAGCGCCAGGTCCTCGTCCGTCTGCCCCGGCGCCCCGTACACGTGCGAGCCGAGGATCAGGACCCCGTTGCGACGCAGCGTCTCGGACGCCTTCTTGTTGATGTCGATCGTGGAAGCCTTGTTCATGTCCTTGAGCGCCTTGCGGCTGTAGGACTCGAAGCCGACGTTGACGAAGAACAGCCCCGCCCGCCGCATGATCGCGATGAGCTCGGGGTGCCGGGCGGCGGTGTCGGCCCGAAGGGCGCCGCCGAAGCTGATCTGCAGGTTGCGCCGGATCAGCTCCTCGCACAGCGCGTACATCTTGGCGTGGTCCGTCGCCATCATGTCGTCGGTGAACATCACCTCCTTGAAGCCCTGCCGCTTGATGAGCGCGAACTCCTCGAGGATGCGGTCGTTGCTGTAGTCCCGGTGCTTGCCCCAGTAGGTCGGCCGCGTGCAGAACTTGCAGTGGTACGGGCACCCTCGGACCGTCTCGATCGCCGTGCTCGGGTACCCCCGGCGCGTGATCGACGGGTAATGCGGCAGCAGGTCCCGCCGCGGCATCTTCATCGGGTCGAAGTCCTGCAGCAGCGCCCGCCGCGGGTTCACCACCGCCTGGCCGTCCTCGTCCCGCCACGCGATGCCCTCGATCTGGTCGACCGACTTGTCCCCCCGCCCCGCGAGGAACTCCATCAGCTCGGCGAAGGTCTCCTCCGCCTCGTACAGGACGACGTAGTCCAGACCGCTCTCGATGTACTCCTCGGGGAGGAAGCTCGGGGCCTGCCCCCCGACCACCGTGATGAGGCCCGGGAACGCCTCCTTCAGCTGCCGGCTGACCTCCTGGATGATCAGCGAGTCCGGGTAGAAGTTGTTCGTGAACGCCACCACGTCGGCGCCGAAGTTCTTCACGTGGTTGAAGAGGTTGTGGGACCGCAGCCGGTGCTTGGCGTTGTCCACGATCATCACTTCGTGCGGCGGACTGATCGCAGCCGCGCAGCTGGCGAGCGCCAGCGGCGGGAAGTTCGTCAGCATGAAGTTGGTCGTCTGCCAGTAACGCGCTGGAGCAGTCGACAGGATGACCCGCATGGCGGGCAGTGTAGCGCCTCGGCCTGCCGCCTCTACTTGTTGCCGCTTCCACCCATCGCGAGGGTCTGCCGGCCGATGACGAGCACCCCCAGCAGGAACGCGATCAAGAGGATCAGGCGCATGAACCCGAGGGTCCCCGACTTCTTCTTGGCCGCTTCGGCTTCCGCCGCGTCCTCGGCCATCGAGGCCCGCTTGCGGCGTTCCCACCGCTGCTGATCCGCGGACGCCGCCCGGGCTCGGGTCTCCTCGTCGTTGCGACGCGAGTGGGCCGCGCTGCCGCGCCCGGGACCGCTGGGGGCCTGCACCTCGATGCCCGAGGCGGTCCGCCGATCGCCGTACTGAGGTTTGTCCGAGCGGGTCTGCACGCCGACGTCTCCGGTCGCGGATGCGCTGCCGTCACCGCCGGAGCTGCCGCCCCCGCGGCCCGAACCGCGTCGTCCGCCGCTTCCGCCGGAGCCGCTGGAGCTTCCACCCCCGCCATCGACCGAACCGCCGCCGCCGCCGCCACCGTCGTTGCCGCCGCCATCGGGCCCGCCCCCGCCGCCGCCGCCACCGCCGCCGCCGCTGCCGAAGTCCGAGCCTCCGCCGGACTCCGCGGGGTCGTCGAAGCCGGCCCACTCGGCGCCGCCGAGCTGCTCTACCTCGTCCCCGGCAAAGCCGAACAGGGTCGCGATCTTGCCGCCGAACGTGACGACGATCGCGATGCAGATGATGGCGACCCCCACGAGGATGATGACGTACTCGCCCATCCCCTGGCCGCGCTGCTGTTGCCGGATTCCCACGTCCTCATCCTAAGAAGCGGATGTTGCCGCGGTTTGGAAACCTTCTTTCGATTCGTCTCCACAACCGTTGTGGCGCCAGTATTGGCGCAGATTCCCTTGACCCACCGATCCCATTGAAATTACGATGAGATCCAGCGATCCACTCGCAGATCAGGGGAACCAAATGCAGAAGATGGACAATTACGATCGCCGCAAGAACCGAGCCTTCGAAGCCCAGGGCGACGAGCTCGATCTCGAACAGCGCGAAGATCAGCGCCGGACCACGTTCCGGATCCCGCTGCGTCTGTGGACCGAAGGGCGCGTCACCGGCCGCCTCGACTTCCACAACTGCAGCAACATCTCCGAGACGGGGATGTTCATCGAGACGCCCGACCCGTACGCGCTCAACGCCCTGGTGAACATCGAGTTCAACCTCCCCGGCGTGCACGAGCCCGTCCGCGTCACCGGCCGCGCGGTCAGCCGCATCGACGAGAACGGCTCCGGCGAGAACATCATGGGCAACGGCTTCGTGTTCGAGCAGATCACGCCCGCCGACGCCGAGCTCATCCGGGCGTACGTCCAGGCCAGCCTGCTGGCCGACAACTGGACGACCGAGTAGCCCCACTCCGGTCTGAATCAGACCTCCGCTCGGGACCGGCACCGCGCAGCCCCCGCCTGGGCTGACGCGGCTGCTTCGGCTCGATCGAGCCCGTTCCATTGGTGCGCCGCGAGGCCCCAGACGACTTCGGCGCGGGCGTGCTCGCCCGCCCCCTCCGCCCGTTCCGCGGCCAGGGTAAGCACGTCGGCGAAGTCGATCTCGAACCGCCGTTCCAGCCCCAGCTCCGTCGCTTCGGCCAGCCAAGCCTCCCAGGCTTCCCAGTCGCCCCGCTCCACGGCGCACGGCAGGAGGTTCACGAGGACCACCAGGCGGAGGAAGTCGAAGCTCCCCCTCGGCGTCTCCGCCAGCGAAGCCTCCAGCATCGGCTCGGCCTGATCGATGTGTCCCTGCTGCATGAGCGTGATCGCCAGGTTGCTCCGCATCAGCGCCACCTCTCCGCTGCCCAGCGCCTGGTGCATCGCCAACGCCCGGCTGTAGGCGTCCCGGGCGGCGTCCAGCTCGCCCCGCGCGCGGAGCACCTCGCCGTCCATCGCGAGGAACATCGCGACCCGGAAGCGCAGACCCGCCGGGCGAGCGATCGCCAACCCCTTGCGCACCGCCTCGGCCGCCTCGTCGAAGCGTGACCCGTGCATGGCGGCGTGGGCCGTGCCGACCTGCACGTACGCCGCGGCGCTGGGGTGCTCCACCTCGTCCACCACGGCGGCCCCCGCGCGGATGTCAGCCTCGCCCTCGGTCAGCTTGCCCAGCCGCAGCTGGGTGATGCCCCGGGCGACGAACGCGCTCGCCAGCGCCCCCCGGTCGTCGAAGGGCTGGATCGCTTCGGTGAGCGCGACCACGTTGGCCTCCACGTCCGAGTCGAGCCAGGCGACCCGGGCCCGCTCCATCGCCAGCTTGGCCCCCGTCTCCCGAGACGCCTGGGGGTCGATCACCTCGTCCGCCCAGCCCAGGTGCTTTCGTGCGCCCTCGATGTCGCCCTGCACGCGCCGGAGGTACGCCGACGCGAGCCAGCCCTGGCCCCAGCGGGGGTCGCCGCGGGGGATGCCGGCGAGCTCCAGCGACCGCTCCCGCTCCGCGACGAGGAACGAGGCCTGGGCGTAGTCCCCTCGACCGCCGCGCCGCCAGGCAGCGTCCATCAGCGGCTTGAGCCACTTTTCGGGCCGTCCCGCGGCGATCAGGTGCAGTCCCATGCGCTCGCGGTCGTGCACGCCATCGCGCGCCGTGAGGGCAGCGGCGCAGACGTCGTTGGCGCGGTGCCACCGGTCCGCGGTCCGGGCGCGGGATTCGAGCGCCTCGCGCACCATGGCGTGTCCGAAGCACCACCCGTCGGTCCCCTCCACCACCGCGCCAGCCCGCCGTCGACGAGGGCCCCGATGAGGTCGAGCTGCGGGGTCGTGCCGTCGATGCGGCAGACCGCCTCCCACTCCTGGGCGTCCAGTTCCTGCCCGAGGGCGGCCGCCAACACCAGCGCGCGGGCGTCCGCGGGACCGCGGGACTCGAGGAATCCCTCGATCCGGGCGTCCCACGTCGCCCGGAGGTCCGCCGGCAGGGTCAGCCGCGCCGACGGGTCGACCAGCCGGAAGCCGTGGGGGCCGGCCACCAGCTGCCGCCGCTGGACCAGCTCGCCCACCAGCTGAATCGCGAACATCGGACTGCCCCCCGACCGCCTCTGCACGCGGGCCACCAGCTCGCCTCGGAGCCCCAGGAGGCGGCCGACCAGCGCCGCTGACTCGGTCTCGTCGAGCCCGTCCAAGGGCAGGAAGGCGGCCTGCTCTCGATCGCGCAGCGCCTCGAGGGTCCGAGCCGCCCGGGGCCGCTCCGCCAGCGTCTCTGTTTGCGCCGTGGGCACGAGCAACAGGGGTGGGCCCCCCGAAGGCCAGGTCGACAGCACGTAGTCGACGAACGCCAGGGTCTCCGCGCTGAGGGGCGCGTCATCGAGCCAGAAGATCACGGGCCGGCGCTGGCCCAGCCGCGCCAGGAAGCGGCCCAGCAACGCGTAGCGCTCGGTGGCGTTGGAGAACCGGACGGCGGTCGCGACCCCCTCGGGAGCGGGGCTGATCAACTCGGTCAGAGCCGCGGCTTCGTCCGCGGGCACGTCCGGCTCGTCGGCCAGCAAGCCGGCGAGGCGCTCAAACAGGCGTTCTCGGTCCAGTCCGCGGCACCGGTTCCGCGTCGCGGCGGCGGAGCCGAGGCCATCCTGGGCGCCCGGGGTCGCGGCGTGGGTGCCGCGCACGATCTCCGCCAGACCCCGTTCGTGAGCCCGCTCGCAGAGCCACCCCGCCAACCGGCTCGTCCCGGTGCCCGCCGGCCCCTGGAGGAGCACGGCTCGGCACCCGCCGAGCCGCCGCACGCCGTCGAGCTCGGACCACAGCCGATCGCACTCCCCGGTCCGGCCGACCAGGGGCACGCTGCGCAGACCGAAGAGCCCGAGGCCCGCGCGCTGGAGGTGGACCTTGGCCGCCGCCGCCGCCACGGAGGCGGCCGATGCCTGCAGCGGCGCCACCCCGTCGCCGTCCAGCGCCCGCAGCGCGTCGGCGGCGTCGGCGGCGTCGGCGGCGTCGGCGGCGTCGGCGGCGTCGGCGGCGTCGGCGGCGAACTCGAACCGGTCGCGGGGGGCCTTGGCCAGCAGATTGCGCAGCCACCCCTCGAAGCCGTCCGGCACGTCGGCCTTGGGCCAGAACGAGGGCGGCGGCTCGTGGACCTGCGCGTAGACGATCTGCCTCACGCCGCCCCGGAAGCTGAAGGGCGGATCGCCCGTCGCCAGGGTCCACCCGACGCAGCCCAGGGCGTACAGATCGGGCCACGCGCCTAGATCGCGCCACGACGCCACCTGCTCCGGGGCGAGGTAGTTGGGCGTGCCGAGCACCTTCTCCCGGTCCAGGCGCGTGGCCTGCCGATCCAGGGCACGAGCCAGTCCGAAGTCAGCCAGCTTGACCCGGCCCGCGTCGTCCACGAGCAGGTTCGCGGGCTTGAGATCTCGATGGATGACCCGGCGGGCATGGGCGTGGGCGAGGCCGGCGAGCGTGTCCAGGAGCGCGTCGCGCAGCTGCGGCCACGTCAGCTTGCCGCGCCGCTCGGACAGGGTGCCGTCGGTGACGTACTCCATCACCAGGAAGGGGGTGCCCAGCGGGAGCCCGGTCACGGCTTGCCACTCGGGCGACGCCGGCACGCGCCCGTAGTCGTAGACGGCGACGACGTGGGGATGATCCAGCGCCGCGACGGCCTGCACCTCGCGGGCGAACGCGACCTGGTAGTCGAGGTCCTTGGCGCTGGGTCCGCTGAGGAACTTGAACGCGACGGGACGCGTCGAGGAGCCGGAGCGGTGCACGCCCGACCAGACGCTGCCCGTGGCTCCGTGGCCGATCTGCCCGCCTACCTTGAACGGTCCGACGCGGGGAGGGCGCGCCACCGCGTCATCCTAGCTCTAGAGGAAGCTCCGAAGCCGCTCCGTCAACGCGGTGAAGCGGTGGCGGGCTTCGGCGTTCTTGAGCGCGATGTCGATCGCGCGCCGGCTTCCGACCACCACGACCAGCTTCTTGCCACGGGTGATCGCGGTGTAGAGCAGGTTCCGCTGCAGCATCCGGAAGTGCTGGGTCAGCAGGGGGACCACGACCGCGTCGTACTCGCTCCCCTGGGACTTGTGGATCGTGGTCGCGTAGGACGGCACGAGCATGTCCAGCTCGTCGGCGCCGTAGGCGATCTCCCGGCCGTCGTCGTAGCGCACGGTCAGCCCCTTGTTCTCCGGCCCTGGGCCGATGACCCAGCCGACGTCGCCGTTGAACACGTCCTTGTCGTAGTCGTTGGTGATCTGCATCACCCGGTCGCCTTGCAGCGGCTGCGTCGACTCCGCCAGCGCCGGCGTCGGCTGTGGGTTCAGCGCGGCGCGCAGGGCCACGTTCAGCGCGGAGGCGCCGCAGCTCCCCTTCCGCATCGGGACCAGCACCTGGACGTCGTCGCCGGGCTTGAACCCCCACCGCTTCGGGATCCGCTCGGTGACGAGGTGCACGACCGTCTTGGCCGCCGCCTCCGGGTCGTCCCGCTCGATGAAGAAGAAGTCCCCGGTGGCGTCCGCGGCCGAGCGGGGGTGGCGTCCCTGGAGGATGCCGTGGGCGTTGGCGACGATCAGCCCGGCCTCGTCCTGGCGGAACACCACATCCAGTGAGATCACGGGGACAGCGCCGCTGTCGATGAAGTCGCCGAGCACCCGCCCGGGCCCCACCGAGGGCAGCTGATCGACGTCTCCCACGAGGATCAGGCGGCCGTCGCGAGGCATCGCCCCGAGCAGGCTCGCGGCCAGCGGCAGGTCGATCATCGACGCCTCGTCAATGACCACCGCGTCCGCCAGCAGCGGGTTGTCGGGGCGCCGCAGGAAGCCGCCCTCGCGGGGGGAGAACTCCAGCAGCCGGTGGATGGTGTTGGAGCGCCGGCCCGAGGCCTCCTCCATGCGCCGCGCCGCCCGGCCCGTCGGAGCCGCCAGCCGCACGCGCAGACCCTTGGCCTCCCAGATGTCCAGGAGCAGGCGCACGATGGTCGTCTTGCCGGTGCCGGGGCCGCCGGTGATGACCACGACCTTGCCCATCATCGCCCGGGCGAGCGCGTCCCTCTGCGCCTGGGTCAGCACGATCCCGGCGCGGGCTGAGGCCCACACCAGCGCCGCAGGCACGTCGATCTTGACCGGCCGAGGCGGCGTGCGGATCAGGGTCTGGAGCGTCTCGACGACCTCCTCGCGGGCCGAGTGAAGCTCCCGGAGCACCACGCGGGCGCCTTCGGGGGTGTCCTCGATCAGGATCGCCCGGTCGACGGCCAGTTCCTCGAGCCGGGCGGGGATGAGATCCCGGGAGACGCCGAGCAGCTCCGCCGCCCGGTCCACCAGTTGGGCCCGCGGGAGGAAGCAGTGCCCATCGGAGGTGCTCTTGCCGAGCACGTGCAGCAGGCCGGCGCGCAGCCGGTGGGGGCTCTCGGCCTCGAAGCCGAGCGAGGAGGCGGCCCGGTCCGCCGACAGGAAGCCGATGCCGGCGACGTCGGTGGCGAGCAGCCAGGGGTTCTCGCGGATCTTCTCGACCGTGTGTTCGCCCCACCGCCGCACGATGCGGCCGGCGTGCCCCTGGGCGATGCCGAGGCCCTGCAGGAAGATCCAGGTGTCCCGCTGCTCCCGGGACGTGCGCCAGCTCTCCTCGATCGCCCGCGCCCGCTTGGGGCCGATGCCGGGGACCTCCCTCAGCCGGTGGGGGTGGTTGTCGAGCACCTCGACGAGGTTCTCCCCGAAGAAGCCGACCAGCTTCTTGGCGTAGATGGGGCCGATCCCCTCGACCCGGGCGCCGCCGAGGTGCTTCTCCAGCCCCTCCAGCGTCTCCGGGGTGACGGGGAGGAAGCTCTCGATCTTGAACTGGCGGCCGTACTTGGCGTCCTCGACCCAGCGGCCGTGGACCCGCACCCGCTCGCCCGCCTCGACCCCCGCGAGCACGCCCTTGACGGTGACCGGCACCACGCGGTCGTCCAGTTCCAGCCGCGCGATGGTGAACCCGGAGTCCGGGTTGCGGAAGACGACATGACCGAGGACACCCTCGATGCTGACTTCTTCGCGATCGGGACTGGCAGGCACAGCGGCGAAGTGTACAGTTCCGGTCGCCATGACAGATGCATTGAACGCCGCCCGCGACCGCCTTGTTTTTGCACTCGATCTGGACGACGCTGCCGACGCATTGACCGTCGCCCGCGACCTTCGCAGCGAGCTCCGCTGGGTCAAGGTGGCCACCCGGCTGTACACCCGCGCCGGACCGTCTTTTCTCGCGGAGCTCAAGGCGATGGGGTTCAGGCTCTTCCTCGACCTCAAGTTCCATGACATCCCGGCCCAGGTGGAGGGCGCGTGCCGCTCCGCCGCCGCCCTCGGCGCCGAGCTGATGACGGTCCACGCCTGCGGAGGCCGCGCCATGCTGGAGGCGGCCGCCCGCGGAGCCGCTCGGGGCGCCGACGAGGCCGGGATCGGGTTCGACCCCAGGGTGCTCGCGGTGACCGTGCTGACCTCCCTGGACGACAGCGACCTGAACGACATCGGGGTCAACCGGAGCATCAACGACCAGGTGCTCGCGCTGGCGCAGCTGGCCCGCGCCTCGGGCTGCGGCGGCGTCGTCGCCTCGCCCAAGGAGCTGCCCCTGCTCCGGCCCAACCTCCCCTCCCCCTTCGGCATCCTGACCCCCGGCATCCGGCCCACCGGCGCGGCGGTCGGCGACCAGAAGCGGGTCACGACCCCGGCGGACGCCATCGCGGGCGGCTCGGACTGGCTGGTCATCGGCCGCCCCATCCGCAACGCCCCCGACCGGGCGGCCGCGACCCGGGCCATCCTCGAAGAGATGGCGATCGCGATGGGGCGGTAGTTAGACTCGGGGGGTGGCCGCCAACGACGACCCCCTGAAGCTCGCGCGCAAGGCGCTGCTCGACGTGATGCGCGACCGGATCGACCGGGAAGCGCCGGGGGTGGTCCGGCCGTTCATCGACAAGCTCCTGGGCGTGCGTGATCGCAACATGCGGGCCCTGGCGCTGGTGCATCGACTGCGCCGCTACGACGCCCACCTCGCCTACGCGCTCCTGGAGCACCTGGTGCTCAACTCAGCCCGGCGGGTGCCCGCGGCGCAAGAGGTGCTGCTGGACCTGACAACGGCGCGGCCGCTGATCGATGCGATCGGCTACCGACGCGTGCGCCAGATGTACGAGATCGCCGCCGGCCGCGGCCGTCCGTCGGTCGCTCGCATGCTCCTGTCCCCCGAATCGGCGGCGGTGCGGGGGGTCTCGGTCTCCTTCCTGAAGAAGCAGAACCAGGCGATGCCGGACGTGTCGCTGGGGTGGCGCAAGGCGCACGCCAAGGGGGTCGACCGGCTGAAGATCGACCGGCTGCTGTTCGACCGGAACCCGCAGGTGGTGCGGCTGCTGCTGGACAACCCCCGCATCCTGGAGCGGGACGTCATCCGGATCGCGGCGATGCGGCCGACCAACCCCGACAACCTCGTCGAGGTCTTCCGCCACGCCCGGTGGGTGCGGCGCTACCGGGTGAAGGTGGCGCTGGCCTGCAACCCCTACTGCCCCATCGACATCGCCCTGGCGTGCGTGCCGCACCTGATGCTTCCGCAGCTGGTGTACGTGAGCACCAACGGCAAGATCGACGGGTCGGTCCGCGAAGCCGCCGACCAGCTCATGAAGGCTCGGCGCCAGCCGGCGCCGCAGGTGGAGGTGCCCGTGCATCGCGTCAGCGACAAAGGGACCATCGTGCGCACGGTGGACGGGGGCGACCAGGTACGGTTGAATCTGGACGAGATCGCCAATTCGTTGGAGCAGTGGATGGCCGGGCCCGAGGACGAGCCGGCGACGTCGACCTAGCGGATCAGCTGGTGGTGACGGTCTCCGCCTCGGTCTCGGTGACTTCGAGGTCGGTGGTGGCCGGGGTGACGTCCAGGGCGTCCGGCTTCTGAGCCTCCTTGAAGGCTTTGATGCTGCTGCCGAGGGCCTTGCCGACCTCCGGGAGCTTCCCGACGCCGAAGAAGATCATGATGATCACGAGGATCAAGATCAGCTCCGTGGGGCCGGGGGGTCCGATGAGGGCGGGGGGCGTGATCATGGGCGTAGTCTAAGGGTTGCGAGGGACCGCGCAAGGCGCCCCCCTAGGGGAGTGGGCGGAATCGTCCGGGGCGGGGGGCCTCGACCTTGAAGTAGCGGCCACCCTTCACCACGCCCGAACAGGGCGCGATGCCGAAGTGGTAGAGCAGCTCACGGGGATCACGGCACCGCCAGAAGGCGAGGTCGGCGAGCATGCCCTTCTTCAGGACCCCTCGATCATGCAGGTCCAGCGCGGCGGCGGCGTGGGACGTGATCGCCAGGATCGCCTCGTCCAGCGTCAGCTGGCAGCCGAGCACCCCCATCTGCGCCATCAGCGGCAGGTTGTTGGTCGGCGAGCTGCCGGGGTTGAGGTCCGTCGCCACGGCGACGCGCACGCCGGCGTCGGCGAACTTGCGGCCGTCGGCCATCCAGTCCCGCAGGAAGAAGGCCGCGCCGGGCAGCAGCACCGCGACCGTGCCCGCCTCGGCGAGCTTGGCGATGCCCTCGTCGCTGGTGTGCTCCAGGTGCTCGGCGGAGACGGCCCCCAGCTCGGCGGCCAGCTCGGCCGACCCGGTGCAGGTCAGCTGCTCGGCGTGGACCTTGAGGCCGAGCCCCAAGTCTTTGGCCGCTTCCAGCACGCGGCGCCCCTCCTCGAGGGTGAAGGCGCCCTCCTCGATGAACACGTCGCAGAAGCGGGCGAGGTTCTGCTCGACCACCGCCGGGAGCATCTCCTCGATGACCACGTCGACGTAGCGCTGCCGCGCCGCATCCGAGCGACGGGCTTCCACGGGGAGGGCGTGAGCCCCCAAGAACGTCGGCACCAGGTCCGCGATGGCGCGCCGGTTGGCGGCCCGCACGACCTCGAGGATGCGAAGCTCGTGGCGCACGTCCAGGCCGTAGCCGGACTTGACCTCCAGGGTGGTCACGCCGTGAGCGACGGCCTGCTCGACCCGCGCCTCGGCCAGATCCCGCAGCAGCTCGTCCGACGCCGCCCGCGTCGCCCGCACGGTCGACAGGATCCCGCCTCCGCGAGCCATCAGCGCCGTGTAGGTGTCGCCCTGGAGGCGCGCCTCGAAGTCGTCGAGCCGGTCGCCAGCGTAGACTAGGTGGGTGTGGCAGTCGATCAGCCCGGGGGTCACGAGGTGACCGTCCAGATCGATCGTCAGCGGCTCTTCGCCTTCGAGTCGGGGGAGGTCGCGCTCGGGGCCGACGTACTCGATGCGCCCGTGGCGGCACAGCACGGCCGCGTCCCGCACCAGCCCCAAGGGGCCTTCGCCGACCTCGGGGTCGCAGGTAACGAGCGCTCCCACTCCGCGGAGCAGGAGGTTGGTGTCCACGGCTGCCACCGGCGGGCTCGGCTACTCCGAGTGGTCCTTGCCGGAGGGGCAGTTGCTGTCGGCGCTGTCGATGTCGCCGTCTTCGTCGTTGTCCACGCCGTCGTTGCACTGCAGCGGGGAGGTCGGGAAGATCTCGTCGTCGCCGCCGTTGTTGCAGTCGGGGTCGAGGGCGTCGATCCAGCCGTCACCGTCGTCGTCTTCGCCGTTCTCGCAGTTTCCACCGGGGAGGCCGTTGGCCTCGTCGTTGAAGTCCGTCGAGCACTGCGCGTCGTCGCCGTCGGTCCAGCCGTCGCCGTCGTTGTCGATGCGGTCGGTGCACTGGTTGGGCTCGAGCAGCTCGCCCGTGGTGTCCCAGCCGTACTTGCACTCGGGGTCGGCGGAGTTGGCGAAGCCGTCACCGTCGTTGTCCGTCTGCACGTCCACGAACTCGCCGTCGATGATCTGCCGCGTGAAGTCACTGCAGGGGTAGTCGTCGGTGTCGTTGGGGTCGTAGGAGACCTCGCCGCCGAACGTGGAGCCCGGCGCGCAGGTCAGGTCGTCGGTGTCGATCCAGCCGTCCTCGTTGTTGTCGAGGCCGTCGCTGCAGGTGTCCCCAGACTCGTCGTCGGTGGGGTCTTCGCAGCCGGGGTCGTAGCCGTCGATGAAGCCGTCGCCGTCCTCGTCGACGCCATCGCTGCAGTCACCGAGGTAGTCGGGGCCGCCCTCGGAGGTGGCGTCGGGGTCGTCGCCGCAACCCGGGTCGTCCAGGTCAATCCAGCCGTCGCCGTCGTTGTCCTCGTCGTCGTTGCAGGAGGCGCCCTCGGTGATGTCGTTGGGCACGTAGTCCCCGTCGGCGTTCACGCAGTCCGGGTCATCGGCGTCGACGAGGCCGTCCTCGTCGTTGTCCTCGTCGTCCTGGCAGTCGGCGGTCTCGTAGAGGCCGTCGTCGTCGCTGCAGGCGGGGTCGGGATCCAGGCGGGTGCCGTCCTCGTCGGTGCACTGGCCGAGGCCGTTCTCGTCGGGGGCATCGCACAGCTCGTCGCCGTCGTTGTCGATGCCGTCGTAGCAGCTGTGCTGGTTCTGGAAGTACCAGACCCACTCAGCGTTGATGTCGAACAGGCCCTTGCCGTTGGCGTCGCGGAAGTCACCCATGTCCGAGTTCAGCGTCCACGTGGCGTTGCGGTGGACCTGCATGCGGATGCGGCCCAGGTACTGCGAGCCGCGCTGGAACTCGCTGTCGGGGCGGAAGATGTCGGCGATCTCCGGCATCGTCGCGAGCGTCGCGGCGGGGAACGTGATCTCGTCGTCGCCGGCGAAGGCGAAGGCGGAAGCGCGCCACGCGTTGTCGTTGTCCAGGCCTCCGGGGCGGTCCAGGTCGAGCACCTCGAGGGTGACCACGTAGTACGTGTCGTCCCAACCGCCGACGTCCATCGGGTCGCCGCCCGCGGCGCTGCCGGGGAGCGCGATGCGCCAGTCCAGCACCGACTCCTCGCCGGGGAGCGGGAGCAGGACCGGGTCCAGGACCGAGGTCTGGCCCATGTACTCGAGGCCGTCGTCGTTGATGTTGTTGGGCAGGGTCTGGCCCTGGGTCACGGCGTCGATGAACGTGCCGAACTCCAGGGGCGGAATCTCGATGTAGGGGGTGTCCTCGAAGTCGCCCACGGCGACCTCGCCCTCGTTGCAGACCAGGCGCGGCTCGACGTCCCCGTCGACGTTCTGGCAGGCGAGGCCCATCGGGAACGGCGTGTGCGTGGGCACCGTCAGGAGGACCTGGCCGAACTCGTCGGTCACGGTCTCGTCGTTGTCGTCCAGCTGGACGTTCTTGGGCGGGACGAGGTCGCCCCGGTAGAAGCCCTGCTCGTACGCGACCCAGACGGGCTCGTTGCGGACCATGACGTTCTCGCCGACACCGCCGTAGCGGGCACCGAAGCCGTCGTAGAAGTTGTTCGCCTCGCTCAGGCGCCACCGCCCGCGGGCGACGTCGCTGATGTCGACGTGAGTCGCGCCCTCTTCGATGTTGACCGAGCCGAGGGTCTCCATGATGAGGCACATGCCGTCGTCGAACGTACTCTCCACGTCGTCGCCGCGGTACCACGGGAAGCTGTCGAACTCGTCGAAGGCGCGGCACAGGAAGACGTCGTCGTAGACGCCGCTGTCCAGCTGGATGCCGAGCCCGTCGGCGCAGGACGCCTCGTCGCCGCCCTCGGGGAGCGCGTCCACGCACTCGGCGTAGGCAAGCAGCTCGGGCACCGCGTGGGGGTACTCGTCGCGCATCGAATCGAGGGACGGAGTCTCCGGCTCGAACCACTGGAACGAGAACTCCAGCGGCAGGCGCGTATCGTTGAGATCGTCGTCGTTGTCCCCACCGCACTCGGACGGGGTCGGGGCGCAGCCCAGGTACGGCTCGCAGTAGCGGCCGGTGTCGATGCAGAGGCGGAGGAAGCGCACGCGGGCGATCCCTTCCTCGTCGTCGAACGGCACACCCATCCAGACCGCGTGCCGGTTGAACACGCCCGGCTGGCCCACCTCGAGGGCATTGCCGTCGGTCAGGGGCTGGCAGGGGTCGGGGAGGTCGATGCGGGTGGGCTGCTTGCGGGCGTAGTCCGTCAGCGGCTCGTTCTCGTCCGAGGTGTTGCGCTCCCGGTAGAACCACAGGTCGTTGCCCGCGCGGATGCGGTCGCCCTGCTCGGGGACCTCGAAGGCGATCTGCGGACGCTGGTGGGGCACCGACAGGGGATCCGCGGCGGCGCTGTTGGCGCCGTACACGAGGCCGGCGCTGCCGCCGTAGAAGTTGGCCGCGCGGGGCGCCGGCTGGTTGAAGAAGAAGCCGTAGCCGACCGGGTCGGGCTGGTTGATGAACGGCGCCGCGCCGTAGATCAGGGCGAACGAGGCGTACTCGTTCTCGTGCAGGGGCTCGAGCCGCTGGATGGCGTCGCCGTCCTCATCGACGAGCACGCCGCCCTCGTAGCCGACCGCGTCGGTGACGTCGCCGAGCACGTAGTCGAAGCCCTCGGACAGCACCGTTGCGCCGCTGGAGCAGGTCACCACCACGTCCACCTTGCCGCCGCGCACGGGGCCGGGGGGCACGATGACGTCGATGCTCGCGCCGTCGGTGTTGCCGATGACCTGGACCGCACGGGAGCCGAACTGGACCGAGGCGTCGCCGCAGTCCTCTTCGGTGAAGCTGCCCTGGATCCGCACGATGTACGGCCCGGCGATCTCCTGCTCCTCGTCGCTCATGTTCTGGAGGTCGGGCACCAGGTCGAGGATGTGCTCCCCGCCGATGTTGCCGTTGATCCAGGCGGGCACGACCGCGTCCACGTCGGGGCCTTCGCCCTCGAAGTAGGGCTCGCCCCGGCAGCCGGAGAGCGCCACCACGACGGCGCAGAAGGTCAGAGTCAGGGTACGGAGCATGCTTACTCTCCCCAGTCGAAGCGGCCGTGATAGACCTGCGAGGCCCGAAGCCGGACGGGGTTGATGTTGTCGGTGTTGCCGATCTGGTCGCGCACCGTGGGCACCTCGATGAGCACCTCCGAGGTGCGCGCCACCTTGAGCACGGCGCCCACGATCTCGTTGGTGTCGACCGCGCCCATGAGCTCGGCGACCTGGTCGGCGGGAACGACGAAGTCCCCGTTGTCCTCGGCGGTGCAGAGCAGCTCGGCCATGTGGCCGTCGCCGGTGCGGTCGCCGCCGACGGGGCGGCACATGCCGTCGCCGCCGCAGACCTTGGTCTGGAGCTCGTGGCGGGCGCAGTTGGCGTCCGGCAGCAGCCAGACCCCATCCTCGTCGTAGCAGCCGCCTTCGTCGCAGGTGCCGTCGGCGTTGTCGTCCTCGCCGTTGTGGCAGGTGTCCTCGCCGAGGTTGTCCAGGCCGAACTCGTCGTTGCCGATCTCGGCGTCGGGCTCGTAGCCCGTGTCGCACCAGAACTCCTTGCGGTAGTTGTACTCGGCGAACCAGGCCTCATCGCGCGTAGTCTCGACCTCGAGCGCCTCGGCGGGGAGGCAGAAGTCCTGGCCCCCGAAGGGGTCGTCGACGAGGCCGCCCTCGTCGTCGGCGCGCAGCAGCAGGATGCTGACGGTGACGTGGGAGTCGGAGTAGTCCAGCTCCGCGTCGATGTCCCAGCTCACATGCAGCACGCCGTCGTTGCCCAGGAAGTTCGGCAGGCCGCCGTCCGTCGGCGCGTAGCGAAGCTCCACCTGGCCGTCGTCGTCGACGCGGTTGCTGACGCTGATGCCGCCGAGCTCGTGGGGCGAGAAGACCGTCGGGTGGCCCGCCGCCTTGCCGACCTCTTCGTCCGCGGCGTCCGAGGGGAGCGGGATGGAGGCGACCGGCGCGTTCTCCGGCGGCAGGGCGCCCGCGAACTGCATCTGGATGTCCTGGCCGTAGGCCCAGTTGGGCGACAGGACCGGGTCGTCCGACACCACGTGCTGGGTGCCGATGTAATAGATGAACACTGAGGAGGTGTTCAGGGGGTAGTCCTGCGGCGTGCGCGTCACGCGGAAGCGGGTGCGGTCGGCCTCCTCCTCAGCGGCGTTGGTAAAGACGATCTCGTCGCCCACGTCCACCGTCTTGAAGGTGCCCAGCGGGCCCGAGCTGTTCGCCTGCACGAAGCAGGAGCCCGGCAGGTCCGGCCCCTTGGGGCTGATGGCGCTGTACTCATCCGCCGCCAGGAGCGCCGGGGAGAAGAACCAGCCCCAGTGCAGCACGGCGTCGAACGGGTCCGAGCCGGGCGAGGTGAAGGCGCCGGCGCTGTTGAAGAAGCCGGTGACGCCGAAGTCGAGGTTCGTGCCGCGGGTGTTGACCTGAACCAGGTCGATCACGCCGCCGCGCTTCTCGGGGCCGGGGAAGAGCTCGCCGGGGTCGAAGCCCACGCCGATCGGCTTGATGCCAGCCTCGCCGGTGTCGCGTGCGCAACCCGGGAGCAGGAGCAGCCCGAGGGCTGCGAGGAGAAGAATCCGTCGGTTGGTCATCGTGATGTCCCCTACCAGCCCTGTCCGATGCCGATCATGAAGCGGAAGCCGGCCGGCTCGCTTTCGTCGGAACGGTTGTCGAGCGTCGGGTCGCTCGCGTTCGTGAACACGTCGTCGCCGTCGACGTCGCCGCGTCCGCTCACATCCATGAAGCCGTACGCGATGCGGATGGAGCTGAACCACTGAGCGCGGTTGAACGTGTTCATGACGAACCGCATCTCCAGGCCCGCATCGGCCAGAATCGGGTTGCCGTTCTCGCTCGCGAGCGTGAACGGAGCCTCCCGGAAAACGCCGCTGCCGGCCTTGTCCAGGCCACCGCCTTCGCGGTCGTCCTTGTCCGACAGCACCCGCTCGCCGAAGAGGTCGGCGGTCTGCGCGCCGTCCTTGATGCCGTAGGACCAGAAGTTGCCCACGGTGCCGAAGAACTGCATGTAGATGGCTTCGATGTAGAGCGGCCCGACCTTGACGTCGATGTTCCGCGCCAGCGGGAAGCGGTACTGCAGGTTCAGCAGCGCGGCGGTCTCACCGGCGAGGCTGAAGGGCTCGTAGCCGGCGAACGTCGTCGCCGACTGGAGCACGTTGGAGCGGTTCACGCCGCCGCCCGCGCCGCCGCGAATCTCATCGATGAACGGCACGTTCCGATCGATGATCCCGACGTCGGCGGTGATCTGCAGGGTGTGGTTGGCGTTCTCGCCGTTGGGCTTCTTCCAGGGAAGCGCCAGCGCCTCGCTGTACCGAATGTGGAACTCGTTGAAGAAGTAGTCCTCGAAGATCTGGCCGTCGTCGGCGGAGATGCCGCCCGTCGCCCGGTTCAGGGGAACCACGTAGTTCGGAGACCACGAGAAGCTGAAGGCACGCCCGCCGCGGGGGTTGGCGCCACCCCGGCCGG
>PVBE010975349.1_pt1 | contig 18223 bp, 21 predicted proteins | sample 1631181 | NCBI WGS metagenome assembly PVBE01 (sample SAMN08397723, study PRJNA350692) | Marine metagenome, whole genome shotgun sequencing project. | isolation source: water | place: Pacific Ocean | collected 2012-04
GGCAGGGTGTATGCACCTCCTCGACCAGTATACCATTCGCCCCCCCGTTCGAAGTAGTAGTGCGCCTCTAGAAAGAATGCCAATCTGTAATCGAGACATTTGTTTCCCATGTTGTGGTTTCCACTTTGACCATACATCCGTATTTTTCCGAGTGGTTCCACTACCCGTACATGGAGCATCGACTAATACCCTGTCAAATCCAGGTTCAGCAACCCTTGGGAAATGACGCCCATCTTCTCGAACAATTACCATATTCAGATGTCCAGCACGTTGGGTATTCGACACCAAGTGATTCGCCCGTCCAGGGTTGGGTTCATTTGCGACAACCAAACCTTCTCCATCAAGCACTTCAGCAATTTGAGTTGCTTTGGAACCTGGTGCCCCACACAAATCGAGAACCCTGTGTCCCGGTTGTACATCCAGTGCCTGCACTGGCATCATCGATGCCGCTTCTTGTTGAGTGATTCGTCCTGATTGATGCAATGATTGTATTTGGATTCGCATTGTTTCATCTGGACATTTTGCTTTGTCCCAAGGCAGGGTGTATGCACCTCCTCGACCAGTATACCATTCGATAGGCTTCGCCCCCATCTCCAGTAATTTTTCGCGAGTCCATTCTTCATCGGCACGACTGGGATTGATTCGAACTGTTTCGGGCAGTCTTGGTGTGGCTGAATCTAACCAAACATCAAGTTCCCCTGGTCGCAATTCTTCGACCAATTTGGCCAATTCACTTGCGGCAGCATGCTCTCTCCAATCAGAAACTATCCCGCCCATGTTTACTGCGAAGTGATTCGTGACTTCAGCGCATCGGCCACGCCCAACCTTCAACGGCCGTGAATGAAAGGGCCCCCTCATGGCGAGTGGAACAACTCAGGTTCTGACCATCGCCCTGCTAATCATCCCAGTTCTCTTCTTGGCTAGAGATTGGATGCCAAAATGGATTCACAAAATCCCCTTCTTGATGATATCAATCGCTGTATTGTTTCGCATTCACGCATTTTGGTCAATTGATATTACAGACGCACAAGTCGTAGGTTTCTTACCAAGCGGAATCGATGGGTTGGAAACAATTCTGCATATTTTTGATGGCCCGGCGGGTCTCATGCTTGGGTTACTGCTCGGTTTTTCATGCGGTATTGCGATGAGTGAACCAACCAACATTGAATACCGTTGGATAACCCTTTGTTGGATACTTCTTCTTGGCTGGGGGATTGATTCAGATGGATTTGCAACCATTGCTGCTACACCGCTTAACACTCAACCATCCATACTTGATTGGTCCAGTATCATTTACCCCTTGCTTGGGTTTGGATTGTCAATGGTTGTAATCCCCACTCTTGTCAATATTGAGAATGCCTCTTTACTACATCTATCTGCAACAATCAGCATTGTCATTCTCTTACTTGATCTTTCATCCAGTCCAGTAGCATGGATGTTACTTAGCATGATAGCACACAGACTCTCATCTTTACGAATCCATGCTAAACGGGGCACTGCATCACAACGTCGTTGGTCTGGACTTGTTGTCACATTCTTCCTTTCATTCATTTTCCTAGTATTGGGATTGTCAGCCTTAGCAATGACAGATGAATTCTGGCCTATCGTGTGGGATTCTAGGTTTGCATTAGGTTGGATTTTGGTCTGTGGAATCGTGGGTGCTTTAACCCCTACAATGGGATTCGATTCTCAACCACGCCCAGAAGCTTGGGGATTTCATACAGGGATGATACTAGCCCCCTCCCTTTTGCCAAACATTTCACAGATTGAACATGCCCAACTTCCGATATTGATGATTGCCATCACGGTACCAATTATTGCTACATTAACTGAATACAGACCTAATTTGGATTGGAAACGTCGTATTATGGAGTTCCTTTTCCTTTCCAGTTGCCTCCCGCTAGTCATTCTCATCTCTGAAATAATTCCAGTGTCGTTGATTACTATCATTGCTATTATCCCACTACTAATCAAGTTCGATGGTTCGGTAGATGAAGAGGAGTGAACAAATACACATTTTGAGCATCACTTCATCCCTAACGGTTATACCTGTACCGTCTCCGATGATTGATTCGTAACCACTGGTTGCAGGATGGGATTCAAATGACAACAAAGCGCAAGCCGTCTCGCAGATACGCATCTGCGAGTGAAACAAATAGAACGAATGCAGTTGAAACTGCAGTGAAATTGACACAACTTACTGATCGCGCCCGCCGTACCGGTGCAGCGCAAGGACCATTGGTCCCAGTTGAAGCACTCATGACGATTGAGTCAGATGCTTGGGTGTGGCAAACAGTAGATCGAAAAGTGCTCGAACAACTCAGCCACCGTCTGGTTCTCCAGACAGAAGATGGTCGACGCAGAGAACTGTTCATGACCAATGGTCTTGACTCTGCAATGGATGCAGCAAGTCGTATTGTTGAATTCAACAATGGCGTTGTTCTAATCGAGACTCTGGACCCCTGAAAGGGGTCATTTTCTACAATAGTGGGATTCGGCGTCTTGAAATACGAAAGGTGGGTCGGCGAACCGCATGGCTGTAAAGAAAGGCAAGAAGAAGGGCGGCCCCAATATCCAGCAGGCCGCTGGTCTCATTCGCTATTTCGATGAAGAGAGCGAAGATGCTATCCAGATTTCCAAAGGCACTCTCTACTTTGCTTGTATTTCCGTAAGTATCGTGATTTACTTACTCAATCATGGAGTCCTACAGTGGGCATGGGCTCAATTGACAGGGTTCTGATTATTCTTCTTCAGAGAGATCTACAAACGGGATTTCATCCTCTTTGATTGCTTCTTGAGTTCGAATTACTTCTTCGGGCAATTCCTCAAGTTCTAGTACAGTATCTGACAAATCAATTTCATCGGCTTCTATGGCTGCCATTTCTTCCAGTACATCTCCACCTTTGTGCTGAGCGATGACTTCGGTACTTGGATCTGCTTCAATGATGTGTGCCTCTGCTCGGGCCAATGCCCGTTCGACTCCTTTGGCTGAACGATCGTGCAATGCATCCCTCGCTACATCACATTCTAGAATGGCGGCTTCAATTTCCTTGAGTGCATTTTCTTCGTTCCATCCTTGGGGCGCATCCTCTGATAAAGTCGGCAATTTATTTTCAAGAGTCTGTGCCTTTGTACGAACTTCATCGATAGAATTCTTGAGGTCAGCATGACCTCGTTGAATCAATACATCCCATTCGGCTTTTGTCTCATTGGCTGATATTCCGGTGGCCTTGGAAAATTTCCCCCTCCACTTTGCCTCCCAAGGATTCCTACCCAAGGCGGAACATAAATCGAAAATGAGCCTTGCTCTACGATTGATTGGCCCGACCATTTTGATTGAATTCAAAAAACACGTTGAGAATAACCCAAAACCCCAATAGGAACGACTTTCAATTGTCACACTCAATTCAACATCAGACACGACAATCTTCCACTGTTGTTGGTCAAAACCAGGTATTTCAGTAACACGCGGGGGTTCATGAGCTCCGAAGCAGCGAAGAAGTGCATCACCAATATCTCCGAGGAAGAGACTTCCCTCAGCACCAGGGAAATTGGAATGTCGAAGGCGACCACCGTCATCTATTTTCATCTCAGGGTTTCCAGATCGAACCTGAGCGAATAACAGACTTTCCATTGTTTCAAGTTCGACACTTTTGGTAATTTTCACCATCTCCACAGGTCTCTTATTTCCTTGCGAGCAGAAGCACAACTTCAATACGTTCGACGTTTTGTCCGGATTTGAGCGAGAATCATGGCGAAGAAGAAGGTATCCGGCGATGACAAAGCAGTAGCAAATTTACAGGCCGTGCCTGGAATTGGCAAATCCACTGCACAGAAATTGGTTAATTCGGGTATCCGAACGGCCAATCAATTGGCTAAAGCAAGCATGAAAAAGTTACTTGCAGCCGGTTTATCATCTACCTCAGCAAAGAAACTAGCAGCAGCTGCTGCAAAGAATACTGGTAAGAAAATTGCCACGAAGGCCAAGGATGCCCCAAAGAAGGTTGCTGCCAAGGCCAAGACCATCGCCATGTCTGCCAAAACTGCAGCTGCCAAGGGTAAGGCCAAGGCGAAGAAAGCCATGCCTGCCAAAAAGGCTCCAGCCAAGAAAAAGGCTGCAGTCAAGAAGCGGGATAACAAAACCGTTGAAGTCAGTAGCAAGAGAATCCCCACTCCAGATTGGAGATCCAATTTGAAGAAATGGGGCAAGAGGAGTGATTGAATGCAACCAGATCCAAACCAATCACCGACCATGCAGGACAGTGTTGTCGGAGGAAATATGCACACTGGGAATGTGGTGCACAATCATTACCACAGTGCGCCGCAGCAACAAGCGGTCCAACCGGTGGTCCAGCAAATGGTCCAACCAGTGGTCCAGCAAATTCCTGTACAAACCATCGTACAACCTCATACTGCGGCATACGTCGCCCATCAAGGTACCAAAGACGTCGTCGTAGCCTATCTCTTGTGGTTCTTCGTCGGTTGGTTGGGTGTTCACCGCTTCTATCTGGGCCACAACGGAATGGGTGTCCTGTATCTTTTGACATTTGCAGGATTTGGAATCGGTTGGGTGATTGATGCACTCATCATGCCTCAATTGGTCCAACAGGCCAACAATCCCCCCCAAGTCATCATTATGAGATGATTTGGCTACAATCTACACTGGTAGTTTGTGACTATTCTTCATCAAGGTCTTGTGCCTGACTTGCGGCTTGGGCACGGTGATAGATTTCCCGTAGACTCTGGTCACTGATTTCGAGATAGACTCGTGTTGTTGCAATATTTGCATGCCCCATCAACCTTTGAATACTAACGAGGTCAACACCTCCTTCAAGCAGACCAGTAGCAAAATTATGACGTAGGGTATGTGGACTCAATTTTGACCGAGGGATGTCTGCCGCATCCGCTAGAACATCCATTAATTTCTGAACCGCACGAGGAGTTAATCGCCGCCCTCTCCGATTTAGAATGAGGGCGTCTCGATGTGAATCGAGCGGCGTATGCCTAGATACAATGATTTCTCGGATTTGTTCATAGGCACTGATTGCTGCAACAGTAGAGTCAGTGAATAACACCAAGCGATCCTTGTTTCCTTTCCCTTCGCGAACAGTTGCTGACAAATCATCAACATCTACAGATGACCGATCCAAAGCACACAGTTCAGATACACGCATTCCTGTGTCAAGAAATAAAGTGATGACTACATTGGCAAAAGGATTCTCACTTGTTGCTGCAGCTTCCTTCAATCGCTCCATTTCACGATGAGTGAGTGTTTTTGGCAAACTCCTTCCTTTTTGTGGCCTTGTGATCCAATCTGGGACGCGGTGCCCGACCCAATTTAACAAATGACTAATTGAAGCCAAACGTGCATTGATTGTTGCCGCAGCTAGATGTGATATCGATTGAACCCAGATATCTAATCGTCCATTGTTAGGGTCAACCCAACGAGCAATCTCCTTCACAGTGATTCCCTGCAAAGCATCCCATGAGGGTGGCAATTCACCAGGAAGTACCGTCAATAGGAATTGTTTGGTTGCTGTACGATAAGAACGAATTGTATGAGCACTTTTCTTTTCACTATTCAATTGCATTTCATAACAACCATGCCATGGCATTTCTGCCAATCTGTTTAGTCGGCTTGGAAGTCCAAAGGGTACACCTAGTGCTTCTTCTGAAAAGGGAGTTGCAAAACGCCCACCTCCAACTGATTGTGCCCAATTATTTTCTGTAATTTCTTCCCTATTCGCATCCTGCATACCGCTACCGTCCTAGGGCCCAGAGGCCCCTGCATTCCCATCCCCGAAGGGATACGGCAGTCAGGGGGTGAGGGTATGAATGCTACGCAGGTACAATCGAATTATCCGCCCCTATGGTGCGTGGTTTCAAATTGCCAAGCATTTCAGCGACGACGATATCGCCAATGAAATTCAGGAACTTTGGCAGCCCATGCAGCGTCATTCTCTGACGTAACTTCTACATCCCAAGGTTGAGGTTGTTCTGGAGCGGTAAATCTTGCATCAATTGTTTGTTTGATCAGTGGTCGAATTCGCTGGTGCAAGACATTAATCTCCCCATAGAATATGAGTTCATCAGCTTCACGTAGAACAATGTCGGAAGAAGGATTCCAAATGTGTGCCCCAGCACGTCCAATGGCTGCAACAGCCCCCTCTTCATCAAAGATCATCAAATCTCCTAGCCTACGTCCAACCAGTTCTGGATATCGTCTAACCTTCAATGAGAGAGTTCCAAACCCTTCTTTGTTTGAAAGTAATTGATTCATATCAATTGGTGTAAATGCATGAGTTTCTACTACGTGGGCCATTATGTGGCCTGCTACATTGACTCCAGAAGCCTTCTCGATACCCTCTAGGCCTGGACTGGAATTGACTTCAAGCAACAATGGTCCACGTGCGGATTCAAGCAAATCAACTCCCGCAACATCCAATCCAAGAAGACGGGCAGCCTTGCAAGCAATTCTAGCGAAATCATCTGGCAAATCTATATTTTCAACACTACCACCCAAATGGAAATTTGAACGGAATTCACGACCATGCGCCCGTCGTCGCATGGCGGCAACCACCTTACCGCCAACGACCAGAACTCTCACATCCCGGCCATGGCTTTCCTGAATGTATTCTTGAACCAATACTCGGTCAGTGTCCTCGAGGACCTTCCATGCAATTTCACTTGCTTCTCGTTCTGTGTGAGCAAGATACACACCAGTGCCCTGTGTGCCTTCAGGGGCCTTGATTACACAAGGTACTCCACCAACCTGTCGAATAGCACGCTCTACGTCTCTCCAATCTCGAACCAGAGCAGTTGTTGGAACAGGAATGTGATTTGCGGAGAGAACCTGCGCAGCGTGTAACTTATCACGACTATTGTGGATACCATCACTAGAATTTGCTACGAATGTACCCATGCGTTCAAATTGGCGCACAATTGCCACACCATGTTCCGTGATAGAATACCCAATTCGGGGAACTACTGCATCGACTTCGACGTTCCATCCTTCATGGAGAATGCGCCGTCCATCATTACCAACAGTCACTGATAACTTCATAGGATCCAAAATATCGATTGAGCAACCGAGTGCATTTGCTTCCTCTACAAGGCGTCTTGTAGAATACAGCCGAGGGCCGCGAGACAGGATAGCAACGCGCAGGGTCATCGAACCGGGGCGGACGCGCTTCCGTTTTGAGTCCTACGCCTGAAAAACGCTCGACCGCGCGCTCGCCCGCACGCCCGCTCGCGCGCGTGCGAGGAGCGAGGCTTTGAAGTGGCATCCGGTACTCGACAATTCATGCAGCCCGTCGCCGGCCCCTCTGGGCCACCCGTATCCGGCCCCTCTGGTCCACCAGTTACAGGCCCCTCTGGTTCGCCCGTTGCGGGCCCTTCTTTGGATGTTAATCCAGCTCAATTTGACCCCCTTGCGGAAATTGAAGATGCACGTTCACGTCGACAAGACCGTGAAGAACGCCTAGAGAAATTAGAGAAGAAGAGAAACAGTGCACGAATCAATGTGTATTTGTTTCTTGCAATTACCGTAATATTGGGAATATTTTCCTTCTTTCCTCAAACATTTGGCGACAATGATTCAAATCCACAATTATTGATGAGTGAAAATAAAGCTGAAGAATGGTTTATGGAAAATTCAGAACCAGACAAGATTTGGGACGGTGAAAAAAATGATTCGACGACATCAAACCTGAATGTCTTCATTCCAGGATGGCCTGCAATGGGTTCGATTACCGAAGTACGTGTAGATGTTAACGTTGCAATGTACCGAAACGATGCTTTGCCCACTCAATTGGTGATTGCATTCTATGATGGAGAATGTGGTGTGAATACAAATCGAGTTCATACTGAATTACCGGAACAATCATGGCATTATATCCAAGAAGAATTGAATTATGAGGATACAATTGAGATTACCTTGTATACTCAGCCTGGGAAAAAGTGCTTCCTCGCATTCTGGCATGATGAGAATGATCCGCAACTATATTCCTCAGAAATTGATATCAGAGCAACGATGGATATTGAGCTTGGAATCTATTGGCCTCGAATGTTTACCATTCCAGCCGGCTTAATCTGTTTCTTTATGGCTGGCTTTGCTTTCATCGGTGCTCAAAAGACCGGTAAGGCATTCAAGGAACTCAAATATCCAGAAGGCAGACCAGAAAAGAAGGTCGAGGAAGAGGTTCTTGAAGCTGCAGAAGCCGAACAACGTGGCGAGCAGTTAGGGGTACCCGAAGTCGAAACACCAGAGGATTCCGACACCACCGTTGTTGAAGGTCCATCTTTGGCAGTAGCAGCCGCAAGTCCACAACAAGATTCACCGGTCATAGAACAAACATCTACAGAAGTCACAATGGATTCCGATCCTGTAGTTGAAGAAACACCTACTGAAGAACCTGCACAAGCAGAAAATTCCGCCACACAATGGTCTGATGAACAACTGTTAGGGGCTGGTTGGACTCAAGAGCAAATCGATGCGATGCGGAATGGTTGAAACTACTCCAGAACATAACATTGTTTCACTCATTGAGCGAAGAGGTTGAAAGCGGCAGGCATTGCCATCCTCTCTGAGGATGGCGAATGGACGACGAAGAACTCTCAACCCTCACTGTCGTGAAGTTGAAGGAACGTCTCAAAGAATTGGGATTGTCTACATCCGGGAAAAAAGCAGACCTCATTGCTCGAATCATCGATTCAGAAGATGATGGAGATGTAATTCTCATTGATGATGACGATGATAATTTGACTTATGTAGCTACAGAATTGGCCGAAGAAGAGATTTTCGAGGCTGAGGTTTTTGAAGCCGAAATTCTAGAAGAGGATGAAATAGAATCTATTTTTATCGAAACCACACCAACTTCTGTGAAAATGACAGATACAACGCTAATCCCCAATACACCATGGTTCAAGGATCGAACAACGATTGCAACCATTCTCGTTCTTTTGATTCTAGCAGGTGGCGGTGGTTGGTGGTGGGTTGCAAATTCATCATCATCATCGTTCCAAACGGCCCAGTCTCGCTATGGTGATGATTTACAATTCACAGTGAGTAATGGCTTGCTCTTGGCCGAGGGAGAAGATATGGTGAAATATGTTCGAGATGCGGCTGGAGGAGGTTTAGACCAGGTTTGCGGAGAACTTCGCATTGATTTTGAAGGTTCAGGTTCTTCATCAATTACCGATGGTGGTATAGAAGATCTCAAAGATCCAAGTGATGTTCACTTGGAGGGCGCTGTAATGGCCAATGGCCCCTATGGTCGAACATGGAATGCAGTAGAATCGAATCTTGACTATGACCTTAATGCAGATTTGCGAGGTTATACTTGGTCAGCCATTAACCAAGATATTTGCAGTACCAATACTGAGTGGAACAGGAGAAACAATCAGTTGGATATTGAGATTACTCAATGGAATGAAATTCGTGAACGAACTTTACTCCGTTCCGATACCTCAGTAAGTTTTGTTGATTCTGATAACCAAGAATCCAGTATAACTGCAACCACCTTCGGAGGCATTGTTGATTCTGATACAATTTCAGAAATGCTTGAAGCAGCTTTTCTACCGATGCATCCAGTGAATCTATACGACATTTTCCAGGCGAAAATTCTCACGGAAGGACTCACTGATAATTATGAAGGGTGGGAATATCAAGTTGGAGTCACCAGCACAATTGGAGGGCAAGATGCGATTCAAATTCATATGCATCATATCGAGATTGGAAAATGTTTGGGCCATGCTGAAATGATGTTATGGGCCATTTCAGGACAACCACTCCCGGCTCGTCAAGTAGTAGATATTTCCATCGATAAATCCCAATCGACATCTGATTGCAACGACTTGTTGGAGGGGGCAATAGAGGCAACATTCCCTGATGGTAAATTTATCAGCCAATATACACTAGATCAAACATCATTTGTTAGAGGTACGGAACTATTGGATTGGCAGCAATCATACTCGACCCGTCCATTAGGTGGCCAAGACGTCCCTTCTGATTGTAGATCAGGGGGAACTCCCAGCGATGATTGTCTAGATTGGGCCACCCATATGTGGGATAATTCAACGATACGTCCATTCACACTAGAGAAAGCGGTTGCTTGCGTCACTTCAGATGCGGCAGCCTTCCCTGATGCTCATGCCGCTCTCAATTCTGACGGCTACATATTTGCTGCCAAGGATGACAGAACTGGAATTGATGATATTTGGAATCTATCTTGGATTAGTTCTACTGATGCTGGTTGGGTTCGAGTAACATGGCCCGGTGAGGAAAATTGCTACAATACAGGCGATGGTTTCATTGACAGTGAAGACAAACCTGAACATGCCAGAGAACGAATCCCAACCACTCATCGTTTGAGAGAACTAGAGAGTCGTATTGTTTCATCTAGTTATTATCCGGATTTATATCCACAAATCACATCCGATGGGGACCTAATACCTGATGTTCAAATTGGCTATATCTTGGTTGTACCTGAAGATAATGCAGTATCAGATTGGTTGGATGATTGGGATATTCTAGAAGGACAGGTTACAGTTTATTTTGAACGAACGTGGACCTCTGACGCTTCAGAAAACAGTTCAGAAAACAGTTTACGAGTCGGAATGGATGCAGAAACTGGACGAATGGGCGGTTGGGTAATCACATCGACGCCAGCATAACATGTGAAAAATCTGCATTTTCAGTGCAAATTATCCCGTCAGACTCAAGAGTACTGCAAGGGCGGACACAGTTGGGATGCATCATGGATGAGGAAGATGTTCTGCCAGAGGCAGTTGCAGCGCCCTTGGTGGTTGAATTCACTGAAGAAGAGTTTGATGCTCCAGAATCAGACCCTTTGAGTTCAGCCGAACCTCGTCAGGAAATTGAACTCCCGAAGGCTGGGCCAACTCCTGCAAACAGAGGCCGAGTTGTGACCATCATGAATCAGAAAGGTGGGGTTGGAAAAACGACCACAGTCATCAACGTCGCAACACATCTCGCCCTTCATGGAGTTCGTGTACTTGTTGTAGATTGTGATCAGCAAGGAAATTGTGCAACGGGGCTAGGCATTGACAAAAGTCGCGTCATGCATACGACTCGCACACTCTTCACAGTGCCAGAACAGGCTGCTGCATGCCGTCATGCGACAGCAGTCCCTGGACTTCACCTCGTTGTCGGGGAACGATCATTGGTTGGTTTAGAGCAAGAACTCTCAACTCGTCTCGGTCGTGAGCGTTGTTTATCGGAGGGTCTAGAGGCGCTATTACCCCATTACGACCTCATTCTCCTTGACACAGCGCCCAGTTTGGGATTGGTTACCATCAATGCATTGGTTGCTAGTGATGCAGTCCTCGTACCCGTTCAAACTGAATTTTTTGCATTAGAGGGGGTTGCCATGCTCTCGGCGACAATTCGTGAAGTCCGTCGCCGCTTGAATCCCAATTTGGGTTTTGACGGGGTCATGATGACCATGCATGCGCCAACCTTGCTCAATAGCCAAGTCATGGCGCAATTGAAGGAAACATTCGGTGATTTGGTTGTTGAACCACCCATTCGTCGCAATATCAAACTCGCTGAAGCTCCTAGTGAAGGCATTCCAATCCACATCCATGCTCCTGAATCGAATGGAGGGAAGGATTATCGCGACCTTGCGGTTAATCTCGCCCAACGGTGGAACCTCACCTTGGAGTGAACCTCATGTCGAAGAAGCGCGTTTTGGGCAGGGGTCTCGACGATTTACTTGCCCAACATGATCAAGATCTCCCATTCTTAGATGCATATGGCCCTTCAATTGGCGACTCAAAGGGGTTGCCCACAGGTTCAGGCCAAGACCCTGTTGAACAGTTGATGGAAGCCATTGCACGATTGTTGCAGGCAGAAGGTCATTCTGATTCTGATTTGCTTACTTGTGAAGAGAAGGAAAATGGTGTACAGATTACAGTTCAGAGTGGTGGAGAAAAATTGCCATTGGTCCCTTCTGATTTGGGAGCCCCAGGTTTCGAAGAGGGTAAATTGGCTGCTGACAAAAGCGAAGCATCAGTCACCATAGTTCAATGGGGCATTCCTGCTAGACGGTTGATTGAACGCTTGTGTGAGCATTGGTCGAGTTGATCACATGATCATACGTAGTACTTTGATGTCGACTTTTCTTCTTAGACCGAACAAGACTCTCTACCGATTGCTTCGCCCCTCACCTAGTATCATACGTTTTGTGATTCATCCACAATCATGGTTTTGGGGCAAGTTGCTTAGTCCGTTTGGCGTTCGCTTAGAAAATACTCATTATGGAAATGTACCCGGTGTGACCTTCACCCCGAAAAAGAATGTACGGCCAAATACCATCTTCGTGTATCTACATGGTGGTGGGTACTGTATCGGTTCTTCACGTACGACACATCGTATTGGTCTGACGAATCTTTCCAAGACAACCTCTAGTGTTTGTCATTCAATTGACTATCGTTTGGCTCCAAATCATCCATTTCCCGCTGCACTTGAGGATGCGGTCAAAGCTTGGAAGGCAATCGTTGCAGACAACCCAGATTCACAAATAATACTCAGTGGAGATTCGGCAGGTGGCGGCCTCAGCCTTGCATTAATGATGCATCTAAGAGATGAAGGTTCCAGATTACCAGATGCAGCCGTTTTGTTTTCACCTTGGACTGATTTGACTTGTAGTTCACAGACCTACACGACGTTGGCCAAAGCAGATCCGATGATACCCACTAGCGCCACAAATCATTGTGCAGGACATTACACCCCAAATTCAGCAGACCGTAAGGACCCATTCATTTCTCCAATGTTCGGTGATTTCACTGGCCTTCCAAGAACACTGATACTAGTCGGCGACCGAGAAATTTTACTCGATGATAGTCGAAAGGTGGGAGAGAAAGCCAAAGACGCTGGTGTTGATATTGAAGTTGACATTTGGCCGGGAATGTTTCACGATTGGTGGTTGTTTCCCCTCCCAGAATCAAAACAATGCCTTCGCAAGGTTGCAGATTGGATTTAGCCTTGGGCTAGAGAACCCATCGGGTCCCAGGCAGGAAGAATAACTGGTTCACTATCAAGTCCGGCAACCATCTGTTCATTTAGGTAAGAAATCGGAGCTGCAATTTCAAACATATGTTCATCATACCAACTGTCATTCATTGTGTAGTATCCTTTCTGCCCGGTATCGCCACCCCATGAGTTTTCAACTCGCCAGCGTCGAGCCTTACCATCGACAACATCGACACCTGTGAACAGCATTGCATGTGTCATCATGGTCTGGTTGTGCTGTAACCTGTCAGCCTTATTCATTCCATATTCAACACCATAAAGTCCAGTCACATCGAACAGATTTGCATCCCAAAGCCCCTTCTTTCTCTCCATTTCCTTGCCTACATCGCACCCCATCCAAACGGGAAGCCCATCTTCGAGTAATTTCTGTGTAACTGCCTTCATCTCCTCGGTTGGAACATTCAGATAAACCACAGGGGGGCCTCCTGCAACGTTCTGTAAATAATCTACAGTATACGTTTGATAGTACTCATTTCGAGGATCATTGACAATACAAACATAATTTTCCCAATCGATATCAATATATTCTTCAGCAAATTGAAGAGGAGTCATTTCCCCCTTTCTGTGAAATTTGTTATCCTTGTCATGCCATTGCCAATCAAATGTTTCAGGTGGAGTTCCTAGGTGGATACACAACATATTCCAGATGTCAGCAACTCGTCGATCCTTGTGATTGCGAGCATCTTCGGTTGTACCACCTTCGCTGAGAATGCTTCGGATTTCACACGCCGAAGTTCTGAGAATATTCTTCAATTCTGTATTCATCCAACGCGTTGCACTGCTTGTGTTTGATTCAGGATACGCTGACTTGGGAACCAATCCGTACTTTCGAATCAGATTCATTGCCATATTCCACTGGCCCCCGTCACCGATTGGATCAGAGAGCAAGAAGTGGATGGTTCGGTCATCTATGGGGCGATCAGAGGTTTCGATGATAGCCTCAAGTAAATGATTCGAACGCTCAAATTTATCCCAGAAATGGATGTGAGCCTGACTAAATTCGAAATTTTTGACATTCATTTTTTTCATTGCACCTACTCTGAATAGATTCAGAGCTGCGAACAACCAGCACCTACCACTCCGTTTTTGGTTTGTCACCTTCCAATCATCCAACTTGACACTGAATGAAGAATCCATATTCTGAACTAAATCTCGATTCAATGTTAAATCCGGTAATTGTACACCGGTGACTGCATTTTGTGCAACCTTATTCGCCGGGTTGGCCGCGAATCCTTTTCTCAATTCAGATATTTGTTCAGGAGTAACAACTGACATTGGCTCACCTATGGTGAACCGTCTTCCATCATCGACGACGCTTAGTCCTCACGCTTGGCCAACAAGGCAGCCGAAAGTCCCACGGCGATGGTAGCCATCAGTGCGGGAGCGGGTACAGGTTCCGCGGGTAGTATCGTCATATCACCTGGACAATTATTCCCTCCACTATCTTCGCCAGAGACCCAGCAATCAGACCATATTTTTCCACCTTCTGAAAAGCCACCTTCGGGGAACTTTTCATCCTCACCATCGGAATAGGTTAGAATAATGTCGTAATTGATGTAAGAATGTGTGTCAACAGGTATTATCGTACTTGTCCAATTTTCTCCAGAAGCATTCATTGAAATCTTTTCTGGTGGATTACAAACCCCGCTATTGATGCATTGCTGAACAGTCCATTCCACATTGGTTACATTTCCTGCAGATTCATTGGAGAGTACCAAATGAATGGTGAAATTTTCCCCATCGGTGGATACATCTGGTACCTGAATTGAATCGATGGGCGTACCTTCAATGTCAATTGTACGATTCACACCGGCATTTTGTGCAGCGGCAGCGAAAGGAAGGCAAAGAGAAAATGCAAGGACAAGGACCAGCAATCGGCGCATCATGAGTTGTCGTTGCGCCTTTCCTTGAATAATCCTCTTATGGTTTGATTTCAAATGAGTGTATCCGGATAGAATTCATTCATCGCAAATACACCAATTTCCGAAACCATCTAGGGTATCTGCTTCAATTACTATGACGATGCGCGCAGGTGATATGGCACAAGGTACTGTCAAGTGGTTTAATCAGACGAAAGGCTTCGGATTCATCGAACGTGAGGGGGAAAGCGACCTCTTTGTTCACGTTACAAATTTGGTGGACGGAGTAAAAATTTATGACGGTGATTCCGTTGAATTCGAAGTTGGCGAAAGCGATCGCGGTCCAATGGCGACCAATGTTCGCAAAGTCGACGAAGAAGAGTAATTACAACTCGAGCTCCCAAAGCTCATCGCCTATATGGTGAAGCATTTTCACAGCTTTGCCTTTGGCAGCATCAACCATTTCGGCTGAGTTCATCATAGCCCAGCCTATGGCCAATGGTTTTCCATGGGATTGGTCACGAATCCAAATCAGGTCACCTGTTTGGATACAATCACATGCACTGTGAATTCCTGCGGCCATGCAATCGGCACCATTCATCAGAAAAGGAATCGCCCCATGGTCAACATCACACCACTTCCGTGACGGATTCCAAGCAAGAATACCCCGTAGGGTTGGGAAAGCAATGGTTTCCCCTTCTGGATCTTCGACTTCCATGCCCAAGGGTGATTTATCCACAATCAGCATATTCCACGGGCCAAAGGTTGCAGTTTCTAGGAATGCTGATGACAAATCAGTCTCAACACCAAGAGGTACAGTCAATCGCTCGATGAGTCCCTTGATTTTCTTATGTCGTACCGGTTTGCGGCCTTTGAGTTTCCAATCCTTCTTGGCCACAAGCCAAACGGGTAATGGGCGCTCCTTGAATTCTCCCGCTCATTTGATGTCTAATCACCCCTTGGCCAGTTCATGCCGAGTATCTGGTGTGCCCTACGTACTTTTGATGCACATGCAAAGGAAGTGGGTGGACAACCATTGAAATCACCAAGATTTTTTCTCAAACCTTGGGCTGCATTAGCACAACCGCCAGTCGGTTGTGAATTGATACTGCCAAAACATTTGGATGAGGTTCATCATGAAGTGGAATTGGTTCTCAAATTAGGTGAAGATAACGCCCTTGAACAGGTTGCTGTGGGTCTAGATTTAACCGATCGAGCAACTCAAAAAATTGCCAAATCTGAGGGAATGCCTTGGACTCAATCGAAGGGTTTTGTCAATAGTGCAATCGTTGGAAATTTCTCAGAACCACCGGTTGGAATTTCCCATATTAGGTTAGAACTCGCCATTAATGGTGAACCTAGACAAGAAGCCTCGATTGGGGAAATGTCATTTCAACCTCTTGATTTACTCTCTAGTTTGGCAAAATGGGCACCACTTCAGAAAGGAGATTTGCTATTTTGTGGTACCCCTTCGGGGGTCGGCCCATTGGTTGAAGGTGATCACGTACAAGCTAGATTACTCCGTGAAGACGGAAGCCTACTATCTGAACTCGACTTTCTTCTGGCTTAATCAGGGTGGAACCGACTCATGCATATTGAGTACGGCACGGGCCTTGTCCAAGTCATCAACTGAGAAGGCAAGCTCTGTCGCCCCTTGGATTCTAGACAGTACGTAAATCGAAGTAATACTAACGCCGGCTTCACCCAAACGTTCTGAGAATTCAGCTAGAGCACCGGGCTTGTCCGGCATCGATTGAGACAATAGTACGGTCGTTGCGAATTGAATCCCCAACGAATTCAATGCCATACGTGCCTCTGTGACTTGATCTGTTACAATCACGACATTTGTATCAATGGCACACATCGTTTCAATATTGATGCCGTGGTTTGCAAATTCACGACTCACAAGGGCAAGTTGTCCAGCTTCATCTGGCAATTCTATTTTGAATTCTAAGCGTCCTTCACTCATGATGTTCACTGGTCCGAGCGGGCCGTGTTTTGGCTATTTACCCACCGGATGTCATAAAATCGTCAATCGCGCTCTTGAAATAAGGGAAGTAGGTCGCCCGCTTCCCAGAGGGAAGCACTATGGCACACTGGCACGGAATCTCACGACGCAAGTCATCGGGCGGTCGTCTAAAGCGACCAAGCAGTTATCGCGGCAAGCGTCGCACGGAAATCGCATCAGAGAAGCAATTCGCAATGATTGGTGAATCAAGCCGCAAGGTATACCGAAAGCGAGCCGGTTCCCAGACAGTCCGAGTTTTGTTTGACACCACGATCAACGTGGCTGATAAGAAAACAGGAAAGGTCATCCAAGCAACCATTCAATCCGTATCTGAAAATGCAGCAGACCCCAACTATGTCCGCCGTAATATCATGACCAAGGGCGCAGTCGTTGAGACTGACAAGGGACAAGTTCGAATCACAAGCCGACCAGGAAGTCATGGCGTCATCAACGGCATCCTGCTCGAGTGAAGGTTGACAATAGAGGACATGTTCCCAGTCTCGGAGGGACCGAGATGGCCAATCATCCAGACCGAATTGTCGTTTGGCCTGGATACTTTGATTTGAAGTCCAGCCGACGCTCCGGTAGACGTGTTTCCAAGGATCGAGCAGTAACCAATCCAACTCTAGATGGTCTGGCCTATGCTGCTCGCAATGCGGGTATTCGCAAAATGAAGCGCGAAGAGAAAGCCAGCCATCCAGCCAGGCCTCACGAACAAGAAGGGAGACTGTGGATTTCTACATCCGATGCTCTTACAGCAACCGATTCAACATCTAAAGAAGGGATTCTCCAGGCAATTGGTACCGCATGGATTGGACAACAATCCGAAGTGAAGGCAGCAGAAAAGGCTGCCAAGGCAAGTGGACCCAAGGTTGGTGACAAACGTGGGCGAAGTCAGCGCAAATCGTTCAAGGGTGCGAAAGGACGCAAACCCAGTGAACGCCGCAAACGTCGCAAATGAACCAATGAAATGAGGCGAAAGAGATGGATAAAATCAATCTCAAAGAGAAACTGTCTCTATTTTCAGAACACTGGTCTCCCAAGGTAGTTGCAGAGATGAATGATTATCAGTTCAAGTTGGTTAAAATCAAGGGTGACTTCGTTTGGCATCATCATGCAGATACCGATGAAGTATTCATCGTCATTGAAGGCAAGATGAAAATTGAGTTTGAAGACAAGACTGTCGAATTGAATGAGGGTGATATGTATGTGGTCCCAAAGGGTATTGAACACAAGCCATACGCTGAAAATGAATGCAAGTTGATGCTTGTAGAACCTCGTGGTGTGGTGAATACCGGCAAC
>PVBE011453285.1_pt1 | contig 18223 bp, 12 predicted proteins | sample 1631181 | NCBI WGS metagenome assembly PVBE01 (sample SAMN08397723, study PRJNA350692) | Marine metagenome, whole genome shotgun sequencing project. | isolation source: water | place: Pacific Ocean | collected 2012-04
CGGTGATGGACACCAGAACCTGCTCTTTCGCCGCATCCAGGCGAGTCCAGGGCCGTCCCTTGATCCGCCTGCGCGATCGGCGAATGCGCTTCACGATCTTCGCGGACTTGCCTTCGGCCTTCACCCGCTCGACGGCGTCTCGCATGCTGTGGGACGTGTCGATGACAAAGATCACGTCGCGGCCTCTGACCGGGATGCCGAAGAACCCACCCTCAGCGCGCGTCGAAGCCCTGACCTTCAGGTCGTCGATCGCGGGCGCCATGGTCACGCGGTCCTTCTCCTTCTCCCAGAACGCGTGCCACTTGTCCGCGTCGCCAGGCAGCAATGCTCCCGTCAATCGGCGAAGTGACAACCATGCCTCGTGCGCGAGCAATGGCGAGGCGTCGCGGTTGACGAGCTTCAGCATCGGGTCTTCGGTCTTGGCCCTGTCCTCGGCGCGAAGTAGCGAGATCAGGACGGGAACCGCCGAGCGCCGCGGGTAGCGCCGCACGAGCCGCACCGTCGCGAGGTCGCTGCGCCAACCCGCCTGACCGAGACTGTCGATGCAAGCATCGACGACGGCAGCCCAGTCCGCTTCGGTGAGTTTGCCGCGGCGGCGTCGCAAGATCCGGTCGGCGGCGTCCAACACGGCCAGTGCGACCACGGGATGGCGCTCGCGTTGGATCGCCTCGACGAGGATCGGCAGCGACTTCGGGTGACCGATGTGCCCCAGCGCTTCGGCGGCAGCGAGCCGGACGCGGCCCTCGGCTGCTTCCAGCGCCGTCTCGACCGGTGTCCGGAAACCCTCCGTCTGCTTCATGCCGAGTAGGCGAAGCGCGGCCAGGCGAAGGACGAGGTCCTCGGGGCGGGTGTTCGTCGCAGTCCTCTGTACGAGCTTCCATACCGAAGGCTCGTCCATTCTCAACAGCGCGCTGTGTCCGGCGTCGCGCACGAGCATCATGTCGCGGCGGTAGAGGTCGTGGTCGTAGCCGGACGCGGCCAGTGGAAAGAGCGCGCTGGCGACGGTCTCCCCGGCGTGTTTCTCCGCGGCGGCGATCAGGCTCTGCAGGGCGATGAAGTGCGTCGACGTCTTCCCTCGCCGGTGACCGAAGCCTCGGTGGTCGAGTCCGATTCGGACGTACGCGTAGCCCGCGTCCTTGCGGAGCCACACCTGCTTCGCCATCCTGTTTCTCAAGAAGGCCGCCCTCCCGGTCGTCACCGGCAGGCGCTGATCGTCAGAGGTCTGCCTTGATGGTGCCGCGCTCGTCGAGGGTCGAAGCCTTCACGCCTTGCAGCACCTTCTTCTTCGCGCCCTCCCCGACCTCGATCGTGTAGGTGCCCTTCGCAAAGACCTTGGGTCGGAACTTCGTGCCGCGGATGCGCAAGCAGTAGACCCAGTCGCCCGTCGCTTCGTCGACGATCTTGATGACAGGGTCGGTGGCGCCCGTCACCTCGACGGTCGGAAGGTAGGCGACGGCCTCTCGACCGTAGTTGTTCGTCTGGTCGATCGTCTTGGGCCAGCCGGGATAGGGTTTCGACGTTCCATCGCCGATCGTGACGTTGCGCGGCCAGCACACCATCTTGATCTTGCGCGTTCTCTTGTTGAGACGCATCACGCCGAATCCCGCGGCGCGGGTCGTCAGCTTGCCACCCGATCCGCCGGGATCAGGGTTGGCCACCGCCCAGCACGTGACCCGATTGCCGAACCCATCCAGGTGGTCCCCGAGGATCGGATCCATGCCCTCTGCGCGGTTCTTGCCCGGCTCGAGTGGCTTCCACCAACGAAGGTAGAGGTTCGCGATCGAGGGCACGCAGAACGAGAAGTTGCCGTCGCGCCACGCGTCGATCCCGTGGTGAAAGATCGTGGCGAGGTGCTGGTCTCCCGCGTAGTGCACGGCGAAGCACTTGCGCATCGCGTCGATCGCCTTGTTGCGCCCGGTCTGCGGCCACCCGTTCGAGTCCAGGTCCGCGTGCAGCCGCCCGCCGATCTTGCCGTGGATGTGAGCGCCGCCGCAGAAGATCGTCTGGGACAGCGCGACCTTCATGTCCGCGCCGCGCCAGTCCTGGCCCCAGTCGTCGAGGAACTTCAGCTGCCGCTTTCCGAGCAGTACAGCGATTGGCACATCCACGCTCTTCGGGTCGTAGTTCGGGTTGCGAATGTGGTCGGGTCGCGGCCCCTGCTTCGGGATCAGGCCCTTCGGTCCCGTCTTGAACTTCCGGTCCTCGAGGATCGCGAAGCTGATCCGGCCCCACCGGTACTTGGTGTAGTAGACCTGGATCCCGCGTTGCACCGGGGTCGGGTCGTAGGGATCCGGCAGGTGGCTCGTCTGCGCGCGCTCGACCATCTTCACATACGCGGCGGGCATGAAGTACCCGCCGTCCGGCCCCGCGCCGCTGTTGGACTTCTTGCCGCTGGCGCCCCAGAGGTTCGCCTGTCCGACGTCGTGATCGTCCGGAATCGTCACGGTCGGTCGATCCTTGATGATCTCGCCGAACTCGCGACCGAACTTCAACCACGCTGCCAGGTGCTTCCGGTGGTTGTAGACCTGATCGCCGGAGAAGAAGAGCACGTCGGCGTCGATCGTCTTCACGTTCGCGATGATGTCGTCCTTCGGGATCTCCCCGCCGTGCGCCTTCCGGATGGAGTTGCCCGTGAACCCCGCGACGACGATCTCCTCCTTGTCGATCGGGTTCTTGCGGATCAACCCTCCGAAGTACGCCGCCTTGCCGTGCGCGGCACGGTACTGCACGGCCTTGCTATCGTCCCAGTTTTGCACCTTGAACGTCGCTGTCCATCCGTCCTCGATCACCTTCTGTTCCGCGATCTTCTCCCAGGTGTCACCCTTCTTGATCTCCAACCGTACGGTGTGGCTCTCGCCATCCTTCAGCGGGTAGAGCTGGGCTGTCAACTTCAGGATCTTGTCGTGGACCGTGTAGAGGGTGAAGCAGATGACCTTGTCTCGGCTGACTTCGGGGATGATCAGGTTCTTCTGGGCGACGACGTTCGAAACGAGCCCGCAGATGAGCAGGGTTCCGATCCGGATAGGGGGGTTCTTCACGCAGATGTCTCGCAGATGGTGTCGGGAGGGGTGGTTTGCGCGGCGAGTGTAGTCTGCGGGGCTGTCGTGCGCGATGATCGTGCAGATGAAGGAAGTTCGATCACGCCATCTCTTCCTCACGGTGTTCCCAGTTCGAGATCTCCTGACGGCTCCGGTCTGCACCGTGATCATCATCCGTGAGGTGGAGAGCTACGTCGCGGGGTAGGTTGTCTGTTCCGTCTCCTCGACCGATAGAAGTTCTGATGACCGGACCCCGCAATCTCCGCTGTGGCATCGTTGGCGCTGGCCGGACCCGACACGGTACGGGACCGTTCCTCGCCAGCTTCCTCGAGGGTGCCGACTGCGATGTCGTCGGCGTCGTCGGACGGAGTTTTTCGCGGGGCCGTTCCGCCGCAGAGGATCTGGCACAGCGGCTCGGACATGCGGTCGAGGCCCACGCATGCGTCGAGGATCTGCTCGCCTCCGGACTCGATGCCCTCGTCATCGCGGCGCCGGACGAGGTCCATCTTCCGGCACTCCGGGCTTCGCTCGAGGCGCGGACTCCCGTGCTCTGCGAGAAACCCCTCGTGCAGGCCGAAGAGCACGAGGCCGTCGCCGCGCTCGTCGACGGGTTCCGGAGTCGCGACATCCTGCTGATGGAGGGCTGCCAGTGGCCGATGGCCATGGCTGCGTTCGACGGGCTCTACCCGGAACGGAGTCCGGAATCGACGCGATTCGCCATGCGGCTCTCGCCGATTGGCCCTGGCCCGTTGATGTTGCGCAACTCGCTGTCGCACCTCATCAGCCTGATCCAGGTCGAGTGGCCCGTCGGGCCCGACACCACGGTCGAGAGCCTGGCGTTCGAGGGTTCCGGCGGCGTCGAGGACGGGCTCGTGACGTCCTTCGACCTGCGGAATCGCCCTTCGGAAGTAGGCGACGAGTCGACCGACCGTGGTTCGGCGGCGTGCCGGTTGGAGCTCGTGGTCTGCCCCGATCAGCCCCGCCCCGCCTGGGTCGAGATCGATGGTCACCGCATGGGTCGAGAGGTCGATCTCGTGACGTACGCGATCTCGTTCGTCGCTGGAGAGAGAAAGATCTCCGTCGATGATCCGACCAAGACTCTCGTGTATCGTTTCGCCGACTTGGTCAAGTCTCCGAGCCGTGAGCGATATCGAATCGAATCCAACCGCGTCGAGCAGCGCGCCCGACTCTACAGCCACATCGTCCGTGGGCTTGTCGAACACCTCGCCTCCAGTTGAGCGGGTGGCGGGGCCGCGCCGCGAGGAGGCGATCCACGACTTCACCGCGAAACTGCGGCAGCCGGACATCCTGCCCGGCATCAAGGAGTACGTCGCGTGGCGTCGCGAGTTGGCCGCGGCGCGGGCTGCAGGCGCATCGGATCCGGAGACTCCCGATCTCGTGCCGGTCTCGATCAACCTCGATCTCACGTTGGCCTGCAACTACAAGTGCGACCACTGCATCGACTGGGACATCCTCAACGGCCCGGCGAAGCACGCACAGGAAGAGCTCGAGCAAGCGATGCGGTTGATGGCGGAGAAGGGGCTGCGGAGCGTCATCCTGATCGGTGGCGGCGAGCCGACGCTGTATCCCGGGTTCGCGTCGTTCGTCAAGGTGTTGAAAGACCTCGGGCTGAAGGTCGCGATCGTCACGAACGGTAGCCGGGGTGACCGGCTCCTCGAGGTCGCACCGTTTCTCGGACGCGGGGATTGGATTCGTCTCTCCCTCGATTCGGGATCGAACGCGACGTTCCGCCGGATGCACAACCCGTCGAAGCCGAGCCTCGACCTCGACGAGATCTGTTCGTGGATTCCGAAGATCCGCGCTGCGAATCCTGAGATCGACCTCGGCTACTCCTACATCGTGACGTGGAAGGGCGGAGAGCGGGACGACACGAAGATCATCGAGAACATCGACGAGATCGTGCAAGCCACGCAGCGTGCGCGGGAAGCAAGATTCAGCTACATCGCGTTCAAGCCGTTTCTCGAGCGGGCGGCGGACGGGTCCGAGGTCATGGACCCCAGCAAGACCGAAGACGACACGCGGAAGGTCCAGAAACGAATCGTGGCGATGATCGACCAGGCCAGGAAGTTCGAGCGCGAGGGCTTCCGGGTGATGGAGAGCACGAACCTGCGCGTCCTCGAAGAAGGTCGGTGGGACAACCTCAAGTGCCAACCCCGGACCTGCCACATGCAGGCGCTGCGTCAGGTCGTGACGCCGGTCGGGACGTTCAACTGCCCTGCGTACCGGGGTGTCGGGCACGCCAGGCTCGGCGAGAAGGATGCGTACAAGGATCCAGAGACCGCGCGCTCGACGGCGGAAGCGACGAAGGCCCTGTTGGACCGCTTCGACGCAACCCACAATTGCCGCGAGATCACGTGTCTCTACAACGACACGAACCGGTGGTTGCAGCGCTCGATCGACTCCGACGAGGACGTAGGAGCGATCTCCCCGTCGCCGGACCGGCAGGACTTCTTCCTCTAGCAGGGTGTCATGCAAACCCGCTGCGTCGGACTCCTACTTCTGGTTGGTGGCTGGTCCGCGTGCGACGACGCGAAGTCCCTTCGCCCCCGAATCCTCGTCGCCGCGAGCTTTCAGGACGCGGCGAGTCGGGTGGTGGGGGACGCGGCGATCGTCGTGCCCAGCTCTTCGTCGACTCTCGCGCGGCAGATCGTCGCGGGCGCGCCGGCGGAGTGCTTCATCTCCGCGGACGCTGACTGGATGGACTACCTGGCGGAGCGTGAGTTGTTGCAAGCCGGTAGTCGGCAGGAACTCGTCCGCAACGCGATCGTGGTCGTCGCGCCCAGGGGGAGGCCGGGCACTGTCTCGCTCGCGACGTTCAAGGGGACGATCGCGATGGGGGATCCCGAGCACGTCCCGGCTGGAAAGTACGCGCGGCGGGCGTTGGAAGCCGAGGGCGTGTGGCGAGGTCTCTCGGGGAGCATCGTGCCGACGGGCGACGTCCGCCAGGCGCTCGTCTTGGTGGAGCGGAACGAGGTCGATCTGGGCATCGTCTACGAAACGGACGCCGAGGCGAGTTCGCGGGTCTTGATCGTGCACCGCTTCGCAGAGGGCAAGACTCCAGCGGTGCGTTACGAGATCGCTATCGTTCGCGGCGGCGACCCGGCGTTCCTGCGCATGCTCACCAGCGATTCCGCCCGCAGGGTGTATCGCGAATTGGGATTCAAACCGGTGTCGCGCTGATGCTCGCCGCAACCGAAGTCTGGCCTGCCCTCTACCTCTCACTCAAGGTGGGTTTCGTCGCGACCCTCGTCGGTCTGTTGCCGGCGCTGGCGCTCGCCTGGTGGTTGGCGCGGACGCGCTCACGGTTGCGACCGTTCGTCGAGGCCATCGTGATCCTCCCCATGGTGTTGCCGCCGGTCGTCGTCGGCTACTTCCTGCTGGCGTGGTTTGGGCGAAACGGAATCCTTGGCGAGTGGATGCTCGACGCGCTCGGTGTTCGACTCGCCTTCGTGTGGCCAGGTGCCGCGCTCGCGGCGATGATCATGGGGTTTCCGCTGATGGTGCGGACCATGCGGCAGGGATTCGAGGCCGTGGACCCCGGGCTCGAAGAGGCCGCGGCGGGGCTTGGGGCGGGGCGCTGGCGGACATTCAGGTCCGTGACGATGCCGCTGGCGGGGAGAGGGATCGTGGCGGGCGCCGCCCTGTGCTTCGCCCGCAGCCTGGGCGAGTTCGGCGCGACGATCACGTTCGCCGGCAACGTGCCCGGCGAGACGCGGACGTTGCCGCTCGCGATCTGGACGGCGCTTCAGCGCGCGGACGGCGAGGAAGCGGCCTGGCAACTGACCTGGGTGTGCGTCGGCGTGGCCGTTTCGGCGACGGTGTTGTGTGAGCTGCTGGTGCGGCGTCCCACGAACGGAGGTCGATCATGAAACTCCGAGTGAAGGTCGCTCTGCGTCGCGGGAGTTTCGATCTCGACGTCGACTTCCGGTTGACCTCGGACATCACCGCGTTGTTTGGTCCTTCCGGATCCGGCAAGACGACGCTCCTGCACGCGATCGCTGGAATGGTGCGACCGGACCGGGGCCTCATTGCGATCGATGACCACATCTTGTTCGATTCGCAGAACTCGATCTGCATGCGTCCACCGCAGCGGCATGTGGGCATGGTGTTTCAGGATCTTCGGCTCTTCCCGCATCTCACCGCGGAGGGGAACCTGCTGTTCGGCTACCGACTGACCGCGGAGCGCGAACGAAAGCTGACTCCAGATGATGTCGTCGAAGCGCTGGAGCTCGGCGCTCTGCTCTCGCGCCGACCCGACCAGTTGTCAGGCGGGGAGCGGCAGCGCGTGGTGTTGGGCCGCACGCTGTTGTCGATGCCGCGGTTGTTGTTGATGGACGAACCGCTCGCGGCGCTCGACGTGCGGTTGCGGCGACAGATCCTCCCATACTTGCGGTGGGTTCACGAACGTCTGTCGATCCCGATCGTCTACGTGAGCCACTCGTTGCCCGAAGTCCTCGAGTTGACAGACCAGGTCGTCGTGATCGATCAGGGGAGAGTCACGGGACAGGGCGAGGTCTTCGATGTGCTCGGCAAGACGCTGCGCGGCGACGAGGAACCGTTCAGCATCGCCAGCCTCGTGCCCGTAATCGTCGAGTGGATTCACGAAGAGGGTGACTTCATCCGTGGCCGGATCGGTGAACAAGAAGTCCTCCTGCCGTTTGCTCAGATGTCTCCGGGCCAGTCGGGCCGCGTCGCGCTCCGGCCCGAGGACGTGATGCTCGCCCGTGAGCCACTGGAGGATATCTCTGCGCGGAACCAACTTCGCGGTGTGGTTGAACGCATCTCGTCGCTGCACGGTCGCCTCCTCGTGCACCTCCGCATCGGTCCCGACGCCGTGATCCGCGCCGAACTCACACGCTCCGCCCAGCACGACCTCGAAGTCGTCGAAGGCGCCGAGTTCCGCTGCGTCATCAAGACTTCCGCCTTTCTGTGGCAATAGGCGTGGGCGTTGTCGCGCGTTGCAGCCCCCCAGGTCGCGCATCGTCGTGATCCCGCGAACGGCCTTCTTGTCGGAGGCGCCACCGCGGTCAACCTGCTTGCGCAAGCGTTCTTCGCGGACAGCGCGGCTGTTCAGGGAGTGTCCGCGACGAACGGGTTGAAGATCGTCATCCCCTAGTTGGTCAGCACCTCGATGTTCCAGTGGATGACTTCAGCGGCGGTAGCCGGGGCCGCGGACCACGCGACCGGGGAGGGCGCCGGTGTGGTCGCCGTCCTTCAGGACCTGCTCGCCGTTGACGAAGACGTCACGGACGCCGACCGCGAGTTGGTGGGGTTTGTCGTATGTGGCACGGTCCGAGACCGTTGCCGGATCGAAGATGACGACATCGGCGAAGTTGCCGGTCGTCAGGCTGCCGCGGCGGCGCAGCTTCAGGTTGCTCGCCGGTAGCCACGTCAGCTTGCGGATCGCTTCCTCGAGCGGGATGAGCTTCTCGTCGCGGCAGTACTTGCCGATGACTCGCGCGAAACTCCCGTAGGCGCGCGGGTGGGTGTTCGACTTCAGGAAGGCGCCGCTCGGCGTGGGCGCACCGGAGTCGGAGCAGAAGCTCAGCCACGGCAGCTTGATCTTGCGGCGCACGTTCTCCTCCGACATCAGGAAATACACGCACTGCACGCGTGACCCGTCCTCGATGACGAGATCCATCGCGGTGTCCTCCGGCGACTTGTTCCGGAGCTTGGCGACCTCCTCGAGCGTCTTGCCCGTGTACTGCTTCAACGCCGCGTTCTTGAACCCCACGAGCAACACGTTCTTCGCGCCGCCGGCGGCGAGGTACAGGTTCTCCCACTTGTCTGTCGGAGTCGTCATCTCCTTGCGCACCAGCTCCCGCACCTTCGGCTTCTGCAATTGGTGCCGCCACCGCGGGTATCCGCCGGCCTGCACCCAAGGGGGCATCGCGGCGTCGAGACCGGTGGAGCCGGCCGTGTAGGTGTACATGTCCGCGGTAATCTTCAATCCATCGGCTCGCGCCGCCTCGACCTTCGCGATCAGCTTCTCGAGCTTGGGCCAGTTCGCCGCGCCCGCCGCCTTGAGGTGGTAGATCTCGGCGGCGACCCCGCTCACCCGGGCGATGTGGATCAGTTCGTCCAACGCCTCGAGCAGCTGGTTGCCCTCGCTGCGCATGTGCGAGATGTACATGCCGCCATACTCTCCGACGATCTGCGCCAGCGCGACGAGCTCGGATGTCTTGGCGTAGAACGCCGGGGCGTAGATCAGCGAAGTGCCGAGTCCGAGAGCGCCGTCCTGCATCGCCTGCCTGCAGAGCGCCCGCATCCGTTTGAGCTCGCCCGCCGTCGGTGCGCGGTTTGCGTAGCCGACTTCGTGAATCCGCAACGTTGCCGCCCCGACGAAGGACGCCACGTTGATGCCGACGCCGGTCGCCTCCAGATGCTCCAGGTATTCGGCGAGCGTCGTCCATGACACGCCGAACTTGAGGTCGCCCTGGTTCGTGCGCATCGCGGACTTCATGTCGTCGTTGAGCGGCCCCATCGACGTCCCTTCACCGAAGATTTCCAGCGTGACGCCCTGCTTGATGTCGCTCATCGCCCGCCGGTCGACCAGCAACGTGCGCGTCGCCCAGCTGAGCATGTTGATGAATCCCGGTGCGACCGCCATGCCCTTCGCGTCGATGACCTGCGCCGCTGTTCCGCTGACATCACGACCGACCGCCACGATGCTGTCGCCGTGGATCGCGACATCGCCGACGAATGGCCGCCCGCCCGTGCCGTCGTAGATCGTCCCGCCGCGAATGACGGTGTCGAATGTGTGCGTTCGGCAAGCGGGGAGCAGGGCGCAGAGAACGAGAGCGGATCGAACGAGGGCGTGCATCGCGGCACGATACCCGACTAACTCTCCTGCTCCTGGTACTGCAGCTGGTAAAGACGCCAGTAGACGCCGCGCCGTTTCATCAACTCTTCGTGAGATCCCTGCTCGACGAGCTTGCCCGCGTGAAGGACGAGGATCCGGTCGACGTCATGAATCGTGGACAGGCGGTGCGCGATGATCAGGGACGTGCGTTCTGTCATCACCCGGTGGACCGCGCCCTGGAGCAGGTGCTCGGTGTGCGAGTCGACGTTCGACGTCGCTTCGTCCAACGCGAGGACGCACGGCGCGACGACGAGCATCCGCGCGAATGCGATGAGCTGCTTCTCTCCGGCGGAGAGGTTCTTGCCCCTCTCGGCGATGGGCTCGTGGTAGCCGAGGGGGAAGCGCCCGACGACGTCGTCGAGATGCAACTCGTCGGCGGCCCGGATTGCGTCGGCGTCGGCGATTCCCGGATGGCCGAGCCGAATGTTGTCGAGCACCGTGCCCTGGAACATGAATACGTCCTGGGGGACGATGCCGATTCTGCGGCGCAGGTCGCTTCTCGCGAATTGGCGGATGTCGACGCCGTCGAGGAGGATCTGCCCCGACTGCAGTTCATACAGTCGCGTGAGGAGACTGAGGATCGTCGTCTTGCCCGCGCCAGTCGCACCGACGAGCGCGATCCGTTCCCCCGGTCGGGCTTCGAAGGAGAGGTTGGAGAGGACCGGCAGGTCATCGGAGTAGCCGAACGTGACATCGCGGAACTCGATATGTCCGTCGCCCGCGGGTTGTGCAGGCGAACTCGGATCCGGTTCCTCGGCGGTTTCGTCGAGCAGGTCGAAGATGCGGTCGCTCGCGACCATCGCGTTCTGCATGACCGTGTACTTCAGACTCAAGTCATTCAACGGGATGAAGAACCGCCCCATGTAGTCGACGAATGCCACGAGTGTCCCGAGCTTGATCGCGTCGTCCATCTGCAGGATGCCGCCGTAGTACAGGATGAGCGCGGTCGTGAACGCGGAGAGCATCTCGGTCGCCGCGGACAGCGTGGACTCCCACCAGACGGACCGCAGTTGGGAGTCGCGGAGACCGTGATTGATCTCGGCGAATGCCGCGACGCGGTTCTCCTCCTGGGCGAACATCTGCACGATGGGCATGCCCGAGACGTGTTCGTGCAGGAAGCTGTTCATCCGAGACAAGCGCTCGCGCATCGCGGTGTAGGCCCGCCGCACCTTCTGTCTCACGAACAGGGTCGTGACGACGAGGACGGGGATGATCAGGACGGTGGAGAACGTGAGCTGCGCGCTCAGGCTGAACAGGATCACGAGCGCCGCGACCAGAAACACGAAGTCGCCCAGGATCGTGACGAGGCCGGAGGAGAACACTTCCTGCAGTGCTTCGACGTCCGTCGTCACGCGTCCGACCAGTCGACCGAGCGGGGTGCGGTCGAAGAAGCGGGCGGGGAGTTGTTGGAGGTGCCGGAACAGCTTCAACCGGAGGTCGAAGAGCGAGCCCTGGCCGGCGGTCTCGAGCGCGATCAACTGCCACCGTCGGCACAGCGTCTCGACTCCCGCGACCAGGAGGTAGAGGCCTGCGAGCGTCCAGAATCCGTCGAGTTTGTTCGGCACGAGGTGTTCGTCGATAGCGACGAGCACGATGTAGGGGAGCGTCAGACGGCACGCCGCGTTCACGAGGAGCAACAGCAGTCCCAACCAGATGAGACCTTGATGCGGTCGAATCACCTCCCAGAGCCGTCGGGTGTTTCGCCTCATCGCGTCCCATCCTCGTCCGGGTCGGAGTGGCCCGATGCATCGGGCCCCAGTTCGTCAAGGCCCAGCTCCCGACTCAGCTGCGACCGGCGCGTCTGCCTCCGGTGCAGCGACGCGTAGATCCCATCCTGGCGCAGCAGGGCGGCGTGGTCTCCGCGTTCGACGATCTCGCCCTCGTCCAGCACCAGGATCTCGTCGGCGTGCGCGAGCGTGGACACACGGTGCGCAACGAGGATCGTGGTGCATTTCCGCATGATGGGCCGCAACGCCAGGAGGATTTTATCGGCGGTGTGGGTGTCGACAGCTGAGAGCGTGTCGTCGAGAAGGAGGATCTTCGGTTGCAACAGAAGCACGCGGGCGAGGGCTGTCCGCTGGCGCTGACCTCCACTCAGGTTCACGCCGCGTTCTCCGATCATCGTGTCGAGTCCGTCCGGAATCTGGTGCAGGTCTTTCTCGAGTTCGGCAGCCGTTACCGCGGCGTGAATCTCCTCGCGCGTGGCGTCTGGGCGACCCAGCGCGACGTTGTCGGAGAGCGTCATGTTGAACAGGAATGTCTCCTGTGGGACGGTGCCGACAGCTCTGCGGTGTTGTGCGAGACGGATATCGTTGACGTCCAAGCCATCGATGAAGACCCGGCCCGGCTCCACCTCCAGCAGGCGTCCGATCGTGCGGAGCAGCGTCGTCTTTCCCGAGCCCGTGGCGCCGATGATGCCGATCGTCTGACCAGGTTCGGCGCGAAACGAGACGTCGCGCAGAACCTCACGGCCATCGATCTGGTCCTTTGCCTCGGGGGGCAGGCTGCCGCTGAGGTGAGGTTGATCGCGCAGTGCTGGGAAGAAGACCGACAGGTTGCGCACTTCGAGCGCGCCGCGCTGGATGGCGCGCCCGGGACCTTCGCCACTCTTCGCAGGCTCCGGATCCACGAGGTCGGCTGGCATGTCGAGGACCTCACAGATCCGCTCGAGGGCGACCGCGCCACGCTTGAGCGAGCTGATGACGAACCCCAGGATGCCCGTCGGTGCCGCGAGGATCATCATCCAGTAGATCATCGAGATGAGTTCACCCAGCTCGATGTCGCCGCGCGTCACCATCGGGCCGCCGACGGCCAGCAGGATGAACGTGCTCAGCGAGGCCAGGAACATCATCATCGGTTGCAGCGATGCCCGCAGCTTCGCGACGTCGAGCATCGTGTCCCTGTAGGCGAGACTCTGACTCCGGAACTGGTCGTAGTCGTGGTCTTCGAGCGTGAGGCTCTTGATCACCTTCTGGCCGCTCAGGCTCTCGTCGACCTTCGCGCTCAGCTTTGCGAGTTTCTCCTGCGCGGCTCGCGTGCCCTGCTGAATGCGACCGGCGAGCTTGCGCGCCAAGTAGAGGAACGGCGGAAACGGCGCGAGGATGCAGAAGGTCAGGAACGGATCGACCGAGAGCATGAAGCAGAGACCAACCGCGTACACGACCACCGTCTCGGTGAGGTACATGAACACCGGTCCGAGCAGGCCCTGCACGTTTTGCATGTCGTTCACGCAGCGCGACATCACGTGGCCGGTCTGGTGTCGCACGTAGAACGAAGGCGAGAGCTTGACGAGGTGGTCGAACAGATCCTTGCGGACGTCGCTGACGGCTCGCCGGCTGTTGCCGAGGATCATCAGGCGGCTGAGCGTGCGAATCACTGCGCCCAGCGCGGCCGCGCCGACGATCAAGAGCGCGGCGCGCAAGATGAGGTCCGGCGTCGCGGTTGCCCCGCCGTCGCCCCGGCCCAACTGATCCATGGAATCTCCGAGCAGTTTCGGAATGCACATCTTCAGCACGACCGCGAGCACCACGCACAAGGCGCCGAGCGCGTACCGGGCTCGGTAGCGCTTCATGTACGGCAGGAGTCGGCGAAGAGGTCTGTCCATCGGTGGAGATTGGGGCTGGCGAAGTCTCCCCGGACCGGGGGCGCTGATCTACTTCGAACTGAGGACCACGAACATCACGACCGGAAGGTACGTGCCGGCGTTGCGCTGCTTGGTCTCGGCCCTACCCTGGCGCCATGGATCGCATACCCGGGAGGGCCCCGCGCCCGACGAAGTCTGCCCTGCTCGTCCTCGCCGCGCTGGCGGGCTGTGCCGTCCCCGGATCGGGACCCACGCGACCACCCAACATCGTCATCATCTTCATGGACGACATGGGATACGCCGACATCGGCCCGTTTGGTTGCAAGGCATACCCCACGCCGAACCTCGACCGGATGGCCAAGGACGGGCGCAAGTTTACGGATTTCTACGTCACCCAGGCGGTGTGCTCCGCCTCTCGAGCCGGGTTGATGACAGGGTGCTACAACGTTCGCGTCGGCATCTTCGGCGCGCTCGGTCCGAAAGCCCGACACGGCTTGCACCACGATGAGGTCACAATCGCCGAGATCTGCAAGCAGAAGGGCTACGCGACAGCGTGTTACGGCAAGTGGCACCTGGGCCACCACGAGCAGTTTCTGCCGATGCAGCACGGGTTCGACGACTACTACGGGCTGCCCTACTCCAACGACATGTGGCCGTACCACCCGGCCGTGCTGCACCTGCCGATGGAACAACGACTGAAGCGGTGGCCGAACCTGCCGCTCATCGACAAGAACAGGGTGATCAATCCGAAAGTCACCGGCGAGGATCAAGAGAAGCTGACGACGCAGTACACGGAGCACGCGGTGAACTTCATCGCCGAGAACCGCGATCGGCCTTTCTTCCTCTACGTGCCGCACAGCATGGTGCACGTCCCGTTGTTCGTCTCGGACAAGTTCAAGGGTAAGAGCGGCGCGGGTCTCTTTGGCGACGTGATGATGGAAGTCGACTGGTCCGTCGGGGAGATTCTCGGTGCGCTTCACAAGCACGACCTCGACAGGAACACCCTCGTGATCTTCACTTCGGACAATGGACCGTGGCTCAGCTACGGAGATCACGCAGGCTCCGCTGGTCCGCTGCGCGAGGGCAAGGGCACGATGTTCGACGGTGGGTGTCGCGAGTCGACGATCATGTGCTGGCCGGGCACCGTTCCGGCAGACTCCGTGTGCCACACTCCGGCGATGACGATCGACATCCTGCCGACGGTCGCACATCTCGTCGGGGCAAAGGTGCCGGACCACACGATCGACGGCAAGAACATCTGGCCGTTGATCAAGGGCGTCGAGGGTGCGAGGAGTCCGCAGGAGGCCTACTACTTCTACTATGGTCGCGCCCTGCATGCGATGCGAATGGGCGACTGGAAGCTGCACTTCCCGCACGGCTACCGGACGATGGCGGGACGTCGAGGCGGGACGGACGGAACGCCGAAGAGATACGAGCAGGCGAAGATCGGATTGTCCCTGTTCAATCTCTCCACGGACATCGGCGAGACAACGGACGTGAAAGACCAACATCCGGAAGTCGTGAAGAGGATGCACTCCCTTGCGGAAGCAATGCGACAGGAACTCGGTGATGGTCGGGATCGCATTGGCGTGGGTGCGCGTCAGGCCGGTCGAATCGGACGGAAGGGGGAGTAGCCCTGGTAGATGCAGGACGTCGACTGGGCGCAGCTGTACACGACCGCGAGCCTCCTGACTGGCTCGGGGGAGAGATGAGAGGGATGCGCTCGCGGGGTCTTCGTCGACAAGTAGCGCCTACTGCAACCCCGCGAACGGACGGGTCGCGGGATCGCCGATCAGTACGTTGACGAGTTGGTTGGCGCGGCGGGCTTTGGGTGTCATGTTCTTCGGACCACCTTTGACCGGCTTCGTGTATGCGTTTGCGAAGCCTTCGGTACCGAGCTGTGCGTTGATTACGCGCTGGAATGCCTCACCGACGGTCAGCCCCTTCAGGCAATCTTCGAAGATCGGGAGCAGGAAGTTCACGCCGCGGCTGAACGCCATGTTGCCGATCACGATCACGCTACCGTCGTCGATGGCCTTCAGTGCGAAGCGCGGCTTGTCTTCGATCTTCTCGCCGGGACGAGTTCGTGGAATCACCAGATCGCTCCGAGGAGCGGACGCCGCGAAGCAGGCTCCGCAGAAGATGATCTTGTTCGAGAGGTTCATGTCGGTGTAGGCCGACACCTTGGCGCAACATGCCATGCCGGGTTTGCCGTGGCCGAGGACCCAGAGGAACGCGGATTCTTCGATCGCGGTCTGCACGTCCTTCGGGAAACCATCGAGCAGGTCCCGTCGTTTCTTCTTCCGGATCTCGAAGCGGCCTTCACCCTCGATCTTCGGGTAGTCGCTGCGGGCGCTGATCTCCTCGCTCGCGGCGATCGTCAGGTCGCGCATCGTCACGCCCTTGGCCGCGAAGAGCTTCTTGAGCAGGCCGCTCGACTCGAAGGATTTGTAGAGGAGGTCGGGCGGAACTTCAGCGAGGCTGAACGCGCGGAAGTCCTCCTTCTGGACAGGCCGGTAGGCGATCGAGCGGTCGACCAGCGCGGCGAGACTCTTCGGCGTCGAAGCGACGAGGAACCCGGGCAGCACGTCCAATTTCGGATCCTCGTCGAGGTGGGACAGGATCTCCCACATGCTGAGTACGGTGTTCTCCCCGTAGCTCGCGAGGCGAGGGGCGATCGCGACGTACCGCGGTATCTGTTCGCGGATCTTGTCGCGCAGGGCGTGCCGGGCCTTCTCGTTCTTCGCGAGCACGGCGAGGTCGTCGAGGACCAGGACCCGGCCACCGCGGTGGGCGGCGAGCTTCTCGAGGGCGCGCAACGCGACGGCGTCGACGTGGTCGGTCAGGACGAGGTAGCCCTTCTCGGCGACCGCGTGGGGCTCCGTCTTCAACACTCGCAGTCCCCGCCGACCGCCGCGATTGCCGGCGCCTGGCGTGACGCGGACGATGTCCTTCGGATCGAGATCACGGGGTCCACGCTGCGATCGGCTCGTTCCTCGCCGGCGATCGCTCGTCTGTGGTTTTGCGGACCCGATCTTCTCCCACCTCTTCTTCTGTTCGTCCGTGAGTTTCGCCAGGGCGGACTCCATCGCCTTCTTGCGCAGGCCTGTCGCTTGCGTCCGCAGTGCGCGGCGGTCGCCGCCCTCCTCGGACCGAGCGCGCCGCATCAGTGAGTTGAACTTCGTCCTCGTCGTGTCGACGATCGCGCGGATCTCCTCCTGTTGCTCAACCGTGAGGCGAAGCGTCTTGACGGTGTCGTCGCTCAGGAGGGCAATCGCGCCTGTCCGCCGCGACTGACCCGTCGCGGGGATGGTCAGGAGGAGTGCGAAAGACAGGGAGCCGAGGGTGCGGAAAGGGATCTTCACAGCGGGATTGTAGCGGCCATCGTGTGGTGCGCCGACGATTCTGTGGTTCTGAGGGCGTGACCCGGGCGCTAATGTACCAGTCATGCAGTACGTCAACCTCGGTCGGTCCGGCTTGAAGATCAGCAGGGTCAGCCTCGGCTCTTGGCTGACCTACGGCAACTCGGTAGGGCAGGACACTACCGACCGGATCGTTCGCCGCGCGGTCGACCTCGGCATCAATCTCCTCGATACGGCCGACGTGTACAATCGCGGCGAAGGTGAGAAGGCCCTCGCCGGAGCCACCGAAGGGATGCGTCGGGAGAACCTCGTCATCGCGAGCAAGTGCTTCTTCCCGATGAGCGACGACGTCAACGACCGGGGGTTGTCGCGCAAGCACATCTTCGAGAGTGTCCACCAGAGCCTCTCGCGCCTGCGGACCGACTACCTCGATCTCTACCAGTGCCACCGGCACGACCCCGACACGCCGCTCGGCGAGACGGTCATGGCGATGGACGACCTCATCCGCCAGGGCAAGGTCCTCTACTGGGGAGTCAGCGAATGGCCCGCCGAGGCGATCATCGAGGCGGTGGAGATGGCGCGCGAAGGCGGCATGCACCCGCCGATATCGAATCAGCCCAAGTACAACCTGTTCGACCGTGAGATCGAACGCGACGTGATTCCCGCCAGCGAGAAGTATGGCGTCGGCCAGATCGTGTTCTCTCCGCTCGCCCAGGGAGTCCTCTCCGGGAAGTACAGCCCCGGTGGGGACCCCGCCAAGGACACCCGCGCCGGCAACGACAAGGTCAATATGTTCATCGATCGGTACCTGGACGCCGCCCGGCTCGGCCAAGCGGCGCGGTTCGCCGAAATGGCCGCCCGGATCGGGGTGCCACCGTCGCAAGCCGCCCTGGCGTGGTGCCTGCGCAAGCCGAGCGTCAACAGCGTGATCATCGGCGCGAGCCGCCTGGAGCAGATCGAGGAGAATGTAGTGGCTGGCGAACTCACCCTCTCCGCGGAGCACATCCAGGAGCTCGAAGAACTGTTTCCCCTGTCGTGATCGAACTTGATTCGAATCGTCTGACCGCCGATCTTGCTCGCCCATGAAGGTCCTGGTCGTAGGCGGCGGCGGTCGCGAGCACGCGCTCTGTTGGAAGATTGCCCAATCCCCGCTCGTGGACGAGATCTTCTGCGCCCCGGGCAACGCCGGCACTCAGTCTGTCGTCAGCAACGTCGACATCTCCGCGACGGACCTCGATGGGTTGTGCCGGTTCGCGAAGGATCAGGCGATCGACCTCACCGTCGTAGGGCCCGAGGATCCGCTCTGCCAGGGGATCGTCGACACGTTCGCGACCGCCGGCCTGAAGATCTTCGGCCC
>PVBE011744654.1_pt1 | contig 18222 bp, 14 predicted proteins | sample 1631181 | NCBI WGS metagenome assembly PVBE01 (sample SAMN08397723, study PRJNA350692) | Marine metagenome, whole genome shotgun sequencing project. | isolation source: water | place: Pacific Ocean | collected 2012-04
AGCCGCAAGTCCGACAACGCCTCGATCACCCGCGACGTCAGCGGCGAGGGCGTTCAGCAGGCGCTCCTGAAGATCATTGAGGGCACGACCGCCTCGGTCCCGCCGAAGGGCGGTCGCAAGCACCCGCAGCAGGAGTTCCTGCAGGTCGACACGACCAACATCCTGTTCATCTGCGGCGGCGCCTTCACCGGTCTCGAGGAGGTCATCGAGAAGCGGCTCGGCCGCCAGAGCATGGGCTTCGGCGCCGACATCCGGAGCAAGGAAGAGAAGAACATCAGCGAGTTGCTCGTCGAGGTGCAGCCCGAGGACCTGGTGCGCTACGGGCTCATCCCCGAGTTCATCGGTCGCCTGCCGGTCATCGCCACGCTCGAGGAGCTCTCACAGGACGCCTTGGTCCAGATCCTCACGCGCCCGAAGAACGCGCTGGTCAAGCAGTACAAGCGCCTGCTCGAGATCGACGGCGTGCAGCTGAAGTTCACTCCGGAGGCGCTCACCGCCATCGCCCACCGCGCCCTGTCCCACAAGGCCGGCGCCCGCGGTCTGCGCGCGATCCTCGAGAACGCGATGCTCGACATCATGTACGACGTGCCAAGCGAAGATAATTTGAAGGAGGTCGTCGTCAACGAGGACGTCATCCTCAAGCGCGAGCAGCCTTTGCTGCTGTACGAAGAGGCCGAACCGGCCTGACGGCCGCAACCGCCGCGGGTTGCAGAGAATCCAACGACCACCGTGCTAGTATCTGCGCGTCAATTCGCGACGAGGCTCCGATCCGTATGAGCGAAGCGCCCGAGATTCGCATCCTGCCGCTGCTCCCGCTGCGCGACATCATCGTGTTCCCGCACATGGTGGTGCCGCTCTTCGTGGGCCGCGAGCGGTCGATCAACTCCCTGGAAGAGGCGATGTCGAGCGGCAAGGACGTGCTGCTCGCCGCGCAGAAGGCTGCGAAGGTCAACGACCCCAAGCCCGGCGACATCTTCGCCGTGGGCACGGTCGGGACCATCATCCAGCTTCTACGGCTCCCCGACGGCACCGTGAAGGTCTTGATCGAGGGCAAGCGCCGAGCCCGGATCTGCCGCTTCCTCGAGACGTCCGACTTCTTCAAGGTCGAAGCGGAGATCATCTCCGAGGAGCCCAGCCGCACCGAAGGGCTCGACGCCCTGATGCGGCAGGTGCACACGACCTTCGAGACCTACGTCAAGCTCAACAAGCGGATCCCACCCGAGATGCAGGTCGCCGTGGCCAGCATCGAGGACCCGGCCAAGCTCGCCGACTCCATCGTGGCGCATCTGAACCTGAAGCTGACCGACAAGCAGTCCATCCTCGAGACCGAGGATCCGATCTCCCGCCTGGAGAAGCTCTTCGAGCTGATGCAGGCCGAGATCCAGATCCTACAGGTCGAGAAGAAGATCCGGACGCGCGTCAAGAAGCAGATGGAGAAGAACCAGAAGGAGTACTACCTCAACGAACAGATGCAGGCGATTCAGAAGGAATTGGGCGACCGCGACGAATTCAAGAACGAGATGCAGGAGCTCGAGGACCGGGTCAAGCGCAAGGAGCTGACCGAAGAGGCCGAGCTCAAGGTCCGCAAGGAGCTCAAGAAGCTCAAGATGATGTCGCCGATGAGCGCCGAGGCGACCGTCGTGCGGAACTACATCGACTGGATCCTCTCGCTCCCCTGGTGCGAGCTGTCGGAAGACAAGAAAGACCTCGAAGACGCCGAGCGCATCCTCGAGGAGGACCACTACGGCCTGAAGAAGCCGAAGGAGCGCATCCTCGAGTATCTGGCCGTGTACGGCCTGGTCGAGCGGATGCACGGTCCGATTCTGTGCCTGGTCGGCCCGCCCGGCGTGGGCAAGACCTCACTCGCCCGCTCGATCGCGCGCTGCACTGAGCGCAAGTTCGTCCGCCTCAGCCTGGGCGGCGTGCGCGACGAGGCCGAGATTCGCGGCCACCGGCGCACGTACATCGGCGCCATGCCGGGGAAGATCATCCAGAGCCTCAAGAAGGCGGGCACGACCAACCCGGTCATGCTGCTCGACGAGGTCGACAAGATGAGCACCGACTTCCGTGGCGACCCTTCATCGGCGCTGCTGGAGGTGCTCGACCCCGAGCAGAACCCGACCTTCAACGACCACTACCTCGATCTCGACTACGACCTGTCGTCGGTGATGTTCATCACCACCGCGAACAATCGGCACCAGATCCCGCTGCCGCTCCAGGACCGGCTCGAGATCATCGAGCTGTCGGGCTACACCGAGTACGAGAAGCTCAACATCGCCATCCAGCACCTGCTGCCCAAGCAGATGGAGCGAAACGGCATCGACACGGCCCAGATCGACTGGACCCCGTCCGCCCTCCAGCTGCTCATCAACCGCTACACCCGCGAGAGCGGGGTGCGCGCCCTCGAGCGCGAGATCGGGGCCGTCGCCCGAAAGATCGCACGCGACGTGATCAGCTGGCGCAACGACGGCCACGAGGTCCCCGACTTCCAGATGAAGGTGAGCACGCGTCAGGTCCAGAAGTACCTGGGCACGCCGCGCTTCAAGTACGGCACGACCGATGCGAAGGACGAGATCGGCCTGGTCAACGGCCTGGCGTACACGTCGTGGGGCGGCAACCTGCTCCAGACCGAGTGCGCGGTCGTCCACGGCAAAGGCAAGCTGACCATCACCGGGCAGCTCGGCGATGTGATGCAGGAGTCCGCGCGCGCGGCCATCAGCTACGTGCGCAGCCGCGCCGCCGACCTGGGCCTCGACCCGGATTTCTATCAGGAGGTCGACATCCACGTTCACTTCCCGGAGGGCGCCATCCCCAAGGACGGGCCCTCCGCCGGCGTGACGATGGCGACCGCCCTGGTGAGCGCGCTCTGCAAGATCCCGGTGCGCCACGACGTGGCGATGACCGGTGAGATCACGCTGCGTGGGCGCGTGCTCCCGATCGGCGGCCTCAAGGAGAAGCTGCTGGCCGCGCGCCGCGCCGGGATCCGCACCGTCCTGATCCCGGAGGAGAACCGGAAAGACATCAAGGACGTGCCGCAGCAGGTACGCCGCTCGATGAAGCTCGTGCTGGTCGAGCACGCCGACGAGGTCCTCGGCCACGCGCTCGCGATCGACGGCGATCTCTGGAAGGGCCGTGTCGCCAAGCAAATGGACGAAGCGGCCCACCCGCCGCTCGACCCCGACCGTGCCCCGCCCTCGGCCTAGAGCACCGAACGGACAAGGCTCCCGTCGGTTTCGGAGCTCCGCATCGCCATTGGCGGCGTTGCTCTTCGTCGACGTGCCTCAGCACGCCTCCTCCTCGCGCCTTGCCACTGGCGCACGGAGCCCCGAACCCTCGGTCCCCTTGACCGTTCGGTGCTCTAGCGCCCCTGGCGTGACTCCCCAGGTCTACGGTGCTAAAACGCTCGCCGCCCGGGCGGGTAGCTCAGTTGGTAGAGCATCGGCCTTACATGCCGACGGTCGCAGGTTCGAGTCCTGTCCCGCCCACCTCCTTCTTCTCGCGACGCTCGGGCTGACCGCCTGCCAACCGGAGAGCACTGGCAAGCGAATCGACGTCGTCGGCGAACAGCGCTTCGACTTGAACGTCAGCAAGAGCGACGACTCAGCGGTGGATCCACCCGTCGATGCGGCGGTGCCCGAGCCGGACGTGCCGCTCGTGGTCGACCCGGCGGACCGCGTCGTGCTCGCGACCTACAACGTCTACAACTTCTTCGACCTGGTCGACGACCCACGCATCGACGAAGACCCGTTCACGCCGCGCCCGGGCGTGTGGGATGCGGCGAAGCTGGCCGAACGGATGCGGCTGACGTCTGCGGTCTTCGAGCACCTGAACGCAGACGTCGTGATGGTCAACGAGATCGAGAACCGCGAGACCCTCGAGGCGCTGCGCGACGCCATCGCCGCCCACGGCGGCCCGGAATACCCGTACATCGCTCACGTCGAGGGACGTGGCGGTCGCGGCATCGACGTCGGGCTGCTCAGCCGCTTCCGCGTCGTGCGCGAGGTGAGCCGGCCGATCAGCTGGCCCCACCGCTGCCAGGGCGAGGACGGCGAGGTCGAGCTCGACGGCAGCATGCCCGAGGCGCGACCCATGCTGCAGGCCGACATCGACCTCGACGGCGACCGCGTGGCCGACCTCGTGGTGCTCGGCCATCATTGGAAAGCCAAGGGGCGCTCCTGGCCGTGCGAGGACGATGAGCACCGCCTTCGCTCGGGGCTCCAGCTGCGCGACGTCTTCGAGACGCTGATGGCCGAGGGGCAGTCGGTGGTGGCGATGGGCGACTTCAACGCCCACGAATTCGAGCCCCCGCTACGCGACGCGGTGCAGGCGAAGCTGGACCTCGGCTCGGTGGGCCCCGGCGACGTCTACAACACGTGGGGCGGCGCCGACGGCGTCGAAGAGGGGCGCAACAGCAACTCCAACCGCTGGAACAACCGCGACAACAGCTCCTACAACTTCTTCGATGAGTGGACCCGCCTCGACCATATCCTCGTGTCCGGCGACATGCGCCCCGGCGGCGAGGCGCGGTGGCAGGTCATTCCCGGCAGCGTGCGCACCGCGTTCTTCGACGCCATGCTCGACCGCGACGGCGAGCCGAAGGAGTGGCGCGCCAACCGCGCCGGCTACTCCGACCACCTTCCGGTTCGGGTCGATCTACGCTACGCGGAATAGGTCTTGGCCTCGTCGAAGGTCTGCGTGATGCCGTCGCCGCGGGCGAGGGCGTCTGTGACCCGGTCAAAGCAGCGGACCACCAGGGCCCGGCGGCCCTGCAACGCGGCGAGCTTCACGGAGTCCGTGTGGTGCTCGAGCTTCAACGCCAGCACCGAGAGCCGGTCGACCAGCTGCCCGAGGGACTCGCTGTTGACGACGGCTTCGGGGTCGTCCGGCGCGCGCTGGGGGCCGAAGCGCGCGTCGAAGAGGCCATCGAGGGCCGCGATGGCGGCGTGCCGGGAGAGGTTCTCGCCATCGATGGCCCGCTTGAGCCGGACCACTTCGGGCTGAGAGAGCCCACGGTCTCGAACGGCCTCCTCGAGCTTCCACAGGCGGGCGTTGCAGCGATGGAGCATTTGGATGCGACTGACCACGACGCCGGTGCCCTCGCCGGCCAGCGCGTCCACGACGATTTTCGATTTGACGACTTCCACCCGCGTTGCTACCTTCCGCGCCCGTTGAATGCCGTGGAGCGGTAGTTCAGTCGGTTAGAACGCCGGCCTGTCAAGCCGGAGGCCGCGGGTTCAAGTCCCGTCCGCTCCGCCAGAAAGCCCCGAGGATCCCCTCGGGGCTTTCTACTTTCGAAGCCTACACCGAATCCCAGCGCTCGATAATCTCGCTCATCAGCGCCTTGTTCACCGTGCGCGGCTTGGCGCCCATGCTCGGTCCGACGAGGCCGTCGCGCTCCATCTGGTCGACGATACGGGCCGCTCGGTTGTAGCCGAGCGAGAGGCGCCGCTGGAGGTGGCTGGTGCTCGCGCGCCCGTCGCGGAACACCGTCCGCACCGCTTCCTCGTACATCGGATCCATGTCGCCGGTGTCGTCGCCCAGGTCCTCGCGCTCGTCGGGGCTCTGGAGGACCGACTCGTCGAGGTATTCGGGCTCGCCCTGGCTGGCGATGAACTCGACGACCTCGTGGATCTCGCGCTCGTCGACCCACGCACCGTGCACGCGGGTGAGCCGCGAGGTGCCGGGCGGCAGGAAGAGCATGTCGCCCTTGCCGAGCAGGTTCTCGGCGCCGTTGGTCGACAGGATGGTGCGGCTGTCGATGCCGCTGGAGACCTGGAACGCGATGCGGGTCGGGAAGTTGGCCTTGATGACGCCGGTGATCACGTCGGTCGAGGGACGCTGGGTCGCCAGGATGAGGTGGATGCCGGCCGCGCGCGCCTTCTGGGCGATGCGCGCGACGCAGTACTCGACCTCTTTGCCCGCGACCATCATCAGGTCGGCGAACTCGTCGATGACCACCACGATGTACGGCAGGTTGTTCGGCGGCGGCTCGGTGGTGACGGCGGGCACGTGGGCGGTGTCGGCATCTCCGTCGGCGAATGCGCGGACGGCTGCCTGAGCTTTGGCGGCCTCGTGCTGGAGGCGCTGCTTCTCGACCTTCTTGTTGTAGCCGCGGATACCGCGCACGCCCTCGTTCTTCATCAACTCGTAGCGCCGCTCCATCTCGTCGACGGCCCACTTGAGGGCCATCGACGCCTTCTTCGGGTCGGTCACGACCGGGAGGAGGAGGTGCGGGATGCCCTCGTAGATGCTCAGCTCGAGCATCTTCGGGTCGACCATGATGAAGCGCACCTCCTCGGGGCTGAGGCGGTACAGCAGGCTGGTGATCATCGCGTTGACGCCGACGGACTTGCCCGAGCCGGTCGTGCCCGCGACGAGCAGGTGCGGCATCTTGGCGAGGTCGGTGATCATGGGCGCGCCGTGGATGTCCTTGCCGAGGCTCAGCGGCAGCTCGTTCTTCTTGTCGCGGAACGCGCTCGACCCGATGATCTCCTTGAGGAAGACGGTCTCGCGCTTCTTGTTCGGGACCTCGAAGCCGACGACGCCCTTGCCCGGGATGGGCGCCACGATGCGCACCTTGACGGCCTTGAGCGCCATCGCCAGGTCGTCAGCGAGGTTGGCGATCCTCGAGATGCGCACGCCGGGCGCCGGCTCGAACTCGTACATCGTCACCACCGGACCCGGGTGGATCTCGGTGACGTGGCCCTCGATCTTGAAGGTGCGCAGCGCCTCGACCAGCTTCCCGGCCTGCATCTCGAGGAACACCGTGTCGACCGTTCGGTCCTGGTCCTCGTAGTCGAGGAAGTGCAGGGGCGGCTTGAGGTACTGCCCGTAGCTCTCCGTCTCCGGCAGCGGGATCTCGAGCTGGTCGTTGTCGACGTCGAGCCGGCGCTGGTTGACGACCGGCTTGGGCGGCGGCTCAGGCTCGGGCTCCGGCTCGGCCTCGGCCTCGATCGCAGGCGCCACGATGGTGTCGTTGGTCGCCTCGGGCGGCTCGGTCTTGGCCTTCTTGCTGCGACGCTTCTTCTTCTTCTTCGGCTCGGGCTCGACGGCCGGCTGCGCGTCGGTGCCCGCGATGCGGTAGTCGCCGGACGCGTTGCCGGGCAGGTCGCCGAGCTTGAAGCCGCCGGTCTCCGCGGCCTTGCGCGCGGCCTTCTCCGCCTGGCGCTCCGCCTTCTCGGCGGCCTTCTCCTCGCGTGCGAGCGCGCGTCGCTCAGCGCGTTCGATCTTCTGCTCGGCGCGGCGCGCGGAGCGCTCGACACGCCACTCGCCGAAGCGCGCGAGACCGTGACGTCCGGCGGAGGTCGCGCCGGATCGCGCGCCGGATCCGGCCGTGCGCGCAGAGGAGGCGACCGGGCGCGCAGCCCGACCGGCGAGGCCCACGATGCTGATCCGCGTGGTCACCACGAAGGTGAGCGCGATCGCGGAGTAGACGATGATGTAGGCGCCGGTCAGCCCAAAGAGGGCGCGCAGGATCTGGCCCCCGTGGCTCCCGACGACGCCGCCCGCGTCGTGGCCCAGGACGAGCGTGCCGTCCATCCACAGGTGGCCGGCGATCGCGCAGCAGAAGACGAGCAGCGGGTAGCCGAGCGCGTCGGCGGCGCGAACCTTGATGCGCCTGCCGGTGAGGAAGCAGAAGCCCGGCATCGCGAGGGTGACGGGGAGCAGGAAGGCGGAGAGCCCGAAGACGTAGAGCAGCAAGTCGGCCAGCGCCGCGCCGACCGGCCCGATGAGGTTGTGGGCGCGACCGGTGAGCGCCGCGGTGCCGGTCGTGGAGACGTCTTCGGGATTGAACGAGGCCAGCGCGAGCATCAAGCACAGCGCCGCGGCGAGCACACCAATGCCGAAGACCTCGCTGCGCAGCGCCTCCGCCTGTTGGTCCTCCGCGCGGCGCTTTGGCGGCTCCGCGGCCGCCTTCGCCTTGGCCTTGGCCTCCGCCTTCGGCTTCGGCTTCGGCTTCGTCTTCGTCCCCGCGCCGCGAGCGGACTTCCGCCCGGCAGCGACCGCTTCCGCGCGCGCAGCCATGACTACCTCCACCTGCATTGTAAGATTGTGTAGGCAAACGTCAACCATCATCCCACCTTGACGCCTGGAAGCCTGCTCCGCATCCTTGGCCCCATCACGACCCGAAAGGCCGGCCGACGATGGCATTGGACGACGATCTGCTCGAGCTGATGGTGTGCCCCGACTCGCGTGAGAAGCTCGCGCTGGCCGACGACGCGCTCGTAGCGAAAGCGAACGCCCGGGTCGAGGCGGGCACGCTGAAGAACAAGAATGGCGACGTGGTCGAGCAGAAGCTCGACGGGGGCCTGCTACGCGCGGACGGCAAGGTGCTCTACGCCGTGGTCGAGGACATCCCGAATCTCATGGTCGACGAGGGCATCCCGCTCGACCAGTTCGAGGACGAGGAGGAGGAGAAGACCTCCGACTAGCGGTAAGGTCCTCTCCATGCGGCTGCTTTCCATGTGCCTTGCGTGGACGCTTTGCGCGTCCGCGGCCGCCGCTCAGCGAACCCTCGGCCCGGACGCACCCGCCGCCGCCCGGCCCGTTCCCGGCCTCACCGAGCCCGTACCCAGTGGGCGTGACCGAGTCCGACCTCCACACCTGGCTCGACAACCTCGGTCAGGGCGACGTCTGCCACCACGACGTGGGTGCGTGCGAGACCGGCGTCCGGGGCTGCGAAGGCGGGTTCGCGGACTGCATCGGCGCGGTCTACGGCGGCGCCGAGCAGTGTAATGGGGTCGACGACAACTGCGACGGCGAGGTGGACGAGCCCGGAAGTGGTGGTGACCGTCCCGTTCAACGGGGATTGCGGCTATCGCGGTGGCGGTCCGAACGGGTGCCGTGGTGAAGGCGGCGGGTGCATCACCTTCGAGGCCCAGACGATCACCGTCTTCGGGACCATCGCCGCCGACGGCGAGATCGCTGGAGACAACTGCGGGGGCGGGGGCGGGAGCGGCGGCACGATTCGCCTGCTCGCGGACACCATCCTGGTCGCGGCCGGGGGCGAGGTGCACGCCGACGGCGGTGCCGGGGACGATAACGACATCAATGGCGACACAGGGGGCGGAGCGGCCGGCGCCATGGACCTGTGGGCCGGGGAGATCACCGTCGCCGGCGAGGTCCGCACGCGTGGGGGCGGGACCCGCGGTCGAGCGGTCTCCGACGCGTTCGGCGGCGGTGCAGCGGGTGGCGGCGCCCCGGCGTTGGGCGGGGCCGGCGGCGGCGGCGGCGGCTCGGGTGGACCAGGCGGCTCCCCCGAGGGCGGCAGCGGGAACCTGGGACGGCAGCTGCGCGTTCTCGGACGCCTCGTGCTCGAGGGGAACGGCAGCATCGGAACGTACGACGGCAACGAGGTCGAGACCGGTCAGGTGACGCTGTCCGGCGACGTCCGCCGGCTCGGCCCGATGGTCTTCGGTGGCAGTCACCTGACGACGCACCTCGTGGCGTATCGCGCGATACGCGCCGAGCCGGACCAGGTCGGGCGGTCAGGCGTCGCGGGCGTGACCTTCCAGCTGCGGACCGACCCGAACGCGCCGGCCCCGGGGTTGCAGACCGACGCTGACGGGTTCGATTTCGGCGACCCGGAATTGCCGGGAGACATGGCCCACACGCTCCACGTCTCGGGAAACGCCCGCGCCCAGGCGGCCACGGTCCTGTTGAGCTACGGAGCGGACGACATCGGATGCACTCTATTCGTGCACCCGCAGGGCGATCCGCCCATCACCGACGTCGGCACATTCGTCGATTGCGTCTGGCCCGTGGCCGAGTAGAACACGTTCTAGTTTTCGCTTGACACGTGCCGGGCCGGCGACGCCTACTCGTCGATAGAACACGTTCCACTCAGCAAGACAGGTGCGCTCATGATCCCGAAGGTCGGCAGCTGCGAGGAGTACTTCGCGACCCTGGACCAGCGCTTTGACGCAGCGGCCGCGGCCGGCGTCAGCGCCATCATCCTCTACGACATCGCCGGTGACGACGGCGGCCAGTGGACGGTCACCGTCAACGACGGCTCCTACGACGTCACGCAGGGCACCCCCGACGCGCCCACCGTGACCATCAAGATGAAGGCACCGGACTACATCAAGATGGTCAACGGCGACCTCGACGGCGCGCGCGCGTTCATGACGCGGAAGCTGAAGGTCTCGGGCTCGATCCCGATGGCCCAGAAGATGAAGAAGTTCCTGCCGCCCGCTGCGAAGCAGTGAGCTCCCGTCGGCTGGAGCCTGAATCGCGCAGACTGGCGCGGCGAGGCCCAGGAGCGACGACGAAGGCGTGCCAGAGGCACGTCGAGGAGGAGCGACGCCGGCATCGTCGTGCCAGGCCAGCGAGACAGGCTCAAGCTGGCGGGAGATCACTGCAATGAGCGACGTCCGCGAGCTCGGGCTGTTCGTCGACGGCGATTGGCGCCCTGCCGACAACGGCGAGACCTTCGAGTCGATCAATCCCGCCACCGAAGAGGTGTGGGCGCGGGTCGCCGCCGCGAGCGTGGGTGACGCGAACGCCGCGATCGAGTCGAGCAAGCGCGCCTTCAACGAGTGGCGGAACATCCCACGCGAGCAGCGCGCCGACCTGCTCGACGCCGTGGCGACGCAGATCTACGAGATCCAGGACGACCTCGTAGACGCCGAGATCGCGGACAACGGCAGCACGCTCCGCAAGGCCGGGACCGCCGACGTGCCCACGTGCGCGGGCGCGTTCCAGTACTACGCCGAGCACCTGCGCGAGCACTCCGGCGAGGAGGAGTTCGTCGAGGAGATCCCTGTCCCGAGCCGCAACCTCGTGGTCGAGGAGCCCTTCGGCGTCGTGGGCGGCATCGTGCCGTGGAACTTCCCGTGCGCGGCCGCCGGCTGGAAGATCGCTCCGGCGCTCGCGGCAGGGAACACCATCGTCCTCAAGCCGTCGCCCTACACGCCGGTGTCCGCGCTCCTCGTCGCCGAGGCGTGTCGCGACGCGGGGATCCCGCCCGGCGTGGTCAACGTGTTGCCGTCGCCGCATCACGAGGTGGGCGCGGCGATCGTCGCGCACCCGGACGTCCCGAAGATCACCTTCACCGGCTCGACCGCGGTCGGGCAGGCCATCCAGCGCGCGTCCGCCCAGCACCTGAAGTCCGTCACGCTCGAGCTCGGCGGCAAGTCGCCGAACATCATCCTCGACGACGCGGACCTCGAGGTCGCCGTGCGCGGGGCGCTGTTCGGCGTGTACTTCAACGCCGGCCAGGCCTGCATCGCGGGCACCCGCGTGATCGTCCCCGCCCACCTCTATGACACCTTCGTCGAGATGTTGGTGGAGGGCGCGAGGCAGCTCGTCGTCGGTGATCCGACCGACCCCGACACCGGCGTCGGCCCGCTGTCGATGGCCACCCACTTGGAGAAGGTCCAGCGCTACGTCGCCCTCGGCCTCGAAGAGGGCGCCACCTGCGCCACCGGCGGCCGCCGCCCGGACGGGCTCGACCGCGGCTACTTCTACGAGCCGACCATCTTCACCGGCGTCGACAACCGGATGCGCATCGCCCAGGAGGAGGTCTTCGGACCCGTGCTCTGCGTCATCCCCTACGAGGGCGGCGACGAAGAGGCGCTGCGCATCGCGAACGACACGATGTACGGCCTGGCGAGCGCCGTCTGGTCGCGCGACGAAGCGCGGGCCATCCGCATGGCGCGCCGCATCGAGGCCGGCACGGTGTGGATCAACGACTACCAGCTGCTCAACGTCCGCTTCCCCTTCGAGGGCTGGAAGATGAGCGGCGTCGGCCGCGAGCTCGGGCGCTGGGGCTACAAGCAGTACACGCGCACGAAGCACATCCACGTGGGCGAGCCCGGCTCCATCGAGGAGAAGTACTACTTCGAGCTCGTCCTCCCGGAGCCCTGAGGAGTGGGCTGCGGACGAGTTGAGTTCGTATCGCGCCGGCCAGCGCGTCGAGGCCAAGGCGCGAAGCGCAGGCGATGCCAGGGGCATCGTCGAGCATTCGCAACGCCGGCATCGGCGTGCTGGACAAGGGAGACGGGCTCAACTTGACCGGAGACCACGACAGAACGTCGGACGTCCTGACCGGAGAGTACGTCCTCGAGTACGCCTACAAGCGCACGACCGGGCCGACGATAGGCGCGTTCCTGACCGGGCTGCGCGACGGACGTCTCCTCGGCGCGAGGACCGCGGACGGGCGTGTGATCTCGCCCCCCACCGAGTACGACCCGCAGACCGGCGACCCCACAGGTGAGCTCGTCGAGGTCGGGCCTGGCGGCGAGGTGACGACCTGGGCGTGGGTCGACGCGCCCAGACCGAACCACCCGCTCGGCCACCCGTTCGCGTGGGCGCTCGTGAAGCTCGACGGCGCCGACACCGCGATGCTGCACGCCGTCGACGCTGGCTCAGCCGAGCGGATGCGCAGCGGGATGCGGGTCACGCCGCGCTGGAACGACATCCGCGTCGGCCACGTGCTCGACCTGCACTTCGTCCCCGAAGAGGACGGCGCGCAGGCCGCGACCCACATGCCCGCCGGCGAGCCCGTCACGCGCTTCAAGTCGCCGATGCGGCTCGACTACGACATCACGGCGAGCGCCGAGCTCAGCCACTTCCTGCGCGGCCTGATGGACCGGCGCATCCTCGGCGCCCGCGATCCGGAGACAGGCAACGTCTACGTGCCCGCGCCTTCGGTCATCCCAACCAATGGGATGACGCCGTCTGAGACCGACATCGAGGTGGCCCACACCGGGACGGTCACCACCTTCTGCGTCATCAACATCCCCTTCGAGGGGCAGGTGCTCACTCCGCCGTACGTCGGCGCGAGCATCCTGCTCGACGGGGCGGACGTGCCCATCTTCCACCTGGTCGGCGGCGTCGATCCCGAGCAGGTGCGCATGGGCCTGCGGGTCCGCGCGCTCTGGGAGGAGGAGCCGATCCCGAGCCTCGCGACCATCCGCTACTTCGAGCCGACCGGTGAGCCGGACGCGCCGATGTCGACCTTCGAGAAGCACCTGTGAGCCCAGCGGCGATTGAGTGGGGACGATGAGAGACGTCGCCGTCGTTTCCTTCGCCGAGCGCCCGCCCGTGGCGCGCGAGCGCGAGCGCAACGAGGTGGAGCTGGTCGCCCCAGTCGTCACTCAGGCCACCGAGGCGGTGGGCCTCACGCGCCGCGACATCGGCTTCGTCTGCTCGGGCAGCAGCGACTACCTGGTCGGCCGTCCGTTCTCCTTCGTGGCGGCGGTCGCCGGGTTGGGTCCCTGGCCGCCGATGCGCGAGTCCCACGTCGAGATGGACGGCGCCTGGGCGCTGTACGAGGCCTGGGTCCGGCTGCAGCACGGCGACATCGACACTGCCCTCGTCTACGCGTTCGGGAAGTCTTCGCTCGGTGATCTGAACGAGGTGCTCGTCCAGCAGCTCGACCCGTACTACATGGCGCCGCTCGGAGCGGACGCGGCGAGCATCGCTGGACTGCAGGCCCAGGCGATGGTCGACGCCGGGCTGCTGAGCGACCCTGACGTCGGCGAGATCACCACGCTCGACGGGGCCTCGGCGGTGGTGCTCGCGACCGGAGACCGCGCCCGCGCCCTGTGCGAGCGGCCGGCCTGGATCCGCGGCATCGACCACCGCATCGAGCCCCACTCCATCGGCGCGCGCGACCTGACGCGCTCGGTGTCGGCCGCCCTCGCCGCCGACCGCGCGAAGGTCCGCAACCCGCAAGCCGCGTATCTGCACACACCCTTCGCGCACCAAGCGGTGATTCTGGAGCAGGCGCTGGGCACCGGGGACGCGGAGATCCACACCGCCGGCGGCCCGATGATGGTCGCCGGGCTCAGCAACATCGGCGCCGCGGCGCGCGCAATCCACTCAGGCGAAGTCGACCGCGCGGTCGCCCACGCCACGTCCGGGCCGTGCCTGCAGCAGAACCTCGTGGCCATGCTGGAGGCGTCATGAACCGCTGCGCCGTCGTCGGCATCGGGCAGACGAAGCACGCGTCGAAGCGCGGTGACGTCTCGATGGCCGGGCTCGTGCGCGAAGCGGCCCTGCGTGCGCTCGAGGACGCGGGCGTGGGCTTCGCCGACATCGACGCGATCGTCATGGGCACCGCGCCCGACGCCTTCGAGGGCGTGATGATGCCCGAGCTGTACCTGGCCGACGCCCTGGGCGCGGCGGGCAAGCCGATGATGCGCGTGCACACCGCCGGCAGCGTCGGGGGCTCCACCGCGGTGGTCGCCTCCCACCTCATCACCTCGGGCGTGCACCGCCGCGTGTTGACGGTCGCCTGGGAGAAGCAGTCCGAGAGCGACGCCATGTGGGCGCTGTCGCCGAAGTACCCCTTTCAGCCGCCGATGGTGGCGGGCGCGGGCGGCTACTTCGCCCCGCTGATCCGCGCGTATATCCAGCGGTCCGGCGCCCCCGACCACATCGGCTGGCAGGTCGCCGTGAAGGATCGGCTGCACGGGGCGAAGAACCCGTACGCCCATCTGCAGCTGCCCGACATCGACCTCGACGCGGTCTCCGCCTCGCCCATGCTGTGGGCGCCGATCCGCTACCTCGAGACGTGCCCGTCGTCCGACGGCGCCGTGGCGATGGTGCTCGCAGACGAGGACACGGCGGCGTCCGTGAAGGACCCGGCGTGGGTGCACGCCACGGGGATGCGCACCGAGCCCATCATCTTCAGCGGCCGTGACCAGGTGAACCCGCAGGCGGGCACCGACTGTGCGCGCGACTGCTACGCCGAGGCCGGCATCACCGATCCGCTGCGCGAGATCGACACCGCCGAGCTCTACGTCCCCTTCTCGTGGTTCGAGCCGATGTGGCTCGAGAACCTGGGCTTCGCAGAGGTCGGCGCAGGCTGGAAGCTGACCGAAGACGGGACGACGACGCTCGGCGGGGCGCTGCCCATCAACCCGTCCGGCGGCGTCATGTGCACCAACCCCATCGGCGCGAGCGGGATGCTGCGCTTCGCCGAGGCGGCCCGACAGGTGCGCGGGCAGGCGGGCGACCACCAGGTGGACGGAGCCCGCGTCGCGCTGGGCCACGCGTACGGCGGCGGCTCCCAGTTCTTCGCAATGTGGATCGTCGGGAGTGAGCGGCCATGAGTCTGAGCTTCAACATCGCGGACCTCTTCGAGCTGACCGCCGACACGATCCCCGAGCGCATGGCGATCGTGTGCGGCGAGCGGCGGCTGACCTTCGCCGACCTCGACGCGCGCGCGAACCGCTTCGCGAGCTTCCTGCGCAGCCGCGGCATCGGCCACGGCAGTCACGTGGGCTTCCACCTGTTCAACGGCACGGAGTTCGTCGAGGGCATGCTGGCGTGCCTGAAGCTGCGCGCCGTGCCCATCAACCTGAACTACCGCTACACCGCGTCCGAGCTGTCCTACCTGGTCGAGAACGCGGATCTCGTCAGCATCGTCACCCAGCGCGAGTTGCTCCCCGTGGCCACCAACGCCGGGGCGGTCGACACGCTCATCGCGCTCGAGGACGGCAGCGGCTGCGACGTCCCCGACGGCTGCTTCGACTACGACACCGTGCTCGCGGAGGGCTCTCCCGAGCGGGACTTCGGGCCGCGCTCGGGCGACGACCTCTACATCATCTACACCGGCGGCACGACGGGCATGCCCAAGGGCGTGATGTGGCGCCAGGAGGACCTCATCTTCGCCGGCCTGCAAGGCGGAAGCCCGGGCGACGACCCGCTCGAGACGCCCGATGCGTTGCGCGAGCGGGTGCTCGACTTCGAGATGGCGCTCAACATCCTGCCGACGGCCCCCTTCATCCACGGAGCCGCCCAGCTCGCGGGCTGGATCTGCATGAACACGGGCGGGAAGCTCATCATCCAGCAGGGGCGCAGCTTCGAGCCGAAGCGCGTGTGCGAGCTCATCAGCGAGGAGGAGGCGAGCACGCTCCTCCTGGTGGGCGACGCGATGGCGCGGCCCATCGCCGACGAGCTCGCCGCGGGTGACTACGACACCGAGACTCTGCTGGTCGTCGCTTCGTCTGGCGCGATCCTGTCGGCCACGGTGCGCGACCAGCTTCAAGAGCTGCTGCCCGAGACGATGGTGCTCAACAACTTCGGGAGCTCCGAGAGCGGCCACCAGGGTCAGGCGTTTGCCGGATCCGACACCGGTCAGGACGGGCGCCCTTCGTTCGAGGTGGACGAGCACACCGCCGTGCTCGACGAGGACCTGAAGCCCATCGAGCCCGGCAGCGGGAAGCTCGGCCGCATCGCGCGCCGGGGCCACGTCCCGCTGGGCTACTACAAGGACGAGGTCAAGACGGCCGAACGCTTCAAGACCATCAACGGCGAGCGCTGGGTGTTGCCGGGCGACCTCGCGACCCTCGAGTCGGACGGCCGCATGACCCTCTACGGCCGCGGCTCGGTGTGCATCAATACCGGCGGCGAGAAGGTCTTCCCCGAGGAGGTCGAGGAGACGCTCAAGGGTCACCCCGACGTCTTCGACGCGCTCGTGGTCGGCATCCCGGATCCGAAGTGGATGCAGCGCGTGGCGGCGGTCGTGGCGCCGCGCCCAGGCAAGGCGCCGACCCTCGAGCAGATCCAGGCGCACTGTCGCGAGACCATCGCCGGCTACAAGGTCCCGCGCGACCTGTTCCTCGTCGACGAGGTCGCCAGACAGCCGAGCGGCAAACCGGACTACGCCTGGGCGAAGAAGGTGGCCACGGGTGGATGACCAGGTCGACCGGCCGCACCCCATCTGGTGGGTGCTCGTCCTCGGCGGCCTGGGGCTGCTCTTCGTGATCGGTCACGACGCCGCCTTCTACGCGAAGTACACGGCCTTGGTGCACGAGCTGCCCGGCCAGAAGTGGATGGCGTGGCTCTTCTACGCCTGCATTCCAATCCACGTCTTCGAGGCCTGGTACGCGTGGAAGTGGGCGGGGAAGCTCGGCCTCGAGAAGTCGCGTCTCGGGTGGGCCGTGCAGTGCTTCATGCTGGGCTACCCGTCGACGCATCTGCTCAACAAACGGAAGAAGGCGGCCGCATGAGCGCACGCAACCTGGCGCCCACCCCGAAGGGCCATTGGGCCTGGGGCCACACCATCGACTTCCAGGTCGACCCCATCTCATTCTGCATGCGCGCTCACCGCGAGCTCGGTGACGTCGTCCGCTTCCGCGTGCTGAACCTGTGGTGGTACCAGATCTCGGACCCGGCGCTGGTCCACCAGATCCTCGTGCGCGACAACGCCAAGTACTACAAGGCGCGGCTCAACAAGCAGATCTTCAAGCAGTTCCTCGGCAAGGGCGTGCTCACCAACGACGGCGAGGATTGGAAGCGCCAGCACAAGCTCGTGCGACCGGCCTTCCACAAGAACCGCGTCGACGCCTACGGATCGGTGATGGTCGACTACACCGTCGACATGCTCGAGGCGTGGAGCGAAGGCGACCAAATCGACATCAACGACGCGATGATGTCGCTCACCCTGCGCATCGTCGGCAAGTGCCTCTTCGACAAGGACGTGCAGCGCGACGCTCCGACCGTGGGCGCTGCGATGAAGGTGATCGAGAAGGTCCTGGTCGATCACATCAACCTGCCGCTCCCGCTGCCGCGCTGGTGGCCGTCGAAGGCCAACCGTCGCAAGGTCCAGGCGATCGCGAATATCGAGAAGATCGTCATGGGCCTGCTCGCCGAGGCGCCCGCCGCCGAGGGCGACGCCGGAGTTCGAGAAGGGTCTGCCGCGCGGCGCCTACATCCCCTTCTCGATGGGCCCGCGCGTCTGTCTGGGGAAAGCGTTCGCCTTGATGGAGGCGCGCCTGATCCTGGCGACGATGCTGCTGCAGATCGTCCCGGAGCTCGAGGAGGGCTACGAGCCCGACATCGGCGCCAAGCTGTCGCTGATGCCGCTCAACGGGATGCCGGGCACGGTCCGCAAGCGCCGTCCGCCCGAGGAGCGCCGCGCCGCGGTCTGACCGCTGGCGTCGGGGTCTGTGACGTCCTCGATGTATGGCGTCCCGGCCGTACACTCGATCACAGCCGACAACAGCACGCCGCGCTCGACCCGGATGAGCCTGAACCGCTACAACTTCGGGGCTTTCGAGATAAAGAACGAGGAGAAGAGGATGCGACTGCAATCGCTGTTCGTCGCCATCGCGGCAGGTGCCCTGATGTTCGCCTGTCAGCAATCCGGTGGCGGATCGAGTGACCCCGACCCCGACGCGCAGGTCCGTCCAGGCCTCAGCGACGTCGGCGGAAGCGGCGGCGCGATGGGCGAAGGGGAAGGCGAGGGCGAAGGCGAGGGCGAGGGCG
>PVBE010095442.1_pt1 | contig 18220 bp, 16 predicted proteins | sample 1631181 | NCBI WGS metagenome assembly PVBE01 (sample SAMN08397723, study PRJNA350692) | Marine metagenome, whole genome shotgun sequencing project. | isolation source: water | place: Pacific Ocean | collected 2012-04
GTAACCGGTGGTATCTCCGCCCAAGGCGGATCAACCACCGGCTAATGGCTTACAAGCCTCCGGCTTGCATTGAGAGCATCGGCCCTAGAAGATGTGAGGTATAACGAGGGCCAACGCCCCGGGCTGGAATACCTCGCCCCGTTGCTTGTGCCATCTGGCATCGAAAAGGAACGAAGACTCCAGGTTACTGTCATTCCGAGCTTGTCGAGGAATCTCCTGCATTTACGGTGCTTCAGAGATCCTTCGACAGGCTCAGGATGACAGATTGCGATGTCATTGCGTGAGCGTGGATGCCATATGGCGCAATTATAGGGCGTTTCAAACAAATTCTGGTTGGCGTGTGGGAGATTTGTCATTTGTAAGGGGCGTTATCGGAAGGGTGGCAGGAATACAGGGTCGTGTTATTGTGTAAAGATGAAGTTATGAAACGTAGTAGACGATCCACCTGTCAAGTTACAAAGAAAACAGCATTTTATTGTTGTGTGTCTAGAAATACTGTGTCAGACTGCGCCCGAAACGTGAATAAACTGCGAAGCCAACTGGTCAACAAGGTCCAGATTGGCCGAAGTTAACACAAACGGGAGATTCGACCATGACGGGTAAGCCCATGACAGGCGCGGAAGCCCTGGTAAAATGCCTTGAGAACGAGGGGGTTGAGTACATATGGGGGTTATCCGGTGGCGCAGCGCTACCGATATTCGACGCGCTGTTTGAATCAAAGATCAAGTTGATCCTTGTTCGTCACGAGCAAGGCGCAACTCATATGGCTGACGGCTATGCTCGCGCAACGGGCCGCCCCGGCGTCGTTCTTGTTACCAGTGGTCCTGGTGCCACCAATACCATAACCGGTGTAATGACGGCGCATATGGACTCGGTTCCCATGGTTGTCCTGACGGGGCAGACCATAAGTCCCATGTTGGGGAAAGACGCGTTTCAGGAAGCTGACGTGTTCGATATTTCGATGCCGGTTGTGAAGCATAGCTACCTGATAAAGAAGACGGCGGATATTCCACGAATCATTCGTGAAGCTTTCCATATTACCAACAGCGGACGTCCGGGTCCTGTCATGATTGACATCCCGAAGGACTTCAGTTCCGGCGAGTTCGAGGGCGAGCTGCACGCGGACATGGACCTGCCTGGCTACTCTCCGGGAGGGACAGAAGTCCACGAGGACGAGGTAATGGCCATAGCCGAGGCCTTGAGCAAATCACATCGTCCGGTCTTGCTGGTTGGCCATGGCGTTCTCATCTCGGGGGGGCAGGACGCGCTAAAGAAACTGGCGGAGACCCTCAACGCTCCTGTAACGACTACGCTGTTGGGCAAAGGAGCATTTCCGGAGTCGCATTCTCTTGCTCTGGGTATGCTTGGAATGCATGGAACTGCATATTCAAACAAGGCTGTGGCTGAGTGCGATCTGATAATGTCCATCGGCTCGCGGTTTGATGACCGAATCATCGGCAAGCCCAGCGTGTTCTGTAAGAACGCCACCCGCATTCATGTCGATATAGAGGAATCGGAGTTCGGACGGATGATTCAATGCGATCACTACTGCGCTGGTGACGCGAAGCAGGTCATAGAGGAACTTCTCAAACATGTAGGTGAACTGAATACATCGAGCTGGCTGGATCGCCTCGACATGTACAAGAGACGTTTCCCCCTGACATACAAGAAGCGTGGCGGCTTGAAGGTGCAGCACATACTCGACACGCTGAATGACATGCTGAAAGGCGAGGGGATCATTGCAACCGATGTCGGTCAGCATCAAATGTGGTCGGCGCAGTTCATGAAATGCGAGAAACCGAATAGCTGGCTGAGTTCCGGCGGGGCCGGGACCATGGGTTACGGGTTTCCTGCCGCGATTGGAGCGCAGTTTGGACGCCCGAATGAACCCGTTTGGGCCATTGTGGGTGACGGAGGCTTCCAGATGACCATGGCGGAACTTGCGACAGCCGCCATAAACAGGCTTCCGGTAAAGGTCATCATCATGAACAACAGCTACCTGGGAATGGTACGGCAGTGGCAAACCATGTTCTACGATGATCGTAAATGCGGCGTTGACCTGGAAGGGAACCCTGATTTCGCGCGCCTTACGGAATGCTATGAAAATGCGAAGGGATTCACCCTCAAACGGGCGGCCGATATCCGGAAGATCCTGGAGCGAGCCATGGAATACAACGAGGGACCGTGCATAATAAATGCAATCGTTGAGAAGACCGAGAACGTATTCCCGATGATTCCGTCCGGCGCTCCACTGGAAACAATGATGATCAAGGAGCCCAAATCAACGGCGGATCTTGAGAAACCCACGGGTTCAACATGATCACCGGCAAATCGATGCCACGAAGAGAGATCCTGCAAAAGACGTCAGTTAACGGTTGACGAAAATCTGAGGAAGACACGATGAGAGATCCAGCAACAGATAAGGAAATGATTCACACGCTCAGCGTTCACGTTGCCAACAAACCCGGCGTCCTCGCTAGAATCGCGCAGGTGTTTGCGCGTCGCGGTTATAACATCGACTCACTGGTTGTTTCGTCGTCGATGGATGGTCGTTATTCGCGCATGACCATTGCTGCAAAAGGGTCGGCCCAAGGGCTGCATCAGATAATCAAGCAGGTCAGCAAGCTGGTGGACGTTCTGCACTGCACGGATCACGCTTTCGACAGCGCGGCAGTCCAAGAGATGGCCCTGATAAAGGTCGGTGTTGATGTTGAAGGCAGAACCGAAGCACTGCAGGTATGCGAACACTTTGGCGCGAAGACGGTTGATCTGACTGAGACATCGATGATCGTAATGGTCACAGGCGGTTCAGAGAAGGTGGAAGCCTGCGTCGGGATGCTTCAGAAGTTCACGGTCATTGAACTCGTCCGTACCGGCAAAGTCCTGATGGCCAGGGGAGACCAGGTTACGTAGAGTTCAACGCCCCAACGCCCAAGTTGGGGATTACATCGTCCGTGTACATTGCTGGCGCAGGGCTGTGTCGGCCAGGACAAGTGCGGCCATCGATTCAACAATGGGTATCGCACGCGGCACCACACATGGATCGTGACGGCCCCGGGCCGACAGCGTCACGGCATCGCCTTCGAAGTTCACCGTTTCCTGCGATTGACCTATTGTCGCGGGTGGCTTGAACGCTACCCTGAAGATTATCGGCTCGCCATTGGATATGCCGCCCTGCACTCCGCCGCTGTTGTTTCCGGAAGTGCCGAGAACGTCGCCCCGCTTGACGAAAGGGTCGTTGTGATCCGACCCGCGCATACAGGTGCCGGCGAAACCCGAACCGATGTCAAACCCCTTGGTTGCCGGTATGGACAGCATTGCCTGTGCGAGCAAAGCCTCCAGCTTCTCGAAAACCGGCTCTCCGAGTCCGGCAGGCACGCCACGGCACACACATGACACGATGCCACCGATGGAATCCTTTGCATCCCTGGCATCAATAACGACCTGGGCCATTCGCGCCGCCGTATCATGGACGGGACACCTGATAGCGGTCTGGTCAACATCGCTGCGGGTTATGTTGCCGGTGTCAACCCCGTCCGCCACGACGTCGCCGACGGCACTCACCCAGGCCACGATCTCGGTCCCGTAGCGACCTCCGAGGAACTTCTCGGCCACTGCGCCAGCCGCTACGCGGCCGACTGTCTCACGAGCACTGGATCTTCCTCCGCCGCTGGATGCACGTATACCGTACTTCTCCATGTAAGTGTAGTCAGCGTGTGACGGCCGGGGAATACTGGCCATTTCACCGTAATCCGTAGGTCTCTGGTCACGATTGTTCACCAGCAGGGCAATGGGTGTGCCGAGGGTGAGTCCGTTTTCTGTTCCGGAACATATTGTCACCAAGTCCGCTTCATCACGGGGTGTGGACAGATCACTCTGACCGGGGCGCCTCCTGTCGAGTTGAGGCTGGATATCTTCTTCCGTGAGAGACAGACAGGGAGGGCAACCGTCAACGACGGCGCCAACATTCTTTCCATGTGACTCACCGAAGGTAGTTACACTGAATTGCTTTCCGAATGTGCTCGACATCTCGTACCCCGTAAAACGTTTTGCTTGTTCCGCACTCGCCATAGCGTTGCTGTACGAGGAGTCTTTGTCAACGAGCATTTTTAGGATTGGTACCATTTGTCTACTGTTATGGTCTGTCTTCTGTCATCCCGAGCCTGTCGAGGGATCTCATGCTTCACGGAGTACTTGAGATCCTTCGACTCCGTTGCGCTTCGTTCAGGATGACAATCTCTTTCCCGGGGTTTGTTGTTGAATAGTCAGCAATTAGACATTTTCGCCATAATCCATCTTGCAACCATCCAGCGTCTACAGCAGAATCGGCGGTTTGAAACCGGAGGGTATTATGCTTGATAGAGAGATAGCCGTTGCAATTGAAGCCGTGAAACTGAGCTGTAAACTCTGCAGTGCTGTGCAGAGTACGCTTGTTACCGCCGAGACAATGGCGAAAAAGGACCGTTCTCCAGTAACAGTTGCCGATTTCGGATCGCAGGCCATTGTGAACTACGTTATATCCCGGGAGTTTCCCGGTATTCCAATAGTGGCGGAAGAAGACGCCGCGGAACTTCGCCTGCCGGAGAACGAAGAACTGCGACGGAGAGTTGTTCATCAAGTCCAGCACGTGATTGAAGAGATGGATGAAGAAGCCGTCCTTGACAGCATAGACAAAGGAAACCACAGGGGGGGCGCATCCGGCCGGTTCTGGACTTTGGATCCGATTGACGGCACGAAAGGATACCTTCGTGGAGATCAGTATGCTGTGGCCCTTGCGCTGATAGAAGATGGTAAGGTTATTCTCGGCGTCCTCGGTTGCCCTAATCTTCCCGGTGACTCCGTTGAATCAGAATCCAACGATGGAACCATTTTCGCCGCCACGAAGGGGACTGGTGCAAGATGCACTCTCATATCGCAGGAATCCTGGTCGCCCGTATCGGCGTCCCCGGTGACCTCTGCTGCCGATGCCGCCTTCTGTGAATCCGTGGAATCCGGCCACACTTCCCACGGCGCGGCCGCCCAGGTTGCGGAAAAGCTGGGAGTAACCGCGCCACCCGTCAGGATAGACAGCCAATGCAAGTACGCCGTGGTGGCAAGGGGCGAAGCATGTATCTACTTGCGTCTGCCTACGAAACCCGGGTACGAAGAGAAGATCTGGGACCACGCAGCAGGCTGGATCATAACCACGGAAGCCGGTGGAAAGGTCACCGATACAACGGGTGCAGATCTTGATTTCTCCCTGGGACGAACCCTCTCGGCCAACAAGGGCGTAATAGGTACCAACGGCCCGCTACATGACCAGGTAATAACCACAGTCCAAAGCGTCTTGGGCTAGTTCTCGCGTTGGGCGTTGGACGTTGCCCCCTCCCGTCATTCAAACGGGAACTTGTATTGGCTCAACCCCAGTTCGTCCCGCATGGTCAGCATCTGTTTCTGAAGCTCGGCGCCGACGGGCGCTCCCTTGTCTTTGCGGTAAAGCCAGGCAAGGTGTTCCTTTTCACCGCACGTGTAGATTCGCTCTTCTCCCGGGGCCTTTGTGGACGTACGTAGCTCGCGTAGAATATCGCCGGTCATCTTCTCGAATGACTCCAACTCCGTGAATGCCGAGATGTTGATAGCCATGAAGAAATGCCCAAGGCAATAGGGCACCTTCGCCCCCTGGTCGTCATAGCCCAGCAACTGCTTCATGAAAGCGCCCTGCTGAAGAGCGGCGGACAGAATTTCGACCACGGTCGAATATCCGTACCCCTTGTAGCCTCCCGTCTCCTCCCCTATTCCCCCGAGAGGGACGAGTGCAGCTTCACCTGCAACAAGGTCCTTCAATACCTGTTCCGCGTCGGTCTTTGTTTCTCCATTCCTGTCAAGTACCCACCCGGGTGGAAGTTCTTTGCCTTCCCGCGCATATTTCTCGATCTTCCCGCGCTGTGACACCGATGTGGCGTAGTCATTCGTGAAAGGGAAATCTTCGTCCGACGGCATTCCGAATACCAGCGGGTTGGTACCCAGCATGTTGTCCACGCCGAAGGTCGGGGCAATCGACGGGCGCGCGTTTGTTCCCGTGAGTCCAATCATTCCTGCTTCACACGCCATGAGAGCATAATACCCGGCTATGCCGTAATGGGTGGAATTCCTTGCCACGACCATTCCCGTGCCGTACTTCTCAGCCTTGTCGATGGCCATTTGCATGCAGCGCTTGGAAATCACCATTCCCATGCCGTGATGACCGTCGACGACGGCAGTTGCCATGTGATCCCGAACGATTTCGAACTCTGTCACTGGAACCTGAATCTTGTCCCTGACAATTCGGTCATAGTAAATGGTCTTGAGGCGTCCGACCCCGTGCGAATCGATCCCGCGCTTGTCTGCGGTTATAAGTATCTCGGCGCAGGTTGCCGCATCCTCGTCAGGCACTCCTATGCCCATGAACACGTCGACCATAAACCGTTCCATTAGATCAAAATCAACCCAGCACGCTTCATCGCTCATGTCATTCATACTCCTGTGTTGTATCGTTTAATCCTGTTTCAACGCCTCCGCCCCTGCAACAACATCCAGTAACTCTGCGGTAATCACGTCCTGGCGAACGGTCTGGAACTCCTGCGTTAACTCCACGATGCGTTCTTGTATGTTACTCCCGGCCGCTGTCATTGCAAGGAGACGTGCCCCGTTTTCGCTGGAATGACTCTCGAACATGGCGCGGTAGAGTTCGATGAAGAAGTACTCCTCTATAAGCGCGCCGAGAAGAACCGCCGGCTCCGCGGTCAGCAACGGGGGATAGTTGAAGCCATCCATTCCGGCATGCTGCAGCATGTCTCTTGAAGGTGGAAGAACCCTCCTGACTGTCTCGCTGAACCTTCCCATGCCTTCGTAAGCGTTGTAGATGAAGAACATCTGTGTAGCCCCGACTTCCAGGAACTTCTGGAAGACCTCGGACGCAAGCTCGGGAACCTGCGCCTTTATTCCTTCAAGGCTGGTGGGGGAGGGTACCGAGAGAACTGGTGTAACGCCGTTGAGAACGAGAAGATCGTGGCCGCGACCGCCAATAGTTACGAAATGGACTTCGCCGGTTTGCTCGCCGTGAAATGATAAGGCCGCCTTTGCGACACGATCATTGTAGGTTCCGCACAAACCCTGGTCCGCGGCAAAAACAAGGGCTATACAAGGCCCCTCTTCCGGATCCCCAGGGCGGACCGCCACCGTCCTGTCAAGGAGGACCGCAAGCGACGTCTCAACCACCTCGCTGTAGGGTCTTACTGCCTCAAGCCCCGCTTCGGCCCGCCTTACATAGATGGCGGCAAGGTTGCGCATTGCATTCACCACCTCGTCCAGCGCCTTGACGCTGTCGAGTTTCCGCTGCAGCTCGCGCAGCTCAGCCATGATTCATCAACCTTCCTGGCAATCAGCGGGTCAAATCTCCCTGGCGCGTTGCCCAAACCTTTCGCCATGCATTGTACGATCTGAATTCTAACGAATTCAGCTACAGGGAATATCGAATGTAGCTGAATCCGTGAGGATTCAGATTGTATAGTGCACGTCTACTTCCCGTCACCCGGTTCTCGGTACTTCTCTGCGACCTCTTTGCCCAGCTTTTCGATGGCGGGGACGTCTTGCTCCGTTACCTCGTCTCCCGCTTCAATACGCGAAACAATGTCAGCCAACCTATCCTTGGCCGCCTCGATAAAACCTACCTCAAATTCCTGGACAAGATCGACGGCCACCTTGTTCAATACCTCACCCGCAGCCAGGTTAAGTAGCAAGACCTGTTCGGCAAGGGAGCGCGGTTGGTGCTCGGGCTGTTTAAGCAATTCCCGTAACCGTTTCCCCTTCTCTAGGGCCGCCTGCGTTTCGGCCTCCATGGTCGTTCCGAACTTCGTGAACTGTTCCAGCTCGAGGAACTGCGTGTAGGCTAACCGCATTTCCTGTGCGAGACGCTTCATGGCCGCGATCTGTGTCTTGCCGCCCACACGGCTGACGCTCAGGCCTATATCTACAGCCGGAAGCAATCCCGATTGAAAAAGCTCCGGACTGAGATATACCTGCCCGTCGGTAATAGAAATGAGGTTGGTTGGGACGTACGCGGAAATGTTCTGGGCCTGCGTTTCAATAATCGGCAACGCGGTTTGGGATCCTCCGCCATGTTTTTCATTCATCTGGGTGGCGCGCTCGAGCAGGCGGGAATGAATGAAGAACACGTCACCAGGGTAGGCTTCCCTGCCAGGCGGTCTTCGCAGTAGCAGGCTTATCTCCCGGTACGTCTGTGCATGCTTGGTCAGGTCGTCGTAGGCGATAAGTGTGTCGTGCCCCTCCTCCATGAAGAATTCGCTTATCGTGCAACCGGCATAAGGAGCGATAAACTTCATTCCCGGCGGCGAATCCGCATCGGCCACGACAACAACGCTGTGTTCCATTGCGCCGCGTACGCGAAGGGTCTCTATGAATCGAGCAACCGATGACGCACGTTGACCTATGGCCACGTACACGCAAATGACTCCACTCTCTACCTGGTTGATTATGGCATCTATGGCGATCGTCGTTTTTCCGGTGCTGCGGTCACCGATGATCAACTCTCGCTGTCCCCGGCCAATGGGAATCATGGCATCCACGGATTTCAATCCGGTGGCAAGGGGTTTCACGACAGGTGCCCTTGCAAGTATCGCCGGGGCTTCTTTTTCCACCGGATCGAAGCGCGCCGGCACTATTTCCGGTCCCCCGTCGAGAGGATTGCCAAGAGGATCCACAACGCGGCCCAGCAAACTCTTGCCCACCGGTGTGCGTACAACTTCCCCGGTACAACGAACAATGTCCCCGGCAGCTACCATCGTGTCATCGCATAGCAGGACGCAACCGATCTCGTATTCATCCACGTTAAACGCTATTCCGGTCGCATTCTGCCCGATCGACAGCAGCTCCTGCGCCCGTGCACTCGGCAGTCCGGCAATTCTTGCTATTCCGTCACCTGCGCTGAGAACCCTTCCGATCTCACGCGTGCGCGGTTCGACCGTTAATGCTTCGGCCGCCTTGCCGAGGCGGTCCAACGTGTCCTGGCTTGTTGCCAGAATACTCACTATTTCTTCTCCCCGGTGGTTGCTGGTTTCTCGGACACCGCAAGCTGTTCGCGAACAACATCAAGGGTATCGGCAAGGCTGGAATCGATGGCCATGGAACTGAATTCGATTGTCGTTCCGGCAACGAGCTCTGAATCCGTAAGAAACTCGACCTCAACATCCTTGCCCACGATTTCGCCTATCCGTTTTCTCAGCGTTTCGGATTCATCACGGGGAAGCTCCCTTGCACTTACAACGCGTACCGGGGGAGCGCCATCGCCCGACGAATGCAGGTCCGATGTCTCCCCGCTTGCCGCCAGTTCATCAAGCTTCGAGGAAAGGCTATCGCGCAGGCGGCTGTCGACATCGGAGTCAGTCACCTTCCTGAGTATTGCCCCGGCCATTCCCAGCGCCGTTTCCACGACCTTCTCCTGCATTGTGGCCAATGCCTCGCGTTGCTCGCCTTCGTAGGCGCGCTGGAGATTGGCCACGTTTCTTTCGGCGCTGGCGGAGGCCTTTTCAAGAAGCGTTTTCTTCGCGTTTTCGGCAGACTGTCGGGTTTCGGCTATCAGCTTGTCGCGTTCCTGGTCGGCGCCGACCAGCTTCTTCTCGTACTCGTCTTTTGCCTGGCGGGCCTTCTCGGTCTCTTCCTGTGCCGCCTGTTTCGTCGCCTCAATATCTGATCGCCGTTTCTCAAGCGTGTTCAATAGAGGCTTGTGAAGAAACTTCCATAGCAGGCCCGCGAGAACCAGGAAGTTGATTACGGCGAAACCGAAGGATAGCCAACTAAACTCAAATGCCGACATAATGTTCCGTCTCCAGTGGGGCCACTATTTTACAAACAGAATAATGAAGGCCATAACGAGGCAATAGATGGCGGTTGATTCCACCATGGCCAATCCCACGAACAGTGTCCGGGACACCGTCCCGCTTGCATCCGGTTGGCGGGCTATTGATTCGAGAGCCTGTGCCAGGGCCTTTCCTTCAGCGAAAGCCGGGCCGATTGAGCCCAGCGCTATCGTGGCTCCCGCCACAATGTATCGAGCCATTTGCAGAGAGGCTTCCGCTCCTACCTTGGCGATCTCAAGATCTATGGCATTGCTTACGTCTACCACGGCATTAGTCATCAGTTGGTTCCTCCTTCCGAGGGAATCTTCTTTTCAGTCCGTGCCTCCTGTCTCTGGACGGCACCTCCTATGTATACGAGTGTCAGTACGGTAAAGATGTATGCTTGGATCACCGCCGTGATCAGGCTGAGGATCGAAAGAAACAGTGTAAGTGCGATCGCCGCGGGCATGAAGATCCGTGCATATCCCTGGAGTGCGGTTGTAATAACGAAGATGACCACAAGCAGGAGAAACTCTCCACTCATGATGTTGCCAAACAGGCGGATTGCCAGGGACAAGGTACGAGTCACCTCGCCGAGGAGGTTGAAGGGCAACATGAACGCGTTGGGTTCGAGGTAGGCCTTGAGGTACTTGCCCGCGCCCCGCGCCCCTATGCCGTAGAAAGGAACCGAGAAAAGGACGATCACCGCAAGAGCGGACGTGACACCCAGGTCTGCCGTAGGGCTGCTCAATCCCGGAATCATGCCGACCATGTTGGCCGTGAACACGAAAAGGAACATCGTGCCCGTCAGCGGAACATACGGTTTCGGATCCGAACGCACGATCTCCTTGATGAGCCCGCAGAGCTGCTCCATGCACAATTCGAGCATGCTCTGAAGTAGACCGATTTCCTTCTTGCGAAGCTGACGCAAGACCAGCAGACAAAGGAGCATAAGAGCCACCATGACGCCCCACGTCGTAATGGCACTCGCGGGCGGTAGCGGCAATATGGCTGCCATGCATCCAGTCATATCAGGAATCATTCCCTTTTACATCTTTCCCGGGTAAGGAGTTCTTAACCATGCGCGAAATCAGCAACCGGGCCAGGATGGCTCCTATCGTTCCAGCCATCATAACGCCGGCGACCTTCTCTCCGGGCAGAGTTACTGCCACAAGCACAAGCACCACGCCTACCAGCGCCATTCTTGCATACAGGCAAGCCGGAACAATCCACTCTTTCCCCTTCTCGTTCAGCACATAGTCAACCTGCAGCCTGATCGAAAGAAAGAAGACTCCACCGAGCCCAAATCCCACAACCAGGGCCACAATCCAACCAAGCAATCCCAATCCCATCAAAGTCTTCATAATCTCACCAATCCCGTACTACAGTCATTCTCTTTCCCAACTCCCCTTGGATGTTGGTTGTTGGACGTTGGGCGTTGGGCGTTGAACTCTCTCCATCTCACATCTTCTCCGCCACCATCCTCCAGGCAGTCACACAACCGGTAATCAGCCCGACGAGCATAAAGAACACCATGAATACGTGTGCCGATTCCAGCCGGCCATCAATCCACCTTCCCAGCAGGACTCCCAGTGCCGTTGGAACCGATACCGACCATCCGATGGTTCCCATCATGCCGACCGATCGCCAGAAAGAAGAATCATCTTCGCGTTCATATTCCTCCCGTCGCCTCCGGCGCGTGTCGACTTCAGACACAAACGCTTCTTTCCTGTCTTCCGGCTTGTGCGTTTCTCCACTCATGATGCGGTAGCCCTGTCGTATTCCACAACTCCGCGCAGGAAGCTCATCCGTAACTTCTCAAAAGCCGTACGGTTGGCCTTGTCTTCCTGGTGCTCCTTTTCAAATCCTGCGACAACCTTGTCGGTCAGCCCGGCCAGGTCCGTCCCTGCCACCGCGTGCCTGGAAACCACTTCAACCATGTCTCCCACAACCATCATGACGCCACCATTGACGGCAACAAACTTCTCCCTGCCGCCTTCGCTACGGGCAATAACCACACCCGGGACCAAAGGCGTAACCAGTGATGCATGCCCGGGCCGAATCCCAAGCGAACCGGTAACATCCTCAGCCGTAACATGTACAACATCCTCCTCAAGCACCACTTCAGAAGGAGTAAGAACCCGAAGCCTCATCACTCCCTCTCCCTCTGGGCGTTGGGCGTTGAACGTTGGGCGTTGGGCGTTGATTCCCCTCCCTCTCCTTCACCCTCCTTGGATGTTGGTTGTTGGGCGTTGGACGTTGGGCGTTGACTCTTGGGCGTTGACTCCCTCGCGTCCTCAATCCCCCCTATCATATACAATGCCGACTCCGGGGCATCGTCGAACTCGCCACCCAGAATTGCTTCGCACCCGTCAAGCGTTTCCTCGATGGAGACAAGCTTTCCTTTTTTCCCCGTAAAGTGTTCGGTGACAAAGAACGGCTGCGTCATGAACCGGATCAGCCGCCGTGCCCTGCGGACCATCTGCTGGTCGTTCGCCGATAATTCGGCAAGGCCAAGCATGTTGATAATGTCTTCAAGACTCCTGTAATGGGCAATCGTCTCGCGCACGCTCCGCGCAACCTTGTAATGCCGTTTGCCGACGATCTCCGGGTTCAGAAGCTTGCTCGTGGAATCAAGGGGATCGACCGCCGGATACAGGCCGCTGCTGGCCATCTTACGACTTAGAGTTATGCTCGAATCCAGGTGCGAGAAAGTTTCGGCGGCTGCCGGATCGGTGAAGTCGTCCGCAGGTACGTACACAGCCTGGATAGAGGTAACGGCGGCACGATGCGTGGATGTAATGCGCTCCTGGAGTTCGGCCACTTCGCTGCCGAGGGTCGGCTGATAGCCCACTCGTGACGGCATACGTCCCAGTAGCCCCGACACCTCCGAACCCGCTTGAACGAAGCGAAACACGTTGTCCACCAGCAGCAAGACGTCTTTTCCCTGGACGTCGCGAAAATGCTCGGCAACGGCAAGTGCCGTCATCGGTACACGGAATCGTGCACCGGGCGCTTCGTTCATCTGTCCAAAGACAAGCACGGTCTTTGGCAATACTCCGGATTCCTTCATCTCGGTCCAGAGATCGTTTCCCTCGCGCGAGCGTTCTCCAACACCGGCGAAGACAGACAGACCCTCGTACTTATCGGCCGTGTTGCGTATGAGCTCCATGATCAGAACCGTCTTGCCAACGCCGGCTCCGCCGAACATGCCCGCCTTGCCTCCCTTGGCGAGGGGGGCGAGGAGGTCTACGATTTTCATGCCTGTCAGAAAGATCTCGTGTTCCGTAATCTGGTCGGCAACATCCGGGCCCCTGGCGTGAATGGGGCTCCTGATCTCCTCACCATTCTCCACCTTGATCTCGCCCATGTCGTCAATCGGATCTCCGGAAACGTTGATCATTCGGCCCAGCACCGCATCTCCGACCGGCACCGTAATAGGTTGTCCCGTGGCGAGGGCTTCGGTCTTGCGCGCAAGTCCGGCGGTAAAGCTCATGGCAATACCGCGAATCCTGGTCATGGAAAGATGCATCTGGGTTTCGATTACCAGGCGCCCGGAAGGTCCATTAACGTGGATGGCCTCATTGATGCCGGGCAACCGGCGCGGAAACTCCATATCAACCACGGATCCCCGAATCCCCACAACATGCCCAAGCATAGGATCCGTCCCCGTCCCCGAGGCGGGAAGTTTCTCAAGAGATTGCATGTCAGAAGAATAACCGACCTACCCCATAGTGCAAGAGAGTAGTGCCAACCAGGGCTATCTCTGACTCAATCTGAGTTCATCGTCCTGCTCTCTTTGTCCCTAATGAAGCGGAGAACATCCTGAAAGACTCTTTCTCGCCCTTCGTTCTGGACCAGGTTATGATAATCTGCGTCGATGGTGATGCGCTTCTTGATGGCAGATCCGATTTTGGCATACACCACCTCGGCGCTCTCCGGGTCGGCGACCGGATCTTCACTACCGTGGATGATCAGACAGGGGGCTTCCACTTCAGGAAGCCCGTCTCTGCAAGCCGACATGAGATTGCAGAGTTCCCGGACTCCTGCCAGATAGCCGACCGGGTAATTGATGTCCGGGGTTTCGGATTCATTCACGATAAGCTCCTCCACGGTTGCGGGAAGATGCATCTTTCGCATGAGCCGGTTCCAGCTAAGTGCGGCGGGGGTTAGCAGGCAGGCTCGGCGATCCATCAGTATCAGCGGCGTATCGATACAGAAGATGGATTCAATTGCCCCCTTCTTGCGGGCGGCATTCAAAAGCACGAGCAGGGCGCCAGCTGAGAACCCACCCAGAATGATCTTGCGGCAACAGTTCCGCAGGATGGCATAGGCCCGGTTGAATGACAGCACCCAGTCTTCCCAGGTCACGTCGAGCAACTGTTCCGGGCCGGTGCCGAACCCCTGCAACCGAGCGCCATATACCGTATAGCCCGCCCCATGAAGAAACTCGCCCAACGGCCGCATCTCTTCCGGCGCCGCGAGATAGCCGTGGCAAAGAAGGATACCCGTATCGCTGGCAGCGGAACGGAGAAAGAACGGTCTTCCAATGGAGGGGGCCTTGGAACATCCCTTATCGTAGTAGAGTTCATAATCCTTCTCAAAACGATCAATGTCCAGGGCGGAAAGACGGCGGACTATTTCCGCCCGCAGCCGATTGGAGGACATGTTGACATAACGGGCCACGGTTCTGGCCACGAACGACATGGGCTCGACCTCATTGGCAATCACCCTCGTTGTGCCGTGCAGTCGCACATCCTCGTGTCCGAACAGCTGTGCCACTTTCCGGCGGGTGCCCCGATACCCGTCGCCCTCGCGCACAACGATACCCTCCTCTTTTGCCAATTCATAGATGTCTTCCAACGGAGCATGGATTTCGTCAGTGATGAGCTTTACAAGTTCGTTGTGCAGCGAGGGATGTACCCGCCGGTCTTCGCTTTGACGGATCGTCAGGGCCGACAGATAGAGGGCTCGATGAAAATCTTCGGCCTTTATGAGATCGGACTTGAGCTCCCGCACTCCGATGCAGAACAGATGATCCAGATTGATTGCGGTAGTTCCGTATATTGTCTTCATGAACCGTCTGGTCAGTGGCCACGGCTGGCTCGAAAGGACAAGACGTTCCCGTTGTATATCATTCAGAAAAGGCAGTTTATGGTAGGCGGAAAACGGACCTGCCAGGTATTCCTCTATTTCGACCGGCGGGCTGAAGTAGATCGTCATGTCGGTGTCTTTAAGCAGCAGGCTCCCTTCCGTCTTGAGTTCCTCTGCCACCTTTTTGGAGATGTTCGGCCAAATGCCGGTGGCAATGCGCGAAATGGTGTTGTCATTCGGCCTTAGCGGATAGAAGGTGATGTTGACGGGTGTAATGACCATTCCGGGCAGGTTCAGGCATCGCTCCCGAGAGAGTCCATACTTTCTCGCCAGGGTATCCAGAACAGGCGCATTCCCTTCACGGCAGGCCCGCAAGAACCGATTCCGAACCATCGCGGCCTTCAGGGCCAGCACGGCGGCACCAGTGTGCGGGCGCCCGGCCCGCACCGGGTGGACGATTCGCAGCTTGCCGTGATCAATCACCTTCTTGCTCTTGACCATCACGCCTTCGGGAAAGATGACCCAGTCGTGTCGGCCACTGACCAGATCACCAACGATCAACCTGTTCCGCAGTGGCTCGCGCGTTGAATGTGCCCCCATCCGCGTCAGGTACTCCCCAAACAGTCCCTTGAACAGCGCGGGATCGGCCAACGCTCGGATCTGTCTATCGGTATGCTTGTACAGGATGTAGGGCACGATGAATGTTTCCATGCGTGTGAAATGGTTGACAACAAACAGGGTTGGCCGGTCCGTGACGTTGTCGAGACCCTCGATCTGGATGGAGAGCTTGAGGATCCTCTGCAGCACATCCATCATTGCAGCTGACGCTTTAACAATACGACTCGCCATTGTATCGGCTCCTTTCTGGAGTCACGCCTTCATGTCTTCGGACCCACCCAAACAATCCCCTCCTCCAACCATTTAGCACGTCCCTCTGAGACCTTCTTTGCCAGCATATTGATACCGCGATTGTCGTTACTGCGCAGTGCTGCAAAGTGAGCCCTTATTCGTCTGACCGCCTGCTTGCAAAACAGGTCGGCCAGTTCGAGTGACATCGCATCGCCCCGCTTCTCCTTGCAGGAAAGCGCATAACTGCACGTAGCCGACATGGCAAAGAGTTCCGTGCCGATATCCATCAGGTGCCCCAGTACAATCTGCCGACGTTCGAGTGCTTGTCCGTGTCGGGCCATGGCATGGAGCAATGTCCGGGCCAGACGATGCGAGGTGCGGATCACATAGCGAAAATGCCGCGCGAGTGGCGCTGTGCCCTTTGGGAGAGATTGCGGGAATAGACTCAACCATTGCCGCGGATACCAGTGGGCATAAAACCCAACCAACTTGAATGCTGTTCCTATTCGTTTCGTGGCCGCGACGTGCTTCTTGAGCAGGTTTGCCGCCCGCTTCAAGTGCGGGTCCATAGCCTCCCGGGCCAAAAACAGGCGCATGATTTCCGACGTGCCTTCGATGATCGTATTGATGCGCGCATCACGCATCATGCGTTCCACGGGATAAGGATCCTCACCCCGCGCCTTCAGCGATGCCGCTTTCTCGTATCCTCGCCCGCCCCGCAGTTGAAGGGTCGTGTCCACGATCCTCCATCCGTTTTCGGAACAGAAAGACTTGGCCATCGCGGCCTCCAACCGGAGATCCACCTTCTCCATGTCGGCATATCGCGAGGTGAGCATCGTGAGTGCCTCCATGGCAAACGTGGTGGAAGCAATGAAAGCCACCTTCTTCCGACCGACCTCGTGATGCCCGATGGGCAGCCCCCATTGCACTCGCTCGTTTCCGTATCGCCGTGCGATGGAAAGACACTGTTTGGCTATTCCCGTGCAGGCGGCCGGCAGCGTGAGACGGCCAATGTTGAGTGTCTCCAGGGCCAGCTTCAATCCCCGCCCTTCCTGTCCGATGATGTTCTCAGCAGGAACATGGACATCCGTGAATTTTAGATTCCCGTTCTGCATACCGTTCAACCCCATGAATTCACAGCGCTGCGTCACCTCAACCCCAGGCATGTCGCGTTCCACAATGAAGGCGGTCACCTGTTGCCGCTCCTTGCCATGCACAACCTTTGGCTTAGTCTTAGCCATCACGACAAAGAGCTCGGCGATGGGCGAATTGGTGCACCACTGCTTGGCTCCGTTGAGGACGTAGAACGTTCCATTCTCAGACACCTTCGCTTCGGTGGCCATCTGTGCCGGATCGGACCCCACCCCCGGTTCGGTCAAAGCAAACGCGGAAATGGCACCTTCCACAAACCGGGGATAGTATTTCTGCTTCTGCTCCTCGGTGCCGAACATTTTCAGCGGTTGCGGGACCCCTATAGACTGGTGTGCCGAAGCCATCACGGTCGTCGATCCGCAATAAGAGGCAATCATCATCATGATGCGGTTGTAGTTCACCTGCGAAAGCCCAAGTCCGCCATAGACCTTGGGCACCTTCAAGGCAAAGACGCCCAGCTTGGCCAACCCCTGCATGACTGCGTCGGGAATGAGCCGCGTGCGATCGACCTCGTCCGGGTCCAGGTGCTGCTTCAGAAAGTCACCGATCTTCTTGAGATGTGCATCTCCCACCGCCTTGTCATCTGCCGACTGGCATGGAAAGGGATAGATCAGATCCGAGCGCCACCTTCCCATGAACATCTCACTTCCAAAGCTTGGAAGCCGCCAATGCATTTCTCTGGCCGCTTCCGCCACTTCCAGCGCATCTCGTTTACCCTCGCTCATTTTGGAGGTATCGATGATCATTTGGTCTTCATGTTCGTGCTTATCCACGGCGACCTCCTTGGTTTCGATTTCATGATGACTCGCTATAGAACGTCATGTCGTCCTTCTCCAGTGTCAGCAGCAGTTCGGATGGCGTGAACCGGCTGCCGCATGCAACAGCCAATTCCTTCAAGCGGTTTACAATGGTTGAAATGCCGCGCGCATCCGCATAACGAAGCAACCCGCCCCGGAACGGGGGAAACCCAATCCCTGCGATGAGCGCCATGTCCAGATAGTCGGCCCTTTGCACGACCCCCTCTTTCAGACACATCGCCGCTTCGTTGAGCATGGTCAGTATGAGGCGATCCACGATTGTCTCATCCGAAGACATCACCGTTTCGGAACGATCCCTCGCGGCCGCTTCGACAAGTGCAGCGGCCACCGCGTTGGCGGTTCGCGTCTTGCCTCTGTGCTGATAGAAGCCTTGTCCTACTTTCTTGCCCAGCAGCTCCGCATCAATCATGCGCGCCAGTATCGGTGCAGCCTGTA
>PVBE010273877.1_pt1 | contig 18220 bp, 20 predicted proteins | sample 1631181 | NCBI WGS metagenome assembly PVBE01 (sample SAMN08397723, study PRJNA350692) | Marine metagenome, whole genome shotgun sequencing project. | isolation source: water | place: Pacific Ocean | collected 2012-04
AAACAGTGGAGGGATTACCCCTCCACAAGATCCACGCTGAAGTCAACTTGATACCTGCCTGATGGCAGCACAGGCTTCAGAGGGCCTCGTGTACGTCTAGCCGTTGAAGCTGTGGGCTAAGTGTTCCAAGCCCCTGAGATGGGGGTTGGTCCTGGGATCTTTGCTTCCCGATAGGCGCTGTGATGCAGGGTTGCCGAGAGGGTGCCTGGGTCCGTTGCTGGCAGCAGAGCGTGTGGATCTGCTTGGCGCCGGCCTTTGGCAGGCCTTCGCATTTGAGGCAAATCTTCCATCTATGACGCTTTTGAGGCAGACTTGATCGATGCGGAGGGAGTGGTGATGGCGGTGCAGGCTCGTCCCAGTGGGGCCACCAGTGGCCTCAACGAGAACATTGTTCTCCGCAAGGCGCTGCAGCGTGCTGGGGAGGAGCTTGGGCTCACGGCGCAGGATGCAGCGCGGGCGATCGGTAAAAGTCGCACATTTTTTGAGCAGGGCCGTTCCCAGAGCAGCATTGACCCACATACACGCCAGATGATCGGCCTGATGCTGCGGTTGCACCGCAGCCTTTCGGCGTTGCTCGGCGATGACACGAGCTTGATGCGGCATTGGATTGACACGGCCAACTTCCATACCGGAGGAATTCCCCGCCTGCAATTGCAGGATCCTGAACAGCTAGTGGAGTTGGTGCAATATCTCGACGCCATGCGCGGTCGACCGTGACCAAGGCTGCCTCGGTGGACCTCAATGCCATCACCTGCCTGGATGGTGTGGTGATGCGCTTGGTCGAGCAGCAGGGCAGCCAGGCCACCCGCCGCATCACCGAGAGCCTGGACGAGCAGGCCTATCTCGAAGCATTCCTCGAGACCAGTAAGCCTGCATTGCCTGATGCTGAGGAATGCCCCGTGCGGCATCAGTTGCTGTTAACTCCGTTTCGTTATCGCAAAAGCTTTGGATCAAGGTTTTCGATGCGCTGGGAGCGGGGTCTGTTTTATGGCTCAAGATCCCGGTTGGGGTGCCTGCTTGAGGGTGCCTACTACGAGTTGGTGTTTCAAAGTGGGCCAGAAAAGGCTTTTCCGCATGCTGTTGCGATGCGCAAGACCTTGTTTCACGTGGAGGTAAACACACTGCGGGGCATGCAGTTGCAAGGCCAGGGGGCAAAGGCGATGCAACGCCGCTTGCGTGATCCTTGCAATGTCAGCTTCACGCAAGCCACGGGCCAGCGGATGCGCGAGGCAGGGATTGAGGCTTTCGAGTATCAATCAGCTCGCAGTGATGAAGCTGTGGTGCAGTTTGGGGCGATCAGTTGCTGCGTGTTTAAAAGCAACCCATTTGATCAAGTTGATATTCAGGTTGAGGCCAATGCGGAGGAGATTGTGTTTCGTTGCTTGGATGACAACAGCGTGAGGAGCTTCAAGCGGGAACAGTTTGAGGTTGATGCTGTTTTGCCGCAACCTTCCAGGTGAAATTCTTCTGATCGACAAGGATGGGCAGCTGATGGTCAGCTCCTTGATCAGTCGCTGGCACATCTCTTTCAGGTTTTGTTGCTTGCCTTGATCTGGCAGGCCGATTGCAGCGAGCAGATCGAAGGCATTGCTGCTGGCGGCCTGAAAACGAGCCTGGGCGCGACGGCGGATGGCGTCGCTGTCGGGCAGAAGGTTGTCAAACCAGTTCTCCACTGCTGTTCCTTTGAGCGTTATCGCCCCGAGGCCAGCGGCGAGTGATAACGAGTGCGGGCGGAACTGGCTGGAGCGCAGCCAGTGGTCGTGATAACGGAACTCCTGGTAATTATTTGCGAATCGACTGACTGGGTTGCCTTGAATCCCAGGCAATTTTCACTATTGATAGGGTTGAAAATCTTCTCTTTGATCGGCATGTGCCTTGTCGCCAGGCAGTGCTATTCATTGGTAACGGATCGCCAGAACGCAGTGAGGGGAAGCCGCTTTGCTGTCTGGACGGTCTGTGTGGAGAGAATGGTTGGCAGCCGGAATCAGGTTTGCCCTGGTTGTTAGAAGTAAATCAAACAGATGAAATATGACTATTAACACAAAAGCCATTGCTGATGGAGGCTTAATCGCTTCAAGTTGCTAAGAATTATTGTTAATGGTTGGAGACGTAGGTTCACGCGAGTTGCCAGCGTTAATGATTTGGTAACGATAAAAAGCTTGCCTGTTGAGCGGTGGGTGCATGCCCCTCTATGCTTGCAGGTGCTGAATGCAGCATGGCTGATTGATGTCCGTTTTCAGTAGCATGCCTGAGCGGCAGGCGCGTCTCATGCGCTGGCTGATGTTATTAATCAGCGTGTTGTTGATTGGCTCTTTGTTTATTCCAGCCTTGAAAGTTCCGGCTGGGATGGTGCCAATTTGTTCGGACTCAGGCGACCTGATCTGCAGGATGCATCGACAGCCAGGCATACGGCTGATCTGGGGAACTGTGGTTCCCATTATCTTGTTGCTGATTGTGCTCAGCCATGAAATCTGGCGTCGCATCTGCCCACTCTCCTTTGTCTCCCAGTTAGGCCGAGCTCTGGGTTATCAACGCACCTTGACTGGCAAGGGTGGGCGTACATCCGTAGCCAAGGTCGACTCCAAGTCGTGGCTGGCTCGCCACCATCTCCAATTGCAGTGGTCTTTATTGATCTCGGGGATGTGTTTGCGCTTGTTGGTCGTCAATGGCAGTCCCTTTTGGCTGGGCATCCTCTTGCTCACAACCTTTCTTGCTGCGATGGTTGTCGGCTGGGCCTTCAATGGCAAGGCATGGTGTCAATACATCTGCCCGCTGGGTCCGGTTGAAACTGTGGTGAATGGCATGCGTGGATGCCTTGGCACACCAGCTCACGTCGGCAAAAGCTCAACGTTCAGCCAATCCATCTGCCGCACCATTTCCAGTGATGGGCGTGAGCACAAGGCTTGCGTCGGTTGCCAGGCGCCCTGCATCGATATCGATATGGAGCGCTCTTTTTGGCAGTCGTTGCGGGGAAAACGAGGTCTTTCCTGGGCTTGGTATTCCTATCCAGGCTTGGTGTTTGGCTTCTTCCTCTTGATGGAGGCAACCGCGATCGCTGCTGGTTTTGAAGAGCATCCACTTGGCTATTTGCGATCAGGGGCGTGGGCATTTGATGCTGGTCTTCCGCACCGAGCCTGGCTTCCTCTTGTCGATGCGTTGCCGATTCCAGGAATTCTGTTCATTCCTTTAGCTCTCACCTTTGCTGGCTGGGCATCCGTTGGGTTGTTTCGTGGCTTGGAGGATGTTTTGTCGGCTCGATATCAACGCCAACAAGTGTCTCTGCCGGCTGATCGGGCCATTCAGCATGCCCGCCTGATCGCAACGTTTGTCGCCATCAATGGCTTCTTTTGGTTTGTGGATCCATTGCAGGATGCCTTGGGTGCTCATGGAGGCCAATTGATCCGCTCCTTGGTTCTTATGGTCATGGCGATTTGGCTATTCAGGAGCTGGCATCGCGATCAATCCACCTATCGCCGTGAGAGTGCTAGCGATAGCTTGCGGCGGCAGTTGCATGATCTGCCGGGGTTGGAGGTTGCTTTGGATGGGCGTTCTCTTGATGCCCTATCGCCTGATGAGGTTTTCACCTTGGTGAAGGCTTTACCAGCTGTGGGAATCCAGCAAGGGCGTGGTGTCTATCGCGAAGTAATGGCAGAAATGTTGCGCACCGGCCGGCTCGAAACGGCCTCGGCACTGTTGGAGCTGCAGGAGCTGCGCCAGACGCTTCAGCTTGAGGACGCTGATCACCATGCTGTGCTGCGCGAGCTTGTTGAGGATCAACCCGATTTGCTGGCTCACGATAATTTTCAACGTCAGGTTGATGATCTGCGCCGTGAAGCGGCTTCCGAGGGGATGGAGGATTTACTGCGGATAGCCGGTTTAGAGATTATTGATCCCTCCACACTGCAGCCTGAATTATTGGAGCGACTCGAGCGGTTGCGGCTGGATTGTGGACTCGAAGATGCGGATTGGCAGGAGATGTTGAAACGTTTTGGTCCGCAGGGAGACCTTGAACAGGAACGTCTTCAGCATCAGAGGCAGGTTTGGCTTGAACAGGCTGGGTTTGCAACCAATCTCGCTCAATTGGCTGTTACAGATCCTTTGCTAAGACCCCTGCAAAGAGCGTTGAAGATGCGGCTTGAAGACCGGCATCAGTTGCTTGAACCTCGCTTGATAGCCGCCGGCATCAAGGCTTTGCCTGATGAGGTCGCTGCAGCGGGTGGTTTGGATGAGGCTTTGGATCTGTTATGGCACGACCCTGATCCAGATACTGCTGGTTGGGTGTTGATGGTTGAGCGCGAACGTTATCCCGATCAAGTTGATAGACGTTTAGAAGATCCTCGTGAAGGTCTTGGGGGCTCTCCTTTCCTGACGAGTCAACGACTTGCTGAGCCCGACCCTGATCAAGCTGAATATTCAGTTCTTGCCAGCTCCAGTTTGTTTGCAGATCTGTTGCCTGCCGGTTTGTTATGGGTGGCTCGTCAGGGCTACATACAGAGCTTGTCAGCGGGTGAGATCGTGATGGAAAAAGGCGCAAGCAGTGATTTCATCGCATTGGTCATTGATGGTGACGTGCAGCTGCGCACAGCGAACGGAAAGGGTTTGTTGCTTGGGATCGGTATGACTGTTGGCGAGATGGGCTTGATCATGGATGAACCGCGATCAGCCACCGTGAGTGCTGGAGCCAATGGTGTGCGGTTGTTTGTTTTGCCCGCTAATGCTTTTGATGATCTTTTGCATCGATCCCGCACCTTTAGTAGAGGCTTACTGGCTCAGTTGGCGCAACGTTTGGGCTCGGTAACTATTGCATCAAAATGATGAGCACATGGCTGGATTTCGCTTGGCATCATCACCACATGTTTGCCAAGCGGCGTCTCCAGCAGTGGCGGTGGCGCTGGCCACGAATAGCCGCTGATCAACATCTCTGCCGAACGCACCTTGATGGACATTGACAGGCAACAGGGCAGCGCAGAGTTCCGCCAGCAAGCTTTTGCCCACCAGCCCTTACACGGCAGCTTGATAACCCCCTTCACGGCAGCTTGATAACCCCCTTCACGGCAGCATCACCACCCCTTCAAGGCAATATCAAGGCAATATCAAGCCCCCTTCCTGGCAATGTCACGCCTGCGTAACGAAGGCGTAACTAAGCCGATACGTTGACGTGCCGTTAGCGGGCTGTTGGCCGCGGTGGCCCTGTTCTGCGCGATGCTCTCCGTAGGTGACTGTCTCATTTGCTTGATCGGCGGCCATGGCCTGGAGGTGTTCCCTGGCTGCTGGCCATCGGTGCTGCCCTGTTGTTGGCGGCCTGTGAGCCCAAGCCCCCCGGTAGCGACACCGCCGCTGCAGATGCTGCCGATAGCCGGCCCCTGGTGCTCACCACCTTCACCGTGCTGGCGGATATGGCCCGCAACGTTTCCGGTGATCGCCTCAACGTGCGTTCGATCGTCAAGCAGGGCGCCGAGATCCACGGTTATCAACCCACCCCCAGTGATCTTGAACAGGCCGCCGATGCTGACCTGATCGTGGAGAACGGCTTCGGGTTGGAGCTCTGGGCCCGCAAGTTCACCGCTGCCGCCGGTGATGTGCCCACCCTCACCCTCAGCCAGGGCATGCAGCCGCTGCTGATCGAAGCCGATGCCTATGCCGGCAAGCCCAATCCCCATGCCTGGATGTCGCCCCAGCGGGCGATGCAGTATGTGGATCGTCTCGTGGCTGGCTTCAGTCAGCTGGATCCCGCCTCGGCCGAAATCTTTGCCAGCAATGGCGAGATCTATAAAAAGAAGTTGCAGGTTCTCGATGATGAGCTGCGCAGCTCCCTGGCCAGCATCCCGGCAGACAGGCGCATGCTGGTCAGCTGCGAGGGGGCCTTCACCTATCTCGCCAGGGATTACGGCATGGAGGAGGCCTATCTCTGGCCCGTGAATGCTGAGAGTGAGGTCACCCCAAGGCGGATGGCCGCTCTGATCAACACCGTGAAGGCCCGTGGAGTGCCGGCGATCTTCTGTGAGAGCACTGTCAGCGACAAGGCCCAGCAGGAGGTGGCTCGGGCCAGTGGGGCCCGCTTCGGGGGTACGTTCTATGTGGACTCTCTCTCAACGGCCGATGGGCCGGCTCCCACCCTGCTCGATCTTCAGCGCCACAACGTTCGCCTCATCCGTGAAGGTCTTGTCCCTGCAGGGGGAAGCCATTGATGGCCCGCTTCGAGTCTTTGCGCAACGTTGATCAGCTGCGCATCGAGGCCGATGGCCTCTGCGTTGATTACAACGGCACCGTCGCCCTCTATGACGCCGGGTTGCGTCTCAAGGCCGGCTGCATCTGCGGGCTGGTCGGCATGAACGGTGCCGGTAAGTCCACCCTGTTCAAAGCCCTGATGGGCTTCGTGCGCCCCTCCCGTGGTTCCATTCGCATCAATGGCCTCTCAGTCGCCCAGGCCCAGCGTGATCAGGCCGTGGCCTATGTGCCCCAGAGCGAGGGGATTGATTGTTCCTTCCCTGTCAGCGTCTGGGATGTGGTGATGATGGGCCGCTATGGCTCCATGAATCTGCTGCGCATCCCCCGGGAATCAGACCGGGCCGCGGTTCGCCATGCCCTCGAGCGGGTGGATCTCCTCGATCTGCGTGAGCGGCCGATCGGTTCCCTCTCTGGTGGCCAGCGCAAACGCACCTTCCTGGCTCGCGCCATCGCCCAGCGCGCCTCCGTGCTGCTCCTCGATGAACCCTTCAACGGCGTTGATGTGCGCACCGAGAAGCTGATGGCCGATCTGTTCCTGCAGTTCCGCGACGATGGCCGCACCATCCTGATTTCCACCCACGATCTCAGCCATGTGCGCGACTTCTGCGATCTGGTGGTGCTGATCAACAAGACCGTGCTCGCCTATGGCGAAACCTCGGAGGTGTTCACCCCGGAAAACCTCGCCATGACCTTCGGCGGCATGCCCCCGAACCTGCTCACGGGCCCCACCTCCTCGGAAGAACTCAGCGGATGAGCACCGCCCTGCTTGCCAGCACCTCCGCTCTCACCTGGCTGATGGAACCCCTCAGCCATGGCTTCATGGTGCGTGCCCTGCTGGTCAGTGCCCTGGTCGGCGGCGTCTGCGGCCTGCTCTCCTGCTACATGACCCTCAAGGGCTGGGCGTTGATGGGTGATGCCGTGTCCCATGCCGTGCTGCCCGGTGTGGTGGTGGCCTATGCCCTTGGCCTGCCCTTCTCCCTCGGTGCCTTTGTCTTCGGGGTGGGCTCCGTTGCTGCGATCGGCTTCATCAAGCAGAAGTCCCGCGTTAAGGAAGACACCGTCATCGGCCTTGTGTTCACGGGCTTCTTTGCCCTCGGCCTGGTGCTGGTCTCCCGCACCCGCAGCAACATCGATCTCACCCATATCCTTTTCGGCAACGTGCTCGGCATCTCGATTGCCGACATTCAGCAGACCCTCTGGATCTCCCTGATCGTGGTGGCCGTATTGCTGCTGCTGCGCCGGGATCTGATGCTCTTCTGCTTCGATCCCACCCACGCCCGTTCGATCGGCATCAACACCGGTCTGCTCCATTACCTGCTGCTCTCGGTGCTCTCCCTCTCGGCTGTAGCCGGTCTGCAGACCGTTGGGATCATCCTGGTGGTGGCGATGCTGGTCACCCCCGGTGCCACCGCCTACCTGCTCACGGATCGCTTTGATCGGATGACGATTCTGGCCATCGCCAGCAGCGTGCTCTCCAGTGTGCTCGGTGTCTACATCAGTTACTGGACCGACAGCTCCACCTCTGGCTGCATCGTGCTGGTGCAGACGGGCCTGTTTCTGCTTGCCTTCCTGTTCGCCCCCAGGTATGGGATTTTCAAGCGCCGGCCCCTCACCTCAGCGGCCTCCCCTGACTGAACACGGATCATCTCGATGCACGATCTCCCACAACCCAGTTCGCAGCCCGTGCTGACCCACATGTTTGAGCCCGTGACCCTCGGGGAACTGCAGCTCAGCAACAGGTTTGTGATGGCCTCCCTGACCCGGGGGCGTTGTGGACCAGCCGGTATTCCTGATCGCATCAATGCTGATTACTACCGCCAACGGGCCGGTTTCGGCATGATCATCAGCGAGGCCACGGCGATCAGTCCCATGGCTGAGGGCTGGGCTGGTGCCCCTGGCATCTACACCCCTGAAATGGTTCAAGGCTGGCGACAGGTCACGGATGCCGTGCATGCCGAAGCTGGGTTGATGCTCTGCCAGCTCTGGTTTGTCGGACGGGCCGCTCACAGCTCATATCTGCCGGCTGGAGCGCAGATCGTTGCCCCCAGTGCCGTTCCGATCGTGGCTGGTAAAGCCGGTGTGAGGCCCGGCGTGGTTTTGGCATCAGGGGAGATGGCGCCCTATGAGGTTCCCCTTGCTCTCAGCGTTGAGCAGATCAAAGCCATCGTCAATGACTGGGGTCTTGCTGCCGCCAATTGCAGGCAGGCGGGTTTTGATGGCATCGAGGTTCATGCTGCCAATGGCTACCTGATCTCCACCTTTCTGGAATCCTGTTCGAATCAGCGCACGGATCAGTATGGAGGCACGTTTGAGAACCGCTTCCGCTTTTTGGAGGAGGTGTTGCTGAGGGTCTTTGAAGAGTTCCCCTCAGGACGTGTCGGCATCAAAATTTCGCCGAACAATGCCTATGGCGATATGGGCAGTGAGGACAATAACGAGCTGTTCATTTATATCCTCAACAGACTCAATGATTTCGACCTGGCCTACGTGCAGGTGATGGATCAGGTCAATGAACGCATGGGCTATCACGGCATGTGCCCTGTTCAGGGTCTCAGTGATCTTCGGGATGCCTACAGGGGCAACTTCATCGCCAATTCCGGCTACACGCCTGAAACCGCAGAACAACGGGTGAACGAGGGCTTGGCCGCTGCCGTGGCCATTGGCCGCCCGTCATTGAGTAATCCCGACTATGTCGAGCGGGTCAGGCATGGTTGGCCGTTGGCAGAGATGCTTCCCGGAACTGAGTTCTACCCGAAGGATGCAGCCCATCACAACAACCATGCCCTCGGCTACAGCGATCAGCCTGCCTATCAAGACAACTAGGCGGCCTGGCGGGCTGTGATTCTGACTGCGATCTCTTTGAACAGAACCCATCAACAGATCGTTGATGTTCCTTCACTGAGAGTCGCCATCATCTTCAACACTCTGCTGCTGGATCCCTGGAGGGGCAGCTACGGCAAAGTTCCCATCTCAACCCGGCCCCCTTTCATTCAGCCAATGGTTTGATCAAGGGGTTTTGCTTTGATGCAAGGCTGTTGGTGAATAGCAAGGCTGTTGGTGAATAACAAGGCTGTTGGTGAATAACAGGCCTGTTAGTTGATAACAAGCCTGTTGGTGAAGACCAAGCTATTGACCCTGCAGAGGCTTTCTGATCGTTTTTGCTGAGCCAAGTCTTTGCAGGATCTCCATGCCGAACTGGAGAACGATCACCAACACGCCAATCAACAGAATTGTATTCAGGTGCTTACTGGCAAGGCCAGCAGAAGACAAGGAAAATATTGTGTAGCCAAGGCCTGCCAGTGTTGCCATCAATGCCCATACGCGACGATGCGCGTCAGCGGAGAGCCCAATCTCCCCGAGCCTGTCATAGGTGAGCGGAATCGTCATCCACATCCAGATACCAATCAGAAGGGTCGCCAACAGAATGGTTGAGATGGCATTGCTGAACAGAAACAGCACACTGCCGAGAAGTCCGATCAGAGACACCAGGGGCAGGATCAATGCTGTGGGCCAGTGTCGAGGCAGGAAGGCTGCTGTGAGGGCGCCAATCGCACTACCGATCCCAAACACTGCAAGGGACTCGCTGCTCAGGGATGCTCCGCCACCAAGGCGGTCATACACGACGATCGGCCCATAGAGGCAAATCGGTATTTGGCCTGCACCCACCAGGAGGCCTCCTCCACAGATCAGAACCACGACGCGCCAGCGCTCCCCTGGCTTGATTCCTGGAGCAGCCGTTGAGGCCTCCGGCGTTGTTGAAGACCCTGGGCTGGAATCTTCAGCTCTGGATGTTCTGATCAACCAGAGCACAGGCAATGTCAATACTGTTGCTATCAGAGACATCACAATCCAGGCCCCACGGGCTGATTCAGGTGCGAAGATTCCGATCGCAAAGGCTCCGATCAAGGCACCGAATCCGCCGCCGGCAAGAACCATGCCGGAATCACGTCGGCGCAGGGCTGAGGGAGCTCCTTCAAGGGCAAGACCTGGAATGCCACTCATCACGTGTGCCGCTGCCCATCCCGCAAGCACTCGAGTGCAGGCTTGCCCGATGAAATCAGCTTCGAAGACGGCGATCCAGAAAGACACTGGCAACAGCACTGCTGCAACGAACAGGGTTCGCAAGACAGTTCTTCGGGCGCTGATCTGAGCGTGGTGGATGGAGCCAAACAGAAATGCGAGCAGACTTAATCCCGCAAGCTCTCCTATCCCCGAGGTGTTGATCCAGTGGTCTTGCACCATCAGGCGACCGATGGCCCCGAAGTCAAGCCGGGCCATGCCCAGGGCGATGCCGATGGCGCAGCTGCCTGCAATGATATTTGGCCTTAAAAGGCCAAGACGACTTTTCTCTTGATGCGTCAACTCACCACCATGCAAGCTATCATCGCGACGTTTGTTGTTGAATCTGTCGACATTGATTCAAATCAATAAAAACAGTCTCCTTGGCTAAGTAGTGAGTGTCAAGCAATCTTTATGCGTTGACTTAACCGTAAGTTTTTTGTAGCGATCAATAAATACAACATGTTATTTGCTGGTGAAATGATCAAGGCCTTGCTGCGAAACATGATCAGAAGCAGTGCCTTTTTGCTCTGCGTCTTCGTTGATGCCCAGTTGTTGTTACTCAGTTTTCGTCATTCAGTTTTTGTCACTCAGCTGTTGTCACTCAGTTGTTGTAACTCAGTTGTTGCCACTCAATCCTTGCTATGCAGGTCTCTGAAAACTCAGCAGATCCCAGATCGTTGAAGAGCAGCTTTGCAAACCGCCACTGTCCTTGCTTGTTTCCCCCTGCCTGGCTGCATTTTTCAACAACTTCTTCAGTCCTTTTTTCCTGCCAGTCCTGCTGCTGAATGGGAGAGTGGCCTGTCACGACCATGTGACCATCTGGTGAAGGTGTGCCGTCGCTGATCTGGCTCTCTGCAGCATCCTGGCCTGAGTTTTGATCAAGTGTCTCCCCCTGGCTGTGCTGAGCACGAAGGGATCGGCCCATGCAGCTCGGCCAGCCTTAAGCACAACAGCTAGATTTAGAGGAGAAGTTTTATTGATCCCTGCCATGAATGATCTCGAGCTGCTTGATGCAGAAGGTAAAGCGACGTTATTGAGAGCAGATTCGGGCGAATACTACGTGCAGACTGGCTCTGATTCTGATTCATTGGTTCAGCTCACTGATCTTCCCAGGATCGCCAGAAAGAAGAACTGGGATCTGGCTGCAGTGGAAGTGATCAATGCTTCCGATTCACTCTCTGGGGATTCAGCAACCACTGCAGATGATTCCAATCGTGTTGTGTTTGTAAACCGCAAGACAAGCAAGATCAGGATTATTGAGGCTGATCAGAACTGGAGCCTGCGTGGGGGAACATCCACAACCTATAAGAAAAACAGTGGTGCCTATGGCGAGATTGAGCGCCTTTTTGCCACGGATTTCGATGCTGATGGCAAGATTCAGGATGCTTGTGCTTCCGGCAATTCTATTGAAACTGAAGGCCTTATCAGTCTGTCTGTAACAGATTCAGGAGACTATCAGGTTAAGTCTGCAGCTGGAGATTGTGATCTGATCACCAGGCTGCCGGCGATCGCTGCCAGGAAGAAATGGTCGATTGTTGCCGCAGAGGTTGTTGATGGTGTCAACAACGTTGCCTTCCTCAATAGCAAGAATGGTTCTGTCAGGCAGTATCAGGCTGATGCCAACTGGGCGATCAAGCCTAAAGGTCGCAACGCTAAACCTGGTACCCGCAGGTTTGAGCAATTCGAAGCCGCCTTCTCCCAGGAGTTCGATCAGGGCAGCGGCACTGATGATCAGATTGGATTCGTGGATTTCCCCGCCAACAGTCTCTATGGCGATCACGCCATGGATGAAGCGGTGACTCTGCAATGTCAAACCCCTGCCTATCTCGATGCCGGTTCAGAGGTCTCCCCTGGCTACTTTCATGGTGGTTGCCCTCAGCCAGCCACACTCCTGGGCAGCTGGGGGCCTGGATCTCTCTATATCTGGACAGACTTTCTTACCCAGGAGGATCCTGCGCCGATTGCCAGTGCCAAAAATGTGATGGCATTACCCAATGGTATTGCCATGATTCATTGGGATGAGAATAATCTAGATAGCAGTTTGAATGATTCCTATTCCGTTGAAATGATCACCGGTTGGGGTTCATATACTCCCAAGACAATCCCTAATGATTATGGATGGATCAATGGCACGATCTTTAACATGCTTGATCGCTTCCAGGTGCCGTTTCTGCATATCTATTACCGAGAAGTTACAGGCACTGAAGATGGTGTGGAGACGGGTAATCTTCACTTCTGGGAGGCGGCGCTGACGACGGACGAAGATATTGAGAATGTGGGTTTGATCTATGACCAGCTCAAGGATCAGATTGACAGTCATTTTGATGCGATCACCAACAACACCCGCTATTCCCCTTCAGACTTGCCAGAGGTTCCCTTGCCTTTGGCAGATGTGATTGATTCTGTCTATTACATGAATATGCCCAGTAATGGCCAGATCCCAACCGTGGCTTCTCAGCATTGGTCTGAGAACACAGCCTATCCAGGCAACAACCGGGATCTGTTGGCCGCGGCCAGCCATGCGGATTCTGTTTGAGACAGTCTTTTATGCCTGAACGGCGTTGATGCCGATCATCAGCAGCGCCACGGCGAAGGCTGCGGTGATGATGGCGGTACCGGGGCGATGGCCATTCTCCTGGCTGCCATTGAACACATCGAAGAGATGCAGTGCCGCCGCCATGGCGATATAGAGCCCATAGCTGAAGATCAATGCCCCTTGGGCCCTGGTGCTCCAGTCGCAGCCCAGTGCGGCCAGAGATGTTGCCCCCCAGGCGAGATTGGCGAAGCCGGCCTCGAGCTGAAAGTTGTTGCGGCGGCCAAGGTCCCATTGCATCCGCGCGGCATCGCTGCGATGAAAGATCGAATGGCGCACAAACGAGATGATCCCACCTCCACCCACCACCAGTCCGCTGGTCCAGGCCACGGCGCTTTCAATGTCACCGTTGCCGAGCTGGCCCATGGCAAGGAACAGGCCCGCTCCCACCACCAGATAGGCCAGTCGCATCAGCCACATCGAAAAGCCGGGATTGGAGAGATTCATCGCCGTGAATGAGCAGTTGCTCGAAGTATGCCCAGTGCTGAACCGAGGCGCCGATCACAAGCCTGCTGGGCCGTTGCTGCGGAAGAGATGCTTGGCTGATCTGGCAGCGGATGGCATGCAGCCCCAGGTGGGCCTTATGTTTTCAGCTGCTGTCAATGGTGCTGAAACGGAGCTTGTCGAGGGAAGCTCTGGAAAATCCGGCATAACCGTGAGTCAATGCCTATATGAGCTTCAATCAGGTCTGGGTTGATGGGCGACAAGCAGCTGGGATTTTCGGATTATGAGCAAAGCACTGCCAAAAAGCAGACAAAACGAGAAAAATTCTTAGCTGAAATAGGTCAGTCTTGCCGTGGCAGGTACTGATCAGCTTGATTGAACCCCATTATCCAAAAATATCTAAAAAGAGCGGTCGACTTCCGTATCCCTTAGGCACCATGTTGGGATCCACCTGCTACAGCACTGGTCTTCACTTCGTGATCCTGTGATGGAAGATGCTCTGATTGAGGTGTCGACGATGCGTCGTTTTGCAGGTATCGACTTGATCAGTGACCGGATTCCGGATGAGTCCACAATCCTGACGTTTCGGTACCTACTGGAAAAACACGATCTGGGCCACAGGATTCAATGCCTCGCAGAAGACTTCGTCGATGAAACCTTCAAATCACCCTTGAATGATCAGGGCATGACCTCACACCAGCCACCGATCTTCTTCATGGAGATGAAGAGGTGGTTTATGGAGATGCCGGATACCAGGACATCGAGAAGAGAGCTGAGATGGAAGAGTCCACTGCAGAATTTCGAGTCGCAATGCGACCAGGCAAACGGCGAGCACTACAGTCCTGTGTTGACGGGAGGCTTCTGGATTTAATTGAAGCAGCCAAGGCACACATTCGAGCCAAAGTGGAACACCCCTCTCGGGTCCTCAAGCAGCAGTTCGGTTTTCAGAAAACCCGGCTTCGTGGAACGATCAAGAACCGGTGCAAGGTCAATGTGATTGCTGTTCTGACAAACTTATTCCTGGCGCGCCGGCAGTTACTTAAAGCTTAATCAACAATAAGTTGAGAATATGTCCTTATCGGACAATGCATTATTTAAAGGCGCAAGAAATTGACCATAAACATCAGTAAGATTCGGGGTAGATCAACAGCTCACATCACTACTGACGCCGACGCCTTCTAGGCTTGGCTTGCCGCCAAGTATTCATTATCCAGAACTTCCTTGGCTTGGGAGTGATATGGATGTATTAACACCTCCTTGATGTACTACGACGCTTGATGACCCAATTGTTGAAGAGGTAGCAGGCCATTGAGCAGGGCCGGCTCTGAATGACTGGATGCCAATTCTTACTGTGATGGAAAGCCATCTCAGGAATAGCTCAAACCATCAGAAGTCATCATGAGAACAGTGCTGTGGAGATCAGGGGGTGATGGAATGGGCCTGCTGTGGACATCCCTTGCTGAGCATCCAACCGATCCAGAAGCATGCCGGCCATCAGCTGCCTGCTGTTGACGGGCATATGGATCAGGAGCAGGCGCAGGATTGGCCACACCTTATAGAGACATCGATAGCCATGGTCTCTAGCGAGGGCCTTGCAGCAGTTCCAGCTCAGCCAACGCCTGTAAACATTTCAGTTTGACACTACTCATGAAAGTCCCAACCAAAGGCATGGATTCAGCAAGCTGTAATTTCCTGACGCAAAAACTTATTTGCCTCAGGCTTCGCAGCCGGGTCAATCTGACGGGCTGCACGGAGTCCCGATTCAATAGCCCCTTCTACCCATCCAGATTTCAGAGTAGTGAAATCGCCAGCAAAGTAAATTCTGCCCTCAGGCTTCTCCCATTCGTCAATCATCCAGGCACCACCGAGAGGTAGGTCGCCGAAAGAGCCGCGAATCCATGGCTGTTCAGACCATGCAAAATCTTTAACTGTGATGACCTGGTCAAAAAGATCAGGCATATCTTTGCAGAATAGATCAATAATCTCTTGTGCTCTAGTGGCCTTTGGTCTACTAAGAAAGCGATCAGCATTCGCTCCACCGATATAAAAGAAAACGTTTCCGTGGCCGCCGCCTTCGTTCCCAGTGATGTCGATAACTCGTTCCCAAGACTGATCTGATCCAGCAAGTGGCCAACCATGAACATTTTTCTCAAGCCACTTTGGAGTCTCCGTCTGAACGACAACCTTCACAGTTTTATCCCATGTCATTTCATCGAACATCCTCGATTTGTTCATAGCCCACGCCGGCGCGACCTTGATATCCTTCAAAACACTGAAAGGAATTGTCGAGATAACGCGATCCGCGGTCCATGAACGTCCGTCTTTTACAGTTACACGAACTTTGTCACTGGATTGGTCAATAGCGATGACAGGCGCATTAAGCACAATGCGATTACCCAACTCCTTTGCCATTGCTTTGGGTAGCAAGTCATTACCACCCTTGATACGAAAAAGATTCTGATCGCCGAAGTGATAAGCGAGGTCTGGAATGACAGCCAGGGCGGAAGAAGAGGTAGTAAAGCTCCCTCCGTGAGCGTTCAGGAGTAGAAGAAATGCCTCAGAGGCGCCGACATTTTTCAACATTTCACCGATTGTCAGCCTATCGAGCCTTTCTCGGGTGGCAACATCTGGCCATCCGGTTGACAAGACAGTGTCTGCGTCGAGTCCATTCAAAAAAAGATAATAATTAAGCATCGAAGAAATTGTCACATTCCTCTCATTTGGCTTCAGATCAAAAGGCCAATTCGCAAGGGATGCGGATTCTGAGACTTTGTCATTATAAAGATATCTAGGGAGGCCATCATTTAAACTTAAGAGAGGCAGTCTGAAATGATTTATATAAGCGAGTACGTAGGGCATATTTGATCGGAAATGTCCTCCCCCAGCTTCGGAATATTGACCACCTTTCAAAGGTAGCGACAGCAAGCGACCACCAACACGATCCTGGTATTCAATCACCTGCACACGATGGCCTGCGCGATGAAGCGCTAGCGCAGCGGTTAAGCCAGCCATGCCTGCACCAAGCACAAGAATTTCCTGCTGGCTGTCAGCTTTTGTATCCTTTAGATCAGGTTCTCTATTCTGGGCAAAGGCTTTTTTTGCAAATGGGGATAAGGCAACACTCGAGAGGGCAACACGAAGAAAATTTCGGCGAGAAGGAGACTTGAATTGCATAAAATCAAATCAGGTTACATTTGCTTAGCAGGGCTAAAGTATTGTCGGTAAATAGTTGATAATTCTTATAGATGCACGACTGTGAACGACGAATGGGCAATATTGAAAGTCTGACGCTAACACCAGAGAAATGGAACTCACATTATTCAGATGTCTTTGAATTCAGCCATGCCGTTGAGAACAGTCGGCTCATATTCCAGGTTGTGCAGGAGCAGCATTAAGCCCACTCAAAGCATCAGGCGGTGAGTTCCGCTATTAGCGGAATGCGATAAACAAAGGCTTGGCAGATTTGATCACGCCATTGATGGCGATGCCCAGATCATCATTCCGATCACTCCAGATGATCTGAGCTCCCTCGAAGGCCTGGCTGCATAAGCAGGATCACTGGCTGTTGTAATAATTGGCTGTTGTATTAACCCTGCTGTTCATACAACTTGAAGACCTGTTGACTCTCCTTTTCTGTTGACTCGGCCGTTCAGTTAAGGCGCAGACTTGTTTAAATCGATTCAAATTCTCGTCGTGCCTTGCAGCCTTCGAGGAAGCGGTTCCAGGTCTTTGGCCATTTCCAGCGAACGATCAGAGCCAGGTAGAACAGGTAGGCCATCCCTTCCACGGGATGCTTGATCGTTGAAAGCAAGGAAAGCACCGGTTCGGCTGGGGAGGCCATGGAAGACAGGGTTTGATTCCTCTTGATAGACAGGAATCCCTCGCTTGCCCAGGAACTGTTTCCAAGCTTCGCAACTTCTGGTGTTTGACCTGGTTCGCCTGCCGCAACTCAGCTGCAGAGTCGAGCTGCAGAGTCGAGAAGCAGCCTTCAGCCCCTGGCTCAACTCAGCGAACCATCAGCACAACAGCGCCTCACCCCAGCTCTCGATCCCAGCTCCCGATCCCAACACCAACACCAACCCCAACACCAACGCCAACACTGATTGCTGAATTAGACGGCTGTTGATCGACCCACCAGAAGAGCCAAGCAAAAGTGTTTGCAGCTGGGGGCAGGCCCTGGAGAGGCCTTTTTGCTTTTTTTTGCCGTTTTCAGCTTGTTTGATCAACTGAATCCCCAATCCACCAGCCGAAACATTGTCTCTCACGGGTTTTATTTGATCAGCCTGGAGGCCTTCTTCCCCCGCCAGCCACGGGCTTTTCATCGCTACCCTATGAGCGGTTTTGAGCGTTCGGGAGGATCTTCTGGATCAGGTCTGCATTCACCCAGCGGATCACACCACTGTCAACATCTGCCACCTGGCATTGGTTGAAGAGCAGAGGGTCTCGAGCGCCACCGTCGCAGTAGAGCACTTCTCCCATCCACCAGTCCTCCTCCTGCTTGGCAGCACTGAACAGCTCAGGCAGCTTGGCCACGATCACGATCATCCCTGGCTTCACGTCCAGGAACACAGGACGCTCGTCGGACACGGCCGGCAGAACTGCAGAACAACTGTTCTACTCCAGACTCTTTAGCTGCGCCCATGTCATCCCGATTCCCCCCGCAATTCCTGCGTCGAATTCTCTTGTTCGATGTTGTGCTGGCCTTGGTCTGCATCGGCCTCTCCCTGATCAACGAGGCCCAGCTCTGGAGTGTGTTCTGGGGTATCAGCGCCCTGGGGTTGGTGCTCAATGGCCTGGTGGTGAGAATCCTTGAAGACAAATACGAAGAGGAGGCCTGAGCTGTTGTGCTGATGGCGTGATTGCCCTGGAGCAACAGATCAAAGCAGGCAGAAT
>PVBE012745352.1_pt1 | contig 18220 bp, 11 predicted proteins | sample 1631181 | NCBI WGS metagenome assembly PVBE01 (sample SAMN08397723, study PRJNA350692) | Marine metagenome, whole genome shotgun sequencing project. | isolation source: water | place: Pacific Ocean | collected 2012-04
TGGATGATCTCAAGTTTCTCGTCTGGAAGGAGTTGGAGGATATTCTTGAGGAAACCGACAACGTGCCACTGCTCGTCCGGCAGCGCTTTGCCCGCTTTGCCGGGGAGATCGAGCAGTTCTCCTTGGACGAGGAAATGGCGCAGTCCTTCCGGGACCGGATGGAGGACTGGATTCCCAACGAATCCATCAGTGTCGAGGTCCGGGATTTGATGCGCGACGGGCGCGAACGGGTCAGCACCTACGGAGCGGAATTGGACACTCCGGCCAAGTTCAGCAACGCCCAACTCCGGGAATTACCCCAACGCAATGTGGGCTTCCTCGAAATCCACCTTGCGGCGCTCCTCAAAAGCCGGCACAACCGTCAGCGTAGCGGCTTGCGTGCTGGACCTCCGGAGCTTTCGGCACTCGCATTTTCGAGGTTTGACGACTCTGCAACCGGGCTGATCCGGCATGAGGTCATCTGGCGGACGCTCTCCAAGGCATTGGAGGCCGGACTGGTGATCGAGGACTCCGGGGTGGATTCAAAGGCGTTACGAACGTTACGGCAAGTCGAGGAGCGCATCCATGTGTCCGAGGATGCCGAACCGATGGAAACACACCTTGCGGCTCGCATGGTGCTGCAACCCTTGCTGGAATTAATCGGGAATCTCTATCCTTCACTTGAGCGTCGTCGGCAGAATCCGGAACCCTTGCTGGAGGGGCTAGGCGGCAGTGCGGCTCAGGCGTCCCGCATTGCTGATCAACGGCGCTACCTTGAGGCGCTTGCTGCTGGAGCAAAAACTTTCCCGGAGGACACCTACACGATCTCGGAAAGTCTGACCATGGAGATGGATCTCATCACCCGGCATCGGCTAACCACCACGATGCAACTTTGACCTGCCAGCCACAAGATCACCAAGCTCATCCTGTGGGATCAAGAGGCCAACTGTTGACCAGTGGTCTACTCACGCTTTTCCTGCTCCTGCCTTTTTCCGCGTTTTCCACCAGATTTGTGTTCTCCGGAGACCTCCGGGGCGAAATCAAGCCGTGCGGCTGTGCGGAGGAAGGGGACATGGGCGGATTGCTGCGGCAAGCGACGGTGCTTCGTGAGCAACGCGCTACCAGCCCGGAGTTGGCTTATCTCAACCTCGGCAACAACTTTCCGAAACCTTCCGAGCAGGGGAACCTGAAGGTTCGGCTCATCCACACCGCCCTCCGGCAATTCCAGCCTGCCGCCATCCTTGTTGGCCCCAACGAGTGGGCCTATGGCCTCAACACACTTGATCCAGAACTTCCCTACTTGCTCAGCAATCAGTCTGAACGTCTGGATTTTCTGGGGCGGAAACGCCTTGAGACGGACGGACGACATGTCGAAATCCTAGGCTTTCTTTCGTCCAGTCTGGTCTATCAGAACGAGAACGATCCTCCGTTGGTGAAATCCGTCGAGGTTGTGGTTCCGGAATGGCAAGCGGACTTGACCAAAACCAAACCTGCTTTGTCGATCCTGCTCTTCCGGGGGACCGATGTAGAATTGGAGGCGTTTCAGCGCAGCGGCATGTTTGACCTCATCGTGTCCGGCAGCACCAACGATGATGAACTCAAGCAGGTGATGGCCCGGAAGACGAAACGAGGAGAAATCCCGATGATCCCAACGAAGGGGCAGGGGTTGGTTTCCGGAATGTGGGACGCTCAAGCAGGCACGATACGCTCGTCTGGAGAAATGCCGCTTCCGGAAGGATTGTCGGTGGATTGGCTGCGGCGTGACGTTGTGGACGATCCGGAACTGCTGCCTGAGTTTCAGACATACAATATGGAGGTCAAGGAACTGTTTTTCACGAATCTTGACCGCATGGACAAGCAGCAACAGGAATCGCCCTTCGTGGGTTCTACGGTGTGCCAGGCTTGTCACGCCGAAGCCTTCTCGATTTGGAAGGACAGCCGACACAGCCACGCTTTTGCCACACTGGAAACCCAGGGAAAGCACTTTGATCCGGAGTGCTTGGAGTGCCATGTCGTGGGGCTCAAGTCTTGGAAGCCCTCGCCAGATTGGGTCTCTCCCGCGCTGAAGTCGTTTGTGGGACGCACCGGCTTCCTCAGTCCGCAACTCACCCCGCATCTCATAAACGTGCAGTGTGAGAACTGTCATGGCCCCGCCCGTGCGCACCTTGCCAATCCCAGCGCGGAAAAACCTCCGCATCCTGCCCGTGCAGTCTGCACCTCCTGTCACGTCGGCAGCCACTCACCCAGCTTCAACTTCAAGAGCTACTGGCCGAAAATCCGGCACAAGTAATCCCAGGATTTCAGCTACCCCATCCAGCGGTCGCGGGAGTCCTTGGCGTTGTGCAGGAGTTTGAGGATGCGGTCGCGGTCGCCGGAGGTGATGGCGGCGGTGAGGGTGTCAAGGGTTTCCTGAAAAACCCGGACGCGGTCAAGCAGGAGGGTTGGGTTGTTGAGGAAGATGTCTGCCCACATTTCCGGGGAGGACGAGGCAATGCGCGAGAAATCCTTGAGACCACCTCCAGAATACGCGAGGACTCCGGGGTGGTCGCTGCGCACAATCGCGTCAATGCTGGCGTAGGCGAGCAAGTGGGGCAGATGACTGACCGCCGCAAAAATTTGATCGTGCACCGAGGCTTTCATCTCCAAGACCTCGGCACCGAGCGCGGTCCACAAGCCGCGAACCCGTTGGGACACTTCGACTTCCGTGTGGGTCTCCGGAGTGAGAATGCACCGCTTGCCCTGGAAAAGTTCCGGGATCGCGGCTTCCGGTCCAAAACGTTCTCCACCTGCAATCGGGTGCCCTCCCACAAAACGAACCTCCGAAAACTTCGGATTCCGCATTGCATTCAACAGCGGACTCTTGACGCTGCCTGTGTCCGTGAGAATCGCTTCGGGATTCCAGAACGGCAGAAGCTGAGCGGCGACGTTCGGCAAGGCGCGGACGGGCACCGCCAGCAGCACGAGTTCTGCCGTCCGAAGGGATTCGTCTAAATCGGGAGACGCTGCATCGACCAATCCAAGTTCCAGTGCTTTTTCGCAGTGGTCCGGATTCTGGTCGTAGCCAATGATTTTTTGAGCGAGGCCGAGGCGTTTGACGTCCAGCGCGAAGGAGCCGCCGATCAGGCCAAGCCCAACAACGGCGAGGGGCCGGAAGGGGCGAAAGCCAGCCTCCACCATTGGCCCCCGCTGTTCAGGAGGCCTGCTGTTCCGGCACCGGAGCTTTGCTCTCGGCACTTGCGGAATGGAACTGCTGCCCCTTGTTGAGAAGCAGGACGAACGAACTGGCGACGTAAATGGAGGAGTAGGTTCCGATCAGGACGCCGATCAGCAGGGCAAAGGAGAAGTCAAAGATGATTTCGCCACCCAACACGAGCAGGGCGGCGACCACCAGCAAGGTGGTTCCGGAGGTGATCAGGGTGCGGCTGAGCGTTTCTGTGATGCTGAGGTTCATTATCCACTCCAGCGCCTGTTTGCGGAAACGCCCCTGATTTTCGCGGATGCGGTCGAAGACAACGATGGTGTCGTTGAGCGAGTAGCCCACCACGGTCAACAGCGCGGCCACCACCGGCAGCGTGAATTCCTTGTCGAGCAATGAGAACACGGAGACAACGACCAGCACGTCGTGAACCAGTGTGAGGATCGCGCTCACGCCCTGACGCCACTGGAAGCGGAACGTGACGTAGAGCAGGATCAATCCGAGCGCCACGACGATGGCGAGCAGGGCGTTTGCTTTCAACTCGTCGCCACCACGCGGTCCCACCGTTTCGATGCGGCGGATTTCCAGCTCCGGATGCTGGGCACCCAGCACACCCCGCAATTGAGCGGTCAAATCCTCGCCTGTCCCCAAGGCGCTGTCCACCGGAAGGCCGAGCAGGACTTCGTGTTCTTCTTCACTGCCGAAGGTTTGCAGAACGATGTTGCCGAGACCTTGTTCCTTGAACAATCCACGCAGGTTGTCAAGGTCCACGGTCTGGGCAAAGCGGATTTGCACATTGGTGCCGCCTCGGAAGTCGATCCCGTAGTTGAGTCCGCCGTGGATGATCACGGAAACAAATCCGGCGAGGAGGACCACTGCAGAGAAGATGACTGCGAGGCGACGTTTGCCGAGGAAGTCGATGGGGTGCGGGGAGTCTGCCGTGGTTGGTTTCATGAAACCTCAGATGCTGATCGCCTTGAGTTGCCGACGCTGCAAGTACACGAGGTCGAAGAAGAGTCGGGTGACGATGATCGCGGTGAACATGCTCGCCAGAATGCCGATCGAGAGTGTGACCGCGAAACCCTTGATTGGCCCCGTGCCGAACTGAAGCAGCGCGAGGGCGGCGAACAGCGTGGTGACGTTGGCATCAAGGATTGTCCGGAATGCCTTGGCAAAGCCCTCCCTGATCGCAGCCCGTGGATTCTCGGTGCGCCGCAGTTCTTCCTGGATACGCTGGAAGATGAGGACGTTGGCGTCCACTGCCATGCCGATGGTCAGCACGATCCCCGCCATGCCTGGAAGCGTGAGGGTAGCACCAAACGCGCCCAGCACGGAAAGGATGAGGATGATGTTGAAAACGAGTGCGGACACGGCAAAAAGGCCGGAAACACGGTAGTAAATCGCCATGAAAACGAGCACCAGAACGCCGCCGAGCAACAGGGCATTGAGACTGTCTTTCACGGAATCTTCTCCGAGGCTGGCCCCGATGGTGCGCTCCTCGCGGATTTCGATGGGTGCAGGCAGTGATCCGGAGCGCAGCACCAAACCGAGGTCGCTGGCGTCCTCCACCGTGAACTGCCCGGAGATGGAGGCTTCCCCACCCGTGATCGCTTCCCGAATCACCGGAGCGGACTGCACTTTGTTGTCCAGCACGATGGCAAGGTTGCGGCCCACGTTGCGGCGCGTGATCTTGGCAAAGCGGTCGGCACCGATGGAATCAAACGAGAGGCCAACGTAGGGCTGATTCGTTTGTGGATCGAAGCGCACCTGCGCGTCCCGGATGAACTCTCCAGTGAGCAGTACCTTTTTCTCCAACACATACGGTGTTTTGCGGAGCAGTGTGTTGGTGGACTTGTCCCACACCTCCTGATACTTGACGACCTCGGTGAGCCGATTGTAGGTGTTCGGGGTGGCGTCCGGATTCGTCAGATAGAACTCCAGCACCGCCTGCGGGCCGATCAGCTGGATCGCCTTGTCACGATCCTTGAGGCCTGGAAGCTGGATGACAATGCTGTTCTCGCCCTGAAGCTGCAAGGACGGTTCGCTGATGCCAAGGCCATCGATGCGGTTGCGCAGTACCTCCAGCGCCTGCTTGACCGCGTTCTGGCGGATGCGCGTGATCTCGTCCGGACGTAGCGTCAACCGGATCAGGTCCCCCTCGGTGAGCAGGTCGTACTGCACGATGAAGCGGTCGAACGGCGAGGCTTCCAGAGCAACCGTCTTGCCGGATTCCATCTCGATCACCGCCTCGGTCGGACTGGACTGGCGCACCTCGATGAAGTCAACCTGCTCGTCGATCATCACGTCTTCCAATTCCTGCGCGGTGCGCCGTGTGACTTCCCGGACGGCCTCCTCGGATTTCACCTCAACGTCGAGGTACATGCCCCCCTGCAAGTCGAGTCCGAGGTTGAGCTTGCCCTCCACGCTCAGCGGGTCGGTGTTGGTGAAGTAGGCACGGTAGGTGGGAAAAACGTAGTAGAGTGCAGCCAGCAGCACGCCAAGGATGAGGATGCCCTTTGCTTGAACATTCATAGGTGCCGTCTCAATCAGCCTTTCTTCTTCACGGAGGAGAGCTTGAAGACACCGGATTTCTTCTCCTGCTTGTCGTCCTGCTGCTCCTGCTCCTTCTCGGCTTTGCGGGCGCTTTCGTCGGCAAGCCGTGCAATCTGGATGCGGTCGATCTGCACGTTCACCTTCGGAGCAATCTCCAGTGTCACCCGCTCGTCGCCCAGCTTGATGACGCTTGCGTAAATGCCGCTCGCCGTGACCACCTTGTCACCAATCTTGAGGTTGTCCAGCAACTGCTGGTGCTGCTTGCGCTGCTTCTGCTGGGGGCGGATGAGCAGAAAATAGAAAATCACGAAGATGAGGATAAACGGGAGGAACTGCACAAGCGCACCTCCAGTGCCTCCAGCTCCTCCGGCGGATTGGGCGTAGGCTTCAGTCACAAAGGGATACATACTCTATTCTTTCAAGGTTCAGCAAAACAAGTAAGATAGCAGTTTGCCTGAGAAAACTCACACGATTTCTGCGTTCAACGGACGTAGGGCTGATCGAGCGGGAATTCAAGACTGTGGGTGCCCAGCCGGATCAGTGCGAAGGAGCGGCCCACCACCTCTCCCAGAGCCGAGCGGAAGGGCTGGTCGTCCTTGTCGGTGAGGATGCGCAGCGAGAACGGCCCCTCCAGCGGTTGTCCGCCCATTGCGTCTGACGCGCCAATCCGGAACGCTTGCCCATCGAACACACGCGGAATGATGCGGATAGCGGCGGGGCGTCCCAGTTTCGGATCAAACAGCATCACCACCAGCCGATCCTCCGGACTCACGCCAGATTTGAGCGTTTCCGCAATCGTGATACGCCCGCTAATGCTCTGCTCCGGGGCATCCTGACGGCTTTGCAGCAGTTCCGGGGGAAGGCTCTGGAAGGAGCGGTCCAGCGTGTACTCGATGCCTTGGACACCCAAAGCGTAGGGGGGTGAAAGCGGGCCGATCACTTCTCCGGAAGCCGGGCGGTTGGGATCGCCGTCCTTGTCGGTCAGCACGAGCAGCCGCACTTGCTTGGGCAGCGTGCCCCCTTTGGTGTCGGCAGTCCCAACGAGAAACGTCATGGGTGGCAGGAAGGGATTGACGACTTTGGTGGCCACGATCTGGAAGGAGTCCGGGTCGACGAGCAGGAGGTAGGCGTTGTCGGTCTTGACGATTTCCGCGCCAGCGCGGGGTGTGGCCAGAATCGTTCCACTCAGGCTGCCGGAGAGTTCCGTTTCATTGCGCAGGAGTTCCTGCCAGAGCGCGTAGCCCGCGAGGGTGACGAAGACGACGATGCCGATGAGGTAGAACAGGGCGTTGCGGCTCATGCCAGCGCTTCAGCCTGCGGGGTGGTGGGGAGTTTGGTCGCGCCCATCAGATATTCGTCAATGCAACGGGCGGCTTCCCGGCCTTCCCAAATCGCCCAGACCACCAGTGAGGCACCGCGCTTGGCATCGCCCGCGACGAACACTCCAGGTTCGCTGGTCATGAAATCCTTGCCTGCGTGAACCGCATACATCGCCTCACGTTCCCGGAGTTGCTCGATCATCTCAGCAGGCGAGCACAACTCGTTCTGCCCGCGCACGCTGATCTGCACACCAAGATCATGGAGCAAGCCTTCCAGCACGGGGCCGATGAAGCCCATCGCGAGCAACACCAGATCAACCTTGATGGTGAACTCCGATCCCGGAATGCGCTCCATCGTCATGCGGCCAGCGATGGGTTTCCACTCAACGCGCACCGCCTGCAACGCCTGCACTCGTCCCTGCTCGTCGCCAAGCAGCCGTTCGGTGAGGATGTTGGCGCGGCAGTCCGGATCGGCCTCCTCATGGACAGGAGTGGGACGCGGCTGCATGTTGACAATCTCAAACTGATGGATGCGCGGGTTGACGCCTTGGCGGTTGAGGTTGCCGAGACAATCCGCTGCCGTGAAGCCACCACCGAGAATCGCCGCCGTTCGGCCTTGGGCCTTGATGCGATCCGCTTCCGGAATATCAGCGCCTGCGACCATGCGGTTGCGCTGCGGCAGGTAGTTCATCGCGTCATGCACCCCCTCCAAGTCGCGTCCCTCGGTGGTGAGTTTACGGGCAAACTGCGCACCGGTGGCCAGCAGAATCGCGTCAAATTGCTCGCGCAGTTCCGCAACGGACAAGTCGTGCCCCACCTCGCAGTTCGTGTGAAACACAACGCCCTCGGCACGAAGTTGCTCGGTACGGCGCTCCACATGGCGCTTCTCCAGCTTGAAATCCGGGATGCCGTAAGCGAGCAAGCCTCCGGGGCGGTCGTCCTTCTCAAAAACCGTGACCTCATGTCCAACGCGACGCAGTTGCTGTGCCGCTGCCAGCCCGGCGGGTCCGGAGCCGATCACCGCGACACTCCTGCCCGTCAGCTTGGTTGGAGAATGCGGCACGATCCAGCCCTCGGCCCAGCCGCGCTCCGCGATGTGCTTCTCGATCTGCTCGATGGTGACGGAGTTTTTCTTCTGCCCCCGTTCGGTTTCGTCGAGGGTGTAGTAGGCGTTGAGGACACAGGATTCCTCGCAGGGTGCAGGGCAGATGCGCCCGGTGAATTCTGGAAAATTGTTGGTGCTGTGAAGCATGTCCAGTGCTTCGCGCCAGTGCCCTCGATAGACGAGGTCGTTCCAGTCTGGAATCATGTTGCCCAGCGGGCAGTCCGTGTGACAGAACGGGATGCCGCAGTCCATGCAGCGCGCCGCCTGCTTGCGAAGATCAGGAATCTCGAACGGGGCATCGTACTCCCGGAAGTCCTGGACACGCTCCGCTACCGCACGACGCGGCACCGCCTGCTTTTCGATTTCAATGAATCCCGTGTCCTTGCCCATGCTTTAGAATGAAGTCATCAGGAAACTGGAGGGTTATGCCGCCTTGGTCTCAAGCCGTTCCAGCACGGCGCGGTATTCAGTGGGCATGACACGGACAAAGCTCGCAAGGGTGTCGTCCCAGCTTTGGAGCAAGCGCTCCGCGTGGTCGCTGCCAGTGAAGTCGCGGTGCCGTTCGATCTGCTCCCGGAGCCACTGCTGCTCTCCTACGTCAGAAACCGGCTCCAGTTCGACCATGCCAAGATTGCAGTGCGTCTCAAAATCCTCGTGCTCGTTGCAGACGTAAGCAACGCCGCCACTCATGCCTGCTGCAAAATTGCGCCCGGTGCGCCCAAGCACGATGACCCGGCCTCCGGTCATATACTCACAGCCGTGGTCACCCACGCCCTCGACCACTGCAGTTGCCCCGCTGTTGCGCACCGCAAAACGCTCCCCGGCAATGCCCCGGAAATACGCCTCACCGCTGGTGGCACCGTAGAGCACGGTGTTGCCGATGAGGATGTTCTCATCGGGTTTGTAGGTTGCGGCCTTCCACGGGTAGATGATGAGTCGCCCGCCGCTGAGGCCCTTGCCTGTGTAGTCGTTGGAATCCCCTTCGAGTTCCAGAGTCACTCCCTTCGCCAGAAACGCCCCGAAGCTTTGACCGGAGGTTCCAGTAAGACGGCAATGGATGGTGTTGTCCGGAAGTCCGGCCTCACCGTAGCGCTTGGCGATACGGTTGCTGAGCATGGTGCCAATGGTGCGGTCGGTGTTTTTCACGGGCATCTTGATGCACACGGGCTGCTGACGTTCCAGCGCCACTTGCGCCTTTTCGATGAGCCGATGGTCAAGCTGCTGATCGAGTCCGTGATCCTGAACCTGAGAACAGAAGCGCGAATCCCCCTCGGCCACAGGCACTTGATGGAGAATCGCGGAGAGGTCCACGTCCTTTGCCTTCCAGTGATCCGGAGGGTTCTGCACCAGCAAATCCGTGCGCCCGATCAGTTCGTTGAAGGTGTGGACTCCGAGTGCAGCCATGAGTTTGCGAACCTCCTCGGCAACAAAGAAAAAGAAGTTGATGACGTGTTCGGGTTGACCGATGAACTTCTTGCGAAGTTCCGGATCCTGTGTGGCAATCCCAACCGGGCAGGTGTTGAGGTGGCACTTGCGCATCATGATGCAGCCGATCGCGATCAACGGAGCCGTGGAGAAGCCGAACTCCTCCCCGCCAAGCAGTGCGGCAATCACGACATCCCGGCCCGTCTTGAGCTGGCCATCGGTCTGGAGTCGGACGCGTCCCCGGAGCTTGTTGAGCAGCAGCGCCTGCTGTGCTTCTGAAATACCCAGTTCCCACGGCACCCCGGCGTGCTTGATCGAGGTCAGTGGAGATGCCCCCGTGCCCCCGTCGTGTCCGGCGATGGTGATAATGTCCGCATGCGCCTTGGCAACTCCGGCAGCGATCGTGCCAACCCCGGCTTCGGAAACAAGCTTGACGTTGATCTTCGCCTCCGGATTCGAATTCTTGAGGTCGAAGATGAGTTGTGCAAGGTCTTCGATGGAGTAGATGTCATGGTGCGGTGGTGGAGAGATGAGCGTCACTCCCGGAGTCGAATACCGCACTTTGGCGATGTATTCGCTGACCTTGCGCCCGGGAAGCTGCCCCCCCTCGCCGGGCTTGGCACCCTGTGCAACCTTGATCTGGAGTTCGGTGCTGTTGACGAGGTAATGGATCGTCACCCCAAAGCGTCCGGAGGCGACCTGCTTGATCTTGCTGATCGGCCAGTCGCCGTTTTCGCGGACGGCGTAGCGTTCGGAGTCTTCGCCGCCCTCACCACTGTTGCTGCGGGCACCCAAGCGGTTCATCGCCACCGCCAGCGTTTCGTGCGCCTCCTTGCTGATTGAGCCGAGCGACATCGCGCCAGTTGCAAAGCGCTTGACGATTTCCGAGGCCGGTTCAACTTCCGGGAGCGGAACGGGCTTGGCCGCAACTGTGAACTCCAGCACTCCTCGTGGGGTGGCGAGCTTGCGGGACTGGTCGTTGGCGAGTTTAGAGAAGCGCGTGTACGTTTCCGGATTGTTGCTCTGCGCGGCCTTTTGCAGCAGGTCAGTGGAAATCGGGTTGATCTGATGAAATTCGCCGCGTCGCCGCCAGTAGTAATGCCCACCCACGTCAAGGGTGCGGGCAATATCCGGGGTGTCGAGATACGCTTCATAGTGCCGGATGAGCGCTTCCTTCGCAATCGTCTCCAGCCCGACCCCGCTGATGCGCGAAGGCGTGCCCGCGAAGTGTTCCCAAATCACATCCTCGTTGAGGCCGATCGCCTCGAAAATCTGTGCACCATTGTAGCTCTGGAGCGTGGAGATTCCCATTTTCGCAAAGACCTTGAACATCCCCTTGCGGACCGCCTTGAGGAAATTCTGCTCGACCTGCGGGAACGTCAGCGAGTTCGGGAGGATGCCGTCATACAGCATCTGCGCAAAGCTCTCGAACACGAGGTAGGGATTGACCACTCCTGCGCCATAACCGACGAGCAGGCAGAAATGCGCGATCTCGCGGGCCTCTCCGGTTTCCACGATCAACCCCGCCCTGTGGCGCATGCGCTTGCGGATAAGGTGGTGATGGACTGCCCCGGTGGCGAGCAGCGCCGGAATCGGCACGTTTTCCGCGTCAACCCCCCGGTCACTCAGCACCAGCAGCGGACAGCCTTCCCGCACGGTGGTTTCTGCCGATTTGCAGAGTTGCTGAAGTGCCTGCTCCATCCCGTCCGGACCGGCCTGCACAGGGAACAGCAGCGAGAGCGTTTTGGTGTGGTAGCCCCGGTGATCCATTTCCCGGAGTTGCGCCATCTGTGCGTTGGTGAGCACCGGATGCTCGATCTTGAGCATGTGCACGTGTTCAGGGCTGGGATCGAGAATGTTGCGCTGATGTCCGAGGTGAACGGTGAGTGACATCACCAGTTCCTCCCGGATCGAGTCAATTGCCGGGTTGCTGACCTGTGCAAAAATCTGCTTGAAGTAGTCGTAGAGCAGACGCGGTCGATCGGACAGCACGGCAAGTGGTGTGTCGTTTCCCATCGAGCCGATTGCTTCACCTCCCTCGGTTACCATCGGTGTGAGCAGGACGTTCATGTCTTCGGTGGTATAGCCGAACACCTTTTGCCGAGAGAGTAGCGTTGCAAACTCCGGTTCCGGAATGTGCGTTGGCTCCGGGAGTTCGCTGAGGTGCAACATGTGCTCGTCGAGCCACTGCTGATAGGGTTTCGCTCCGCAAATCTGCTGCTTGAGTTCCGTGTCGCCGATGATGCGTCCTTCCTCCAAGTCCACAAGGAACATCTTCCCCGGCTGCAAGCGCCCCTTTTCAGCAAACTCTTCCGGCTTCAACCCCGCGGCTCCCACTTCGGATGCCATCACGATCAGATCATCCTTGGTCCGGACGTAGCGTGCGGGACGCAGGCCGTTGCGGTCGAGGATTGCCCCGATTTGCTTGCCGTCCGTGAAGGCCATCGCCGCCGGGCCGTCCCACGGCTCCATGAGGTGTTCGTGGTACTCGTAGAACGCCTGCTTCTCCGGGGTCATCTCCGGGTGATTCTGCCACGCTTCCGGCACCATCATCATCATCGCGTGTGCAAGCGAATAGCCTGACTGCACCAGGAATTCCAGCACGTTATCGAAACACGCGGAATCGGACCCACGAGGCAGGACGATGGGCAGCAAGGCGGGGATGTCCTCATAGAGGGGTGAGACCAGTGCCCCCTGACGTGAGCGCATCCAAGTGATGTTGCCGCGCAGTGTGTTGATCTCGCCGTTGTGTGCGAGGTAGCGGAAGGGCTGGGAGAGATCCCAGCGAGGAAAGGTGTTGGTGGGAAAGCGCGTGTGCGTGAGTGCAAGGGCACTCTCCACCCTTGGGTCAGCAAGGTCAGGGAAGAAGCGGTTCATCTGCTCGGCTGTCAGCATGCCCTTGTACACCACAATACGTGTGGAGAGGCTGACAACCATGAAGAGGTCTTGTTCGGAGAGTGAGTTGCGGATGCGCTTGCGGGTGATGTAGAGCAGGCGTTCAAACTCGGTTTGGTCAAGCGTCAACTCACCCTTGCCGATGAAGAGCTGCCGGATTTCCGGACGCGCCTCGGCGGCTTGCTTGCCCACGAAGCGCAGGTCTATTGGCACGTCCCGCCAGCCCAGCAGTTCCATTCCGGATTCCGCCAGCATGCTCTCGATGATCTCGCCACAATGTTGTCGTGCAGTTTCCTCCTGCGGAAAAAAGATTGAGGCCACCCCGTAATCCCCTGGCTCCGGAAGCATGAAGCCCAACTTTGTGCACTCCTCCTCAAAAAACCAATGTGGGATTTGCATCAGAATGCCTGTGCCGTCCCCGGTTTCCGGATCGGCCCCCAGCGCCCCACGGTGCTTGAGGTTGGAGACCAGCCGCAGCGCCATCTGGATGATCCGGTGTGTCCGGCGATTGCGGAGATCGGCAACGAAGCCAACCCCGCAACTGTCGTGTTCAAAGTCAGGATGGTACAAGCCCTGCGGTTCAGGGTAGCGCATCTGCAAGTTCGGCTGCTGCCGGAGTTTGGGTTTGGGGGCACCGCCGGAAACGAGGGGCGGACCACTTTGGTTTCAGGGAACCCGCCGGGCCGCGCTCACACGGCCGTGTGCCGCAGGGTTCCGGAGGGGTGCGTCAGACGCGGTTTCGGGAGGCTCCCGGAGGTGGAGCACCAACCGGTTTCATTCGGACTAGCCGACTCAGAAATGTAGCATCGAATCCTCGGAAAATCAAATCGCACCCATTGATTTGATCGGTTTCTTCAGCAGGTGCTCGAATCTTGTGAGGATGAACTGACTGAAAGTGCCGCCGTCTTCGTGCAACCCGGACAAGCGAGGTTGAGACGCTTACCGCTGTGACGGGAAGCAATATGGCTTGTCATCCGGAGGCGGGATTTGTAGCCTGAATATTTTTTCTGAGTCTGGTTCCGAATCCGTTTCCATGCAGCCCGTTTCCAACAAAATCCGCTTTCCTGAACTCGAATGCGACCTCCTGAGCTTCTGGCGGGAGCAGCACATCTTCCAGAAATCCATCGAACAACGTCCGCAGGACAACCCATTCAGCTTTTACGACGGGCCGCCCTTTGCGACCGGGCTGCCGCACTACGGGCACCTGCTTGCGGGCACCATCAAGGACGTGATCCCGCGCTACAAGACGATGCGCGGTTTCCGGGTGGAGCGCCGCTTTGGCTGGGACACCCACGGACTGCCCGTCGAGTACGAGGTGGAGCAGTCGCTGAAGCTCAAGGGGCGTCCCGAGATCGAGGAATTTGGGGTGGCCAACTTCAACGAGGAGTGCCGCTCCATCGTGCTGCGCTACACCAGCGAGTGGCAGGAAACCGTGGACCGTATGGCCCGCTGGGTTGATTTCGACAACGATTACAAGACGATGGACCGAGACTTCATGGAATCGGTCTGGTGGGTCTTCAAGCAGCTTTGGGACAAGGAGCTGATTTACGAGGGGCTCAAGGTCGTTCCCTACTCGTGGCGCATCTCCACCCCGCTGTCGAACCTCGAGGCGAACCTCAACTACCAGGACGTGCAGGACCCCTCTGTGACCCTGCGCTTCCGGGTGATCGGTGAGCCGGACAGCCACTTGCTCGCGTGGACGACCACCCCGTGGACCCTGCCCTCGAACATGGCGCTCTGCGCGGGTCCGAAGCTCGCTTACGTCAAGCTCCAGGAGCGTGAAAGCCGCACCTGCTACTACCTCGTCAAAAGCCGGGTCGAGGCGCATTTTGAGTCCGGAAGTTATGAAATTCTGAAGGAGATGAAGGGAACGGACCTCCGGGGCATGCTCTATGAGCCGCTGTTCGACTTCGCGAAGCATTATGTGGACACGTCCGGAGCATGGGCGGTGTTCGTGGACGACTACGTCAGCGACGAGAGCGGGACGGGTTTGGTGCATCTCGCCTGCTTCGGAGAGGACGACGTGCGCATCTTCCAGCGTGAGGGGCTACCTGTCTTCGATCCGGTGGACGACGAGGGCAATTTCAAGGAATCCACCGATTTCATCGCCGGGCTGAACATCAAGGATGCCGACAAGCCGATTGTCCAGCGGCTCAAGGAGGAGGGGAAGATGTTCCGGCACGAAACGATGCAGCACAGCTACCCCTTCTGCTGGCGCACCGACACCCCACTGATCTACAAGCCGATCTCCACTTGGTTCGTCAACGTCGAGGCGTTCCGGGACCGCATGGTCGCCCACAACCGCACGGTGCATTGGGTGCCCGGACACATCCGGGACGGCCGCTTTGGCAAGTGGTTGGAAAACGCCCGAGACTGGGCGATCAGCCGTAACCGCTTCTGGGGCACACCCCTGCCGATCTGGAAAAGCGCAGACGGCGATATCCTCTGCTTCGGAAGTGTTGCAGAACTCGAAGCCGCCGTGGGGCAGGCGGTTCCGGACCTGCACAAGCAGCATGTGGATGGCTTGGTGATCAAACGCGACGGTAAGACCTACCACCGCATTCCGGAAGTCCTCGACTGCTGGTTCGAGTCCGGCTCCATGCCCTACGCGCAGGAACACTATCCTTTTGAGAACAAGGCAGTCTTCGAGGCGAATTTCCCTGCCGATTTCATTTGCGAAGGACTCGATCAAACGCGGGGCTGGTTCTACACACTTGCAGTGCTGGGATCGGCACTCTTCGATGTTCCGGCGTTCAAGAACTGCGTGGTCAACGGCCTGATCCTCGCCGAGGACGGCAAGAAGATGAGCAAGCGGCTCAAGAATTATCCGGACCCCGCCGAAATGCTGGACCAGTACGGGGCCGACGCAATTCGGCTCTATATGCTCAACAGCCCGGCGGTGCGCGGTGAGGATTTTCGCTTCAGCGAAAAGGGACTCGTCGAAACCACCCGGCAACTGCTGCTCCCGCTCTGGAATGCACTCGCGTTCCTCACCACCTACGCCCGCATTGACGGCTGGGAACCCACGGATGACAAGCTTGCGGTTTCCGCCGAAAACGCACTTGACCGCTGGATCCTCTCGCGGCTGCATCGACTGATCGCGGAGGTGCAGAAGCAGATGGACCTCTACGACCTCAACCGCTCGGTTGCGCCCTTTGTGGGTTTCATCGACCTGCTCACGAACTGGTACATCCGCCGCAGCAGCCGACGCTTCTGGAAAGCCGGACAGGGTGAGGACAAGCGCCAAGCCTACGCGACGCTCTACACGGTTCTGCGCGAATTCAGCAAGGTTGTCGCGCCCTTCATCCCGTACATCGCCGACGGCATTTTCCGGACACTGCGCCGCGACGGCGAACTGGAAAGCGTTCACCTCGCGCTCTTCCCGGCCCCCGATGCGAAACTGCGGATTCCGGAACTGGAAGCGCAGATGGACATCGTGCTCTCTGCGGTCACGATGGGCCGTGCCCTGCGGGCCAAGCACCAACTCAAGATTCGGCAGCCCCTCCCCAAGCTCACACTGATCACCCGCGATCCGGAAGCACAGCGTGTGCTTGACGAACTCGGGGAATTGCTCATCGACGAACTCAACGTCAAGACACTGGAGGTCACTCCGGATGAGGGCGGGTTGGTGGATCTCAGCGCCAAGGCGAACTTCAAGGTGCTGGGTCCACGTTTGGGCAAGCAGATGAAAGCCGCCGCCCAAGCGTTGTCTTCACTGAATCAGGAGCAGATTCAAAGTGTACTCGAAGGAAATTCCGTCACGGTGGAGCTTGAGGGGGCGCCGATGGATTTTGGTCCGGACGAGATTCTGGTGCAGCGTCAGCAGAAGGAGGGGCTGCTCGTGGAAACCGACGACCGACTTGCCGTGGCACTCGACACCATGCTGACCCCGGAACTGGTGCAGGAAGGATTGGCGCGGGAGTTTGTCAACAAAGTGCAGAACATGCGCAAGGATTTGGACCTTGATGTGATGGACCGCATCCGGGTGGGCTTCCAAAGCAGCGCGGCCGTGCAGGCCGCGCTGGACACACACACCGGGTTCATTTGCACCGAAACCCTCTGCGATCAACTCGTACCCCAAGACTCCATGGAAGGAACCGAATGGGACCTCAACGGCGAAGCGTGCCGCATCACTGTCAAAAAGACGGCGACCGGCTAACCGGCGGCGTTCAACGCCTCTCCAAAACTCCGGGCGAGCCACACGCCACACCAGCAACAGCCGAGGCAGAGCAGGACGTTGGCCGCAATGGTGGCCAGTGCCCGCAGGCTGGCATCGGCTTGCAGGAGTCCGACCACCTCGTTGCTGAACGTCGAGAAGGTTGTGAAGGCGCCCAGAAAACCCACCGTCCACAGCGCCTGCCACTCCGGGGACAATGCCGTGCGGCTCCGGAACCACGCCACAAGAAAGCCCAGCAGGAACGATCCCAGCACGTTGACCGCAAGCGTCCCCCACGGGATCATGGCACCCAGCCAAAGGTTCACCTGACGCGAAACCGCAAAGCGTGCCACTGCGCCCAGCGCCCCTCCGATTCCCACCGCCACCAACATTGTCCACGTTACAGGCATTCTTTTTCTCCAGTTGAAGTTGCTCGGTTTGGGACGGTTCGTGCAACGGGAGTGCCTTGGCTTCTCCGAGCAAATCCGCAGGCGTGTGCCACCCCTGTTTTTCCGTCAATCGTGCTGTGAAGATCGTTCGCCGACGCCCCAAAGTTTTGCGATATCAGTTTCGCTGGTGGCTGGTGCCCCAGGTGTTCTGGCTGACGATCCGCTCCTTCCGGATTGCTCTGGTGGTCAGCGTACTGCTCACGGCGGGTTGCATGACCTACCTTGCGCAGTGGATACACGTCCGCCACCTCAGCACCCGCATTCAGGGCTTGGAGCAACAGCGCAAGCAACAGACGCTGAAGCTGGAATTGCTGGAAGTCGAGATCACGCACCTCACACGTCCACAACGTCTGGAAGCCCTTGCCGTCCAGCATCTTGGACTCTCCGTGCCCTCGCTGGCACAGCACGGCATCCTGCGGCTGGTGCAAAACGATTTCGATGCGCCTGCAACAACGCTCCCCACCACCCACGCCGAGTAATGGCGGATTCCAAAACTCCACTGCCCCCAGGAGCGGAGCGTTACGAAAGCTTCAGCTTCAACGTCCGGCTCCTCACGGTGATGGGCGTGGTGGGCATGGTGCTGCTGGCGGTGCTGGGGCGCACCTTCTATCTGCAAATCCTGCAAAGCTCGAATTTTGAGGAACGCGCCCGCCTCCAGCAGCAGCGCACAGTGCGGCTCGAACCCCGGCGCGGGAAAATCCTCGATCGTAATGGCCGCATCCTCGCGGTGTCCGTTCCAGTCGGTTCACTCTACACCAACCCCTCCCAGCTCAAGCAGCGCAAGCGGGTGGCCCAACGGCTTGCGCCGATCCTCAAAATTCGCTCCAGAAAACTCGTGGCTCATCTGAAATCCAAAGCGCCCTTCCTCTGGATCAAGCGTCAACTCACCCCGCAGGAGGTGCAGCAGATTCAGAAACTGGAGATTGACGGGCTGAAGTTTCTTCCGGAGTTCCGGAGGTATTATCCCGCCGGGGAACTGGCCGGGGCGTTACTCGGCTTCACCGGAGTCGATTCTCAGGGTTTGGGGGGCTTGGAGTACGGCTACAACCGCTGGCTCCACGGGGAAGAGGTCGCGTATGTGGTGGAAAAAGAGGGCATGTTCCGGACTCGTCCGGAAATCCGGGAGGAGCGTTGGGAGTTCAA
>PVBE011197448.1_pt1 | contig 18217 bp, 18 predicted proteins | sample 1631181 | NCBI WGS metagenome assembly PVBE01 (sample SAMN08397723, study PRJNA350692) | Marine metagenome, whole genome shotgun sequencing project. | isolation source: water | place: Pacific Ocean | collected 2012-04
AGTCCTTTAAAGCGCTGTACGTTAACTGCCCCCCGCAGTTTTTCTGTGCGAATATTCTCGAGCACGGTTTCCTTTTCGGCATTGTCCAAGGCGTAATACACATGCTTGCCCACATCAATACGATACAGCGGTGGCATGGAGACGCAGACCCGCCCCGCCTTAACCAGGGGCCGGAAGTGGCGCACGAACAAGGCGCAGAGCAAAGTGGCAATATGGGCGCCGTCCGAATCAGCGTCCGCGAGTATGCAGACGCGGCCATAGCGCAACCCTGAGCAGTCTGGAGCCCCAGGATCCACCCCCAAAGCCACGGCAACATCATGTACCGATTGTGAGCCTAAGACCTCCGCAGGGTCGACCTCCCAGGTATTGAGAATCTTCCCGCGCAGCGGCAATATTGCCTGAAAGTCTTTATCACGCGCCTGTTTGGCTGAACCTCCTGCGGAATCACCCTCGACCAGAAAAAGCTCTGTCCGCTCCAGATCCTGACTGGTGCAATCGGCCAGTTTGCCCGGCAAGGTCGGGCCTGTTGCGACCTTTTTTCGTTCAACCTGGCGAGCCGAACGCAACCGTGACTGGGCACTGTCGATCGCAAGGCGCGCGATGCGTTCACCCTGTTCAGCATGTTGGTTCAACCAAAGGCTGAAAGCATCCTTAGTCGTCGCACTGGTGAAGGCTGTCGCATCTCGTGAGGACAACCGATCCTTGGTCTGCCCGCTGAATTGGGGGTCCTTCATCCGCAATGAAAGCACGAAGGCACAACGCTGCCAGACATCCTCGGGCACCAGCCGGACGCCCCGGGGGAGCAAGGCCCGATACTCACAGAACTCCCGTACTGCCTCGGTCAAGCCAGTACGGAATCCAGTGACGTGGCTACCCCCCTGCGTTGTGGGAATCAGATTAACGTAGCTCTCAGCGAGCGCATCGCCCCCATCCTCCAACCAGGCCAGCGCCCAGTCGAGTTGTTGCTCGGCATCAGTGACATGGCCCACAAACGGCGGATCGGGCACGAGATCAGCGGCCCCAATCTGGCCCAGCAGATAATCCGGCAGGCCATCCTCGTACTCCCAACTTTCACTGTTTCGCCGGTTCTGCTCGTCCCGAAAATCTATCCGCAACCCGGGACACAGCACCGCCTTCGCTTTGAGCAGCCGCTTTAACCTGGATACCGAGACAGTCGGAGAATCAAAAAATGCCGGGTCGGGCCAAAAACGCAATATGGTGCCGGTATTGCGCGCACCAACTTTAGCTACCCCTTTTAACGGTGCGGTGGCCACGCCATCACGAAACTGCATGTGATATTCGTGACCGCTGCGCTTCACGCTCACCTCAAGCTTGGATGACAAAGCGTTTACGACTGAAACGCCAACGCCATGCAACCCTCCAGAATAGGTATAAGATTTGTCGGAGAATTTACCGCCGGCATGAAGCCGCGTGAGAATCACTTCTACGGCACTGACTTTCTCGCCCTTATGGCGATCCACCGGCATACCCCGGCCATCGTCACCGACGCTGACTGAGCCATCCTTGTAGAGCGTGACCAAGATACGGTGGGCATATCCCCCAATCGCCTCATCGACACTGTTATCCACCACCTCCTGAACGAGATGATTGGGTCGATCCGTCAGGGTATACATACCCGGGCGCCTGCGCACGGGTTGAAGCCCGGTCAGGACCTCGATTGCTGAGGCGTCGTATGTTGCAGCCATTCAGTGCAGTAATTCAGGCAGAAGTTGAGTTCGAGTCGACGCGAATCATACACGAAGCGCTCGGGATCTCCGCCAATATGACCCCGCCACATCGGGTTTTCACGTTGGAATTGATCATAATAAGGCTCCCGGCCGCCTGCACTTATCAAATGGGGCCACGGTCGGGTAATTGGAGGAAGATCGGGCGCTAAGTTAGAATTGTCATCATAGATTCTGTCTTTAGGCAGGACTGACCGCTCAGTAATAAAGACGATACCATGGCCAAACAATCCCGCTCGCGCGTTGGTGACTTCGAGAAATCGCTCAAAGAGCTGGAGACGATTGTGGAAAGAATGGAAAACCCAGAGCAATCGCTCGAGACATCCTTGAAAGACTTCGAACGCGGTATGAATCTGGTTCGCCATTGTCGCGACAATCTGCGTGAAGCCGAGGCCCGGGTCCAGCAACTCCTGGAAAAAGAGGGTGACGTGCAATCTATACCTTTTGATCCGGATACTGAGTGAGCCACAGTCAATTTGTCGATTCCCTCTGGGCGCAATGGCGGGAACGAGTTGACCAGCGCCTGGACAAGCTGATACCGGCCGTTGACACAACCCCGGCTAATCTTCACCAGGCAATGCGCTATGCCAGCATCGGGGCTGGCAAACGATATCGGGCCGCTCTGGTTTACGCCAGTGGCACAGCCCTGGGCAGCCCAGAAATCGCACTGGATGATGCTGCTTGTGCGGTAGAACTGGTACACGCCTTCTCCCTCGTTCATGACGATCTTCCCGCCATGGATGACGATGATCTGCGCCGGGGCAAAGCTTCCTGCCACCGGGCTTTTGATGAAGCCACCGCGATCCTGGCTGGTGACGCATTACAAACACTTGCCTTCGAAATACTCTGTGCTTCGGATTCAGCGACTCCAGGACCGGAGCATCAACTACTGATGCTGCAGACATTGGCTAGTGCGGCAGGTTCTCAAGGCCTCGCCGGGGGGCAGACCATAGATCTGGGCCTGGTCGCCCAGGATGCGTCAGTGGAGACCCTGATCACCATGCATCGCCTCAAAACCGGCGCCCTGATTGAGGCCGCAATACAAATGGGCGCCCTTACAGCAACCCGTGAGCCCACTGTGTTATGCCAACTCGCCGACTACGCCAGGCCGCTGGGACTGGCCTTTCAGGTAATCGACGATATTCTTGATGGCACCGTCGATACCCAGACGCTGGGTAAACCCGCAGGTGCCGATCGCAACAAGCACAAACCCACTTTTCTCAGCGTGCTGGGTGAATCTGAATCACGGCGTTATGCCCAAAGCCTGGGCGAAGAGGCGATCATGGCGCTCGATGGCGCGCCCTTCGAAACCGCGGTGCTGATCGGCCTGGCCCACTTCACTTTGAAACGGTCCCACTGACGCCCCTCAAGGCGGTATGATCCCCCTGGCCGGATCATGAGTCACTCCGGACGGCGCCACTCAGATCCACCGATAATGACCCCGTTATATGCAGTCTCTCCTTGATTCCATCGATTCCCCAGCAGACCTTCGCCAGCTGGAAGAAAAGGCATTACAGTCGCTTGCCGGAGAGTTACGCCAGTTTCTGATCGAGGTAATCTCAGGTACCGGTGGTCATCTTGCGCCAGGTCTGGGCACAGTAGAACTGGCGATTGCCCTGCACTATGTATTTGATACCCCGAACGACCGACTGGTCTGGGACATCGGCCATCAAGCCTACCCCCATAAGATTCTCACCGGGCGGCGTCAAAAGATGCATACGATCCGCCAGGCCGGCGGCCTTTCCGGATTCCTCAAACGGGCCGAGAGTGAATACGACACTTTCGGCGCAGGACATTCGAGCACTTCTATCAGCGCCGCGCTCGGGATGGCTATCGCCGCGCAACTCAACCATGCACCCCGACAGGTAGTCGCCATAATTGGCGACGGCGCACTCACAGCAGGCCAGGCCATGGAGGCGCTGTATAACGCGGGCGATCTGGATGCCAATCTTCTGGTCATTCTTAACGACAACGAGATGTCGATCTCCCGCAACGTCGGTGCCATGTCAAATTACCTTGCGCGTATTCTCTCGGGCCGGGCTTACACCACAGTCCGTGAGGGCAGCAAAACCGTCCTCGGCACCGCCCCGCCGGTGCAAGCCTTCGCCCGTCGTTGGGAAGAGCATCTTAAGGGCATGGTCATGCCCAGCACACTATTCGAGGAACTCGGCTTCAACTACATTGGTCCCATCGATGGGCATGATATCCACACGCTGGTCTCCACTTTAAGAAACATGAAGGCCATGGAGGGGCCCCGCTTCCTGCATATTGCAACCCAGAAGGGCAAAGGTTTCAAACCGGCCGAAGGAGAGCCGGTTGCATTCCATGGTGTTGGCCCCTTTAACCCCGACACCGGCAAGGTGGAGAAAAAATCCGGTAAACGAACCTACACGCAAGTCTTCGGTGACTGGATGTGCGACATGGCTGCTGCGGATGAGCGCCTGATCGGGATTACCCCCGCCATGCGTGATGGTTCGGGTCTGGTCCGGTTCTCTGAAGAGCACCCCAATCGCTATTTTGATGTCGGCATTGCTGAGCAACACGCACTGACGTTTGCTGGGGGTACTGCCTGCGATGGCCTCAAGCCCGTGGTCGCGATCTATTCCACATTCCTGCAACGCGCCTATGATCAACTGATCCACGACATCAGCGTACAGAACCTGGATGTCACTTTCGCCATTGACCGAGCCGGGATTGTGGGCGCTGATGGTCCAACCCACCAAGGTGCGTTCGATCTGAGTTTTCTGCGATGCATTCCGGGCATGACGGTACTGGCCCCGGCAGATGAAGCAGAGTGTCGGGATATGCTGTATACGGCTTTCCTGCACCCCGGACCTGCAGCGGTGCGCTACCCCCGCGGCTCCGGGCCGGGCGTTGCAGAAACTTCAAAGATGACCCGGATCCCCATCGGCAAGGCACAGCTATGCCGTGAAGGGCAGGAGGTGGCATTGCTGGCATTCGGTACGATGCTGGCACCGGCAATGGAGGCGGGAGATTCCCTTGATGCCACCGTGGTTAATATGCGTAGCGTAAAGCCACTCGACACCGCGATGATCGAGCAACTGGCTGATTCACACACATTGCTGGTCACGATTGAAGAGAACGCCATGCGCGGTGGCGCCGGTGCTGGTGTTGCTGAATCACTGGCACAGGGTGATCGGTCAATACCCCTATTAATACTCGGACTCCCTGATGAACACATTGAGCACGGTGATCCTGATATAGTGCTGGCACAATGTGGTCTCAACGCTGACGGCATCATCAGTGCTGTGCGTCGGCGCCAGCCAGGCCAGGTTGCCGCTTCACGCCATTCTGCTTAAACTGCGCAGCCCCAAAACGCCACCTACCCCCCTTATGGCCAAAGCGCAAACCGCATCCACGCAGAGTGAGCAAATTGCCGATGTACAGGGTACTTCTGACAGTCGCAATATCACCATTGACAAGGTAGGCGTCAAAGATGTGCGCCACCCTGTGCGCATTCAAGACCGCAGCGGCGGCGACCAGCACACTGTTGCTACCTTTAATATGTTTGTGGAATTACCCCACAACTTTAAAGGAACCCATATGTCGCGATTCGTGGAAATCCTGAACAATCATGAGCGTGAGATTTCAGTGCGCTCTTTTCGTGCCATGCTCCAGGAGACTCGCGATCATCTAGATGCAGGCACTGGGCATATTGAGATGACCTTCCCGTTCTTTTTGGAAAAGACAGCCCCGGTCACCCAGGTAAAGAGTCTGATGGATTACCAGGTCACCCTGGTCGGTGAGATTGTCGGTAACACCGTTTCTACCGAAGTGCGCGTTTTGGTTCCCGTCACCAGCTTGTGTCCCTGCTCCAAGCAGATCTCTGACTATGGCGCTCATAACCAGCGCTCACACGTGACCGTCAGCGTTAAGGCCAGCGCCTTTATCTGGATAGAAGAAATCATCGACATCGTCGAGAAGCAAGCGAGTTGTGAGCTTTATGGCCTGCTCAAACGCCCCGACGAAAAACATGTCACAGAAAGAGCCTACGACAATCCCAAGTTCGTGGAAGATCTGGTGCGCGACGTGGCTGGCCAATTGAACCAGGATGAGCGTATTGAGGGCTACGTGGTGGAGGCCGAAAATTTTGAATCTATCCACAACCATTCCGCCTACGCCCAGATCACCTATAACCGGAGCCACTGACTCGGGAGTTCGCCAGGAAGCCCGAGTACCCCACGCTGGAATGGAAATTGGGATCGACCTGGGTGGAACCAAGACCGAGGGAGTCCTATTGGATCGAGCCGGCGAAGTGGTGGCGCGGGACCGACACCCAACCCCTGCGCAACAAGGCTATGACGCCATTCTCAACACTATTGCCACTTTGGTCGGGAGTCTCGAGCGCCAGAGCGCCCAGCGCTGCTCAATCGGAGTGGCAACACCGGGCGCAGTAGATACCACCGGCAGAATCAAAAACTCAAATACCCGGTGCCTGATCGGCAAACCACTACTCAAGGATCTTGAAAACTGTCTGTCACGCCCGGTCCGCCTGGAGAATGATGCCAACTGCTTTGCCCTGGCCGAGGCGCTTGATGGCGCTGGCCAGGGAGCCCGCAATGTCTTTGGCGTCATCATGGGAACGGGCGTGGGCGGTGGTATTGTGATCAACGGAAAACTACTTTCAGGACTGCAGCATATCGCGGGAGAATGGGGCCACAACTGTCTCGAAGAAGACGGCCCACCATGTTACTGTGGAAAACGAGGTTGTATTGAGACTTTTCTTTCTGGTCCGGGCTTCATGTCGGACTACCAACGTCTGGGTGGAGATGCGGCACTCAGACCGCCCCAAATCGTCGAACAGGCTGATCAGGAAGATGCTATCGCCGTACAGGCCGTAGACAATCTCCTTGAGCGTTTTGGCAAAGCCCTGGCGAGTGTCATCAACATCCTCGACCCACACGTGGTAATCCTGGGGGGTGGTCTTTCCAACATCGATAAGCTCTATACCGAAGGCCGAGAACGCATCGCAGCTTATGTCTTTAACTCCTCACTGCAAACCCCCCTGCTGCGTAATCAGAACGGCGACAGCGCCGGTGTACTTGGCGCAGCGCGGTTGTGGCGCGCTTAGTCGTTGCGCGGCCAGGTATCTGACAGTCGGTAACCCGTTGGCCACGGATCATCCGGGTCCAACATGTGCTGGTGTATGCCGGTCAACCAGGCCCTGCCGGCGAGTGACGGTAGCACCGCAACCTGGCCATCACCCACACTGGTCACCGCATCAATCTGGCAGTTAAAACGTGAGTCGATTACAGACTCACCAATGAAGTGCTGCCCAGGTTGTAACTGACCCCGAGCATGCAGTACTGCCATCCGGGCGCTACAACCGGTTCCGCAGGGCGAACGATCCAGTTTACCGGGCTGGATGATTACCGTATGACGTCCCACCACAGCACCATCCTGAAAGACAGGGGGGCAGGTCATCATACAAAAAGACAAGTGTGTCCAATTGGGATTCTCGGGGTGAGTAAAGCCCAGTTGCTCATTGGCCGCTGCCGTGATGGCACGACCCGTGGCAACCAGGTCATGCGCCTCATCGGTGGTTACTGAAAAACCCAGGGCCGCCGCGTCAACCAGACAGAAACTGTCACCCCCATAAGCCGTATCAACGTTGAGTGTCCCGATCCCCTCTACTTCGATCATTCCGCTCAGCTTATCGACAAAAGAGGGTACATTTTGGATGCTCACCTCTTTGACAGCCCCGCTCTCGCAGGTCGCCGTCGCTCGCACCAGACCCCCAGGCGCTTCCAGGTGAATTACGGTGGCAGGTTCCGTCATCGGCACGATACCCGTCTCAAGCAAAACGGTGGCAACACAGATCGCGTTTGATCCGGACATCGGCGGAAAAAACGACGGCTCCATAATGATGAAGGCAGCATCAGCCCGTGGATCTACCGGTGGCACTAACAGGTTGGCATGCCGAAATACACCACCACGAGGCTCATTGAGCAAAAACTCGCGCAAGCCACTGTCTTCTTCCAACGCCCGGGATTGCTCCCACAGCGTGTCGCCTTCCGGCGGCGCGACCCCACTCACAATCACATCGCCGACCTCTCCTTCGGCGTGACAACTGACGACCTGAATGTTTCGGCTGCTTCTCACTGTACTGGCCTCCCTGAGATGATTATCTTGTTTTCCTCTGTAAGTTATCGCGGTGGCGGCAATAAAGGCGGTTCCAGACCGCTTTCAAGCCACCAGCCTCCGTCCGGCCCATGCCACTGAAAAACCGAAAGATCTGCTCTCCCGCGCAAATCGAATATTACGCCCTCATCTTCCAACCGACGTCGCTGCCCGGCGTCGACAGCCCCATCGGCGCGAACACTCACAGCCCCGCGACTGTTGATAACCCGGTGCCAGGGAATATCAGGTGACTTCACAGCAGCCATGGCGTAGCCAACCTGGCGCGCCCCACAACCGGCAAGCTGACCGATCTGGCCATAGGTTGCCACCTGCCCTGCCGGCACCGCTTGAACCAATCTGTAGATGGCCCGGTAAGTGGGGCTGCTCGCAACCATAGTTCCTAGGGCATCACCTGCAGGTCGTCATCCTCAAACAAAATCTTCGCGAGCGTGATCACGGGGATGTCCAAATCACCCAGCACGCTACGACCCTGCTCAGCGGGCTTCTCAATCACACACCCGATACCGCAAAGATCCGCACCACTCTCTGCGACCAACCTGGACAACGCGCTTAGGGTGGCACCTGTTGCGAGAAAGTCATCCACGATTAATACTTGATCCTGTACGCCCAGAAAACGCCGGTCAACCATCAGATCGGATGCGGTGCCACGGGTACGGCTGATGGCTTCTGCCACATAGTAGGTGCCCGTCATGGTGCGTGACTGACTCTTGCGCGCATAAATCAGACGAGCATCAAACTGGCCTGCCACCGCGAGCGCAACCGGGATTCCGCTGACCTCGGCAGTCAATACCCGTGTAACCTGGCTCACCCCTGCACTGCGAAAACGCTCGCTTAGTTCCTGTGCCATGCGGAATGTAAGCGCCGGATCGACCTGGTGGTTGAGGAAACTGTCGACCTTGACGATCCCACCACCGACATGTTCGCCTTCCTGTATTATTTTCTGGATAAGTTCCTGCATGACGCCCCCATGAATTAGGGCACAATGCTAGCATGGCACTAGCCATATCAAGCCAGGTCACCGATAACTCTTTAATCCAGGCGCAGATCGAAAACGCAAAGGAAACGAGCCCCTGTTAACCGCCTCCAACAACCTCAGACTGGCCTAGCGCTTTCAACAGTTCGGCGAGTGTTTCTGTCAATACGGCCAGTTGTGCCGCACTGGAGAGGCGATGATCGCCATCCTTAAATAGTTGCACGCGCACGTCTTGCGTATCCAGTGCATCCGCCAGTCGTAATGCCGTACGCCATGGGACTTCCGCATCAGCACAGCCTTGCAGTAGACGAACCGGCATGTTGAGCCTGATGGGCCGATCCAGCAGGCATTGGGCCTCGCCGTCGTTGATAAACCCCTGGGTAAGTAGAAACCCCTGGGGATCATAATCGCTGGTGAGCATCACCTGACCGCGCGACTGCAACTCGTCCCGTTGCGCTGACGTCAAGTCCCGCGATACCAGCTCCCGGGTAAAGTCAGGGGCCGCAGCAATGCCCAGCAGTCCTACAACCTGACTGGCCAAAGCCTGCGCCACATGAAGCATGATCCAACCCCCCATACTGGAGCCGACCAAAACACAAGAACCCGGAACGCAAGTCTGAATAATGCCCACGGCCTCCGCGCTCCAGCGACTGATCGTACCCGCAGCGAAACTACCCTGGGACAGGCCGTGACCCGAATAATCAAAGCGTAGGAATGCCTGGCCGGTGTGGGCACACCACTGCGCCAGGTGCTGTGCCTTCGTTCCCTCCATATCTGAGCGGAATCCCCCAAGGAAAACCACCCACGGTGCTCGCCCGGGTTGGGCCCGCACCGCCAGGGTCTGTCCTTCAGGTGTAGTCACCCATTGGGGTTCTTCAATCACGGTGAGTAACCTTGGTTATGTTGCAGTGCATCATTTGATATGCTATTGTGCAGTGCACAAATTACGGACTCAATTCTACACGGAGAAAAAATGGCCACTGTGAAAAAAACCGCCCAACCTCGTCGGGCCGCTGCCCAGGCAAAAGTCTCTGCCACCCGAGCAACAAAACCTAAAACGGCCAAAGCCGCTCCCGCTGCCCAGGCAAAAGTCTCTGCCACCCGAGCAACAAAACCTAAAACGGCCAAAGCCGCTCCCGCTGCGATTGAGGCCCCTTTTTCGCCTTGGCAGGCCTACCAGGGCCATATGGTCAACAGTATCGGGAAACTTGTCGCACTGCAATTGGATAGCGTCAATGCTTTCAGCCAGATGGCGCTGGAGAACCTGCGGGGGAATCTGGACACACCCGAACGCCCGTCATTGCAGGCACTTGCGACCCGTCAGCAGGACCTTCTGCAAACCACAGCACAGCAGATGCTGCGCAATGCAAGCGCACTGGGTGCGATCAATGGAGAATTTCTGGCAGCGACCCAGGTTGCCGTGACACAGGGTGTGGCAAAAGTCCGGCATTTTTCGCTGTAAACACCTGGTCATCCCGGTTATACACCCCCTGCGCCGGCTTTGAGCCGGCGCTTTTTTCACAACTGATTGACGTTTACGTAAACGTCAATCTAGAATGCCCTACCTGACTGCTGCCGGTATCACCCTGAATATGGCCACTTCCTACTCCGCCACACCCGGGCTCAATTTTGACCTGGGAGAAACAGCGCAACTGTTACGGCAAAGCGTCGCCGACTTTGCGGCTCGTGAGATCGCGCCGCGCGCAGCCGCAATAGACCAGGATAACGAATTCCCGTCGGATCTCTGGCGCAAACTCGGTGAGCTCGGATTGTTAGGTATTACGGTGGCGCCCGAACTGGGCGGTACCGGCATGGGCTACCTGGAACACACTATCGCTATGGAAGAAATCAGCCGGGCGTCAGCTTCGGTCGGCCTTTCCTATGGGGCCCATTCCAACCTGTGTGTTAACCAGATATCCCGCAATGGCTCAACAAAACAAATGGCACGCTTTCTTCCGGACCTCATCAACGGGTGCGCAGTAGGCGCTTTGGCGATGAGTGAACACAGCGCCGGATCAGACGTAGTGAGCATGCGACTGAGGGCAGAAAAACGCCCCGATCACTATCTGCTGAACGGCACTAAAATGTGGATCACCAACGGATCTGACGCCGACACTCTGGTGGTTTATGCCAAAACCGCGCCACAGGCAGGAGCCCATGGCATTACCGCTTTTATCATCGAACGCGCTTTTGCAGGCTTTTCGACTTCATCCAAACTGGACAAACTGGGGATGCGGGGATCAAATACCTGCGAACTGGTTTTCCAGGACTGCAAAGTTCCCCATGATCATGTGCTGGGCGAGGAGAATGCAGGGGTTGCGGTCCTGATGAGTGGTCTGGACTACGAACGCGTGGTGCTCTCCGGTGGTCCACTGGGCCTGATGCAGGCCTGCCTTGATATCGTGTTGCCCTACGTACGCGCACGCCACCAATTTGGGCAACCCATCGGTACATTCCAACTGGTCCAGGCCAAACTCGCAGATATGTACACCACATTGAATGCCTGTCGCGCCTACGTCTATGCTGTTGCAGCAGCCTGCGACCGTGGCGAAACCACACGCAAAGATGCGGCGGGGGCGATACTGTTCAGTGCCGAGCGTGCTACCCAAATGGCGCTTGACGCGATCCAGTTACTGGGCGGAACCGGCTACGTCAACGAGCAGGCCACTGGACGGCTTCTGCGAGACGCCAAGCTCTATGAAATCGGGGCTGGCACCAGTGAGATCCGGCGGATGCTGATCGGCCGCGAACTCTTTAACGAAAATACCTGACGGAGAACACCTCATGCAGGATGACCCCATCGTGATTACCGGAGCGGCGCGCACACCTATAGGTGGCTTTCAAGGTGTCCTATCGGCCCTGAGTGCGCCAGAGCTGGGCAGCGTGGCTATCGCCGCAGCCATCGACCGCTCCGGCAATACCCCCGAATCAGTAGACGAAGTCCTCATGGGCTGTGTTCTTCCTGCAGGACAGCGCCAGGCCCCGGCTCGACAGGCCGCCCTTGGCGCTGGGATGCCGCTGGCGACACCCTGTACCACCATCAATAAGATGTGCGGTTCCGGCATGAAAGCCACCATGCTTGGCCATGACCTCATCCGGGCCGGCAGTGCACGGGTCAGCGTTACCGGAGGACTTGAGAGCATGAGTAACGCGCCATATTTACTAAGCAAGGCCCGCGCTGGATATCGACTGGGTAACGGTGAACTACTGGATCACATGTTTGTTGATGGGCTTGAGGACGCCTACGAACCCGGCAAGCTCATGGGACATTTTGCGGAAGACTGTGCCCAGCGCTACGAGTTCACCCGAAAGGATCAGGACGGTTTCGCCATCGAGTCGCTGACCCGCGCTACTGAAGCCATCGAAAACGGGGCGTTTCGTGACGAAATCGTTGCAGTGCCGATCGCCGGGCGCAAAGAAACCAAAACCATCGTGACTGATGAGCAACCACTCAGTGCCAACATCGAGAAGATTCCACACCTCAAGCCCGCCTTTCACAAAGACGGGACCGTAACGCCCGCCAACTCGAGTTCTATTTCCGATGGCGCAGCCGCGCTGGTGATGATGCGTCTATCAGATGCCGAGAAAGGCGGCCATGTGCCACTGGCGCGGGTACTGGGTCACACCAGTTTTGCCCAGGAACCAGGCTTGTTCACTACTGCGCCCGTATTCGCCATACGCAAACTGCTCGACACTGTGGGATGGGATGTCTCTATGGTGGACCTTTTTGAGGTCAATGAAGCCTTTGCGGTAGTGGCAATGGCAGCTATGCATGATCTTGCCATACCCCATGAGAAACTCAACGTACACGGTGGTGCCTGCGCGCTGGGACACCCGGTTGGAGCCTCCGGTGCCCGCATTATTGTGACACTGTTACACGCCCTGGCTCGATACGACCTGCAGCGCGGTATCGCCTCACTGTGCATCGGCGGTGGCGAGGCGACCGCTATGGCCTTTGAGAGGATTAACTGAAGCCGCGGTAATCTCCCTAACCGGGCAAAACCTGTTATGCACAATCCTATCGAGTTCTTCTTCGACTTTTCCTCGCCTTATGGCTACTTTGCCAGCGAGCAGATCAATACTCCGGCCAGCAAACATAGCCGGGCCGTAATGTGGCGGCCATTTCTGCTGGGCGCTATGATGAAAATCAGTGAGCGTAAGCCATTGGCATCCGGAACACAGGTAGGAGACTACTCGGTTCACGACTTCACGCGATGTGCACAGTACTGGGGCGCAGACCGACTCGAACATCTCGACCAGTGGCTGTCAAAAGGCGGCTGATGAAGTTAACCCGGACATTTCCATGAAACCATTCACCAGCCGGATCGATACCGGCTCCGCCGACTTTGCTGCCAATCGCCAGGTCCTGTTGAAAAAGACCGCAGCGGTGTGGGAAGCCATAGATAAGATCGCAAAAGGCGGGAGCGAAAAAGCCTGCCAGCGCCATACTGACCGCGGCAAACTGCTGCCGCGCGAGCGAATCGAGGGACTGCTCGATCCGGACAGCACATTTCTCGAATTATCACAGCTTGCTGGGTGGGAGCTCTATGACGATTACGTCCCTTGCGGTGGCATCGTGACGGGTATCGGCCAGATCCATGGGCGGCCCTGCATGCTCGTGGCAAACGATGCCACAGTCAAAGGGGGCACCTACTACCCCATCACCGTCAAGAAGCACCTGCGCGCCCAAGCCATCGCGGCGGAAAATCGCCTGCCTTGTATTTATCTGGTCGACTCCGGTGGAGCCTACCTGCCGCGCCAGGACGAGGTATTTCCTGACCGGGAGCACTTCGGCCGCATATTCTTCAATCAGGCCAATATGTCCGCCGCGGGGATTCCCCAGATTTCAGTGGTCATGGGCTCATGCACCGCAGGAGGTGCATACGTACCGGCGATGTCTGACCAGGCAATTATCGTGCGGCGCCAAGGCACGATCTTTCTGGGCGGACCACCGCTGGTTAAGGCGGCCACCGGCGAAGAAGTCAGTGCCGAAGCGCTCGGCGGTGCAGATGTCCATACCCGCATCTCCGGTGTAGCTGACTATCTGGCCAACGATGATCCTCATGCGCTGGAGCTCACACGCAGTATGATCTCTCATCTGAACCGACCCGCGCCCACGTTCTCGCCGCCAACGGATTTTGAGGAGCCGCAATATCCCGTGGAAGAACTCTACGGGATAATACCCGTTGATCCACGACTGCCCTTTGATGTCCGGGAAATCATCTGCCGCATTGTCGATGCCAGTACGTTCGATGAGTTCAAGGCACGTTACGGCAAGACGCTGGTCTGCGCTTTCGCCCACCTCAGCGGCTACCCCATCGGAATTGTCGCCAACAACGGGATTCTGTTCTCAGAATCTGCCCTCAAGGGGGCGCACTTCGTAGAGTTATGCGCACAGCGGGGGATTCCGCTGTTGTTTCTGCAGAATGTTACCGGTTTTATGGTGGGTAGCCGCTACGAGCACGGCGGAATTGCCCGTGATGGCGCCAAACTGGTCAACGCGGTGGCCTGTGCCCGGGTTCCCAAACTTACGGTCATCATCGGTGGTAGTTTTGGAGCAGGCAATTACGGCATGTGCGGGCGGGCCTATGATCCCCGCTTCCTTTGGATGTGGCCCAATGCGCGTATCTCGGTGATGGGCGGCGATACCGCAGCGCAGGTGCTCTCACAAGTGCGACTCGAGGGTGCACAACGTGCTGGACAGGATTGGCCTGTCGAGGCTCAGAAACAGTACCGCCTCGCCATCAGCCAACAGTATGAACAGCAGGGTAACCCGTTTTATGCCAGTGCCCGGCTCTGGGATGACGGCGTCATTGATCCCGCCCATACCCGCCGACTCCTGTCGGCGGCCCTGGAAACTGTACATAATGCACCTATTGAGGAGAGCCGCTTCGGCGTATTCCGAATGTAGGCCCGTTACAATAGTGCCCTTCCGACTCCTGACGCGGCACCATGCACGAAACCGTCATCCCCAGAAAGCTGACCCCGAAAGTCCTGGTCGGCGACGTGCCCGTGGGCGGCAATGCCCCGGTCGTGGTTCAGTCCATGACGAATACCGACACCGCGGATATTGAAGCCACGACACGCCAGGTAATTGAACTGAGTGAAGCGGGTTCTGAGATCGTTCGCATCACCGTCAACACGGAAGCCGCAGCCCGGGCTGTGCCCGAAATACACCGCCGACTGCGTTCGGCCGGGTACACCGTACCGCTGGTGGGCGATTTTCATTATAACGGCCATACCCTACTGCAAGATTTCAATGACTGTGCGGATGCCCTGGATAAATACCGGATCAACCCGGGAAACGTGGGCCAGGGTGAAAAACGAGATCAGCGATTTTGCCAAATGATCGAGCAAGCCTGTCGCCGCGAAAAACCGGTCCGGATTGGGGTCAACTGGGGCTCACTCGACCCCCAGTTGCTGGCCCGTAAACTGGACGAGAACACGCTAGCGCAGACACCGCGCTCGGCAGAAGCGATTACCCGCGACGCCCTGGTGGATTCCGCACTGCAAAGCGCGGTCCTGGCACAGCAAGAGGGCCTCAGGCCCGATCAGATCATTCTGTCCGCCAAGGTCAGCTCAGTCTCTGAGCTGGTCCTGGTCTACCGGGAATTGTCACATCGGTCCAGCCTGGCACTGCACCTGGGCCTAACCGAAGCGGGTATGGCCGATAAGGGCGTGGTTTCCTCTACCGCTGCCCTGGCGCTGTTGCTGCACCAGGGCATTGGCGACACCATCAGGGTATCGCTAACCCCGCAACCTGGAGAAAGCCGTACCCGGGAAGTACGGATCGCACAGGAGATATTGCAGTCTCTAGGTTTGCGCAGTTTTGCACCCCAGGTAACCGCCTGTCCCGGCTGTGGCCGAACGACCAGTGATTTCTTCCAGCGCCTGGCAAGTGAGGTACAGGATCACCTGCGCGAGCGGATGCTCGACTGGCAGACATGCTACCCAGGCGCCGCCTCGCTCTCAGTAGCTGTGATGGGGTGCGTGGTGAATGGCCCTGGGGAAAGCCGCCAAGCTGACATTGGCATCAGCCTGCCGGGTACCGGCGAGCAACCCGTAGCGCCGGTCTACCAGGATGGAAAAAAGGTGAAAACGTTACGAGGTAACGATATCGCGGCGCAGTTTATTGCGCTGGTCGAGAGTTACGTCAAGAACCGGTATACGCCTGACACGGAGGAGGTCCGACCCGATCGCAGATCGGCGGTAAGCTAACCGGCATCAACGATGCCCACTGCCGGGTGAAACCCCGATCAGCCTGTGAAACGCTGAAAAACCAGGGTTGCATTGGTGCCACCAAAACCAAAACTGTTGGACATCACCGTGCGCAACTCACTAGCCTCGGTCGGTTCTTGGACAATCGGGAAGCCCAACGCCTTGGGATCCAGATTTTCTATATTGACAGATGGTGCCAGAAATCCACCCTGTAGCATCAGCAGAGAATAGATAGCCTCGTTAACGCCTGCGGCACCCAGCGCATGCCCGGTCAGTGACTTAGTCGCGCTTAATGGCGGGATGGCATTGCCGAAAACGGCTCGGATACCTTCTAGCTCGCGGATGTCCCCGACCGGCGTGCTAGTGCCGTGGGTATTAATGTAGTCCACTGGCCCAGTCACGCCTCCAAGTGCCAGGTTCATGCAGCGCACTGCACCCTCTCCTGACGGCTGAACCATATCGAACCCGTCACTGCTGGCGCCATAACCTACCAGTTCGGCATGAATTCGCGCGCCTCGACGCTGTGCGTGCTCGAGTTCTTCCAACACCAGAACCCCGCCACCGCCCGAAATAACAAAACCGTCACGGTCCACATCATAAGTACGAGACGCCAGTTGTGGTGTCTCATTGTAGCGGGAGGACATTGCCCCCATCGCATCGAATAATACTGAGGTAGACCAGTGCAGTTCTTCGCCGCCGCCGGCAAAAACAATATCCTGTTTACCCATCTGGATCAGTTCCATACCGTTGCCAATGCAGTGCGCGCTGGTGGAACAGGCCGAGCTGATGGAATAGGACAGGCCCTTTATCGCAAAGGCCGTGCCAATACAGGCTGAGTTGGTACTTCCCATAGTCCGCGTCACCATATAGGGCCCAACCCGCTTCACTCCTTTCTCACGCAGCAAGTCTGCTGCACTCACAATATTTTCTGGTGAGCCGCCTCCACTGCCCACCACGAGTCCGGTCCGTGGATTCGAGACATCACCTTCAGCCAACCCCGAATCCTCAACGGCCTCGCACATAGCAACATAATTGTAGGCGGCTGAATCGCCCATGAAGCGCTTAAGCTTGCGATCAATCATGGATTGCAGATCGATGTCGATACTGCCGTGAACCTGAGATCGAAAGCCCAGTTCCCGGTATTCATCGGAGGACGTGATTCCCGATTGGCCGGCACGCAACGCGGCCTCCACCTCACGGCAACTGTTACCGATGCTGCTGACGATACCCATCCCAGTGACCACGACTCGTTTCATTCCGCCGCCTCCCCGTCGTCTTGGGTAAACAGGCCAACTCGAAGATCACGTCCAGTATAGATGGTTCGGTCATCGACCTCGACGTGGCCATCTGCAATACCCATGTAGAGTCGACGCATGACCACACGCTTCAGTGATACGCGGTAACGGACCAAGGCGCAGTCTGGCGTAATCTGCCCGGTAAAACGAATCTCGCCTGCCCCAAGTGCCCGACCATGGCCTGGACCCCCCTTCCAGCCCAGGAAGAAACCCACCAGTTGCCAGAGGGCGTCGACCCCCAGACAACCGGGCATCACTGGGTCACGCTCAAAATGGCAATCAAAAAACCACAGCTGCGGGTTCAGATCCAGCTCGGCGATGATCTCTCCCTTGCCGTACTCGCCGCCTTCATCAGAGATTCGAACAATACGGTCGAACATGAGCATGGGCGGCAAAGGCAGTTGGGCGTTTCCCGGACCGAACAACCTGCCATGTCCGCACTCCAGCAACTGCTGGTGGCTAAAACTTTCCTGCATTGATCCTGCCCTGTGGTAACCGCAGTGTTCCAAGTACACGAGGCGCTGTACCCCCCCGTTTCTCCCGACTGCCTACACTGAATTATAACGAGTGCGTGCGATTCCCACAGAGGCCCCAGAACACGGGGTAGACTGATATTTAGCAGGCCAGACCGGCAAGCCTTGCACTGTTACCACGAATCGATCTGGAACCCAAAAGTTTGGCAAATGCGATCAAAATGATTGATGTCGCACTGTATGGCGCTGTTAGGGCAAGCTAAGCCAGCTCATTTAGGCAGTGCTCAACACTGCTTAATTGCGTGATATTGGTCAAAGTGGTAAATGCTATCGCGCTTAACGCTTCTTCAG